>Ga0315910_10000190_pt1 | contig 68757 bp, 72 predicted proteins | sample EdamamesoilMG_FD_204470 | JGI IMG/M metagenome (GOLD analysis project Ga0315910, IMG submission 204470) | Garden soil microbial communities collected in Santa Monica, California, United States - Edamame soil | ecosystem: Environmental > Terrestrial > Soil > Garden | place: USA: California... | reverse complement strand
CCGGATGTGGCGTAATTGGTAGCCGCGCCAGACTTAGGATCTGGTGCCGCAAGGCGTGGGGGTTCGAGTCCCTCCATCCGGACAACCGAACCCTTAATGTTCGTAACAACGCACGGACGTTGAGGGTTCTTAGTTTACACGGAAACAACAAACGCAATAAGTTTTGGAAATTACACTGAACAAAAAAAACAACACTGAAGGGTTGATTAAAATTAAATTAACCGAAGGTGATTATCAACCCCACGTTGAAGAAAAAGTTAAGGACTACGCGCGCAAAGCCAGCATCAAAGGCTTTCGTCAAGGCAAAGTTCCAACAGGTGTTATTAAAAAAATGTTCGGCAAGTCAATCCTGGTAGATGAAATCAATCATCTGCTCTCGCACAAATTGCAGGATTACATTAAAGAGAATGATCTTAAAATTCTGGGCGAACCACTGCCTGACCAAGACAAAGCCAGAACAATCGATTGGGATAACCAGAAAGATTTTGAGTTTGAATACCAGATCGGATTGGTCGACAACTTCTCCTATGAAGTTTCTTCCAAAGTAAAAGTAAAGTCGTACCCCATTGAAGTAGACAACAAGGTAATTGACGAAACCCTTACCGACCTAAAAAAACGATTCGGCAAAGTAAGCTATCCGGAAACCAGCGAAGTTGAGGACAGCCTGTTTGGTGAGTTGCGTGCGGCTGAAGGTGATTTCAAGCGCGAGTACGCCTTCATTGCTATTGAGAAAGTAGAAAAGAAAGAACAGAAGAAATTCATCGGGCTAAAAAAAGAAACGGAAGTTGAATTCGAAATCAGCAAGCTTTTCTCGGATGAAACGCTCACCGCCCAACTACTTGGCCAATCGCCAGAAGAAGCAAAAGGCGCAAAAGGAAAATACATTTTCAAGATCAGCAACATCAGTCGCACAGAGCCTGCAACTGTTAATCAGGAACTGTTCGACCGCGTTTTCGGAAAAGATACCGTAACAACGGAGGAACAATTCACCAACAAGGTGAAGGAAACAATCAGCGAAAACTACAAGCGCGAATCCGAACACTTCCTCGACCATCACATTGAGGATCATTTCGTTGCCAACACGGCTATCAATCTACCGGATGAATTTCTGAAGACGTGGTTAATCGCCACCAGCAAAGGAGAAATCACCGATTCAGTTTTAGAAAAAGAATTCGAAGCTTATAAGCGTGGTTTGAAGTGGGATTTGGTAAAGAACCGTGTTGCTGATGACAACAAATTAACGGTTGACGCTACTGAAGTACGCGAGAAAGCCAAGGAACTTATTGTTGCGCAGTTTGGCGGCCAGGCCTTTGCCGAACAGATTGCCGACCGACTGGATGGTATTGCTGATAACTACCTGCAAAACGAAAATGGTCAGAACTTTATGAAGTTGTACAATCAGCTTCGCAATGAGAAGATCATGAAATTCATCAAAGAAAACATCACGGTGCAGGAAAAGAAGGTATCGGTAGATGAATTCAAGAAGATTGTAGAAGAACACACGCACTAAAGGTTAGCACAACGGATCGTTCAGACCACAGCCGGCTGCAATAAACCGTTTAGAAAATACGACAATGGTTTTAGTCAAGGTAATTTTTGCCGGACTAAAACCATTTTTCATTTAAAGGGGTTTAGTTCTAAAAGATTGGATTTCTGATCACGGATAGCTAAGATTACCTTAATTTCAACTTGAACATTATCTATTAAAAAGTATATGAATTACAACAATGAGTTCAGAAAGTATGCGGTTCATCACCTGGGCATGAGCAGCAACGGGTTAGACAGCTACATGAAACACGTTAATGACAACGCCTACACCGTAACCGGAATGACACCCAACATCGTTGAGGAACGTCAGATGCGTGCCACGGTAATTGATGTATTCTCACGGCTGATGGCCGATCGTATTATCTTCTTCGGCACTGCCGTTGATGACTATGTGGCCAACGTGGTTACCGCCCAACTACTTTTTCTTGAATCAGCCGATCATAAGAAAGACATTATCATGTATATCAACAGTCCGGGCGGTTCAGTACACGCAGGTCTTGGTATATATGATACGATGCAATACGTAGGACCTGATGTAGCCACAATCTGTACTGGCCTTGCCGCTTCCATGGGTGCAGTACTCTTGGCAGCAGGGGCACCTAAAAAGAGGTCTGGCTTGCCACACTCGCGCATTATGATCCACCAACCATCAGCCGGTATGCAGGGAACATCCAAAGACATGGAAATTTCCCTCAAACAAACTATTGAATTGCGGCAAGACCTTTACACCATTCTCTCCAAGCACACTGGCCAGAGTTTTGAACGTATTGAAAAGGACTCCGACCGCGATTACTGGATGAGAGCCTCAGAAGCCAAAGAATACGGCCTGATCGATGAGGTGTTGGAACGTAAGAAGACGAAGTAATGTGCACTGTATCAATGCGTCAATGTGCCAATTAAATGGTACCTTTGCGAATTGCATTTGATGCTGGTTCATCGGCACATTGACGCATTGAAAATTATTAACTAATACCATGGCTGAAGTTACCTGTTCCTTTTGCGGAAGAAGCAAAAAAGATGTAGACCTGATGATATCAGGCATACACGCCCATATTTGCGACAAGTGTGTAACACAAGCCAATCAGATATTAAGCGAGGAAAAGAAAAGTAAAACAGAAACTGGCTTCTCACCTAACTTCAAACTGATCAAACCCATGGAAATCAAAAAATTCCTGGATGAGTATGTGATCGGTCAGGATGAAGCCAAAAAGGTTATGTCGGTAGCCGTGTATAATCACTACAAGCGATTAACTCAGCGTAAGCTCGACTCCGAGGTAACAATTGAAAAATCAAACATCATCATGGTGGGTGAAACCGGAACCGGAAAAACCTACCTGGCCCGGACCCTCGCCAAACTCTTGCAAGTTCCTTTCTGCATTGCCGATGCTACTGTACTGACAGAAGCCGGCTATGTTGGCGAGGATGTAGAAAGTATTCTCACACGACTTCTCCAGGCAGCCGATTACAACGTAGAAGCTGCGGAGCGTGGAATTGTTTACATTGATGAGATCGATAAAATAGCACGCAAGTCTGACAATCCGTCTATAACACGCGATGTAAGTGGCGAAGGTGTTCAGCAGGCATTGTTGAAATTGCTTGAAGGAACAGCCGTAAACGTTCCACCGCAAGGCGGACGCAAACATCCCGATCAGAAGATGATCACGGTGAACACGGAGAATATCCTCTTCATTTGCGGGGGTGCTTTCGAAGGCATTTCACGCTTCATTGCCAACCGGTTAAATACAAGACCTCTTGGATTTGTCGGAAGCCAGGAAGGGCTACATCCAGGTGATATTGATAAAGACAACCTGTTACAATTTGTTACTGCCCAGGATCTGAAGAGTTTTGGCCTGATACCAGAGTTGATCGGTCGTTTACCCGTGGTGTCGTACCTCAATCCGTTGGATGAAGCTGCACTGCGTAAAATTCTTACTGAACCTAAAAATGCCTTGATCAAACAATACAAGAAGTTGTTTGAAATGGAAGGTATCGAACTGGAATTTAAAGATGGCGCCATCGACTTTATTGTGGAGAAAGCCATGACCTATAAACTTGGCGCCCGCGGATTGCGCAGCATCTGTGAAGCCATCATCAACGATGCCATGTTTGAATTGCCTTCTGAAAAAGGAGCGGACAAACTAGTGATCAACCGTGCTTACGCGGAAGAGAAATTCAGCAAGTCGCAGTACAGTAAACTGAAAGTAGCGTAACAATTCTACCTACTTGCGGCAGGGAACGATCTACGACTTATTCGTTGAGGTATTTCCACATTAACGAAGCAGTATTTTCTGAAGCTGAGCCGGTATCCAATATATTTATGATCCGATCGTACTCGCGCTGAATTTGGTGTGCGTAGCGTTCATCATTCAATATTCTGGAAAGCTCTTGCGATACATTTTCAGCATTCGCTTTCGATTGAATCATTTCCTTTACTACCTCTTTTCCGGCAATGAGATTAACGAGTGAAATAAAATCCACCTTAATCAGTTGCTTTGCTAACCAATACGAAACCGGGTTAGCCTTGTAGACCACAACCTGTGGCACCCTAAACAGGGCAGTTTCCAAGGTTGCTGTTCCTGAAGTAACAACAGCTGCCGATGAATGAAGAAGCAGGTTATACGTATCTTCAAAAATCAATTTCACATTTGAAAGACTGCTAATGGCTTCATACCACGACTGATTGAGATTATTCACAGCCGCCACGGCAAACTGATGATTTGGAAAACGCTTTACCACGTTAATCATTAATGGAATGATGGTTTCCAATTCCTGTTTTCGGCTTCCCGGTAAAAGGGCTATGCAAGGTTTATCGGCTGGCAGGTTGTGTTTGCTTTTGAAGGTTGTATCAGCTTGATGAACTTTCACGGCATCCAACACCGGGTTACCCACATACTCTGCCGCCCAATCAAATTTCCGGAAGAACTCCTTTTCAAAAGGAAGAATAATAAACGTCTTGTCAACGTAGGGTTTCAGCCAGGAGGCACGCTTTTCGTACCACGCCCAATACTTGGGTAGTATGTAGTAGAAGATTTTAAATCCTGCTTTCTTTCCAAACCTGGCGATCTGCAGGTTAAATCCACCGTAATCAATCAGAATAATAACATCGGGTTTGTAATGAAGAATATCCTCACGGCACTTCCGGATATACTTTTTGATCTTACCAGCATTCGTTACTACTTCCAGCAACCCCATAAATGCCAGGTCGCGATAATGCACCACGATATCAACACCGGCTTCCTGCAAATGTTCACCACCAAAGCCCCTGAATTCGGCAGCAGCATCCCGTTGTTTGATTGCCTTTACAAGATTGCCCGCATGCAAATCACCCGAACGTTCACCAGCAATAATGTAATAACGCATTCGATCTACAATTTTTGAATTTAACTACCAGCAGGCAGGCGATGTACGAAGCATGAAGTTACTTTATTCACCGAAGTACTCCACGTAGTTGCGAGGTGTTTCATAGAGGCGGATTCCATGCAGCTTACCATATGCCGTAATAGACGGAAGTTTGGCGTCTAATATTTTCCAGATTTCAGCAATTAAATTTTCACAGCTCGCCAGCTTGCCCTGCATGAAATCAACATCCATGTTGAGGTTTTTATGATCGAGTTTCTCGATCACCTCCACCCGAATTAACGTGCTTAGCTTTTTTAAATCCACCACAAAACCGGTCATGGGATCGGGCTTTCCTTTAACCGTAACAATCAGATCAAAATTATGACCGTGCCAGTTATCGTTTGCGCATGGGCCGAATACCTCCGCGTTCTTTTCGCGGGTCCACTCGGGATTGTAGAGCTTGTGCGCAGCGTTGAAATGTTCTTTGCGGGAGATGTAGATCATGTCAAATGGAAAATCTTGCAAAGATAATCAGGATTGGGATATCGCAAGGGCGTGAAGTTCAACCTGGCTACAAACAAAAAAGCCATCTCTTTCGAAATGGCTTTTCTATTTTCTAAAAATCTCGATTACATATTCTTCACAATCTCCTGACCGAACTCTGAGCACTTCAATAACGTAGCGCCTTCCATCATGCGGTGGAAATCGTACGTTACCTTCTTGGTGCCAATGGCTTTCTCCAAACCTTTCGTAATCAGATCGGCCGCTTCCTGCCAGCCCATATACTCCAGCATCATTACGCCCGAAAGAATTACCGAACCCGGATTTACTTTATCCTGGTTGGCATACTTCGGTGCGGTGCCGTGTGTAGCTTCGAAAATAGCGTGACCGGTAATGTAGTTGATGTTTGCGCCTGGCGCGATACCGATACCCCCTACCTGTGCTGCGAGTGCATCGCTTAGATAATCACCGTTCAGGTTCAGCGTAGCAATCACATCAAAATCTTCCGGACGGGTAAGTACTTGTTGCAAGGCGATATCGGCAATAGAATCCTTGATCAGAATCTTTCCGGCTGCAAGGGCAGCTTTTTGCTCATCGTTAGCAGCCGCTTCACCTTTTTCTTTTTTAGTTTTCTCCCATTGATTCCAGGTGTACACTTTGTCTCCAAAGTATTCCTGAGCAACTGCGTATCCCCAATCGCGGAAAGCACCTTCGGTAAACTTCATGATGTTACCCTTGTGTACCAGTGTTACCGACTTACGTTTATGTTGTATGGCATACTCGATAGCGCTGTGAATCAAACGAACACTGCCGCTCCAACTCACTGGCTTGATACCAACACCTACCTGCACATCGTTCTTCGCTTTTGGATCGCCTACTTTTTTCCAGAAAGATTCTGCTTTTTCTTCGGTACCAAAGCGGATCTTGTTGAATTCTTTCGGAAATTCTTTTGCCAGGAATTCAAGTACCTTCTTCGATTCGGGTGTACCCGCAGCGAACTCGATACCGGCATAAATATCTTCGGTGTTCTCGCGGAAGATTACCATATCAACCGCACCCGGATTTTTTACCGGTGACGGTACACCGGTAAACCAACGCACCGGGCGCAAACAAACATACAAATCAAGAATCTGGCGCAACGCCACATTTAACGAACGGATACCACCACCTACAGGAGTAGTTAACGGACCTTTAATGCCCACTAAGTATTCCTTGAACGCATCCAGTGTTTCATCGGGCAGCCAGTTACCAACTTCATTGAATGATTTCTCTCCGGCTAATACTTCCTTCCAGTTGATTTTTCTTTTTCCGCCATAAGCCTTCTTGATGGCTTCATCCATTACATATTGGGAAGCGTGCCAAATATCCGGACCTGTACCATCGCCAATTATAAAAGGAATGGTAGGATTGTCTGGCACATTTAATTTTCCGTTGCTGATGCTGATTTTCTGATCGCTCATTGTACTAAGTTTTTAAAGTTTTTGTTCTGGCGTTCCTGAGGGGACACCTGCCCTGGTTTTGGGCGCGGAAAATTAGAAAATTAAGGGCACAATCGAAGAAATTTTTATGCTGAAAGGACCGGTAAATAAGACCTTCCAGAGGAGGTTTTCGGGCAATTTCGCAGGGATACAGGGAATTGGCGGCAGATTCCACACTATTTTATCTGCCCTGCGTATAAGGGGAAGTATGAAATCATCTTTATGGATCTTGCCGCTAACGATGCTGCTCGCAGCAACTGAAATCCCGAAGCCTTCCGAAAAGGTTTGCATAAGCACCGAAGAGATGAAGCTTTATGACCTGATCATGAAGTACCGGAAAAGTAAGGGACTGAAATCAATTCCTTTTTCCGGAAAGCTAACGCAAGTAGCCCAAACTCACGCCCGCGATCTTTCTGAAAACTACGTATTCGATCAATCCAACAAATGCAATCCGCACAGTTGGTCAGACAAAGGCAAATGGTCGGCATGCTGTTACACCAGCGATCATAAACAAGCCAAATGCATGTGGGATAAACCTAACGAAATAGCGGGCTACCCCGGCAGTGGCTTTGAGATTGCCTATTACAGTTCGTTGGGTGCCAACGCACAGGAAGGTATCGATGGATGGAAGCTAAGCCCGGGCCACAACCCGCTGCTGATTAACCTCGACTCGTGGAGTAAAGTAAAGTGGAACGCCATCGGCATTGCCATTTATAAAGAATATGGATTGGTGTGGTTTGGGGAGGTGGAAGATGACACCACCGTAAAAGTTTGCCGCTAGGTCTTACTTCGCTAACCCCCGGAAGCCATACCTGTAATGATATCTAATTCGTTTTCCTGTAATTTACAATCGCTGCTGTGTTCAGAATCACAGCAAAAATCGCAAGGTAGAGCAGTTCCGTACTCACCTGTGTCAATCCGCTTCCTTTCAAAACAATTAACCTCACTACTTTAATAAAGTGTGTAACCGGTGTGAGGTTCGCCATCCGTCTTGCCCAGTCGGGCATGCTGTCAATACTGGTGAAGAAACCGCTCATCAGCATAAAGATCATCATGAAGAAGTACGCTACGAACATGGCCTGTAACTGATTGTTGCTAAACGTAGAAATCAACAAACCAAATCCCAGTAAGGCAATCATATAAACGGCCGCAAACAAGTAGAGCACCGCGATGTTGCCCTTTGGGAAAATACCATAGACAACATACATCACCACAAGGCCGATGGTAAACACAATCATGCCGACTACCCAAAACGGAATCAGCTTACCGAGAATAAACTGCCACTTCTTCATCGGAGTTACGTTGATCTGCTCGATGGTGCCAATCTCTTTTTCCGTAACAATGTTCAAGGCGGTAATGAATCCACCAATCAAGGTGAGTAACAATACGAGGATGCCGGGCACCATGTAGTACTTGTACTCCTTGCGGGGATTAAACCAATCGGAGTAGGTAACTTCAATATTACTTGTCGGCACAAGCATGGTAGGAATTTTTGTATTCACATCGAGTGACCGGTTGAAGTCACTGATCACCACAGTAAGGTATCCACCCCCAATCGAAGATTTGGTTCCGTTGATGGCATCTACTACAATGTTGACGTGCTGCTTGCCTTCACGCACAAGGTTGCGTTCAAACCCGCGGGGAATCTCCAATACAATATCGGCTTCACTTTTTTCAATCAGCTTCAGCGCTTCCTGGTATGAAAGTGCATTGTCAACAATTCGAAAGTAGCCGGATGATCCTACTTTGCTGATCAGCTTTTGCGAGTATGTGCTATGATCCTGATCCACAAAAACAACATTGATATTCTTTACCTGAAAGTCGGCCGCAAGCGGAAGGATAATCAACTGTATGGTGGGCACGGCAAACATCATCGCAAGAATTGTTTTGTCGCGGAAGATCTGTCTGAACTCCTTCTGAAGGATAAACAACAGCACCCTCATGATAATGTAACTTTAAATTTCTTAAACGCCACCGTCAGCAGAAAGAGTGCCATGCCCGCCAGGATAAGGGTTTCTTTCCAAACGTAACTAAAGCCCAGCCCTTTTAACATCACTGCTTTTATTATGATATAGTAATACCGTGAAGGAACAACATGCGAAATGATCTGAAATGGCACCGGCATGTTTTCAATCGGAAACATAAACCCAGTAAACAGTATAGTGGGTAACATCATGCCCATCATCGACACGAGCATGGCGGTTTTTTGTGAGTTGGTTTGGTTTGAGATGAGCAGCCCCAGCGACAAGCATGTGATGATGAAAAGAATACTCTCCGCAAAAAGCAACACCAAACTTCCCTTGACTTCAACGTTCAGCAAGTACACGGAGAGCAGCAGAATGATAATGAAGTTTACAATCGAAAGCACCAGGTAAGGAATGGCTTTAGAAACCAGTACCATTAATGGTCTGAACGGTGATACCAACAATATTTCCATTGTACCTAATTCTTTTTCGCGTACTACCGACACAGACGTAAGTGCTGTGCAAACGATCATAAAGATTAACGCAATAACCCCCGGAATAAAATTGAGCGAACCGTTTTGCTCTTCATTATAAAGCTGCTGGAGCTGTGGTACTATTTGATACGGTATCTGCGCAGTAGGATTAAGTTGTTGTTGATAATTCGTAAGAATTGCCTGAATATAATTAACAGCAATGGTAGCCGAGTTGGGATCGGAAGCATCCGTTATAATCTGCACCTGTGCCTTCCTTGATCGCCTAAGCTCCTGGGCAAAATTAACCGGAAACAGTAACACACATTTTAATTCACCTGTCTTAAATCGATTTTCAATTTCGGCATGACTTACCAACGGATCCTTCACTACAAAGTAAGTGCTTGTTTGAATCCGTCTTATAATTTCTTCAGACGTAACATCATGCGATTGATCCAGTACAGCTATTCCGATATTCTTTACTTCATTGCTCAGGGCAAAGCCAAACAGTACAATCTGCACCACCGGAAGCCCAAACAAAATCAAAAGCGTTCGCCTGTCACGGAAAACGTGATAAAACTCTTTTCGAATAAAGGCTAACAATTGCTTCATGATCATTTATTCCAGGTTCCTCGTTCAACCTCCTTAACTTCGCTTTGCCCTTCGCGCTAATTGTAAAAACACACCGTCCATCGAATCGGTATTGAACTCTTTTTTAAGATTTCCTGGCGAATCCAACGCCTCAACCCTTCCGTCCACCATAATGGAAATACGGTTACAGTATTCAGCTTCATCCATGTAATGTGTGGTGACAAACACCGTGATGCCATCGGCTGCGGCTTCATAAATCAAATCCCAAAACTGTCTTCTGGTAAGGGGATCTACACCACCCGTAGGCTCATCCAGAAAAACAATTCTCGGCCGATGAAAGATGGCTACAGAGAACGCAAGCTTTTGCTTCCATCCCAATGGCAATTCACCCACCAACTTCCTTGCTTCATTCGCCAACCCCAGTGTGGAGATCATGACTTCACCTCGCTTTTCAATTTCAGAGCGCGATAAACCGTACACACCTCCGTAAAATTCAATATTCTCAAGCACCGTCAGGTTTTCGTACAGTGAAAACTTCTGACTCATGTAGCCAATGTTTGCTTTTATATTCTCTTGCTGTTTGTAAACATTAAATCCGGCCACGGTTGCTTCACCCGATGTTGGATAAGAAAGTCCGCAGAGAATTCGCATCGCAGTAGTCTTGCCTGCACCATTCGCGCCAAGGAAACCAAATATCTCGCCCTGGTCGACATCAAAGGTTATACTATCCACCGCTTTGAAATCACCAAACTGTTTGGTGAGATTCTTACAGACGATAGCCTTATGATTATGGGTTGTTTCCATTTACTTCGCTATGGTTTCACTTTCTCTCATCAGGCGAATAAAACTATCTTCGATGGTGGGCGTTATGCGCTTTACTTCAAAGTCTTGTAGCTGATACGTAGCAACCAATTTATGAAGAACAGCATCTTCATTACGGTCACCACGAAGTGTCAGATGCACATATTCACCAAAAGCATAACAGCTGTCTACGGATTCGTCTGAACGAAAATCCTTCAACAACTTATAAAGATCTTTCGCTTTCGCGGCAAATAAAGTAGTCGGAAAATTGCCGATAACATTTTGGGGTGTATCCACCGACATGATATTTCCTTTTTGAATTAATGCAATGCGATCGCACAACGAAGCTTCATCCATATAGGGCGTAGAAACCAGAATGGTGATGCCTTGTGCTTTTAAGCGCTTCAGCATCTCCCAGAATTCTTTTCGCGACACCACATCAACACCTGTGGTTGGCTCATCAAGAAAAAGCACTTCTGGTTTATGTATGAGTGCACAACACAATGCCAGTTTCTGTTTCATTCCACCCGACAATTTTCCGGCAGGCCGTTTAGCAAACGGTTTGATCTGATCGTAAATGTCTTTGATCAGGTCGTAGTTTTCATTGATCGATGTATTGAATACTGTTGCGAAGAAAGTGAGATTTTCTTCCACTGTTAAATCCTGATAAAGCGAAAACTTTCCCGGCATGTAACCGACACGTTTCCTAATTTCCTTATAATCATTTCTTACATCAAAACCCTTCACATTGGCGGCTCCGCTATCGGGTGGCAGTAATGTAGTAAGAATCCGAAAGAGGCTTGTCTTGCCCGCGCCATCCGGACCAATCAATCCAAACAATTCGCCATGCGCTACTGAAAATGAAACATCATTAACAGCTTTCACCTGACCATTATTATAGGTTTTAACAATATGATTTAGTTGAACATCCACCTTTATTGCCCAATGTCAATTGAATTTTAATTCCCCGTACATTCCAATCTTATACGCTCCGGTATTCGTTACTTTTACTTTAATGGCATAAACTAGATTAGCCCTTTCGTTTTTAGTTTGAATCGTCTTAGGGGTGAATTCGGATTTGTCGTTGATCCAGGTAATGACACCCTCAGCTTCTTTAAATCCACCGCTGCCATCATCGGTTAGTACTTTTACTTTCTGATTAATTTTTGTCTGCGTCAGTTGATCACCCGTGATGTATGCACGAAGGATAATGGTTGACAGGTCAGCAATTTTATACAGCGGCTTACCAGCCAATGCAACTTCGTAGGTCTCCGCATACTTCGTGAGCACCGTTCCTCTAACAGGATTGATGATGCGGCATTTTTTAAGTTGATCATTTACTTCGGCCAATTGAGCATCAACGGCACTTGCTTGCTCATTTAACGATGACGTAGTAATGGATAAAGAACTCTCTTGCGCACTGATTCTTGCCTGCAATGTTGCCACCGCAGCGTTCGCGTCATCCAATTGTTTTTGTGTTGCCACGCCACCCTTTACCAGTTTTTCAGTTCGATCGCGGTTGGTAGTAGCATTGGCCAGCTCCTTTCTCAATGCTTCGGTTTGCACATGGGTTTGTGGTCTTCCGCTGAGAATGGCCTTCTTGTTTTGCAACAACTGCAGTTTGCGTGTATAGAATTGCGTACTATCAATATAGCCAATGACCTGACCTGCGGTTAATTCCTGCCCTTCTTCAATATTCAGTTGAAGGATCTTCCCATTGGCTTCGGCTGATATCATGGTCTCAATCGCTTCAAATGAACCGGACGCGTCATACTGCGCCTCTTCGTTGCAGGATGCTACTATGAGTAATAGAATCAGTCCAGATAATTTATAGTTTTTCATAGTACATTACTTTACGTTACCCGATGTTGTTTTATAATCAGCAAGTGTCATGAGTAACTGCATTTCGTGCAGGGCTTTTTGCGCACCTGCGTCACTCTCATTTTGGGTGGCATTCAACAGATCCATCAATGAACTTGTGCCGGCTTCATACTTTAGCTGATAGCCTTCGCGAATACTTTTTCTCAACCTCACAATCTCATCGTCAGCAGCAAGAATTGCCTTTTGTTTTTCGATGTTGGCATTGGTTTGTGTTATCTGCAGGTTAGTGTTAAACAGAAATGTTTCTTCCAGGATATTGATCTTACTAAGCGATTGTTGCGTGAGTTTCTTTTCATTTCCACTCTTATACAACGCGCTGATGTTCCAGGAAGCATTTACACCCGCAACCCCGAGCGTCATCGTACTATTGTCGCCACTAATACCCGGAGCTAGCATGAGTCCGGCACCAAACAACCCAACCTTCGGCATAAGTCCCACACGCTGCATTCCTGCCTGAGCATGGACCAGGTCACGTTGACTTTTATATAAAGCGAGTTCGGGCCGCGTGATCGGCAAATCAGTCATAGTGCTGCTGACCTCTGGCTTCTGTAGAAAAATCTGACTATCGATCTTCGCGCCAATAAAAAGTGAAAGCATTGTGACATAACCCTTGCGCACATAATTGAGCTCTGTCCTTTTCTGATTCAACTTCAATTGCTCAACCCGAATTTCATCGAGATCTGTTTTATAGGCCAGGCCATTTTCATTCAGTTGCTTAATACGATTGACATTGTTGTCGAGAATAGTATGCTGTACCGCGAGCTGCGCCAACTGTTCATCTACGAGTAGTATACCGAAATAAAGCTGGTTAACTCTTGTATGCAGATCATACAGAGCCACATCGAGCGAAGCCTTCTCCGCTTCTGTTGACGCTGAAATGATTTTCTTTTGCGTTTTGGTTGCACCACCATCCCAGATGGTTTGATTGATTTGTGCTATTCCAATGAATTTAAAATCGCCCGTACTTCCTCCCGAACCACCGGGTGCCAACGATGGCAATTCCCCAAATACATAGCCTTCGATTGCCGTAATACTAACCTGAGGTAAATAGGCCTTACTTGCATTGCTTAACGTATACTCCATTGTCTTTTCAATCAGTTCATACTGTTTGATCAACGGATAATTTCGTTCGGTCAGCACATAACAACTGTCGATAGTTAATACCTGTGCCGTTGTTGAACCAACCGTTGCCAGTGAACACATCACAGCAACTATGTATTTCTTTATCATATACGACCGGTTAATAATAATCTGTTTACAAATCAAGTGGTCTTGAGCATAGCATTCATCCACATGGGTATAAGTTGCTTTCGTTCTTCCATCATTTTTTTAAAAACTTTCTCGTTCACCAACCCTACTTGCATCAGAATGGGCTTGCCGATGAATGGAAAAACAACCATACCTAACAAGCTGATGAAAAAGTGTACAGGATTAACCTCTCCGCTGGCTTCTTTTACCTGCTTGATAAAATGAGATTGATTAATGATTTTATCAGCTCCAACATTTGACATGAATGTGAAATTCTTCTTCCGCATTTCATTTAAAATAAATGTTGGCAAGTCCGGATTGGCGGTAAGAAAATCGATGTAGCAATCTACCACACCGTTGATTTTCTGATCGAGCGAAGTGGTTTCATCTTTCAGTATCGGAGCCAGTGTACCCAGCATCTGCTGAACCTTTTCCAGCATCACTACATTGAAAAGGTTTTCTTTGCTTCGAAAGTAATAATTGACCAACGCTACATTCGTGCCTGCTTCCTGGGCTACATCGCGTACCGTGGTGGCTGTATATCCATTAGCCAGAAAGACTTTGTGGGCTGCTTCTTTTATCCGGATTTCAGTAGAAACCGATTTTTCCTTTGTACCTCGGGCCATAGTTTTGCATTAGTAGACCAAAGGTATAGGAAGATTGAAATTTAAACAAGTGTTTAAATTGATTGTTTAAAGTAATTTCTGATCGCACCGATTTTATGTCAATAAAGCCAGCTGGTAAGCTTCCTTGTAACGCGAAATCAGATTTTCCCAGTCAAAGGTGGCCGAATGGTTCTCGACCTTGTTTCGCTGCATAATACGCTCTCGCCTGGATTGTTTCAGAAAATTATACATCACATCCGCAAGCTGGTTGGCTGACCAATCGAAAGTGCGCTTGCCACGCTCAATCACATGCAACCCATACTCATCATGATCCTTAAGGTTATGCAAAATGTAGTCACCAAATCCGGAAAGATCGCTGGTAACAGAGGGCACACCACTGGCCATACACTCCAAAGGAGTATAGCCCCAGGGCTCATAGTAACTTGGAAAAATTCCTAAATGACAACCGCGCACAAATTGGTTATAGTCCATGCTGAACAAGGGATTACTGGAATTGATAAAATCAGGATGATACACAATCTTCACCGGATCTTCCGGCTGATTCTGCAAGTTGTGAGCCTGTAGAAAATTTACGATTTCATCCTTTCCCTCATTAAGCAACCGGTGAGTTAGCACTTCCGGATTTTTCTTTGTCTTCCACGACTGAAGCGTTCTGCGATACCGAAGCTTCCAGTATTCATCAACAAAATCGTTCAACTCTGGAAATTTCAATTCGTTGCTTACTGCACTTTCGTAAAACAATCGTCTGCCCAATTGTTGCTGAATGGCGGTGCACGTTTGTTGAATTTCCTGCATCATTGCTTTCGACTGAAGTACTTCCGGCTTGATGCTGTCGAAATCGCGCTTGGTTATAAAAAACATGATCACCGTAACATCTGCTTTCTCTTTTTTTAGACGGTTGTTCAGGCGATGAAGGGCTTCAAGTGTTAAATCAAATCCTTTATTCTTGTACTCGTACCGGCCGGAAGTAAAGAAATAAATGGTTTTATCGAGGTCGAAGGAATACGACTGAAAGAAGTGGCCCATCACAAAACGATGAATTTCCTCCTTATATTTCACATGCAGGTTTTGAAATTCATGCAGTACTTCAAATCGCTCAATGTTCAATCCATTAGGTAGTACTACTTCGGGTTGGCGCTTCAGCAGGTGTTTGCATTCGCGTGCCGTTACTTCGCTCACCGTGGTGAGTATGTCTGCGTTAGTAGCACAACCTATTTCAATGCGCGCTTCTGTTTCGATACCAAATTTCTTTGCTTCAACTTCCCAGTTAAAAAAAGGAAGGTGCGCATAAAACAAGGGTGAGTTGATGGCAAGATGTCGACCCAACTGTGTGGCATGGGTAGTGAACACCGTTTTAACAGGCATCGCATTGCGCCTGATGTCCAAAATGGGTAAACCCGCCATCCATTCGTGAAAATGCGCCAACACCGGTCGACTTGCATCACTAATTACCTTGATCAGCTCATCCAGAAATAATTGAGTGAGGTGAGCAAACGAAATTACTTGATCGATTAGAATTGAACTGACCGATGTACTAATCTCATGATTCTTCCATAAGGCGTACTTTACTACATCCAGTTCCGACTGTTGCACCGTATTCGGATTGAGCAATACTACTTTTGGTTTGCCCGTGATCAGCCACTCTGCATACATCACATCATACCCTTTCTTTCGAAGCGCTGCGGCTGCCTGTCCGAAAATATCTTCCGAATCATTCTGAGGTTCAAGTTCGGCAAGAATACCTGGGTTTATAAAGGGTCCGATCATACAAAAAGGGCCTTGAGCATTCTGAACCATAGCCGGAGCCTTCGAACGGATCACGGTATAAATTCCGCCTACCTGATTGCATACCTCCCACGCAACCTCCACGGTGCAGGCCACTGCAGCGCCACTTGAAACAGAAGACAAACGTTTTGACATTCGTAAGAGCCAGATTGGCCGGATTACCCTTCTAAAACTATTAAATTAAATGTCAAAATTTCTGAAATGAATGATCTATTCTTACTGGATACTGATTTGCTAATTCATCTTCCAAAGGAACGACTGTACAGACCGACAATCATCTGTCTTCACACATAAATTCAAATGCGTATGAACTTCGAAAAATTCACTATAAAATCTCAGGAGGCTCTGCAAAAATCAGCCGAGATTGCTGCCGGCAATCAACAACAAGCGATTGAACCGGGCCATTTGCTTAAAGCCATTCTCGAGACCGATGAGAATGTGTCCCAATATCTGTTCAAAAAACTGAACGTTAACAACACTATTCTCGAAACCAAACTCGATGAAATTGTAAACTCCTACCCAAAAGTTTCTGGCCAACAGGCTTACTTATCAGGCACTACAAACACGGTTTTGCAGAATGCAGAAAAAGAACTGCGCGAATTCAAAGATGAATTCGTAGCCGTTGAACATTTGCTGTTGGCTTTGCTCAACACGAAAGATAGAGTTTCGTCCATTATGAAAGATGCGGGGCTTGATCGCACCTCGCTAATCAAAGCCATAAAGGAGCTGCGCGGAGGGTCTTCGGTGAAAGATCAAAATGCAGAAGCAAAGTATAAATCGCTTGAACGTTACTCTATCAATCTGAACGACCTCGCTAAAAAAGGAAAGATCGATCCGGTGATCGGCCGCGATGAGGAGATCAGACGCGTATTGCAAATACTTTCAAGAAGAACGAAAAACAATCCGATACTGCTGGGCGAACCCGGTGTTGGTAAAACAGCCATTGTTGAAGGCATGGCGCAACGCATCGTCAATGGCGATGTACCTGAAAACCTGAAAGACAAAATTCTGGTGTCGCTGGATATGGGCTTGCTTGTGGCGGGCGCAAAATATAAAGGTGAGTTTGAAGAACGTCTCAAAGCGGTTATCAAAGAGGTAACAGACGCTGCCGGTCAAATCATTTTGTTCATTGATGAAATCCATACACTCATTGGTGCAGGCGGTGGCGGTGAAGGTGCCATGGATGCTGCCAACTTATTAAAACCTGCACTGGCCCGGGGTGAACTTCACGCGATCGGTGCTACTACTTTAAAAGAATATCAGAAGTACATCGAAAAAGATAAAGCACTTGAACGCAGATTTCAGTCGGTGATTGTGGACGAACCTTCAACCGAAGATTCCATCTCCATTCTTCGCGGTATCAAGGATAAGTATGAACTCCACCATGGTGTTCAGATTAAAGATGATGCTGTGATTGCCGCGGTAGAATTATCGAGCCGCTACATCAGCGATCGTTTCTTGCCCGATAAGGCTATTGACCTGATGGATGAAGCCGCTTCGAAATTACGATTAGAAATGGATTCAATGCCTGAAGAACTCGATGAACTCAACCGCAAGATCATGCAGTTGGAAATTGAGCGTGAGGCCATCCGCAGAGAGAAAGACAAGGAAAAAGAAGCCGTGCTCAGCAAAGAGATTGCTGAACTTTCGGAAGAACGCAACTCGCTCAAAGCGAAATGGGAAAGTGAGAAGCAGGTGGTGCATGGAATTCAAAAAGCTAAGGAGAACATTGATAAACTGAAATTCGAAGCCGAACAAGCCGAGAAAGCCGGTGACTATGGAAAAGTTGCCGAGATCCGCTACGGAAAAATCGCGCAAGCCGAAAAAGAGCTGATTGTCTTTCAACAGCAGATGAAAGAAATGCAAGGCGAAAAGACCTTGCTCAAAGAAGAAGTAGACAGCGAAGACATTGCCGAGGTTGTAGCCAAATGGACGGGCATACCTGTTTCTAAAATGCTGCAAAGCGAACGCGAAAAATTGTTAACGCTTGAAGAAGAACTGAGCAAGCGCGTGGCGGGTCAGGAAGAGGCGATTGGTGCCTTGAGCGATGCCGTACGAAGAAGTCGTGCCGGGTTGCAAGATCCGAAGCGCCCCATCGGCTCGTTCATCTTTATGGGTACTACCGGTGTCGGTAAAACAGAATTATCAAAAGCGCTGGCTGATTACTTATTCAATGATGATAACGCCATGGTGCGCATCGACATGAGCGAGTACCAGGAACGTCACAGTGTGAGCCGATTGATTGGTGCGCCTCCCGGCTATGTAGGTTACGATGAAGGCGGACAATTAACAGAAGCCGTAAGAAGAAAACCGTACTCTGTAATTCTGTTGGATGAAATTGAAAAAGCACATCCGGATGTTTTCAACATCTTGTTGCAGGTATTGGATGATGGAAGGCTCACCGACAACAAAGGTCGTGTGGTCAACTTTAAGAACACCATCATCATCATGACCACCAACATTGGTTCATCGATCATCCAGGAGAACTTCGAAAAAATTACCAACGATAACTTCTTCGAAGTTCTGGAAGAAACAAAAGAAGAAGTACTCGTAATGTTGAAAAAGTCGGTGCGACCTGAATTCATTAACCGCATTGATGAGATTATCATGTTCAGACCACTCACACGAGGTGATATCCGTAAGATAGTTGACATCCAGGTAGATCTTGTTCGTCAGCGGCTGGAAGAAGGCGGAGTTCGCATTGAGATTTCCGATGAAGCCCGCGAACGACTGGCTAAGTTGGGGTACGATCCGCAATACGGAGCTCGTCCGCTGAAGCGTGTATTGCAGCGCGAAATATTAAATGAGCTGTCGAAGCAGATACTGGCAGGCAAGGTTCACAAAGATTCCGTCATCTACATTGACCTGAAAAACGAAGTTGAATTCGTTTTTGAAAATGCAGAACCAGCCGAACTTATCGGCTAACAAAACAACCAAGAGCGGCTACTTTTTGTAGCCGCTCTTTTTGTATTGCTTTTCTATACTACCAATCAAATTGGCTAGGTATTTATCAAAGTAGACAATGTGTTTTTCAATTTGTTTATTCGGTGGTTTCAAAAAACCGGGGCTAGCCATAAGACTATTGTTCGGAATACCACGTCCACTTAAGTCGTTTGAAAGTGAAAGCTCGAACATGGATTTTGCTTTTGGAAAGTAATAGAAGAACAGAACGAATTCGGCTCCTGCAGCTACCATAATAAACGGAAGAGACAATCCCATAACCGTTACACTACACCCACTGCCTGTTGTTGAGATGAAACCAATCTTGTAGCCAGGAATTTTATATGTAATGTGGCATTCTCCATCCGGTTCGTCCTTTTCAGAATGAAAGCGTGCTTTTGACTTGCGTTATACCGAAGAATAAAATCATTCAGGCTCCTTTGAAATCCTTCGAACAAGATCGATGGAACATTCCGATCTGCATCGAGAAAAATTCCAAGCTCTTGTATGTTAACATTTGGTTTTAATAAAACAGCGGGGGGAGGTGAGCAGGCCATGCAGGTAAAAAGCAAGGCCAGCAAGTAGATGCGCATAGTTTAGATTCGGGTAACTTATCGTTCAAACAATGAATTCAAAATAAAGGAATTCGGTTTCTGAACCAAGAGCACCCTTGAGTTGTTTTTGAATTAGGTTTAAGGATTGGTGATTCCCCTCAGCGCAAGTTGAGTGCGGATGTGTTGGTATGAGGGGTTTGGTTTTAAGGCCCCGGGGTGGTTCCCGGGGCTTTTTTATTGGCTAATTTTTGCGTTTTCAAACCATCTACGAAAATATTCGTAAAAAGACTTGGAGATTAGTTAGCACCTCTCTAAGATTGTATTACGAAATAATTCGTATTTATGAGCAAGAACATAAAACCCACCGGAAAAGAACTTGAAATCCTTCAGATTCTATGGGGAAAAGAAGGTGTATCCGTTAAGGAAGTACACGAAGAAATGGGTGGTGAAGAAGCCAATGGCTATACCACCATCCTGAAGTTGATGCAGATCATGCACGAAAAAGGTCTTGTAACACGCCAAAAAAGTGGCAAGCTTCATCTCTATACTGCCGTACCCACGCTGGAGAAAACTCAACAACAACTGGTCGACAAAATGATCAGTACCGTGTTTCAGGGATCGGCCATGCAACTGGTGATGAGCGCACTCGGCAACAAGAAATCTTCGAAAGAAGAATTGAAAGAAATCAGAAAGTATCTCGAAAAGCTTGAAGGAGGTGATCTATGAAAACCATACTTGAATTCTTCTCGACAGACCGGGCTCAGGCATTGGGCTGGACATTGCTACATACGGTGTGGCAAGCGGGTATCCTTTCATTACTTGTCATCGTAACGCTGCGATTAATTCCTTCGCGATTGGCACGCGTACGGTATGGAGTTGCTACTTCAGCGCTGGTGTTCATGATTGTACTCAGCATCGCTACATTCATCTTTCTTACTTCCACACCTAATCAACCGGAAGTAATAACAACACAAAACATCTCTGTTAACAACTACCTCATACCACAGGAAGTAGTATTAACAACGTCATCCAACAATAATTACTTTTTACAAGCTCAATCGTATTTGCAATCCTACATGCCCTTCATCATGGTACTATGGATTACCGGAACATTTACTTTCTCGATACGCGTAGCCGGTGGATGGTTCTACCTGATGAAGATAAAACAAGTATCCACGTTGTTGGATGACGATTGGAGTGTACGTGTCAATGAATTAGCCCGTCAGCTAAACATCAACCGTATCGTTTCGCTCGCCACGTCACCGTTGATTCAGGTACCGATTGTATTTGGCTACCTCAAACCAATCATTCTAATCCCCACAGGGATGCTCACCGGACTTACCACCGAACAACTCGAAACCATTTTCATTCACGAACTCACGCACATCAGGCGGCACGACTACATTATCAACCTGTTTCAGCTATGGGTTGAAGCATTACTATTCTTCAATCCGTTCGCGTGGATTCTTTCGGGAATTATCCGCAGAGAACGCGAGTACTGCTGCGATGATGTCGTAACAACCTATGGAAATACATTGGCCTATGCACAGGCACTTGCACACCTCGAAGAAGTACGACTCACGCAACCCGGCCTGGCACTGTCATTAGCCGAAAACAAAAATCAATTACTAACCCGTATCAAACGCATTATGGAAAAGTCTGTAAAAAATTATAGCGGCAGGGAAAGAATTATTCCTGCAGTATTCCTTGTTGTCGGATTACTCTGCGCATCCTGGCTTACCCTTTCGACTAATCGCACCGGAAAAGATTTCCCTTCGGATAAATTTGTGGTTGCAGATACCACGATAAAAAAATCCAAATCAGCGAAGTATTCCCGAAAATCGACAACGTCAAATAATCAAGCTGGCGAGCCCGTTGAAAAGGTTGAAGAAACATTTGAAGGCGAGGAGGAACTAAGACCGCTGATAGAACCATCCTTCGATATTGACTTTGATGAAAGTTTCGCCATGGCACCACCTGTATCTGATTTTGATATGGCCTTCGCTCCCTTGGCATTCAATTTCCAACTGGACACCATCCCAATGCCAGCCATGTCAAATCAAAACTGGGAACAGTTTGCAGAGGCATTCGAGAAACGTTTCAAAGAGAATTTCTCCGACTTCTATTCATCCCATCAAAAAGATTTTAACAAGATGATGAGCGACATGGAAAAAGAATTTAAACCGATGGATCATGAAGCTTGGGAAAAGCATTTTCTAAAAGACATAGAACGTGCGGAAGCTCGCGCTCGACACTTGAGCGAGAACGAGGTGCGACAACTTCAGGAAGAAGCCATGCGTCACCACCAGGAAGCCAAGCTTCATCAGCAAGCTGCTATGGAAAGAGCCAGGCAAGTTCAGGAAGTCCACGCAAAAGATATGGCGCGCTGGGAGAAAGAACACCACGAACATTTCAAAAAGATGGAAGAAAAAATGAAGCTAGCCGAAGAGCAGATGAAGAAAGTGGAAGAGAACATGAAGCGCTTCGAAAAAGAGTTGAAAGAAGAACTTGTTCGCGATGGCTACATCAAGAAAGAGGAAAAAATAAAAAACCTGGAATGGAACGACAGCGGTGATATTGAAGTGAATGGTAAAAAAATAAAAGAATCAGACAAAGCAAAATACAACGACCTGCACCGAAAGTTTTTTAAGGAGCACGGTGGACATTTCAGGTACGTGGAGTAAGCACGAGACCTCAGTCGACAGACCACAGTAAAAAAGGCCGGCTCATTAGATTGAGTCGGCCTTTTTTTTAAGCATTTACCCAATAACTACTTCTTAAATTCTTCAACAAAGTACTCCCGGATTTTTCCCTTATAATGAATATTATAAACATAGCCAGCAGCTTCATCCGTGCTTACATCACCCGATAGTTTATCGTCTTTCAATTGATTATATGACTCTGCTGCACGATAATACGCAGTAGCAAAAGCATTACTGCATGGGGTCCCATCTAAATTGATGCAGGCATCAAAGCATACCCAATAAAATGAGGAATAAGAAGTCATAGTGCCACCACCCCCTGCACCATAGGGATTATAGGATGAATGGTTAACAACAATTTTTGATTCAATAAACATTTTTGTTGAAGTGGAGTCCCGTTGAACGGAAAGTGCAGGCTTACCTTTCAGCAATTCATGCATCACTTTCTTGTCGCGCTTTTCATCAGACCAGTTGTCCTCTTTGTTCTTTCCACCTTCCCGGATAAGCGGAGTTGTCTTGATCGTAATATTTTCGCCATCCTTGTACGTTAAGGTATTTAACGGCTTTAAAGAAGGATACTGATAAATAGCCAATTCAATAATATCTGTCATGTTAGTACCAAACCGAAGCTGATAAAAACGATCACCTGCAATCTTAGAAGCAATAGAACCAGCTATTGGTGATACTACCTGGCGTGAACTCAGATTCCCGGTTACATAGTCAAGCTTGGTAATTCGAGTGAACGGCTTGAAATGATCATCTTGTTCATGCGACAACAACAGCACTGAGTCCTTATAACACAAAAGGTTTCTGTCATTCTTATTCACTTTTACGTACGAATTAGACTCTATCTCAAGTTTCCATTTATTTAATTTCAGTGTCTTCAAATACTCCTTGGAATTCTGAACCGGAACCATTCGCGATTTTCCATAATCCGTAACCTCCATAAGCGTTAGCACTTTATCTTCCTCCTTTAGAATATAAAGTTTACCAAACGCAGAATATGAAAACAGATAATCTCCCTGAACCGTCTTATCGATCCAGGCATTAAGCAAAGGAGCCCGACTACTGTTCTTGAAAAATGTGATGAAATAGTATCCTCTCTTATTTAACGCAAATCCTTTGAAATAAAGTGTGAACTCTTGCGCTGTTGATGTATAGCCCAAAACTTCATTCATGGTGATAGTCTCGGAAAATGACGACAACTCCCCTCGCTCACGGTGTAAAAAACGAAAATCATTCAGGTGTGATGAAAACTTAAACCTCACTAACAAATACCCTTCTTCATCTGCCCAGGAATCACTTTCAAAAAAACTATTGTTCGGATAGTTCAATGTGTTTCTCGCAATTTCACGCTGTGCCTGAAGAATTGAACACGAAAAAATAACAAGGAGTAAAGAAATCAATGGTTGTTTCATGGCTAATAATTTATCCAACTTGAATCGGAGTAAAAATAACAGCATCAATCAAATAAAAAAGGCTGACTCTAAAATATTGAGCCAGCCTTCGGATTTTTTATTTTGTCTACATTTGATGAACTACACGCGCTCCGCTACCTTATTCATCACGCTGGTCTGCACCTGGATAGACTCTTCGTGGATAAGTTTTAATAATTCGGTGGTGAAGTCAGGATTCAAGCCCATCGCCTTTCCTAAGGTAATACGGGTTTGAATGATTTCTTCCCAACGACTTACCTGAAGGATGGTAACATTGTTTTCTTTTTTGTACTGACCAATCTTTTCAGAGATCTTCATACGTTGAGCCATCTTCGACATGATCTCATCATCCAACTGATCAATCTGATCGCGAAGTATACTTAAGGTATCCTTAAATGTTTTGTTATCGGATGACACGGTACGAACCACCAGGGCAGAGACAATCTGACCGAGTACGGCTGGCGTTACCTGTTGCTTGGCATCGCTCCACGCAGCATCCGGGTTAATATGACTTTCAATCATCAAACCCGCCATATCAAGATCAAGCGCCTTTTGTGAGATCAACGCAATCAAATCGCGGTTACCGGCAATGTGGCTTGGGTCGCAAATGATATCGAGTTCAGGAATTCTGGTTTTCAATTCGATGCCCATATCCCACATTGGTGCATTACGGAAAGGACCTTTCTCGAATGAAGAAAACCCGCGGTGAATCGCAGCCATCTTGGTAATGCCCGCCTTGTTCAAACGCTCCAACGCACCAATCCAAAGTTCAAGATCAGGGTTGATGGGGTTCTTCACCATCACCGGAATGTCAACACCTTTTAACGAGTCGGCTACTTCCTGAACAGAAAATGGATTAACCGTAGTACGCGCACCAATCCAAAGAATGTCTACACCGGCTTTCAGGGCAGCCTCAACGTGTGCAGCGTTGGCCACTTCTGTTGTGATGGGAAGACCTGTTTCTTTTTTAGCCGCGGCAAGCCACTTCAACCCTTCTTCACCAGAGCCTTCGTATTGGCCAGGCCGTGTGCGTGGTTTCCAGATACCGGCACGCAAGGCGTGTACTTTGCCGGTTGCAGCAAGTTGCTTGGCCGTGGTGATGGTTTGTTCTTCTGTTTCAGCCGAGCATGGTCCGCTGATGATCACCGGTTTGCTGGCTGTAGGTAACCAGGAAGAAATCGATTCGAGTTGCAAAACTTTCTTAGTCATATTGAAAGATGTTTATTTTTCTTGTTTATATAATTAGTTGTTCGTTACGGTTTGTTGGCTTTGGGTTTTTAGCTCAATTCCATCGAGTACCCTTCGGATTTCATTGGCACCCGACATAATGCGATGAAGTTCTTTCGTGTCGCGCTTCATCAGGTGGTAGTGAAACTTTTGCAGGTGCATAATGTATTCTGACAACGCCTGACTTAAATACTCCAGGTTCTGTTCAAAGATGGGTGCCCACATTTCTGGAGAACTTTTCGCAAGCCGAACGGTAGAAGCAAAACCACTACCTGCCAGTGCAAAAATATTTTTCTCATCTTTCTCAATGTCTAAAACAGTTTGTCCCAACAGGAAAGAACTCACGTGAGAAAGGTGTGATACATACGCCACATGCTTATCGTGCTCTTCAGCTTCCATGAAAATAGTATTCAATCCCAGAGCATCAAACACGCGCATAGCAACGGTGAGTGCAAATTCTGATGACTTATCTCTTTCACAAACGATATTCGTTTTATTTCTGAACAAGCCTGAGAACGCAGCATCAGGGCCAGAGTTTTCTGTACCGGCAATCGGGTGAGCCGCTACAAACTGTTCGCGCTTCGGATGATGCGCTACTGCTTTGGCAATCGAAGACTTTGTTGACCCGGCATCAATCACAACCGCACCGGCCTTCACATTATCTAACATGGATGGTAACAGTTGCGTCATAGCGTTTACAGGAATCGCCACGATAACCAGATCAGCATGGCTAATCGCTTTATCATCCGATTCAATTCTATCTACAAGGCCGCGTTCCACTGCTCGCTCACCGTTTGCCGCGTTACGATCAACACCAATCAACTCAGTAGCCACACCGGCTTTACGCAAGTCGATGGCCATCGAACCGCCAATCAATCCCAATCCGATTATGGTTGTCTTCATTTCATCCTATGCGTTTACGGTGGTGGACAGTCGGCCGATTACAGGTGACTTCACTTTCAAAAACTTTTCAATTCTTTCCAGCGCTTGCTTCAACATATCTTCTGTGCAGCACAGCGAAATACGAATGAATCTTCTTCCGGCCTCACCGAAAATAAAACCCGGGGTGATGAATACTTTTGTTCCGTAGAGTACTTCATCAATCCACTTTTCAACATCCGTAACGTGTGCAGGCGCTTTCGCCCAAACAAACAATCCTGATTGATCGTTGTTGTAGGTACATTCTAATACATCAAGAATTTGCTCGGCTACTTTCTTGCGATCAGCGTACACCTTATTTAAGGATGTAAACCATTCTTCACCGTTTTTCAAAGCTTCGGTGGCCGCGTGTTGCAATCCCAGAAACATTCCGGAATCCATGTTGCTTTTCACTTTCAACACTGCTTCAATTAATTCTTTTTTGCCAGCCACCCATCCTAAGCGCCAGCCCGCCATATTGTGCGATTTACTTAGTGAGTTTAGTTCGAGTGCCACATCCTCTGCTCCTTCAATAGAAAGAATACTCATCGGATTTTTATTCAACACCAAACTGTATGGATTATCGTTCACAATCAGAAAATTATTCTGACGTGCAAGATCAACCAGTTCTTTTAGTTCTTCGCGTGACGCTACTCGGCCGGTGGGCATGTGCGGGAAATTCACCCACATTACTTTTACGTTCGATAAATCGCTTTTCTTCAACGACTCAATATCAATACCCCAATTCAATTCTTCTTTCAGGTCGTACGGTTTGAGCTTCGCGCCTACCAGGTTAGCCACCGATGAGTACGTTGGATACCCTGGATTTGGAATCAATACTTCCTCCCCTTCATTCACAAACGCCATCGCGATGTGCATGATACCTTCTTTCGAACCCATCAGCGGGAGAATCATCGTCTCCGGATCGAGGGTAGTACCATAGGTATTCTTGTTGAAATCAGCAATCGCTTTTCTGAATTGCGGAATACCTTTGTAATTCTGATAACCGTGGTTTGATGGATTTTTAGCCGAAGTAATCAACGCATCAATCGCATTCGATGATGGCGCTTGATCCGGACTACCAATACCTAAATTGATAACACGAAGTTCAGGTGTATCCAGTCCGCGTACCTCCGCCAGCTTTCTACTGAAGTAGTACTCCTCAACGTTGGCAATTCTATTTGCTGTCTTTATCATAACTATTTCGTACTTCGTACCTCGTAATTCGTCCCTCTATTTATATTCTATCTTCGCTTTCTTATACTCTCCCAACACATTCAGATTTTTTACCTGCCGAAGTACTTCACGCATGGCAGTATCATAGCTCTTACGTTTCTTCCATTCTACATCAACGTGAATGGAGTACTCGCTCGGGCGACCAATGATAGGTATCGACTGAATTTTGCTCAGGTTGATGCTGTTGTTCTTAAACGTCATCAGCGCATCGGCAAGGCTTCCCACCTCGTTAGCTACTTCGAAACAAAGCGATGCTTTATTGTTCGCTGCATCCTTACCTTCGTTCTTCTTGGAAAGGATAAGGAAACGGGTAAAGTTCTTTTTGTGGGTTTCAATTCGCTTCTCCAGAATTTGCAACCCAAACTTTTTTGCAGCGAACTCATTGGCGATGGCTGCAGTATTTTTCAGCTTAAGCTCCTTCACGCGCCTTGCCGAAAGAGCGGTGTCATCGCTTTCGCGGATCTCCATGCCTTTTAAGCCGAACAAAAATTCAGAGCACTGACGGATGGCCATCGGGTGCGACTCGATTGTTTTGATGTCCTCAAGCTTAACACCCGGCAACGCCAGCAAGTGCATGTGTATAGGCAGATACAATTCACCGATGATACTGAAGTGGTAATCCTGCAACAAAAAGTAATTAGGAAGAATGCTGCCCGCGATGGAATTTTCTATCGCCATCACAGCAAAATCACTTTCACCGCTCTTGAGGCTTTCGCATAACCGGTGAAACGACAGGCACTCCACCGTTTCAATCGGATCCTTGAAGTAGGTGAAGGCCGCCACTTCGTGAAAGCTGGCCGCGATACCCTGAATTGCAATCCTTAATTTCTTCTTCTTTGCCATTTGTCGCTGAACCTTTTGAGAAGTTTACCTGAGCCATCCAACACACTGGGTAGTCCAAAAAAAAAGTCCCGGCTTTCCGGGACTTCTTTGTGTTATCTGTTAACCTCTTTAACAATACAACCACTCTAGAGTCCCGTGCGGGTTCTAAAAAAGTAGTAGTAAAAATAAAAGAAGCTGCTAAGTCTCATTTCTCTTGTTGTTGGTCAAAGATAAATCGATTTTATTCTGACTTGCAAGCGAGGGCAGAATCTTTTTTTTGATTTTTGTTGAAACTAATGATTGTTAGTCAGGGACTTAACGTCAATTGTTATCCGTTAAACGGGGCGTGGGCAGGTGGTGCACAAGAGGATAGCTGATAACGATTAACTTTATAAAAACATTATACTTATGAAATCCTCTATAACGAAGTATCTCTTCATCACCCTGGCGCTCATTCTCTGGAACTGCGGACAGAAGTCGCATGAACACGAGCATGGCCACGATCATGAACATGCCGAAGAAGGCGGACCTAACCAGGCCCTTTATGATGAGGTGATGAAGGTACACGATGAAGTGATGCCGAAGATGAACGACATCTACAAACTCAAGCAAGACCTGAAAAAGAAACTGGACGAATCAAAGGATCTTACCGAAGAGAAGAAAAAAGAAATTGAAGCCACCATGACCAAGCTTGATTCTGCCAGCGAAGGTATGATGGTATGGATGCGCCAGTTCAACCCGATTCCGGATAGTGTAGGCGAAGAGAAAGCGCGTGAATACCTGGAGAACGAAATGGAGAAGGTGAAGAAGGTGAAGCAAGATATTTTGGAGGCGATGGATAAGGCAAAGGGAGCGAATTAGTAAAGAATATAGCAGCTAGAATGAATTCAACCTTGGTCATTATTCTAACGACTATAATGTGAATACTAAATTCTTAAATTTGCGCCACCTAAACGAGCTGTATGGACGCACAACAAATTCCCCTGAATGACCTCCACATAAAACTGGGAGGCAAAATGGTTCCTTTTGCCGGTTTCAATATGCCGGTTCGCTACTCTTCAGACCTCGAAGAACACATGGCCGTGCGCAATAGCGTAGGTGTTTTTGACGTATCGCACATGGGCGAGTTTACTGTGAAAGGCCCTCAGGCACTTGATCTTATTCAACGTGTTACCAGCAATGATGCATCAAAACTGATCGATGGTCAGGCGCAATACTCCTGTCTGCCGAACGAAACCGGTGGCATTGTTGACGACCTGATTGTTTATAAAATTAAAGACAATGATTACCTGCTGGTGGTGAATGCCGGCAACATCGATAAAGACTGGAACTGGATCAGCAAGTTCAACACGAAAGGTGCAGAGATGAAAAATATCTCGGCCGACATTTGTCTGTTTGCTGTTCAGGGACCGAAGGCCGCAGGGGTTTTGCAGAAATTAACGAAGACTGATCTCAGCACAATCAAATACTATCATTTCGCTATTGGCGAATTTGCCGGTGTGCCCGATGCTGTAATTTCTAATACAGGTTATACCGGGGCGGGCGGCTTTGAGATCTATGTTAACAAGCAATACGCAGAGAAAGTATGGAATGCCATCTTCGAAGCGGGCAAAGATGTTGGCATCAAACCCATTGGCCTGGGGGCACGTGATACGTTGCGTTTAGAGATGGGCTTCTGTCTTTATGGAAATGATATTGATGATACGACATCACCACTCGAAGCCGGGCTGGGCTGGATCACCAAATTCACCAAAGACTTCACGAACTCCGCTGCGCTGAAAAAGCAGAAAGAAGAAGGCGTAACGAAAAAGCTCGTTGGCTTTAAGATGGTAGACAAAGGTATTCCTCGTCACGACTACCACATTAAGGACGCAGTTGGAAATGTAATTGGTAAAGTTACTTCGGGTACGATATCACCTGTGCTTGGTATTGGCATTGGCCTCGGCTATGTTACGGTTGAAAATGCTGGTGCGGGCACTGAAATATTTATTGATGTTCGTGGTCGTGGATTAAAAGCACAAGTAAGCAAACTGCCGTTGATTTAATTATGCGACAATTTCTCGTTGTACTCTGCCTGGCAACTAGTGGTGCATTTGCTCAATCAGAAGAAGATAAATTGAATGATCGTGGTGTAGCCTTGTTAAATGACGAAAACTACACCGAAGCCATTCCTATCTTTAATCACCTTATCGCACAAAATCCAGACATGACCACCTACCGCTACAATCGGGCGGTAGCACTCTTTAACCTGAAGCGTTTTAAAGAAGCCTTGAAAGATTATTCCATACTGCACACAGCAATACCTGAGGAAACAGAATACACATTTCAAATGGGGAACTGCTATGAACATATCGACAGCGTCAGGCAGGCCATCTATTACTACTCGGAAGCTATAAAAGGCGAACAGAGTTTTTACATCTATTATTTCAAGCGAGGCACACTTTACCTTAAGCAAGGTGCGTGGAAGAAATCCGAACAAGACTTTAATGCCGCCCTTAGCATCGATCCAAAGCACCACAATTCGCTTCATAACCGGGGTATAGCCCGTTATCAACTGGGACAGCGCACAGCAGCCTGCAACGACTGGTGTAAAGCCTACCAACTCGGCAACCCAACTTCCAAAAGCCATCTCGACAAAAACTGTAATTCAACCACACAACCCTGCAAATCAAAATGAAGAGGATCGATGTTTGCCTTAGTCCGGACCTGATGCACCTGTATACGGTAAGTGATCGAACCGTAGTAGTGGTGGATATTCTCCGAGCTACATCATGCATGACTACAGCATTCGCTCATGGCATTGAAGGCATTGTGCCTTTTGCCAAATTAGACGACTGTCGGGCTATGAAAGCCAAAGGATACTTTACTGCAGGCGAACGCGATGGACAAAAAGTAGAGGGCTTTGATCTGGGCAACTCCCCTTTCGAATACATGGACGAAAAATTGAGAGGTGAGAAAATTGCTTTCACTACAACAAACGGCACCCAGGCTATCGCCATGTCAGAAGGTGCCAAAGAAATTATTATTGGCTCATTCCTGAATCTTAGTGCGGTTTCTAAGTACCTATTAAACGGTGATAACAATGTATTGGTAGTATGTGCCGGGTGGAAAGGAAAAGTAAATCTGGAGGATACACTGTTTGCCGGAGCACTTGTTGAATCATTGAAAGAGCACATCGAACCCGATTGTGATGCACCATTAATCGCGCAACACCTGTACTCTCAAGCTAAACACAACATGGTGGATTTCCTGAAAAATTCCAGCCACGTGAAGCGCCTTGCGCGTCTCAACATTTTCAAGGACATTGAATTTTGTCTTACTCCGGATCAATACCCAGTGGTGCCGGTGATACGAGATGGTGTCCTGAAAATTTAGCCAACATGCCTGGATATTGTTGTTACTCGGCTGGAGGTGAGTAAATGCTTCAAGCTTTTTTACTTACACGAAAAATATTGACAGCATTGCCATTGTAAACCGTTTGCTTGTCGATCGTCATTCCATTTTTGATCGCCACATTAGACGATGGGTGGTTGGTAAGACTGATAATGGATATTAATGAAGACGAAAAGTCATTCTCAAATGCAAATTCTTTACACTTCAGTGCAGCTTCCGTAGCAAAGCCTTTGTTCCAATATCGCGGCACTAAAGAATAAGCAACTTCAAGTTCATCTACTCCATCAACGTTTTGAATAAGTAGTCCTGCATGGCCAATCAGGTTTCCGGTTGATTTTTCAATCAGCGCGTTCATGCCACCGCTGCTGCGCTCATATCGTTGAAATTGTTTTTGATACCACTTACCACACTCCACTTTCGGATCTTCACGCTCGCTGATCCAATACTGAAATGATCTCGTATCCTCAAAGAATTCTAACCACGCATTAAAATCGGTAAGGTCAATTTTACGAAAGAGCATTCTATCGGTCTCCTCACCTTCCAGCAGGTACTTCATGGAACAAATTTATGAGGCTCTGTTACAATTTCACCGAATGTAATATCATATTGATCCGGATCATTGATGCCAAACTCCCTGGTGCCCCAGGGTGTTAGGTAAAGTTCATAATCGATGGTGGCACCGCTGGCCATGAATTCTTTATATAAAGTCTCTACATCATCAACCCAGAAGTAGACATTGTTGGTCTTCTCAACAATCTTCCAGTTTGGCAGGATCTTATGCGCGTCTGCTTTTTGAAACATGAGGTAATGACCATCGCGATGAAGGATCGCAAAGTATGGAGGATGACCATACAAACCCGAAATTGTAAAACCGAGTTTGTCTTTATACCAGTTTGCAGCGTGAAGAACATCTTTCACCAGTAATATGGGAGCAGATCCTTTAATGGTTGGCATTCACAAACGTTAAACCCTAATATAAATCTTCTTCTTATCCAGCACATACCCCACCGACCAGCACGACAGCATGAAAAATAAAGCAAAGAGGAATGATGCCGTATAAATATCAAAAATACTCCCAAAGAAATTTCGGGTGAGCCATGAGGGGAAAGGTCTCTCACCTACCGGAATCATATAAAATATCATCAGGAGAATTTCTGATAACAGATAAATGAACAAAGGGTTTTTGCCAAACACCACGAAGAAGTACGTCCACTTTGTTTTCTTCGCGATTTCAATCAAGTAGATCAGCACGGGAAGAATAAACATATCGAGACCGACTGTGAGCAGCACAAAGGAACTGGTCCATATTTTTTTGTTGATGGGGAACACCATGTTCCAGGTCATCGCCAGAAGCAGTAGTACTGCACCTACCAACATCAGCTTCGCGATTGTCTCATACGAATTACCATGCTTACGAATGAAATCACCAACCAGATATCCAAAGATAACATTCACGATGGACGGTATCGTACTAAGAATTCCTTCCGGATCGAATGGAACACCTTCTCCGTGATACAGGTGCTTTTCACCTAGAATTGAAAAGTCAAGCGCGTTGCCAGCATACCCGGCCATGCTGTACGGATCATTGGCATCACCATACACATAGAGTATGATCCAATACCCGATCAACAGCACTGCACTAATCGCGACTGCCATTTTCTTAGAACCGTAATGTAAAATGATAGATGCAAAGAAGTAGCACAACGCAATGCGCTGAAGTACGCCAAGAATTCGTGTTTCACTAATCGGCTTGAGCGACCATGTATCAAAATCAACAAAAGGAAACCAATAAGACAGATACCCCAGCAAGAAGATAATCACCGTTCGCTTTATTGTCTTCTGCCAAAAAACCGAACTTCCCTGGATCTCATATTTATGCATGGCAAACGCCATGGCATTACCAACAGCAAAAAGGAAAGAAGGAAAAACTAAATCGGTTGGTGTAAATCCATGCCAACTGGCGTGTAACAGTGGCGCGTAAGCATAACTCCAGTCGCCCGGAGTGTTTACAATAATCATAAAACAAACGGTCATTCCGCGAAAGACATCGAGAGCAAGATAGCGTTGATTCTCGGCCATAGAGGTTAGGTTTAAGGACCACTAAACTGAGGCAATTTTTTCAGAGGAGCAAATGCACACGAACACACTTTCGAGGGACGAGGGATTCGAGAGGACGAGGTACGAAGTTTCCGATCACCAGTAACTGGCAACAGGCAACTGGTAACTACTTCAGTTTTTCATTCTGTTTATGACGATCTATGTCACGTTGGGTTTTCTTCTCCAGGTTCTTCTGAAACGCTTCGGTGAGGTTTACACCGGTTTGATTGGCCAGGCAAATCAACACCCAAAGTACATCGGCCATCTCATCGCCAAGGTCTTTGTTTTTGTCGCTTTCTTTTTCTGATTGTTCGCCATACCGTCTTGCCATGATGCGTGCTACTTCACCTACTTCTTCCGTAAGCATAGCCATGTTTGTAAGTTCATTGAAGTAACGTACTCCGTGATCCTTTATCCACCGGTCGACTTGATGTTGGGCTTCGGATAGTGTCATCATCTTCATTTAATGTTTCGCGTTCAAGATTGATTGTGGCTAGTCTAATACCTCACTACTGGTACCTACTTCAGTTCTTCAAAATCGATATCCAGCACATCATACTTCTGCCAGCCAATAAAATCAAAGTGCCACCATTCTGAACTGTTTACTTTGAATCCGTATTTCTTCATTACAGCAATGATCAGGTCGCGATTCTTTTTGATTTCAGGATCGCTCACAGGAGTTGAAGGCCATGCTTCTTTTCTGAACGAATCGTACTCTGTTGGCATCTTCAACTCCTTACCGGTTTTTAAATCAATCAACGTCATATCAATAGCACAACCACGATTATGACGCGAGCCGCGGTAGGGCGAAGCCACATAGGTAGTATCGTGGTAGACTTCATAAAACTTCACCGTGGCTTTATACGGGCGATAGGCATCGAAAATCTTTATTCCCAATCCCTGTATTTTCAATTCGGTCTGCGCTTTTTTCAACGCCTCCGCGACAGGTTTGCGTGCATAGGCTTTTGCCAGATTATAGATTTTCTCATTTGTAAAATTATTCGTGGTGGCATACCGAATATCCAGCACAATACCCGGGATGAACTTTTCAAGATCGACCAACACCTTGTCTGGATGAACGTTGATGGAAGCCTTATACTCCACCAGGGTAGTAGCCTTCAATCCATATTTGTTTTGCGCTACGGCCGAAAGTGCAATGCCGTACGCAGCAAAAATCAAAACCGTCTTTCGTACCTTACTTAGCATAGTCAGTGATTTGAACTCACAAAATAAACAATAAACTATGCATCAGAAATTTTGTGTGTCAGCATTTGTTTCCTACATTTTCTGATATTCCTACAACCCCTCATTGCAAATGAAAATCATTAAAAAGATTCTCCTTGGCCTGCTTGCCCTCGCACTTCTCCTGGCCATTGGTATCTTCTTCTACCTGCGTACACAGAAGCCAACCTACCATGGTGAACTTACCCTTGATGGACTCCATGACGATGTACGCGTGTATTACGACAATGCTGGAGTACCTCACATCTATGCCAACACAGCCGATGACGCTTATCTTGCTCTTGGGTATGTACATGCACAAGACCGGCTCTTTCAAATGGAAATGCTCAGGCGTGCTGCCTCGGGCCGACTGTCTGAAATACTGGGACCGGACCTGATTAAGGTCGATAAATTATTTCGCACCCTTGGTATTACTGAGTTCGCTAAAAAACAAACCGAACAATTTCTACAATCCGATACGGCCGATTACCAAAAAGCACTACGCGCTTATCAAAAGGGAGTCAATGAATTTATTCGAAATGGAAAGACTCCGCTGGAGTTCACCATCATTGGCATTCCAAAAGAAGAATTTACACCACACGATATTTACCTGGCCATTGGCTTTATGGCGTTTGGTTTTGCCGAAGGCTTTCAGGCTGATCCCGTCTTACAAAAAATAAAAGAAGAACTCGGTGATGAATACCTCAAAGACCTGGCTGTGCAAACTCCGACCGATGCTGAACGTATCAAAAATTTCGATGGCCCATTTAAATCAGCTACAAACAAACCCCTTGGCACCACCGGTTCAATGATCACCGCCATTCGTGAAGCGCTTGACCAATTACCGGTTCCACTTTTTCAAGGGAGTAATGGTTGGGCCATTTCGGGCGATCGCACAACATCCGGGTTCCCCATTCTTGCCAACGACACACACATTGGATTTTCGCAGCCGGCAGTTTGGTATGAAGCTCACATTGAATATCCGGGATTCAGTTTTTACGGTCACCACCTCGCTGGAATTCCTTTCGGGCTTTTAGGTAACAACCGCTCAACCGCCTGGGGCCTTACCATGTTCGAAAATGACGACACTGATTTCTTTATTGAAACACCTAATCCTGAAAACACAAATCAGGTAAAATTTAAAGACACCTGGGAAGATCTGAAAACACGAACCGAAATCATCAAAGTAAAAGGCAGCGATGATGTTGTGCTGGAAGTAAAGTCATCGCGGCATGGACCAATCATCAACGAGATTTTTGACTATGGCCCAACAACCTCACAACCTGTTTCGCTTTGGTGGCTGCTCACCCAGGATGTAGACAACCAGGTACTCGAAGCCGCTTACCGGCTTGGACATGCTTCAACGATTGAAGAAATGCAACAGGCGGCATCGATGATTGCCGCCCCGGGATTAAACGTAATGTATGCCGATGTAAAAGGAAACATTGCCTGGTGGGCGGTAGCCAAACTTCCGATTCGGCCCGCGCATGTGCAGTCGAAATTATTTCTGGATGGCGCCAGCGGTAACGATGAGTTCCTGGGCTTTTACGACTTCTCCAAAAATCCGCACGCTATTAATCCTCCGTGGGGTTATGTGTACTCCTCCAACAATCAGCCCGACAGTGTTGACGGTGTATTGTATCCAGGATACTACTATCCTAAATCACGGGCGGGCCGGGTAAACACCTTGCTGCAGGAAAACAAAAAGTGGACGTTGGAGGATATGAAAACCATTAACCTGGATGTTGTTTCAACCACGCACCCCGAAGTAGCCACCGAAATTGCAGCTGTTCTGAAATCGTTGAATGAAGAAGAATACTCCACGCTTGCTGAAATCTTAAATCAGTGGAATGGCGATCATCAATCAACCGACACCGCACCATCGGTTTACTACAACATACTTTCGCAGATTATGTTTCTGAGTATGAACGATGAACTGGGAACAAGCGCATTCAAATCGCTGATGGAGACTTCCATTCCAAAAAACTCTTACAATACCTATCTCCGGAATGATGCCTCACCGTGGTGGGACAATGTGAACACAAAAGACGTGAAAGAGACACGCTCCGATATCATCAAACAAGCCGCCAACAATGCACTTGCCATCCTCAACAAAACCTGCGGCCCCAACCCCAAAGATTGGGTATGGGGAAAAATTCATATACTCAAGCACAATCATCCGCTGGGCGCTGTTAAACTGCTTGATCACTATTTAAGTGTTGGCCCCTTTGGCGTAGACGGTGGCAGCGAAGTAATCAACAACCTGTCGTTCTCACTGGATACTACCGGCTACTACCCCGTTACAAGCGGACCGGCCCTGCGCAAGATCACCGACTTTGGTGATATCGATCATGGTGAAACCGTTTCGCCTACCGGTCAATCCGGAAATGTTACAAGTGCACACTATCAAGATCAAGCCGAGATGTTTGCCACCGGAAAATTCAGACTGATGATGATGAACAAGGAAGAAATTGAAGAACAGAGCAAAAATGTATTACTACTGAAAGCAAATTGATTTGATTGGATGAACAATTCATCTTCCAATCCTGTTAAAAACCCATTGAACTCAATATAACTATGGAAAACTTAAAAAATAAAACAGCACTCATTACCGGAGGAACAAAAGGTATCGGTTACGGAATTGCCGAAGCACTCGTACAGGAAAATATAAATGTGGCGATCACCGGTCGCACAAAAACTGCCGTTGATGAAGCCGTAAACAACCTGAACAAATCAGGCAAAGGAGAAGCCATTGGTGTAGTAGCCGATGTGCGAAACGTTAATTCTCAACAACAAGCCGTAGCGGCCGTGGTTAAGAAATGGGGTAAACTCGATCTGCTGATTGCCAATGCCGGCCTCGGCTATTTTGGTTCGATCGAAGACCTCACAATCGAACAATGGAACGAAACCATCGACACCAACCTTACCGGAGTTTTCTTAAGTATTAAAGCCTCGCTGGAAGAGCTTAAAAAATCAAAAGGGTATATCGTTACGATTGCCAGCCTGGCGGGCACAAACTTTTTTGCCGGAGCATCCGCCTACAACGCCAGCAAATTCGGACTCGTTGGTTTTACCCAGGCAGTGATGATGGATGTTCGCAAGCATGGCATTAAAGTAACGACTATCATGCCCGGCTCTGTTGCCACCAACTTTAGCGGAATAACCTCACAGGATGATGCATGGAAAATTCAACCGGAAGACATGGGGCAAATGGTGGTAGACCTGCTGAAGATGCACCCCCGCACCTTGCCCAGCAAAATTGAAGTACGGCCAAGTATGCCGAAATAACCTGAAATACAATTTCACTGAATACAGAGAGGCTGTCTCAAAAGACAGTCTCTCTCATTTTTCTCTGTTTGTAACGTAGCTGATTTAGAATTTATCTGCGAAATCTGTGGGAAGAAATAACTGGAAGTTGACATTCAAAAACCTTGGCTTTTGAAATGGTCTCTATTTCTTGATAGCAACTTCAATAAACCAAGATTGAAGTTGTGGGTTATTGTTTGGGTTACACCCGATTCTTCGTATCGATAATAATCGTTACGGGTCCGTCATTCACCAAGGCTACCCTCATGTCAGAACCAAACTCCCCGGTCTGAACAGGCTTGTCTAAATTTTCCGTTATCGCCTTCACAAACTTTTCATACATCGGTATGGCGGTATCCGGCTTGGAAGCTTTCAGATACGATGGCCGATTACCTTTCTTCGTACTGGCGTGCAACGTGAACTGACTCACCACGATAATATCGCCTCCGTCATCTTTCACACTTACATTCATCACACCTTGTTCATCATTAAAGATTCGAAGGTTTACAATTTTTTGCGCGAGCCAGTCAATATCTTCTTCGGCATCGGCATCTTCAATTCCAACGAGTATCAATAATCCTTTTTCAATGGAAGATTTTATGTGTTGATTAATGGTTACTGAAGCAGATGAAACACGTTGAACGACCGCCAGCATAAGGAGAATTAAAAATTTTAAAAATTAAAAGCTTTAGTATTGTTGGAGGTCACCGGATTCGTGGATATGGGTTCCTTTTGTTTCAACTATTGCAACATGAAGCATGGCACGTGCTACTTTAAGCGCATCAATGGCTTTATATTTCTTAGGAATCAGAAAACCAAAAAACTTATAAAAAAACTTTGCTGCATCCTCACCGCTTCGTTTTTCTGTACGCGGGCCAAGAAGTAACGATGGGCGGAAGATATGAAGGGTTTCAAATCCAACCTGCGAAACAGCTTCTTCCATCTCACCTTTCACCCGGTTGTAGTAAATGGATGAATCTGTATCAGCGCCCAATGCTGAAACAATCAGAAATTGTCTTCCTCCTCTACTATAGGATGTCTTGGCAAGCAGTAACGGAAAGTAAAAATCAACCTGGTTAAAATTCTCTTTCGAACCAGCTTTTGCCATTGTGGTGCCAAGGCAACAAAAAACATCATCAGCTTTAAGTTCATCGTTGTACTCACCCAATTTTCCAAAGTCAACTTTCACCTGAACAAGTTTAGGATGCAGAAGAGGAAGATCCTGGCGGGTTAACGCAATCACTTTTGCATAGCAGTCGCTATTCAACAAGAGTTGCAAAAGCTGACTGCCGATCAGTCCGGTGCTGCCGGCCACTAAGGCGGTTTTCATAATGAAACGGGTTTAGAAGAACTAATCAGGTTGCGAAACATCCGTTGTGAAGTCGGTTGGATGTTCAAGTGTGCGTCCCTTCTCCCAAGATAAGAATTTATCGATCTCGTTGCTCATGGAAGCATAAACCGACATTAAAATTCCGGCATCATCCGTCAGGCCGAGACCTGGAATCCAATCAGGAATAAGATCCAGTGGGTTAACAAAGTAAAGTAAGGTAGCCACCACCAACAGCATCGTCTTCCATGGCACCTCTCGATAACGTCCAAAAGCATACGCTTTCACCATCCTACCCAGTGTAAAAAAATTTTCCTTTACCGAAGAGACCTTAACATCTTTCCATTTCACCTGCTGGAGCTTGCGTGTCATACTGGCCAACAGCATCAACAACCTTCCCTTCTTGCCAAGCAGGCCGGCTGCGCGATCGAGGGCGATATCGAAGAAGCGGTTGTTCAATGCGCGTACAGGTTTGATATTTAAGACTAGAAGGTTTGCTGAATTTCTTTTTTCAATTCGGTAAGAGCGTGGGCGATAGGGTCAACTGTTTTATTGATTGACTTTTCAAAAATCCGTTTAGACAAATCCAGGCTGGTGGCTTCCGGGGGCATTTCACCTGCAGCCTCGTTGATAACCATGATCAGATCTTCCTTGGCACTTTTGATCAACGACCACACCTCCTCCGACATGTAAACCTGCTGCGAAGCATTGTGGTTGTATTCATTCCGGATTTCAGCGAGCAATAATTGATGAAACTCACGGGCTGCCATTCCGGATGCCGTTAGGCGCACCAGCAGATTTTGAGGAGAAATACGTTCCAGAAACAGGGTCATGCGCTCGTAAGCCTGAAGCCGGGTGGGTAAAACGGTTTCGATACTACGACCGCGTATCTCAAGCTTTTTAAGATCGATTTCGCGCTGAATAAAACTGCGCACCAGCAAGTAGGCTGCGTACAGCACAATCGAAGCCGGAACCAGTATTTTTATAAATTCAATCAATGCTTCCATGAAAACTAAACTTTATTTATGGTTTGAAAGTTAATAATTTTGAAACATTAAGCGCCTACTATTTCATGTTTGATAATCTTCATCCTGTTACGCTGTCAGACCGTGCTGTCGAAGAAATCCGAAAGATTATGACAACCAAAAACATCCCGGCCGACTACGGCTTGCGCGTAGGTGTTAAAGGTGGTGGGTGTGGCGTATCACTGCTCATTGGGTTTGACAAAAAGAAGAACTCAGATATGGCGTACTTTATTGCCGACATACCGGTTTATATCGACAAAAAACACACGATGTACATTATTGGCAAACAGGTTGATTTTTTTGAAGGCGAAGAAGCCAGAGGATTTGTGTTTGTGGATAGCAAAGAAACTTTGCCGACAGACAAGCGCTAGCGCGCATAGTACTCATACACTGACTTGCCTACAGCTGCCATGGTGCTTTCGATTACGGCATCTGATTCGAGTGTGTTCGTTACAAACATGACGATGGCCAGTTTACGACCATCCGGAAGTACAATAATTCCAACATCGTTCATCGCACCCAGCACACCGTGTTCATTGCGTCCACCCGTTCCTGTTTTATGTGCCCAGGTAATTTCTTTTGGAAGACCAGCACGAATGCGCTTGTGACCTGTGGGCGATTGCACCATGGCGTTCCAGAGAAAATCATAACTGGTGGTTGATAATTTTTTATCTTCCACCAAGATCTCCAACAGTTGAAGCATACCCCATGGGGTACTCCAGTTTTTAAATGGAATATCCCAGTCACGGTGCATCTCCTTCTCGTTGTAGCGGATAACCAAGTTCGTTATGCCAAGTTCGCGCACATACTTTTCAACCGGAGCCGTTCCTCCTAATAACCTGAACATCGCATCACAACCAACATTATCGCTAAGTGCTACTGTTTCGTACATAATTTCCCGCAGTGTAACATCGAAACTTCCTTCCGGATACCTTTTCGCCAACGGACTGTGTGTGGGAAAGTATTCGCTCTTGCTAAGCCCGATCTTTTGATCAATCGAAAACTTTTCAAGATCGACCTGATGTAACATCGCCATGGTTAATGGGAGCTTGAACACACTTTGCATGGGATAGTGACGTGAACCATTTACCGAAAGTGTATCATTTCCATCCAGCATCTTGATAGCAATTCCAACATCCGCTTTCACCGGAGTAATGATGTTGTGAAGGGTGTTGCGTAGCGAACTCACCTGAGCTGTTGCCGTATACCCAAGCAACAAAAAAAAGCAGTAAAAAATCTCATAGCAAGTGTTGTGAATTTGCTAGTACGTCTTCGTCATATCAGCCGGAATACAGATGATAAAGTCGGCCGTATTTTTATTGGCATCTTCCAGCTTCTGAATGTCACTCTGCTCTACCGAATGAATGGTAACCATTTTCAAGGTCGGCTCAGCCTTCTTCAAGTACCAGGTAATGCCTTCATAGTTTTGCGAATGATAGGCCCCGTGAAAATGAAGAAGCCTTCCTTTTCTATTCTTCAACAGGAAGTAGGCCATGGTAGCGTCTTTCATGGCTTGTGAACGCGCCATGTTCTCGCCACTCACATGACTACCCCCCATACTCATCATATTTTTATAACCCGGCAAATTCAAATCAATTTCAACCGGCAGCGGTGCAATCCATTTCTTTGCTTCGTCCGGAAGTGAGTTCAAGGATTCAATGCCCTTGCGATACACCAGATTAGCATACCTGCGTGGAATGTTTGATGCTACAACAGCAAGCTTATTAGCCTTGGCAAATTCTACCAGCGGCTTGTAGTCATTCTTGTAGTTGTCCCACACTTTGGCTTCACTAAGCAGATGTTTTTCTTCGATGGTGCCATTCAGAAATTCATTGAGTACAAGCTGATCATCGGCTTCGAACATTTCCATGCCGAGGGTAAGCTCTTTTTGTGATGCGAACAATTCTTTCGCTACTTGCAGTTCGAGCCAGTGATCGATGGCGTTATCGTGCAGTTCGCCAAACAATACTACATCGGCTTTGGCCGCTTCGCTGATCATTTTAGAAAAGTCTACAACTTTACCTTCCTTATTGAATATTTTATAAGCCGCTTTGTCCTGTGCGGAAAGTGTTGTGGATATCAGTACCAGCAATATACAGACTTGTTTAATCATGGTGATGATTGAGATTTTAAAATGCGGCACAAAGGTAAGCGACTTCTTAAAAAACTAACGCACCTTTTTCAAACTCACGGTAGCTTTTTTGCACTTACCACCAATAGGCGGATTAAGCTTGGAGATTTTAAGTTCTACTGATTTCACAGCGGGTAATGCTTGTAATACATCGTTCACTATTTTTTCGGCCACGGTTTCCAGAAGCCGAGAAGGTCGCTCCATTTCTTCCTTCACCATCCTAAAAAGTGTCTCGTAGTTTACGGTGCCGGCAAGTTCATCACTTTGTGCCGCTTGCGAAAAATCAGTCTCCACAGCAATGTCTACTTCAAACCAGTTGCCTGATTCGCGTTCGTGTGGATATACGCCATGAAAGGCATGGAACTCGAGGCCCTCGAGCGCTACGCGTCCGTTCATCCTACTTCGTCAAAAAATGATTTATAGATTTTCTTGGCAGGAGTAGCCACGGTGGCTTCAACAAAAATAGTTTGCTGTTCAAGCACAACTTCTTTTTCAACCGTAGGCTCGGCACGAAGGGTTCGATCAAACTCCATATTCGGAAACACGGCCTTCTTCGCCTCGCGCTTGGCCATGGCCACGTGCTTGTCAGGATCAAATTCTTTTGTTTGCGCGCGCGAGCGTTCTACTTTATCGAGTGTTTCGCTAGCCATGCGTTTCAAATCGGAGAGTAGATCTTCGCGCGATGTTTCCAGTCTCTTGTAGTTTTCCAGCAACAACTTGAGTCGGTCTTCCATCTCTTCGATGATTTCCTTCGCCCGCACATCCGACTCCTCAAGGGTATCTTTGGCTTTGCGTTTCGCTTCGTTCATCAAGGCATCGGCTTTCAACTGTGACTCGCGTAAGTGAAGATCAGCAGCAGCCCGAGCCTGCTCAATAACACTGGCTCCGGTGTCTTCAGCTGTTTTCAGCGTTTTGTATAGTGAACTTTCTACCTCACGAAGTTTGGTTACTTCGCGTTCGGTGGCTTCTAGTTTAATGCGCAGTTCTTTGTTCTCATCCGAAATACGTTCCCATTCCTGAGAAAGGGTTTGTAAAAAACCATTGACTTCATCGATCTGATACCCTCTGAAATTCTTCTCGAAGGTTTTTTGTCTGATCTCAAGCGGTGTTACTCTCATAAGAATTGTAGTTTAAAAAATGATATTCCAGACTGATATGGTCCGATCATCACTGGCACTCAGCAATTGATCCTGATAGTTCGTCCACAATACTTTATTTACGGAAGTTCCATGCCCGGCATGACGAGCGCGGTCGATTACTTTCAGCAGCCTCATCGCCTGAGCATCCCAAACCTTAATGGACTTATCCATGCTACAAGTTACGAAATGTTTACTATCGGGACTAAAATCAAGGTGATTTATCGCGAAGAGGTGTGCTACTACTTCTTCAGCCTGGGTGTAGCCGCTGTTCACATCCCATAGTTTAAGGCGCGCATCACGCGAGCCACTTAGCAGAAACTGCCCATCGGGTGTATAGCGAATGGTGAAAACAGAGTTGTTGTGGGCATGCCATGCGTACTTCTCTCGTAAGCTATCCAATTCAAAAACACGAATACTGTTGTCGCTGTAACCTACCGCTACTTCGCCCCGCTTTTCGTGAATAGCTATCGCGCGTGCGCTCTGGGTGGTCGCCTGAACCTTACCCTTGCTGACAAGATTGGAAACAGCCACCTTGAGCAAGGTACCATCACCAGTTGCTACGAAGAGATCATCGCCTATCGATTGCATATCAAAGATTGCTGCCGTTGTGAGTTGTAACGAACCGATCTCCTTTTTATTCTGCCAGTCTACCAGATGGATGCCGTCATAATTGTGACCAGCAATCAGCCAATCGCTCGCGGCATGATGATGCAGGGCATAAACAGAATTCGGGAGCTTGGCAATGAGCTGACCTTCTTCCGGGTTGGTGAGGTTCCACGAGACAATCATGCCATCACCAGCCCCTGAAAAGAAAATACTGTCAACTGCCGAACGCTGCAGGGTATAAACACAATCCCGGTGCCCGGTTAAGGTGTGGAGTTTCCTGACTTCTATTGTAGACATCTCGTTTAAACTTCGCGAAAGTTCTTACTTTCGGGTAGTTTAAAAAATGGCATTAGAAAAAATTATCATCGAGCAAGACCGTGCCTGGGCATTGTGGCACCTGGAAGAAGATGAGGCTACACTTCAGGACATTGTTAGCCGCGAACCGATACCCGATACCATCACCAACCCAACCAAGCGGCTGGAGTGGCTCGGTGGGCGCGTACTTACCAAAGTACTGATGAGTGCACTGGGACTTCCCTTTCGCGGCATTACCAAAGATGAACATGGGAAACCTTTTCCTACCGGGCATCCCCACCAACTATCACTCAGTCATTCCTATCCCTATGTTGGTGCGCTGATCGATGCCGGCAGTGCCGGCATCGACCTGGAACAACCAAAAGAAAAATTACTGCGAATTGCTCCACGGGTACTGCACGCCAGTGAACTGGCAGATGCCAGTAATGATATTGTAAAACATTGTATCTATTGGTGCGCGAAAGAATCGCTGGTGAAAGTACACGGCAAAAAGGACCTAACCTTTGCCGAAAATCTGCTGATTGAGCCTTTTGAACGCAAACACGAAGGTGTTATTACTGGTAACATTATTGTTAAGGATAGCAAACAGAGCATTCCGTTACACTACATGGTGTACCCCACGTTTGTAGTGGTGCTCACAAAACGAATAAATTCATGACGATGAAAAATCTAGTACTACTCACGCTGGTATTGGCTGGTCTTTCTGTGCAAGCCCAGGAAGTAAAAAACTTTACGCTTACCAATGTTATTACCGGCAAGCCTGTTTCGTTAGATACCTATCCCTCCTGCTCGGGTGTGGTTATTATTTTTACTTCCAATGCGTGTCCGTACGATGAATACTACCGGGGTCGCATAGCAAAACTTACCCGCGATTACGCTGATAAAGTTCCAGTACTACTGGTGAACTCCAACATCGAACCGGCTGAATCGGCTGAAAACATGACGAAGAAAGCGCAACAGTTAGGCCTCACCGTTCCCTACCTTGCCGATAAAGATCAAACGTTAATGCAGCAGCTTGGCGCAAGCAAAAGTCCGCAGGCTTTTCTGCTGAAAAATCAAAGTGGAAAATTCACGATTGTTTACAGCGGATCGTTCGATGACAACGCCCAGGTTGAAGCCGATGTACGACACGCGTACCTCAAAGATGCCATCGATATTATGCTTACCAACCAGGTTATTGAAACACCTGAAGTAAGACCGGTGGGATGTACAATCCGGAAGAAATAGTTTCCAGCTGCCGGTCATTGACAACCGGAAACTATTTTTCTATACATCCATCGAATCGTACACGATCACCTTCTCCCAAAGGTGCGAGCAGTCTGCAATAAACTTTTGATGAATAGGGTGATCCTGGTAGACTTTCTGTCCTTCAAGATCATCAAAGAACATCAGTTCGGAAGCACTGTACGAATTGTCCACAACAGGTCGCACTTCCGTTGAAGCGGGAACTCCGATGTGCAGTTCTTTAATAGTTTCAATCTTGGCCAGCGTACGCAAACCAGCAATCAGTTTTTCTAAATCTTCTTTCGATTCACGATTCTTCAGCCAGAAGAAAACATGATGCGCTAGTTTTTTTTTATTCTTTTCCATAGGAGTTAATGACATTCCGGTGGCTGTGGCTGCGGTTAGCACGGCTGTACTGGCGATAAAAGTTCTGCGGGTCAGCATTTGTTAAAGGCTCGAGGTGAAAGGAGGTTCAAACGTTTTCAGATTCTGTCGAAACTTGGAACTTAAAATCTATACAATCAGGATTCAAAAATACAAAATCACACTCATTTTTTCAGCGAACGAAGGTAATGAATGAGGTCGGTGGCCGGCACTTTCGCTACACCAGCCTCTCGCAGCATGGTAATGAGTTGCCCACGATGATACGTAGAATGATTCACCACATGAAAGAGGGTGTCTTCTACCAGATCGTGAAATGGATCGCCTTTCAGATTTCTATAATCATACTCAGATGAAACGAAGGCATCGTCCTTTGAAGCAATAAATTGCTCTAGCTCACTTGCTGATTCAACCAGTTTATCTAGGGCAGCCATTTTATCATGATCAAGTCCTTCCACCGGGAAACCGCTGAGGCTCACCCCTTGCATTCTTTTCAGCCAAACGATTTGCGCGCCCAGCATGTGCAGCACTGTTTTGGCAATTGAAGGAAAACTGCTTTTGTTCTCGCGAAAGTAGATTTCGTCTGTTACTTCTTTCAAAACATTTGCAACCTGTGTTGTAGCCCAGGTGTTAAATGCCAGGTGCTTTTGAATTGAATATGACATGACTGTAAAATTTATTCCTACAAATTCCGCAGGCAATAAACACTTATTACCTCAAATATGCAGGCAACTCAATACCTGCTTTCAGCTTCGGATCAACAATAGCTTCTTTTCGCTCGATCTTCAACGGTACTACGCCTGCCCAGATGTCGAGTGCATAATCTTCATTATCATCGTTGGGCCCACCCCCGCGCACTTTAGCAGATGCCTCCTGAATCTCAAACGACAACAGCATGGTGGCTTTCCATTCACCATCGGTTGGTTTGCGTACATCATCCCACCGGCCGGGCTGCATTTTATTCGTAAACGCTTCCAGTACCTGATACATCTCTTCCTTGTCTTCTACTTTACTGGCCTCACTGAAAATTACTACCGATCTATAATTGACTGAATGATGAAAGGCCGAGCGCGCCAACACCAAGCCATCTATTAACGTGGCGCTGATGCACACCGGAAGTTTCTTCTCCGCCAACTCGCGCATGTAAAAACTGCCGACTGAACCGTGCAAGTACAACTTGTTACCAAGCCTGTTGAACCCTGTTGGAATTTGAAAAGGTTGCCCATCGCGCACATAGGCCAGTGTGCAGAATAACGCTTCATCTAAAATGGAATAGATGGCTTCTTTATCGTAAACACCACGTTTGGGCAAGCGTGTGATTTCGGTTTTGTTGGTGAGGGGGAATTTTTCCATACTACGTTACATTAATTACTTATCGACTGATAAACGTTGGGGCGGTGTAGCTCCATATACGTATCGGGTGTGGCCAGCGCTTTAAATCCAAACTGATGATAGAGTGTGTGCGCATCGCGCGTTACCAATACTATTCTTCGCAATGAATTCAATTCATCGATGTGCTGGATAAATTCCATAAGTGCCTTAGAAAGACCTTTACCCCGATGACCTTCGTCTACAAACACATCGGCCAGGTAAGCAAACGTTGCGTAGTCTGTTACCAATCGGGCAAATCCTACTTGCTGAGCATCAAGGTAAATTCCAAAACACAATGAATGATCAATTGAACGCTTCACCGTTTCGATTGAAATACCTTGTGCCCAATACGACTGAGCGGAAAGAAAGTGATGAACATACTGCTTATCGATCCTCGACTTATCAGTACTCAACACGTATTTGCCACTATTCGCTTCCCTGAAAATATTCATCATCATTTGATTTTCAATACAATCTTTCCGAACTGATCACCTTTTTCCATGCGCGCGAAAGCATCGTTGATCTGATCAAACAAATACTCCCGGTCGATTACCGGTTTTACGTTTCTGCTTTCCATCAAATCCAGCATCGACAAAAATTCATCGCGTGTGCCCATGGTACTTCCATGTATGGAAAGTTGCTTCCAATACAACAACCGTGTTGATACATCCGAAATATTTCCGGCTGTGCGGCCAAAGTTTACGATGCGCCCACCCGGCAATGCCAGTTCAATCAACTTATTGAACTGATCGCCACCGGCACTGTCGATGATCACATCAAAACCACCGGCTTCTTTCTGCGCCTTGGCTACCCACTCAGCATCATGATAATTAAATCCACCAACGGCTCCAAGTGCTTTGGCCTTTTCAATCTTTTCATCCGAACCGGATGTTACAAATACCCTGGCTTGATAGGCCACAGCAAACTGCAACACGAACAACGCAGCTCCACCTCCTACACCGGTAATCAACACTTTCTCTTTCGCACGAAGTCTGCCTTTGGAAAACAGTGCACGATAGGCCGTTAACCCAGACAATGGAACGGCCGCTGACTCTGCTGAAGTAAGATGTTCAGGCTTTTCGAAAACATATTTTTTGGAAATCACTACGTAATCGGCAAATGTTCCGTGATCAGGCAATCCCAAAATTTTAAACTTATCGCCCTGTACAACCGGATTGGTACCCCACTCGAGACTCGGGTTGATCACCACTTCCATGCCTACTAAAAGTGAATCGGCATCTTCGCCAACATCTTCAATCACACCACAGCCATCCGAGCCTAAAATAATTCCATCCGGAAAATGCTGTGCCTGCTCTTTTATCAACCACAAGTCGCGGTGATTGAGGGCGGCATGATGCAGGCGAATTAACACCTGATCGTTAACCGGTTTTGGCTTTTTTGTTTCCGAAATGGCAATAGGATAATCCTTGCCGTGAAAGAGTAAGGCTTTCATTTAAACTGCGCTAAAATATGAAGTGTGAAAAAATTTTAAGAAAGCTGCTAACTACTAATCGCTAGATGCCAGCAGTGTATTTTAGCCAAAGGCTATTTAATAAGGTAGTTCCACCCGTGTACATCGGCTTCATTGCCCATGCGAATATTGTTGAGCTTTTCTTTCACACGTACCTGGAAGCTGCCTGGACCGGCCGCTGGAATCTGAAGGTCTTCACCCTTAATCCGGATTACTGCGATCGGTGCTACCACGGCTGCTGTTCCTGTTCCAAACGCTTCGGTTACCGAACCGTTTTTCAAACCGGCTTCAATCTCATCGATACTTACTCTGCGTTCTTCAACCTCAACGCCCATATCCTTAGCAAGGGTAAGGATTGTATCGCGGGTTACCCCTTCGAGAATAGCAGTAGTAAGTTTGGGTGTTACAATTTTTCCGTTGATGACGAACATCACATTCATCATCCCCACTTCATCAATGTACTTATGCTCTTTGTGATCGGTCCATAAAATCTGATCAAATCCTTCTTCGCGTGCAATCTGTGTTGGATAAAAAGCGCCACCGTAGTTACCGGCACACTTCGCAAAACCGGTTCCACCTTCGGCTGTGCGCACATAATGATCTTCTACTTTAAGACGATACGGCTTTGCCTGGTACGCTGCCACCGGACTGTTGATTACAATGAATTTAAAATGATCGGCCACCTTTACACCAAGTCTCGCTTCAAAGGCAAACATGAACGGACGAATGTAAAGAGATGAGCCTTCCGCCTTGGGAATCCACTCCTTATCAAGTTCCACGAGTTGATGAAGCGATTGAAGGAACAATTCTTCACTTACCTGCGGCATTACCATGCGATCTAACGAGCGATTAAACCGTGCGTGATGTTTATGCGGACGGAAAATATTAATCTCACCTTTGTTAGTCCAGAATGCTTTCATGCCTTCGAAGATGGACTGGCCATAGTGTAGCGAAAGCATCGCGGGACTCATCAGCATATCCGCGTACGGAACGATAGTAGGTTCGTGCCATTTGCCATCTTTGAAATCGACAACCACCATGTGGTCGGCAATGTATTTACCAAATTCCAGGTTGTTGAAATCAACTTCTTTTATTCTCGATTTCGTAACCCGCTGCACTGGGATAGAAGCTGTTAAGGTGGTCATAGTATCTGCATTTATATACGGTTTCAATTTCTTACTATTCTTTCAAAAAATCCTTTCTCTGGCCGAATAATTTTACGCATCACCAAAAGAATCGTTGGTCATTCGGTCTTAAATGAACGTGTTGCCAAAGAATCTGTTACAGCGTGTCGCTGATAAACTTCTACCAGTACTTTGAAGCCAAGGTCGATGTCGCTTGCGCTGGTCTGCCAGTTGGAAATCGCAGCCCGGATTCCCGGCACACCCTTGTAAATTGTAGGTGTAAAAAAGACCCTACCATCATCGCGCACAGCAGCCAGAAATGTGCGAATATCATCCATGGTTGTTTCTGTTGTAAACGTGAAGCAAACTACATTCATGCGCACGGGTGCGAGCAATCGAAATTCACGCGAACGCTGTATTTTTTCTCCGAGTGCAAAAGCACTTTCACAATTGCGTTCAACAATGTCGCGGTAGCCTTCTTTGCCATACGCCAGCAATGTAAACCAAGAAGGAAGCGCGCGAAATCTGCGCGAATTCTCTGGAGTAAAGTGCATGGCATCGGGCAACTGTGCCGGGTCGCCCAGGTAGGCCGCCTGATTTTGAAATACCTTGACATGTATATTTTTATGACGGGTGAATTGCATCGCGGCATCGTAGGGAACATTCAGCCATTTATGCGCATCAATCGTTACGGTATCAGCAAGATTCAATCCCTCAATAAGGCGACTGAATTTTGGTGAACACGCTGCGAAACCACCAAAGGCTGCATCGACATGAAGCCAGAAATTATACTTTTTCCTAAGCAAGCCGATGGCTCGTAAATCATCGAAGTCAACGGAGTTTACAGTGCCGGCATTGGCCACAACAATAACCGGTTTAGTTTGCTGTTGCAGGAAGGTTTCAAGCTTGGCTACATCAATGGCTTCGCGATCGCCCGGTAACGTATCGATCTTCACCCACGATTTGCGTCCAAGCCCCAACATCGACAAACTTTTTAAAATACTGGAGTGCGGTGTTGCGCTCACCACATTTATTGCAGAAGCCGCAAACAATCCATCTTCACTAAAATTTAATCCCTGTTGTTCACCAATCCACTGCCGGGCTGTGGCGAGGCTTACAAAATTTGACATGGTGGCTCCGGTAACAAACGTGCCATGATAGGCCTCCTCCAATCCAAACAATTGCCTAAGAAAATGCAGTGCCTGCCGTTCGATAAAGTGCGCAGCAGAATCATTGCTACCCGACATCACCTGATCATAAACACTCACCAACCAATCGCCTGCCACCGAAGCCGGGGTTGATCCGCCTGTAACAAAACCAAAGTAACGCGGGCCTGCGCTGTTGGCCATTTCGTGTGCATAGTTTTTCTTGAAGTGATTCAATACTTCAACTGCTCCTAAACCTGTTATAGGGAGATCAGGGAAAGTTTCGTCTTTATAAAGGCGGCTGGGGGCTAACGTGTCAGATTGGTTATAATAATCTTGCGCAATAGCTTGTACTTCCGTTAAAATATCAGTCCAACAAAGCGAGTCATTTTTTAAGTGGGTATTCATGAATAAAAGTTATTGTTGATCCAAAAGTCTGCGGTGATAGTTTACCTGCCCGAGATGGTAAGACAAATGCGTAGCCAGGTGAATCAGAAAGTACTCAGCGGTTACTGTTTCATTATTGTAAGGAACCGGATAGTTCAGCTTCAATTGTTCGTCTGTCATGCGCAACAATACAGCATCCACTACACGAGCTGCATCTTCGGTTTTCTGAATGAGCTCTTTCCTTGAAACATCTCGTTGAGAAAATTCCAGGTCACGATTCCGCACGTAGCCTGTATTGCCGAGAATAGTTCCGAAGAAATGATTCAGATTGCCTACCAGGTGAAGACACAGATTTCCGGCTGTATTCGTAATGTCGCGATCAATACGCCAGATGTTTTCTTCATGATGATAAAGCTCCAGTTCGGCCTTCAACTTTTGTAAGTCGCGTGCATACAGGGTTCTCAAAACTTCTATTACCATACTATTTTTTTTTATTGAGTACTACTTGTTATCAGCGTCTCAAAAGCTGATTTATTGTCATCAGGTGATGGTCGTCATGTTCTGCTTCGAAGAACGCCAGGTCAACCGGTGTCATCATTACTTTCAATCGCGGATGAAGCGATGACCTGGTCAGTTGATCATCCGGAATACTTCTATAGCGTTTCACATTTCGCATCCGGTGTTCGCGAAAGAGTTGCAACACCGCACTTACCGGCATGGCGTTATAATCTCCTTTCGGTTCGAACACGGCTGGCGACATTTCCGGAACTCCATTTAAAAGTTCATCAATGCGTTTCAGCGTGATATCATCAAGTTCAGCCAGGTGCCCAATGTTTTGTTTGATGCTCCACTTGTCGTTATACTGTGTCGAAAGTTTTTCATCAGCAACATCTTTCACCTTAGCAGCCAGGCTCGCGATGGTTCCCTCCAACCGTTCCAGGCAACCCGGAAACATTTCCAGCGGAAGGCTGATGGGAAATTGTCTGTCAAACCATTTCAGTCGGTCCATTGTATTTTTGTTACAGTGTTAGCCGTTTACCCACTATCGTAAGGCTTCGTTCGATACCATCAAGGTTAGCCACGTTGGGGAACTGGCCCCACATTTCAAATCCAAAAGCTTCGAACAATTTCAAGCTGGGTTCATTATGCGAAAAGATAAACCCCAACAACGTTTTAATACCCAGAGCCGGACAACACGTTTGCGCATACTCAAGTAATTTCGATCCCAATCCTTTACCGCGTGCTGCCGGTGCCAGATAAATACTAACCTCGGCTGTAGCATCGTACGCGGGTCGTCCGTAAAATGACTGAAAGCTTAGCCATCCGATAATTTTTTTCTCATCATCTTCTACTACAAAGAGAGGTCGTTTATCTGGTGCATGTTCACGAAACCAGCGTTCACGGCTTTGCACAGTAACGGGCTCCGTATCGGCAGTAACCATTCGGCCAGGCACCGTAGTATTGTAGATCTCAACGATTGCAGCGAGATCGTGTAAGGTTGCATAGCGTATCGGAAGGTTCATAAGTTTTTTATCATCATCCAATCGGTTTGCCGATCGGTACCCAGTATAAAATCGTGTTCGCCAAATTTTTTAAATCCACATTTTTCATAGAATGTAATGGCCCGCGGATTATGTTCCCACACGCCCAGCCACACAGATTCAAAATCATTTTCGTTAGCATGCTTCACGGCTGTCTCCATCAGTAGCTTACCCAACTTCTTGCCCATGTACTCCGCAGTGCAGTACAAGCGCTCAATTTCAAGCGTCTTCATGCCTTTCAACTCCTCAGGTTCGTACCCAACGCGAAGCTTGAGGTAGCCGGCTACTATTGCACCATCGAAAAATAAATAGTAGGCAGTACCCTGCTCGAGTAACTCCTGCTGAAATTTCTCTGGTGTAAAATTCGTGCGGATATAAAGCTCCATATCCTCTGCTGTGTTGGATTTTTCCAGCAAGTCACAAAAACTTTTAATCGCGACTTCACGAAGCAATTCAACATCCTGAAGGGATGCCTGTCGCACCTGGTACGCGGGTGTTTCCAGTTTCAATTCCATCTTGATGTCGCTACGTTTGTAAGGACCATCCACCGGCACTTCGATGAAACCAAGTCTTCGATACAAACCAATGGCTGTTTGCAAACTGGTATGCGAGTATAGAATAATAGTATGCGCACCAAGATCTTTCGCCAGTTGTATTGCCGCTTCAGACAAGGCACGACCAACTTTCAGTCCCTGAAATTTTTCGTCCACTGCCATCTTGGTGAATTCATATACGCCAGGCGCAGCAAGCTTTAGCGCGACTGTTCCGACAATCTCCCCATTACAACTGGCCATCAGAATTTTTCCACCCTTTGCCAGAATGTGTTCATCAGGATGTTGCAGCACATCAAAGTCGATGGGCTCCATCCAGAAATACTTTTCAATCCACGCCCGGTTAAATTTTTCAAACCAGGGTTGATGATGTTGTTGTTGATACTCGAGAATTGTTATGGTGGTCATACTCGCGGTCATGACAAATTCTGCTCGAAGTGGTGTGAAGTTATTACATATCCTTTATTAAGGTAAAGACGATGCGCGGTGAATCGTTGATGCCCCGAGTCAAGCGTTACTTTCGTTAGTCCGTTTTTACGGGCAAGGTCGGCAACGTAATCGAGAAGCTTTCCTCCGTATCCACGACCACGATATTCCGGAAGTGTGGAAAGATCATCGATGTAAAGGTGCTTACCGTTATACAGAAAATTCTGAAAACGATACCCTATGGCAGCTACTACTCTACCTTCTGCTTCAACAAAAGCAAGTTTGTAACCTTCCTGAAACATTTCAAGAAGCGTATCAGCAAACGTTTCGCGTTTCAGGTGTGGTCGTAATGCCACAAGCGCATCCCAGCACTTCAGAACATCTTTACGCGTTTGAGCTTCCTGTATTTGTATTTCAGTTTTTAATAATTTCTCCATGGTGTTGAATACTTCAAGGGTGGGATTCGGGCTTGCATCTACCGGCTGAACTGCGCTTTCCACGCATCGCGAAGCTGATAGCCACGATTGACAATGTAAATTCCTGCTATGGTAATCAGAAAGGCAACACCAATGCGCATGTTTAGCTTCTCATCGAGCACCAGCCAGCCTAATACTACAGCTACCAATGGATTGACATACGCATACAGCGACACGATGGTCATCGGGAGTTTGCGCAGTACGTACGAGTAGCAGGCATAGGCAATGATCGACCCGAAGATGGTAAGGTAAATCATGGCGTACACCGCCTCCACAGACCAATTGACTACGTTCAGGTTATCGAACAATAAAGAGCAGGGAAGCAACCAGAGACCACCAAAAAACATTTGCAACCCGGCATTAAGAAAAGGATTCGAGTTTGCACTGTGCTTCTTCATCCAGATACTTCCGCCTGCCCAACAAACAACAGCCACAAAGATCAGCGCAATTCCTAAAATATATTCGGATTTGCTTAGGTCGCTCATGTTCTCACCAAAAATCATCACGATACCTATCAACCCGAGAATAACGCCAACGATGATCGGCAACGTTGGTCGCTCACCTTTATTGATGGTGAGGTTAATGATGATAACCGTTACGGGCATCAACGAACAAAGTATAGCCGCGATGCCGCTGGGTATTTGCACTTCAGCCCAGGCCACCAACCCATTGCCCATGGAGATCATAAAAAAACCGGCAATCGCCTGGCGGATAATGTGTGCACTTGTTGGTAATGTTTCTTTTAGAACTGCCAGCATAAAACCAACCAGCAGTATGCCGGCCAGTATCTGACGGATAGCAATAAATAAGAATGGCGGGAAGCTTACTACCGTCATACGAATCACCAGGTAGGTGGTTCCCCAAATGATGCAGATAGCCGCCAGTGCCAGGTACGCGAGGAGTAATTCTTTTTTCAAATGTGTGTGGGTTAGCGCAGGTCGAAAACTATTTCAAAACTTGCATTATAAACGCGCTAAAAACAGTTTCAGTTTCAGAAACTTTAACCAGATCAGTTAGTATCAGGAGCAGTAGAGGTTTCTGGTGTATCGTCCGACTCTGCAGCAACCGAAGCCCCGAACCGCCTTGTTAAAATAGGACCGACCACAGCTGTAACAATCACCAGCACAACTACAGTGTTGAGCATGGCTTCATTTAACAATCGTTCTCCATCGGCATTGATGGCATTATACGCTACCATCGAAGCGGCCAGGGTTGCCGCTACCTGGGGTATGGACAAGCTCCACATCAGGCGCGTTTCGTTTTTGTTCAGTTTAAATCCTTTTCCAAAAATCCACGCGGCTAAAAATTTTCCTATGAACAAACCACCTACAATGAGGATCACCATATCGGCATGATTAACAATGGTGGAAATGAAAATTCGGGTATCTACCAGGAAACCCGTACCCATTAAAAATGCCGGGATGAATAACGCATGGCTGATAACTCCGAGGGTATGGCCGGTTTTATGTTCTTCGCCCAAGGCCCGATTAACGGCAATGCCGGTTAAGAACGCACCTACTATTCCTTCCAATTCTATCAACTCCGCCAACAGCGATCCAACCACGATCATCAAAAGTAAAATAGCCAACCGTAATTCTTCTGATCGCGTAAGGATGAACAACCTTCTGGCCAACCAGCTTAATCCAAATACTACTACGGGAATATAAATGGCCAACTCTCCGATTGACACGGCCAACTGTTGTGGAGAAAATCCTGTGGCATGAATTCCTAAACATATTGCCAGCACTAACATGGAGGTGATATCGGTAAAAATGGTAGCACCAACGGTAACCATTATTGCATTGTTTTTCATGAGCCCGAGTTCTTTAACAACGGGCAAACCTAACAAGGTATGCGAAGCCAGCAGCGAGCCGACCAGCACCGCGGCATTCATCGAAAAGCCCAGAAATAGTCCAACGCCCGTACCCGCAAGCAGCGGTAATAATAACGTTAGAAAACCAAATGCTGCAGCGCGCTTGCCTACCTTCTTAAATTCCTCAAGGTTGATTTCAAAACCGGCAAAAAACATCAGGAGCAATTTACCGAGCTCACTGAAAAGCCGGAAGGTAGTGCCGTCAGGATTTACAAGGCTGAGCAATTCCGGACCGATCAATATACCACCACCAATCAGCCCCACAACACCCGGAAGCCTGACCCGCTCAGCCAGTTTAGGAAGAACAATGATGAGCCCAAATACAATAGCGAACCTTCCAATGATAGGTAAGTGATCAAAAAGTCCGTGAATGCTCATCAACAGGTTTGTATTAAAACATGCTTTCAACTATTTCGATTTCCTTGGCAGCAACTTGCTTTTGAAATCCAGCGTTTTGTATTTCTTTTTTATTTCTTTCAGAGCCAACGTGTAGGCCCGATGAAGCTCATAGTTCATGGCCAGGTTTTTATAGAACAGAAAAACAAATTCCGAACGCTGCTCACTTTCACCTTTGGCAACGGTTATCATCACGCTTTTATCTTCCTTCTGATAAGTTTTAACTTCTTTATCAAAATTCACATACAAAACAGAATCGGTAAGCGAGAAAGAATAGAAGCCGTCATTGAACGATAAGGATTGCGAGTTAACCTGGCCTGATGCGTTGATATGTGCGGTATCAATCTGGCCACTACCATCAATACCCAGCAGTACAAGAATCGGTAACACTATCCAGAAAACACCTTTCATAGGTATGAAAGTTATACATTATTTTTCGTTTCGTGCGTTGAACTCTGCTTCCCAATAGTCGGCATCTTTAATACCCAGCGATACCGGGTCAAAAACAGGTTCACGATTTTCTTTCTTCTGCCGTTCGTAATCTTTCAACGCTACCAGCGCAGGCTTTTGAAGGATTAAAATAGCTGCAATGTTCAACCAGGCCATAAGGCCTACCCCGAGGTCGCCAAGGTCCCATGCCAACTGAGCCGTTCGCACACACCCCATGAACACCGCTGCCAGTATTCCGACCTTAAGCAGGAACACGAGCAACGGTCCACCCCGCGTATGCGTGAGGTAGGCTACGTTGGTTTCGGCAATGTAGTAGTAGGCCATTAACGTGGTGAACGCGAAGAAGAATAATGTTACCGCTACAATGTAGCTTCCTGCCCCGATGTAATTAATATCAAAATTTTCCTGACCGCTGAAAGCTTTGTCAACAGCGGCCTGCGCATACATCGCGCTTCCGTCAACATGTTTCTCGCCATCCTGTAGGTAGTACACACCATTATCAACAATGAGATTGCCATCTTTTCCTTTCACGTTATACATACCGGTACTCAAAATAATAAAGGCTGTTGCCGAGCAAACAAAAAGCGTATCGATATAAACTGAAAACGCCTGAACCAATCCTTGATTTACCGGGTGTGTTACTTCTGCTGCTGCTGCCGGATGGGCACCGGTACCTTGTCCGGCTTCGTTAGAATAAACACCGCGTTTTACACCAATGGAAATCATGGAACCGACAATACCACCAAACGTTGCGTTGAGTCCAAAGGCGCTGGAGAAGATCATACCAAATACATTCGGAATCTCTTTAAAATTAATCACCATCACAGCAAGTGCCACCAGGATGTATGCAACGGCCATGAAGGGCACTACATACTCAGCTACGTGCGCAATAACTTTGATACCACCAAAGACAATCAAACCAAGCAGGGCAGCGAGAATTACACCAGTCCAAACGTGATTAAGACCAAAGGCATTGTTTACGGCCGATGCAATACTATTCGCCTGAACACCGGGAAGAAACAATCCGGTAGAAAGAATAGTAGCTACCGCAAAAACAATAGCGTAGATTTTTCCGATCGATTTATTTTTTATTCCCTTCTCGATGAAGAACGCGGGGCCTCCGCGAAACTGTCCTTTTTCATTACGCTTATAAATTTGCGCTAATGTAGATTCGACAAAAGCAGAGCCCGAACCCAGAAAGGCTACCAGCCACATCCAGAACACAGCACCCGGACCACCCAAAAAAATTGCTGTGGCAACTCCGGCAATATTACCCGTTCCTACCCTTCCTGAAAGCGAAACAGCCAGGGCCTGAAAAGGAGAAATTCCCCGCGCTGACTCTTTTCCCCTGAACATGATGCGCAACATTTCCTTCACTAACCGCACCTGAAAAAATCGCATGCGCAGCGAAAAGTAAATACCAATGGCCAGCAACGAATAAATAATCACATCGCTCCAAATCACAGCATTGGCGGCCGAAACAAATCTCTCCAGGTACTCCATAGTTCGTTCTTAAATGAAATTGTGGGTTAAGCAAACAGCTAAACTAAGGTTATTATTTGATTTAACCGGAAAATAACAGTTTCAATTTTGCTAGTTTTGACCAGATCAATTCGGGTTCGGGTTTCGAGTTTAGGTTTCGGGTTATTTCCTTAAACACGAAGCACGAAACAATAAATGCGAACCCCCAAAACTGTAACACATGGAAGAGGTACTCATTCGCACCGATCACAAGTATGCTGAAGTAGCCGATCGCATCGAATCACTTATCGAGAAAAAAATTCTAAAAGTAGGTGATAAACTACTGTCGGTTCGCGCCCTTAGTAAAGAACAGGGCATTAGTCTGAGTACCGCGTTTCAGGCTTACTACTCGCTGGAGAGCAAAGGACTGATTGAAGCGCGGCCACAATCCGGATACTATGTAAAGTACTCCACCGAACACACCCTTGATCTTCCGCAAGCCTGCGAGCCACCCGATGATGCCGTACCTGTAAGCGTGGATGACATGATCAACAGTGTGTACCTCGACCTGCGCTCGGAGAAACTGCTCAACTTCTCGATGGCTGCTCCGTCATTTTCGCTGTTGCCTATTGCCAAGCTGAGCAAAGCGGTAATGCACACGCTACGCGAATCCAAAACCGGTTGCACAAATTATGAACACGTGCAAGGCAATGTTTCGCTCCGCAAGCAAATAGTACGGCAGGCCTTTAACTGGGGCGGAAACTTACGCGAAGATGATGTTGTTGTAACCGCAGGATGTGTTGAAGCTCTTTCGCTCTGTGTAAAGGCGGTAACAAAACCTGGCGATGCTATCGCAATTGAAAGCCCCACATACTTCGCCATTTTTCAGGTGATGGAAAGTCATGGATTGAAAGTAGTAGAAATACCTACCGATCCGCTTACTGGTGTTGATCTGGATTACCTGGAGAAAGCCATTCCGAAATTTGATATTAAAGCATGCCTCTTTGTAAACAACTTCAACAATCCGTTAGGCAGTTGCATGCCCGATGCCCACAAGAAACGGCTGGTGGACATGCTGGCCAAAAAAGAAATTCCCCTGATTGAAGACGACATCTATGGCGAATTGTATTTTGGAAAGAACCGGCCAAAGACCTGCAAGAGCTTTGATAAAAAAGGATTGGTGCTGCACTGCGCTTCATTTTCCAAATCGCTGGCCCCGGGCTATCGCATCGGGTGGGCCATTCCCGGAAAGTTTAAGGAAAAAGTAATTCGGCTGAAACGTATGCATACGGTTTCCACCAACACATTGGCACAATCGGCTATTGCAAACTTTCTGAGTAACGGCAGGTACGAATTACACCTTCGGCATTTACGCAAAGCCCTTCACACCCAATCGTTAAAGTATGGTCAGGCCATCTCCGAATATTTTCCCGAAGACACACGCATTACACGACCACAAGGCGGTTTTACCTTATGGATTGAAATGAACAAAAAGGTGGATGCCTATAAACTGCACAAGCGCGCGCTAAAACATAACATCGGCATTGCCCCTGGCCAGATTTTTTCTTCGCAGGGAAAATTTGAAAACTGCTTTCGCATCAGCTATGGCGAGCCGTGGAGCGATAAAATTGAGGAAGGTATTAAGACCTTAGGAAAGTTGATAAAGGAAATGCGATAGCATAACCTTGCTAACGCTACTTCACCGCACTGGCGGCAAGTTTAGTCTGTGCGTCCTCAAGTACAATTCTCAATCTGGCGGCCTGTTCTTCAGCCATTTTTTTTTGTTCTTCCGTTTCAATTTGTAGCCTCTCGACCATTCGCGCATTCTCCTCTGAAACATAAAGTAGCCTATCTACTTTAGTCTTTTGATCGAACGCATACATCAATGACAGCGCGGTAGTAATAATCAACAAAACGATAACAACATTCTTTTTCATACACCTACTTGGTTTGCGTACAACAACATTAAAAATTACTTCAATACCGAAATCGGAAAATCGCTTCCGGTTATGATGGCTTGCGGATACTGTGCCTGCCCGCCAAACTCGGTAGTTAAGGTGGGCACGCGTTCTTCCATGTAAAGGCTAAGCTCTTTCACGGTGATCTTACCATCTCCGTTATCGCCCTTGCCATCCAGCGCTTCGAGCAAGGCGTAAGTAAACGCACCGTGTTTCAGTTCAGCAAACTCGGTGGCAAATTGTTTGGTGCCGCTGGAGGCAATCATCACCACACCCGAACTGCGTGCGAGCTGAAAAATTGCTTTTTCATCGCTGGCTGCACCGCGTGTACTCATATTCTTTAAGGCACCACCCGAATGGCAGGCATCCAACAACACCATTTGCTTCTGCGATTTAACTTGTGCCAGGTGCGTTTTTAAATCCGCGTTGAACGAAATTCCTTTTGCGCGAAGCTGGGCCGGATCGCCATACAATTTTGTTACATCGGTGGGCACCAGGTAGTACTCGTCATTATTTTCTTCGTCAAGGGTTCCGTGTCCGGCATAGTAGAAAACAAATACATCTTCACTCTTCGCGCGGCTGATCACGGATTTGAAACCTGTTAGAATATTATCGCGTGTAGCATCCTCATCATAAATAGGAAGCACCTTAACATCCTTGAAAATAGTTTTGCCATGATCCTGAATTTTATCCACGAACGATTCGGCATCCGAGCGTGCATAATTCAACTCGTACGCTGAGTTTTTATACTTGTTAATTCCAACTGCCAGAATGTACAAAGACGATGTGGCAATCGCTTCACCTTTGTACTCAATGGTAAGAACATCCGGACGCGACTCGATTTTCTGGTAGTTCAGAATTTTTACCCGGAACTCGTTGGTTTCATTGCCCATCTCCACGGCATAGGTTCGCGAAAGTTTCTGCCCCTCGCTCAACGATTTGATACTATCGATGACGATCAGCTTATCGTTCTGATAAATATTTACTTCCTTAATACCACCCCCGCCATCGTAGATATCCACCGTAAGCGGTATGGTGCGGGCTTGTGTATAGAATTTACCTTTGTCGTAATGCAGCAGATCGGTTGCCCGCATGGTAACGCTGATATCGAAGAACCCGGCAGACGGGCGATGCAGTTTACTAAGATCAAAAATACGCTCACCGGATTCTCGCAAAATTTCCTCCACACGTTTGCCTTGCACAATACTCTTGGCTACTTCCTTTGGTCTATACAATACTTCAAAGTACTGTTCGGCCGCAAAGAAATCAGCCAGGTGCTTTATGCCGCGGTTAATGTGCCAGCCAAAATACTGGCTTCCGGATGATGAACATGAAAAATAGCCGCGGGGTGTCCAACACACCCACTCATTATCTTCGGTGATGAACAACGTAGCAAACGGAATAACAATTTCGCCTAGCGTTTTATATACATCTTCAATGCTTTTGTAGGTTTTGTCGCCATTGGCTTTTAAATAATCAATGACTTGCCGCCAGGCTTTCTTGGTTGGTTCTTTGGTGAGCGAATCTATCGGGAGCGAACTGAAAAACTGCGCCCACTCTTCGCCCGCAAATGTTTTTCGAAGGCTGGGTGCAAAACCAGTTTCAGAAAGTTTCCATAAAATAATGGATTGATCTTCACCACCCGATGCCAGGTATTTTCCATCGGCACTAACCGCCAGCGCGCGTATCGCACCGTAGTGTCCTACAAATTCTTTGCTGAGGAATCCGTTTTTATCAAATTGTTTCAAGGAAAAATCACTGGCGATTACTACGCTGCCGTCAGTCATCGCCTGGTAATCCAGAATACGATCGTTCTCATCAATCGCTGCCACTTTTCGGTTGGGCAGTTCCAATGTGCTGATGCCTGTTTGAATGATGTCTTTGTTCAGATCTTTTGTACTCGGAAGTTGCCCGGGATTACGGTTAACGGTTAACGAACCAAAATTGAAACTGGATTTGAATTGTGGCTTTCCATTTTTTGTCAGGTCACGACAAATAAATAATTCCAATCCATCGCCAAAGGCCAGGTCTTGAATAGCACTACCCTTTCCTTTAATTCTTCTAACTGTAATTCCGTTGATGGGATTCCAAAGCAAGATTTCGTTGTTGATACCTCCGGCAGATGCCACCACATAATGACCGGTTGTAGAAGGAGAAAAGGCTGCACTAAAAACAGTATTGTCGTGGGCGGTGTAATCGCTCAGCTTTGCTCCGCTGGGCACAGACCAACTCTTTCCTTTGCCGGCCAGATCCAGTCCCACCAGAATTTTTGAATCGTACGAAAAGGCAAGTGCATTGATCGGGTTGTCAATGTCATCCACTTGCTTGACTACCGATCCATCTGCTTTCCATAATACTAATTCATTGGCCAGGCTACTGCTGGCCAGGTACATGCCATCGGGTGAGTAGACCACTTTATCGAGTACATCCTTGTGCCGTTTCCATACGCGCGGTTGGAATTTAACAACGCCTTTATCCAGGCCACTCAACGGGAAAACTAAAATATCTTTTGTTTCCTGCGCTACGGCAAGATCCTGCGTGGTAGCATTAAACGACAAGCAGGTAACAGCCGAAGGTATTGCCAGGGTAGTAACCGTAGTAAGCTCTTTTACATCTTCTACTTTCCAGATTCTAACCGTTTTATCAGCACTGCCACTGGCCAGGTAGTTTCCCTTTCCATTAAAACTAAGACTATTGATAATATCGGAGTGCCCGATGGCCGTACTTACCTGCTCACCTTTCTGCAAATCAATAACGATGATGTAGTTCTCTTTTTCTGAACTCACCGGATAACCGGCAACAGCCAGCAATTTACCATCGGGCGAAATGGCTGACGCATACAGCATTCCTTCCGATCCATCGCCCACCTCCGACTCAAACTTTTTGAACATTTCGCCATTGTCGGCATTCCAGATACGAATGGTCTTGTCTTCCGAAACCGAGATAATCTTGGTACCATCGGGCGTAAAGAGCAGGTTATTAATTTTTGCTGAATGCCCCATCGGATTAATGACAATCCGTGGCACCTGGCTTATTCCTTGAATGGAAATCAAAAGGAAAATCAAACCTAACTGGTACGAAAGCTTAGAGGATGGCATACGCTTTGGGGGATAACAAGTAAAGTTATCCAAATTAGCGGGATTGCGAAATCACACCAATGGAAAGATAATCAACGAAGTAGCGGCAAAACCGCAGCAAACTAGTGCCGGGCGATTTTCTCTGAAGGGCGTTCTATCGCATCTTTCATCTTTCCTGCCTGCCAGAACAGAAAACCAAAGAAAGCCAGAAAGGAAGTAATAACGATGGTCATAATGTAGTGGTTTGTGGTACAAAGATGGCTACTCCGTACCCGAATTGACGGACTGAGCAATGCGATCCGTCACGGAAGTAAGATTACTTTCTCTTTTGTCTTTTTCCGTCTTTGATTGCCGATGATGGAAACGTTTGAGTATTTAAACCTTAACTCTTTATATTGCGAGCCTGTTTTATTGGAAACCAACGATTTATGATTACCAACTTTATACGTACGGGAATTTTACTTTCCCTCACCTTTCTGGCCCCAGCCGCCTTTGCTTTTCAGTCGGAAACTGACGAACAAGATACTACCACGGCACCTAAAGACTGGTTCTTACGCGATCCACAGGCCGACCGCCTGCAGGGGGTAAGCTCAGAAAAGACCTATGCGGAACTTTTAGCCGGCAAGCCTTCGCGAACCGTAATCGTGGCGGTGATCGATGGCGGAGTTGACGTTGAACACGAAGACCTGAAAGATGTTATCTGGACGAACAAAAACGAAATTCCCGGAAACGGTATTGACGATGATAAAAACGGTTACATCGATGATGTGCACGGCTGGAATTTTATAGGCGGCAAGTCGGGCAATGTAAACGAAGATACCTATGAAGTTACCCGCGAGTATACCCGCCTGAAACCCAAATACGAAAACGTGGAAGAACAGAAAGTGGGTAAGAAAAACAAAGCCGAATACGAGTACTGGAAAAAAGTAAAGAAAAAATACGACAACGACTTTACATCAAACAAAGAGCAGTACGACCAGTTTAACCAGCAATATGAAATCTACACCAACGCATTTGCTCAACTGAAATTCTGCGATAGTCTGTTATCCAAAAAACTTGGACAACCTGTAAAAAAGTCGACCATCAGCACCGTACCCGAAACAAACGACACCCTGATGTTCGCCAAACAATACCTCTCCAAAATTATGGATAACATTGAAGAGGACATTGAAGTAAGCGCTTTCATTGACGAGCTTGCTGGCTACATCAACCAATTAGAAGATGCCGTTGATCACTATAAGACTGCTGTTGAGTTTGGCTACAACACTGAATTCAATTCGCGATTAATTGTAGGAGACGATGCGAACAATTTAACAGAAAAAGGATACGGCAACAACGATGTGAAAGGTCCGGATGCGCGACACGGAACACACGTAGCCGGCATTATTGCTGCCAATCGGAAGAACAACATTGGAATAAAAGGTATTGCCGATAATGTTCAGATCATGGCCGTGCGCGCAGTGCCCAATGGTGATGAGCGCGACAAAGATGTAGCAAATGCCATTATCTATGCAGCCGACAACGGAGCCAAGATCATCAACATGAGTTTTGGAAAATCTTTCTCGCCCAACAAGGAATTGGTGGATAAGGCCGCGAAGTATGCCGAATCAAAAGGTGTGCTGTTGATTCACGCTGCCGGCAATGACGGTGATGACCTTGACGTTGAATCAAACTATCCGAACAGAACCCTGCAAAAAGGCGGTGAGATTAAGTCATGGCTGGAGATTGGTGCCTCCTCGTGGGGAGCTGATAAACACTTTGTAGGATCGTTTTCGAACTACGGAAAAAAATCAGTTGACCTGTTCGCACCGGGTGTTGAAATTTATTCTACTACCCCCGACAATACCTACGAAGATCTTCAAGGTACAAGTATGGCGTGCCCTGCTACTTCGGGTGTAGCCGCTATTCTCATGTCATACTTCCCCGACCTGAAAGCCGCAGATGTAAAATCTATCCTCAGTCAATCAACCCGCAAGTTTGATGGATTGAGCGTAACCAAACCGGGCAGTAAAGATGAAGTAGCCTTCTCACAACTTAGCATCAGCGGTGGTTTAGTGAATGCTTTTGAAGCGGTGAAGCTTGCCATGACGATGAAAGCTCAACCTGGTTCGAAATAGCGAACACTAATCGTTCGATATTGAAACAAAAAATATCCCGAAGGACTTCGGGATATTTTTTTTATGTCTGATCAGAATAAAAATCACTCGATCTGCGGTATTGACTTCGTTGATAATTACCGATCTCCCTACCGACATTGACTGTAACCCTGTTGTGTTGTAGTTATTCATCACATTTCTCTATCATAAAAAATCAGGCGTAACGCGGGTGTTCGCGCAACAAGCAGACCGGTAGCTTTCTACTACCAAAGCTACCTGCTATGACCACACTCCTAAAAAATTTAATTGCGCTGTTGCTTGTTACTTCAACAACCTGCGGCTTGTCATTAGCCCCGCCTTCAACAAAAGCTGGCTTTCATATTCCCGATTCTGTTCAGGAAGTTACCCTTCGATTCACCACCGTAAACAACCTCATTCTACTGCCTGTTACCATCAACGACAGTATCCAGGTTAACCTCATTCTTGATACCGGCTGTCGAAACCTCGTACTCTTTGGCAAGCGGTTTCAAAAACTTTTCAACCTTGAACCTAACCGCAACGTTCAGTTTTCAGGATTGGGTTCCGGCAAACCAGTTGTAGGGGGCCTCGCCTTGAACAATAAAGTATCCATCGATGCGGTGCTGGGCGAAAACATTCCTGTGGTTGTTATTCCAAATCAGAATTTATTCAGTGCCTATACCAAGGTACACGGTGTTATCGGGTACGATATCTTCACCAAATTTGAAGTGGAGTTCAACCTGTCGAAAAAACTAATCACCTTCCGGCCTGCAGCAAAGGCTGAGTTGGCCGCTGCCTTCACGCGGGTTCCTATTCGCATAGAAGATTCACGACCGCTAATTGATTGCCGCGTAATTTTTACAGATGACAAGACTCATCTATGCGACCTGATGATTGACACTGGCTCCACCCTTGGCTTACTTTTAAAGACCACCGAAATAGAAAATTATCATTTGACCGGAAGAAAAACAGTTCTTGGCCGTGGGTTCAATGGTGTGTTCGAAGGAATTGAAACGATAACAGAAAAAGTCATTTTGAGTGAACTTGAAATCCGATCGGTGCAAACCGGTATTATTCATTCGCCCTGGCATAATTACGCCTCCATCGGCATGGATGTAATGAAAGACTATTCGCTTGTGCTAAACTATTGCAAAGGGTATGCTGGCTTTAGGAAAGTATAGTCAACATTACTAAAGCGTTTCTTTCACCAAACCACAGGTTAGCATCCTGTCGCCAAAGTAAGGATTTTGAATTTCCTTTGAATCACTCAACCAGAAACCACCGGCATTATCAAAAGCCATCGGGCAAAAATCATAGTACGCGGTAATACCTTCTAGTCCGAATGCCTTTATGCTTTTATACATACTGGCCGAAACTTCGCTGAACGCCTGCCGCTGAACAGCCAGATCGTCTGTACCTTGAATTTCTTTCAATGCATTTTCCAGGCTACCCAGGTAAGTCATCCAATCGTGGTGGGCATCTCCTGAAATCAATTTCATATCAACTGTTTTCAAAATCTCCTCAACCTTTGCTGCCGATACTTTTACCTGTGCTACATCGGAAGCAACGAACGCATCCTTCAACAAAATATAGGCGGCAAACAATCCACCTAACTGTTCCTGAAAAACAGCATTCACCTCATACTGTGGAGCAACCACAGCAGGAGTTTCCTGTTCTTCATCTGATGTCTTGGATGCTTCTTCCTTTTTACTACCTGAACAATTACACAACAGCACTAAAACAGTTGTGGCAACCATGGAAAGTATCGGTGTTTTTGGGCTCATCGTTGTTACTTTAAATCGGACCGTTTATTTATTCTCGAGATTTAACAATTCAACATTCTTGAAATCGATGGGTTGCCCTTCGCTTTGCAATGCAATGTAACCCGATGTGAGCGGCTGCCCGGGTCTCCAGGCTGTACTATCATATCCCTGCACAACACCACCACCCATGGTGGGCTGGCTGTACTGCAAAACCGTATCACCATTTATGATGTGTGTTATCAATGAATCGCCCAGCACAATCAACTCGGCATGCACCCACTGATCGCCATCGTAAGTTTTAGACGTTGAGTTCAGGCAATGACCATCGTACACTTTACCTTCAAACACAATGTCTGTTCCGGGTGAACACATGTTTCCGGTTGGCCGCGGATTACCATCACCTAGTCCACCAAGAAATTGCATCTCTACCGAGATTGGCCAGTTTTGCTCTTTTGGCATACTTCGCGGATTCTGCGAATGAAACATCACACCACTGTTTCGCAATGTGTAGTCAGGCGCACCTTGCTGAAGTTCGCCCACAAAGCGATAATCAAGTTTAAGATGAAAATGTGAGAAAGGAGTCTTATAGTACAAGTGTGCAAACTGATCATTAAAATCTCCATACTGATCATAGCGCACCTGAATCACACTATCCACAACACGAAACGTGTTTCCAAAATTTACGCCTGGCTCGTGATGATGGATCTTCACAATCCAGTCGTTAATGTCAGTACCATTAAAAAGTTTTATCCATTCTGCTTGAGAAGTTTCTGTTGGCCGGCTGCAGGCCGCCAGGCATAACACAAAACCGAGAAATGCTACATACTTTTTCATACTACATTCTGTACGTTGAAAGTCAAATATACAAACTCATTAAAGCAAAAGAGCGGAATTACTTCCGCTCTTTTTAGTGAATATTTCTGGTGCTTTACTTATTCTTC
>Ga0315910_10000189_pt1 | contig 68815 bp, 58 predicted proteins | sample EdamamesoilMG_FD_204470 | JGI IMG/M metagenome (GOLD analysis project Ga0315910, IMG submission 204470) | Garden soil microbial communities collected in Santa Monica, California, United States - Edamame soil | ecosystem: Environmental > Terrestrial > Soil > Garden | place: USA: California... | reverse complement strand
CGATCCATCGCTGCCCAGCACGTACGGATATTTCGGGTTGTCGATGAAAGCCATCGACTTGCGGATCTGCAGGTCCCACACGGCCACCCCGGCCGAATGCACCTCCACCCGCACCTCGTTCGCCGCGACCGCGGGTACCGGCAGGGAGCGCAGTTTCAGCGCCTCGACCTCACCCGGCGCGTCGATGGCCACGGCCTTCATCGTCGTAGGCGCCGCGTGCGCGACGAGCGCAAAACACGCCAGCGCAAGAAATCTGATCATGTCTCAACTCCGGTAAGATCAACTTGAAACAGGAGGACAACCCGATGGCGACTCGCAAGTTGACCCGCATCGTGCCCCATCTCTGGTACATCAAGGAAGCCGAGGAAGCAGCCCGGCTCTATACGAAAATATTCCCGAAGTCCCGCATCGACAAGGTCTGGTCCGCGGGACCCGTTGCCTGTGTCGAGTTCAGGTTGTTTGGCCTGCCGTTCTTCGCGATGAGCGCCGGCGAGCACGATCCGTTCAACGACGCCATATCTTTCCGGGTGAGCTGTCGCACGCAGAAGGAAGTGGACAGCTACTGGAATGCGCTGTTGAAGAGCGGCGGCAAGGAACTGGCCTGCGGCTGGATCGCCGACAAGTACGGCATGCGATGGCAGATCACGCCCGTCGCGCTGATGGAGATGATGGCCGATCGTGACAAGGAAAAGGCCGCGCGCGTCGCCACGGAGATGCAGAAGCAGGTGAAGTTCGACATCGCGAAGCTCAAGGCCGCATTCAAGGGGCCTTGAGGCAGGTGGCCGGCGCGCTGGCCAGATGCTTCTTTGCTTCTTCTTCGGAGACTTCTTTCGGCGGCGGCCCGCCACCGTCCAGCGCCACGTACCAGGGCGATTTGGCGTCCTTGCGCACCCAGATCGACACGAAGTGGCCGATGGCGTACTTGGTCTTTCCCTCGGGATCCTTGCCTGTGAAGACGTACGGACCGCGACTCATGGCGACGTTGGTATCCGACGCGAGGGAGACGAACTCGGGGCGCCACTCGAGGACTACCTTCTTGCCCTCGATGATGTCGTTCCAGTTGTTGACGATGGTGTCGCGGCCGCGCTGCGGGTGATCGGTCGCCGCGGAGAACACCGCGCTTTTATGGACGTGTTCGGCGAAGGCCTGCTTGTCGTGTCGGTCGACACTTTGCGCGAAGCTGAGCTCGCGCTCCCACACCTGGCATTCGGCGGCGGACATGCCGGGCTCGGCGGCCAGCGCGGCATGCGCCAGGAACAGGGAAACCAGCAACATGTTTTTCATGCGCGCAATGTTAGGAGATTTTCGCGCGGCCGATCCGCTGCTGCGGCGAAGCGAGCGGGCATTGCGCCGGACACCGCGCGCGGTGCAGCGAACGGTCAGGAGTGCGTGGCGAGTGGCAACGCGACGTAGAACGCGGCGCCACGCTCCGCACGGTGCTCGGCCCACAACCTGCCGCCGTGCGCGCCAACCAGCGTGCGGCAGATGGAAAGACCCATTCCCAGTCCGCCTTCCTTGGAGGAATGGAATGGCTGGAACACCGAGTCGATGTCGTGCGGCAATCCGATGCCACAGTCGAGCACGCCGACGCGCAATTCGTCGCGCTCGACCGAAGTCGTGAGCGTGAGCTTGCGGTCGTCCGGTGGATTCACCTGCATGGCATCGCAGGCATTCTTGATCAGGTTGAGCAGGATCTGCTGGAGCTGCACGCGGTCCGTCATGGCCGGCGGCAGGTCGCTGGTAGATAGATCAACGACCGACACGCCGCGGGCGATGAATTCAGCGCGCAGCAGCCGCAACAGCTCGGCCAGGCACTCCTTCACGTCGACCGGCTGATGCGCGACCTGGCCGCGGCGCAGCAGCATGCGCATGCGATCGATGACGTCGCCGGCATGGGAGGCGGCACTGTCGATGTCCGCGAAGATCGCGCGCAGTTCTTCGACATCCGGCGTGCTGCCCGAAGCGATGCTCTGGCCCGCGTGCGTGTTGACCAGGATGCTGGTCAGCGGCTGGTTCAGCTCGTGCGCCAGTGAACCCGACAGCGCGTTCATGGTGGCCACGCGGGAAAGGTGCGCCAGCTCCTCGCGTTCGAGCTGCGCGTCCACCGCGGCCTTCTTCTGGCGCGTGGTGTCGATCGCGATGCCGAGTATTCGTGTCGGCGCGCCATGGCCGACCGGATTCGGACTGCGCCCGCGCGCCGCGATCCATCGCACCGAGCCATCGGCGAGGAACACGCGGAACTCGGACTCGTAGTTCCCGCCGTTGGATAACGCGCGCTGAATCGCCGCCTCGCGCAGCGCGCGATCGTCGGGATGGACACTTCCGCCCAGCGTCGCGTGATCGATCGGCGTGTTGGGCGGAAAGCCGAAGATCCCCTGGTCCTGTACCCAGACCACGTCCTGCACGAGGTCCCAGTCCCACAGCGCCAACTGCGCGCTTTCCGTGGCCAGGCTCATGCGCTGCTCGGTGGTGCGCAGCGCTTCCTTCGAGTTCCTTTCGTCGTCGATGGCGACCGCGAGCAGCAGCAGGGGCGTGGCCGCGAACAGGATGAACAATTGCAAAGCCAGCGCGTTCTCGGCAGGGGTTTGCGTGAGGAAAGGGCCGCGGCCCTGCATCGTCCCCCAGATCGCCAGCATCGTGATCAGCAGCACGGATGCGCTCACGCCGCCGGGCCCGAAGCGCAGCGCCGACCAGATGAGCAGCGGGACGGGTGCATAGAGCAGCGCGGGCGAGGTGTCCGGTCCCGCGGCAATGCGGTCGAAGACCAGCCAGCCGACCCAGGTGATTCCTGTAGTTAGAACCAGGGCCTCGAGGAAGCGCGCAGGTCGGATCCTGATCCCGGTCCTGAACGCGTGGACACCGATCAGCAGCGCGGGCACCAACACGATGGTCGTGACCGCGTTCGAGATGGCCAGGTTGCGCCATTCGACCCAGTAGTCGAGACCGAAATGGTAGGCGACGGTGAAGGAGGCGCCCCAGAAAGCCGCGCCAAACGGAATCACGATCACCGCGATCACCACGAAGAGGATGGCTTCGCGCAGGCTGATGAGATGCAAGGGTGCCTTGACGAACCAGCGAATGCCCGCGGCCGTCAGGACTATCTTCAGCGCATCGAAGGCCTCGCACTGCAGGGCATACAGCAGCGGCCAGCCCGACTGCTGCGTGGCGATGAAGTGGGCAGAGACCGCCGCCAGCAGATAGGCCCACCAGTGGCGCGTCGGTACCAGCAGCAGGATGGACACCATCACCGCGTGCGGCGGGAAGAACAGGGAAACCTTGCTGTCGGGGAACGTCAGCAGCCAGGCCGTGCGCGTCGCGAGGTAATAGAGCGCACCCGCGGCCATGATCCCTGTCACCGTGCGGGTGACCGCTGAACTTCGGGACGAGCCGACTGCGGTTGCCTCCACGCAGCTAGGGTAGTCGCCCCGTCTTGTCTTTGCACGCCACGCGTGGCTTTAGAATCATTCGAGGGCGAACACTTTTCCGTTGAGATCCGCCGCGTACAGCACGCCATCTCCAACTACCGGCGACGCTCCGAACCCCCAGTTTTCCCGAGCCTTGGCAACTGCTTGCGTGGGCGGCTCCAGGAAGATCCAGCGGATCGCGCCGCTCGCCCGATCGATCGCCACCAGCGATCCCGCGCGCGGCCCTGGATAGGCGCCCTGCCCCACGGTCCCGGCCACCAGCCACTCTTTATATATGGCGGTGCGCTGCCAGGAATATCCGGGCACGGCCGCCTTCCAGCGCAGTGTCCCGTCGGCGAGATTCAGCGCGTAGACATTCGTCGCATCCGACGAGCCCGTGTACACCACGCCATCACGCACCAGCGGCGGCGACTCGATCCACGAGAACCAGTAGTAGTGCTTCCAGAGCTCCCTGCCCGTGGCCGCGTCGAGCGCCACCAGGTCGTAACTGCGACTGCCTGCCAGCACGCGATCGCCCGCCACGACCACGTCGCCGCCGATGCCCAGCTTCGCGTCGTAGTTCCAGCGCGGCGCGCCGTCCCTGGATGAGACCGCGCGCACCGCACCCGCCAGGTCCGCGAAGATCACCAGCTCACCGTACAACGCCGGCGTCGCGGTGATCATGTCGCCGGCCGCGACGCGCCAGAGCTCGCGACCGGTCTTCATGTCCAGTGCGTAGAGATTCCTGTCGCGGCTTGCGATGTAGAGACGCTTGCCTTCGGTCACCACGCTCGAGCCATAGCGATCCCAGCGCGTCTTCTCCTGGTCGGTCGGGATGCGCACCGGCGCGTCGCTCACGATGCGCGCGCGCCAGGCCTCCGCGCCACTGTTGATGGACAACTTGTATAGATAGCCCGAATCCGACGCGACGAACACGTCGCCGCCGATCACCCTGGGCTGCGCGCGGATCGGCGCTCCGGTTTCGAACTTCCAATGCACCTTGCCGTCGCCGTCGATGGCGTGCAGCACACCCCGCTCGTTGCCGACGAACAGCAGGCCGCTGTCGGCATGACGTTCGAGCCCCGCCCAAACGGGCGCGCCGGTGTCGACGGTCCAGCGCACCGTCGGTCGTGGCGCCTTCCAGTCGCGCGGCGCCGCCTTCTCCAGCGGCTCTCCACGTTTGAACTCGATGGGAATGTTGTAGACGGGCGCGGCGTCCGCGGGAATATGGCCGCTCAGGGTCCCGGCGCCGGGATTCCAGGTGAGCGGGAAAGCGAGGCCCCTGGTCTCGAGGGAGTTGCCCGAGATCGCGACCTCTCCGAGATTGATGTCATAAGCGCCAATCGCGGGCAATGAAATGTGAGCTTCCTGCTTGCCGTCTCTTTCGAGGAATTGCAGGGCGACGTGCGAGGATTCGCCGCCATGAACGGGGTCGGCGGTCCACCAGCCTGCCAGGCTTCTTGAACTGAGTGATTCCTGCGCGAGGGCGGTGGCCGTGAGCGAGAGGCAGATCAACCACGCGTGCGGACGCGACACCATCTTCTTCATGTCGCAGACGGTGCGCACCGCCTACGGCCGCTGTCAATGATCGATTCGGCCGCAGGCGTGGTCCGCGCGCCGAGGCGAATGTCGCCCGGCGTCCGCGGCCAGCTTCCTCGCGGGATCTCCCCTCTTCACTTCACCTGGTAGAAGCGGATGCGCACTGCCTCGACCTTGGGTGGCGTGCCTTCGAGCTCGAGCGTGGCCACGAACGTGGCATTCGTCATCCAGCCATACGGCCCCTTCGGTGCCTCCAGCTTCGGGCGAAAGATCGCGCGCGGCGCGCCCGGGCAGGACAGGCCTTCGTTGAACACGTGGATCACCGTGCCGTCCTCGGCCTTGAGGAAATAGTCCGCGGAAAGCTGCGTGCAATTGCTCGCTGAATACGTGATTTGAAAATCATGCCCGCCGGGCAGCACCTGCCCCTTGAGTTTCGGACCGGTCACCGTGCCGCCGATGATCGGAATGTATTGCCGATGACCGAAAGCGGTGTCGCCAAGCACCACCGCGGAATCGATCGTCACGCGCTCTTCGAACGAGAACTCGATGACCGGATCGGCGCCCATCGCCAGCATGGGAAACGACACACAAAAACCCGCGAACCATCTTTTCATTGCGACTCCCCGTTGCATGGCGACAATCTACACTGGGCCACGGGAGGGAGCATGAAAAGAGCACACGCGCTCGCCATCGCATTCGTTGCGTTGGGCGTGCAAATCGCGAACGCCGCGCAACCTTGCGCGGCCCTGACAAAGTTCACGTTGGCCGAGCACCGGGTCGTCATCCGGCAGGCGAAGGAAATCCCGGCGGGTGCGACGGGTCCCGCTCATTGCCGCGTCGATGGCGTCATCGATGAGCGCACCGGCCGCGATGGCAAGCCCTACGGAATCGGCTTCGCGGTGGCGTTGCCGGACAAGTGGAACGGCCGCTTTCTGTTCCAGGGCGGCGGCGGACTGAACGGCAGCGTGCAGCCGCCTGCCGGCGGGCAATACGCCGGCGATCGATCCGCGCTCGCCCGCGGCTTCGCCGTCGCGAGCACCGACTCGGGCCACCAGGGCGCGGTATTCGACGGCAGCTTCCTGGCGGATCAACAGGCGGCGCTGAACTTTCTCTACCAGGCGGTGGCCGAAGTCACCGTGGTCGCCAAGGCGATCGTCGCGAAGCGCTACGGCAAGCCGCAGGAGCATGCGTACTTCGTCGGCTGCTCCACCGGCGGGCGCGAGGCGATGCTGATGTCGCAGCGCTTTCCAAACTACTACGACGGCATCGTCGCGGTCGCGCCCGCGGCGCGCACCAGCTTCTCCAACCTTGGGCTCAGGTACGCGACGGCTGCGCTCAACGCCGCGCCGCTGAGCGCGGCGGATCGCAAGCAGGTGATCGATGGCGTGCTTGCGGCCTGCGACAAGCTCGACGGTGCCGAGGACGGGCTCATCTACGCCCCGCAGAAATGCACGTTCGATCCGGGGACGCTCGCGCTTTCGGCGGCGCAGGTGAACGCCATTCGCGCGGTCATGCAGGGGCCGCGCACCGCCTCCGGCCGCCAGGTGTATCCGGGCTACTTCTACGACACGGGCATCGCGAATTCCCAGGGCCTGCCCGGCATCCTCGCGGGCCCCATGATCCCGGAAGGCAAACCCGTCGGCGCGAGCTTCGATGTCGATGCCGCCGCCGCGGAGGCGATGGACGCGCGCGCCATGGTGGGCGACTCCAGCGACTGGACCAACCTGAGCACTTTCCGCAGCCACGGCGGCAAGCTGATCTTCGCGCATGGCCTGAGTGACCCGTGGTTCTCCGCGAAGGAGAGCGTGCGGTACTACGAGCAACTCGGTCGCGACAATGCCGAGGCGCCGTTGCAGGACTGGAGCCGCCTGTTCCTCGTGCCCGGCATGGGTCACTGCGGAGGAGGCGCGCGCACGCTCGATCAGTTCGATGCCCTGAGCGCCATCGTCGACTGGGTGGAATCGGGCCGCGCGCCGGAGCGTGTCATCGCCACCGGCAAATCGGCGCCCGGGGAGAGCCGCCCGCTGTGCCCGTTCCCGAAGCATGCGCATTACGGCGGCAGCGGGAACGCGCGCGACGCGTCCAACTACACCTGCCAGGAGTGATGCCACTGGCTGCCGCGGCCGGGAAAAAAAGAACCGGCGAGGGACGGCGCTGATCCTTGGGGGAAACTTGCCGCCCTCGCCGGTTGCTCACCACTTCTTGCGAAGCGTGAGCCCGACGATGCGGCCGACCGGATTGTTCAGTGTCGGGTCGAAACCGCCTCCGCCATTCGGACTCTGGGCGATGTTCACGAACGGCGGGTCTTCATCGAACAGGTTGATGGCATCCATCGCGATGGAGAGTCCGTCCGTGAAGCCCTCTCCCGGGAAGTCATACGAAAGATGCAGGTCGAAAGTGGTCTTCGAATCCACCTCTTGCACCGGGTTCGCAAGGTTGTTGTCGTACGCCCCGAGGTGATTCACGAACAGCGCGCCCGTGAATCCCGTGCGCCGCCAGGTCAGGTTGGCGCGCGCCTTGAACTCGAGCGGGTTGTAGATGGTGTTCAGCTGGTCGATGCGATCCGCCGCCGGCGTGATGGCCACGTCGTAGGTGCTGAAGTACGTCGTCATCAACCCGAAGTCGAACTGCCCCGCCGGCCCGGCATCCAGGGTGTATTGCGCAAACAGGTCGTATCCGGCCGCGATCGTCGTGCCGAGATTGTTGGTGCGTCCATCCACGTACAGCGTGACCGGATTCGGCAGCACGCCGCGCACCGGCTTGGTGGCCACCAGCGCCGCGATGAATGCCGGATCCGGATTGCGCACGATGATTCCCGTGCCTTCGAACTGGCTTTCCCGGTTGAGGATGGTCAGGTCGGACAGGTACGAGGTGATCTGCTTCTCGTAGTCGATGTGGAAGTACGTGAGGTTGAAGCGCAGCTCCGGCAGGGGTGAGTAATCGACACCGAAGGTGTACGACTCCGCGGTCTCGGGCTCGAGCTCGAGATTTCCGCCGGACAGCGTGACGCCCTGGGTGATCGCTCCGCCCCGGGTCGGATCCGAATAGTTCTGCACGTACAGCGCCGACGAATTGCCGTAGATCTGCGCGAATGTCGGGGCGCGGAACGATTCTCCATAGGTGCCGCGGAATCGCAGCGACTCGATGGGCGACCAGTCGATGCCGTATTTCGGATTGACGGTGGAGCCGTCCTCGAGGTCGCTGTAGTCGTCATAACGCACCGCGAGATCGAGCGTGAGCTCGCGCAGGCCGGGCCGTGAGTTTTCGGCGCCGAAGAACGGGATCATCAGTTCCGCGTAGGCCGAACTTATCTCGCGTTCCACGCGCGGCGTGATCGCGTTGACGGGCGTCGCCCAGGTTCCGGTGATCAGCCCCGACTGGCTGCTGAGCACCTGCCCCTCGTAGCCAAACGCCGCGCGCAACTCGCCGCCCGGCATTTTCAGCACGGGACCATCCACCTTGAGCTCCCAGCCCCTGAAGTGTGTGTCGCCGGGAGCGATGAACAACTGCGTGGCGAGATTGGCCAGCGCGGCGTCGGTGTTGGGCGCCGTGCTGAACGGATTCAGCGCCGTCGCAGGATCGGTACGCGCCAGCGCCGCGTTGAGCGCGGCATTGTCGATGCCGTACTGCGACGTGCTGCGTTCCTCGTCGTGGCCACGACTGTAGAGCGCCTCCAGTCCCCAGTCGGCGCCCAGCTTGAAGCGCGCACCGACAGTGGCCTGGTAGGTCTCGGAGAAACCGTGCGTGTCGTTCGACGGCAACTGGCTGCCAAACGAATAGTTGACGGTTTCCGACGTCGCCGTGCTGCCCGGCGGCGCGACGAAGAACGGATTCACGTTGCGCACGGTGAGCGCCGCCGCCTGGTTACCCACCTGGTTCACGAACTCGCGCTTCGACCAGAAGCCATCGAAGAACAGCGACACGCGCTCGCCGATGTCCTGGTCGAGGGTCACGAAAGCCGAATTGCGTTCCTGCTCCGGCAGCAGGTCCTGGTATTGCGCGTTGTCGCAGCGGTTCGTGGTGTTGGGAACGAGTTGTCCCGCCGTCGCGGGCGTGACGCCGTTAGCGGGGATGGCATGGCTCACGCCGCCGACGACGATGTTGCCCGGATTGCATTGCACGACGCGGAAGTCGCGCCCGCCATAACCCCGGAGGTCACCGCGGAAGAAATCGCGGTCGCTGCCATTCAGGTTGCTGTGCTCGGAATTCTCGAATGCGAGCATCGTGCGGCCGCTGGACCACTCGAATCCGCCGATCGCGCCGATCTGGCGCTCGTCGTACTCGTCGCCCTGCGCGCCACGAATGCTGACTTCCACCCCGTCGAACTTGCGCCGCGGGATCAGGTTCACCACGCCCGCGATCGCGTCCGAGCCGTAGAGCGCGGAGGATCCGTCGGCCACGACCTCGACGCGCTCCAACGCCAGCGTCGGGATGATCGAAGGATCGACCGCGAACCCCGTCGTGCCCTGCGGCACGGCGCGATGCCCGTCGATCAGCGTGAGCGTCGAATACGGGCCGATGCCGCGCAGGTTGACCGCGGTGCCGTAGGTGATGTTGCCGGAGCCGCCGGATTGTCCGCGCGAGTTCTCCGACACGCCGAGGTTGAACACCTGTGGCAGCCTCTGCAGCAGCGCGGAGGTCGACAGCGGCTGGGCCAGCTCGATGTCTTCGCGCGAAACCTCGGTGATGGGAGAGCCGACCGGCGCGGCCCCGCGAATGCGGCTGCCGGTGACGATGATCTCGTCGAGATTGGTGGCGCCCGTCGCGGGCGCCTCCTGCGCGTGGGCCGCCAGCGGCGACAAGGCACCGCCCGCGGCGAGCAGCGCCAGCCTGATCGAGCGTGCGAGATCCAGCGTCCTGGGCGAAGCAGCTTTCAGACTCACATGACCCTCCCCGTTCTTCGCAGTTTTCTTGTTCGATGGCCGCCTCGTGGCGGCTCCCCCGTGAGCGCGGTCAGCCTGCGCCCCGTCGCGCACGCCTGTCAAGATGGTTTGTAGTACAAACTATCTGCAACCAAACCTTCTGGGTTGCACTGATCGTCGACGGGCGCACGGCGGCGCGGCCGCGGCAGCCGTTTGACCGGCGCGCGGGCGTCGCGTAGGTTGCCCGGCCATGGCGCGACAGAAGACATCGAGGAAATCCGGCGACTTGCGTGCGCAGCCCGCCGTGGGCCTGGACCTCGACTGCCTGCCGACGCTGCTGGGGTTCAACATCCGCCGGGCGCAGATCGCGCTGTGGCGCGACTTCAACCGCAACGTGGCGGAAGGTTATGTGCGGCCCGGCGTGTTCAGCGCGCTGCTGCTGGCCAGCGCCAACCCCGGGATTGCGCAGATCGAGATCGCGAACCAGCTGGGTATCGACAAGGCCAGCGTCGTGGCGCTGGTGGACCGGATGGAGGATGCGGGCTGGGTGACGCGCAAGCGTTCGACCGACGATCGCCGCCGCCAGGGCATATTCCTGACACCTGCCGGGACCAAGGCCTGCCGCTCGCTCAAGAAGGAAATGATCGACCACGAGCGCAGGTTCGTGAGCCGCTACACCGACCAGGAACTGCGCACCCTCATCGCGCTGTTGCGCAGGCTGCACGATACCGAGTGAGCCGCGTAGTGCTACGATAGTTGGCACCACGAACTAATTTGCACGCGGTACATGAGCGACGCCGACCTCGTCTTCGCCGGTGATCTGATCCTCGACGTGCCGCAGCCCGACTACTGGCTCGAGCCGCTCGCGCCGCGGCTGCGCGCCGCCGGCGTGGCCATCGGGCACCTGGAAGTACCGCACACGCGGCGCGCGCCGCGCATGCACGGCGACATCGCCGCGCCGGGCGCGGATCCCGCGCACGTCGCCGCGCTGCGGCGCGCCGGCTTCCACGCGGTGACGCTTGCCGGCAACCACATCGCCGACTGCGGAGCCGAGGGCATCGCCGATACCCTGCAGGCGCTCGATGCGGCCGGCATCGCGCACTGCGGAGCGGGCGCGGATCTCGAAAGCGCGCGGCGGCCCTGCATCGTCGGCTACGCACCGCGCGTCGCGCTGCTCAGCTACAACTGCGTCGGTCCGGAGGAAGCCTGGGCCGCGCCCGCGCGCGCCGGCTGCGCCTACCTGCGAATCGACACCGCCGATGGCTCGCCCATCAATCCGCGCGCGCCGCTCACGAAACCCGACCCGGCCTCGCTCGACGCGATGGCGGCGGACGTCCGGGCAGCGCGCGATCCCGCATCCCTGGTCGTCGTGGCTTTGCACAAGGGCATCGTGCACACGCCCGCGCGGCTCGCGCCCTACGAGCGCGCGGTCGCGCACGCGGCCATCGACGCCGGCGCGGACGTGGTCGTGGGACACCACGCGCACATCCTGCGCGGCATCGAAATCTATCGCGGCAAGCCCATCTTCCACGGCCTCGGCAACGGCTGCGTGGTGACGCGCGCGCTGAGTCCCGACACCGACGATCCCGCGCGCGCCGCCTGGGCGCGTCGCCGCCGCGAGCTCTTCGGGTTCACTCCCGATCCGGCTTACTACCTGGCGCCCTTCCATCCGCAGGCGGTGCACTCGATGCTGGGCGCGATCCGGTGGCGCGACGACGGGTCGCTCGCGGTCGGCTTCATCCCGCTTCACGTCGAGGCACCCGGCCGGCCGCGGCCCTGCGCGGACGGTGGCGAGGCCGCGGCCGTCATTCGCTACGTCGAAGAAATCACGGCGGCCGCGGGCCTTCCGCCGCTCTCATTCGAATACCGGGGCGGCTACGCATGGATGAGATGAACACCGCGGAGCGGCGCCCGCGCGGGCCGCTCTTCTACATCGGCGCCGCCGGGCTGCTGTGCATGATGCTCGTCGAGGCGGTCGCCGTGATCGGCCGGCACGTCGGCGTGCCGCTGCACGGCGCGCTGGAGATCGTGCAGGTGGCGATCGTTCCCGCCGCGTGCGCGGCCATGCTGATCGCGACGCTGCAGGGCGCGCACGCGGTGGTGCACATGCTCACCGACCGGATGCCGGAGGCCGCGCGCCGCGTGACTTTGCGCGTGGGCGCCGCGCTCGCTGGCCTGTGTTTCGCGGCGCTCGCGGCCGGTTCCGCCTGGCTCAGCGTGGAATCCTGGAACTCCTTTGAACAGACCGAGGTCCTGGACATCCCGTTCCGCCCGCTGCGCGTGCTGGTGACGCTCACCGCCGCGTCGCTCGCCGTGATCTTCTTCCACCGCGCGATACGCAGGGTAAAGCCGGCATGAGCGGCATCATCGGCGTCACCGTATTGCTGGTGCTGCTCGCGATGGGTGTTCCCATCGGCATCGCGATGGGCCTGGTCGGACTCGTGGGGCTGATCCTGCTGCTCGGACCGGAGCCGGCGCTCATCAAGAGCTCGGTGGTGTTCTTCGAAGCAGTCACCCGCTTCGAGCTCGGCGTGCTTCCGCTGTTCCTGCTGATGGCGCACCTGTGTTTCGCCGCGGGCGCGAGTCGCGACTTCTTCAATGCCGCCGCAGCCCTGCTCGGGCATCGGCGTGGCGGCCTGGCGCTCGCGACGATTGCCGGATGCGCCGGGTTCGGCGCGGTGAGCGGTTCGAGCCTGGCGACGGCCGCCACCATGGGACAGATCGGTTTGCCGGAGATGCGCCGGCGCGGCTATTCGACTGCGTTCGCTTCCGGCGCGGTCGCCGCGGGCGGAACGCTGGGCTCGCTCACGCCGCCCTCCGGGGCGCTCATCGTGTTCGGCATCATCGCCGAACAATCCATCGGCAAGCTGTTCACCGCGGCCATCATTCCCGTGGTGACGCAGACGCTGTTCTACATGGCCGCCATCGTCGTCCTCTGCCAGATCCGCCCGGGCATCGCGCCTCCTTCGGCGCGCATTCCGTGGCGGGAAAGAGGCAAGGCCGTGCTGCGCGTGCTCGACCTCGCGGCGCTCGTGGCCATCGTGCTGGTCGGCATCGCGGTCGGCTGGTTCACGCCCACCGAGGCGGCATCGATCGGCGCGACGCTGGCGCTGGTGTTGTGCGCATTGCGCAAGCGCCTCAACTGGCACGCCTTCTGCCACGCGCTCGAACGCACGCTGCGCACCAGCGGCATGTTGTACGTCGTCATCGTCGGCGCGCTGATCTTCGCGGCGTTCATGAGCTTCACGGGGCTCGCCGACCAGATCGCGGCATTCGTCGCGAAGATGAACAGCGGCCCGACCGCCACCGTCGTCGCGATCGCGATCCTGCTGTTGTTGCTGGGCTCGGTGCTCGACGGCCTCGCGCTGATGCTGCTCACCGCGCCCATACTGTTGCCCATCACCACCGCGCTCGGCATTTCGCCGATCTGGTTCGGCATCTTCTTCGTGCGCACCATGGAAATCGGCTTCGTGCACCCGCCCATCGGCATCAATCTCTACGTGATGCACAGCATCGCGCCCGACATCCCGATCGGCCGCGTGTTCAAGGGCGTGTTGCCTTTCCTCGCGGCGGACTTCCTGCACCTCGCGTTGCTGATCGCGGTGCCCGCAATGGCGCTGGCATTGCCGGCCTGGCTGGATTGAATCAATGAACGGATCGAACTCCTTCGCGCAACACTTCGAGCGCCTGCGGCAGGATCCGCAGGCCGTGGCGCGCGCCGCGGCGGGCGCGGGACAGCGCGTGGTGGGTTACGTGGGCAACGACGTCCCGGTCGCATTGATCGTGGCCGGTGGTGCGCTGCCCGTGCGGCTGCGCAGCGGTGGCGATGCCGGGGCCGCGCGCGCCGACAATTTCATCGAGAGTTCGTTCGCGCCGCTGCTGCGCGCCATCACGGACCAGTGGCTGCGCGGTGCACTCGATCATCTCGACGCCGTCGTGTTCGCGCGCAGCGACGACGGCGGCCAGAGGCTCTATTACTACCTGTGCGAGCTGCAGCGCCGCGGCCTGTGCGCGGGCCCGCGCCCGTTGCTCCATGACGTCGCCGGCCTGCCGCGGACCGCGAGTTTCGAACACACGCTGGAGTCCACGCGACTGCTCGCCGCGCAGCTGGGCGCGACGACCGCTGCGCTGCCGTCCGCGCTGGAACGCGTGCGCCGGCGCGAGCAAATGCTGCGCGACGTGCAGGCGCGCCGCCAGCTTCCGGCCCCCTTGCCCGGCAGCGCGGCATCGGCATGCATTTTTGCCGCGGCCTGCGACTGGCGCGCCGATTTCGACGATGCAGCGCGTGCGTGGCTGGATGCCGCAGCCTTGCTGTCCATGCCGAAGCGCGTGGTGCTGGCGGGAGATCCGCCACCCGACAACCAGTTGCACACCGCCATCGAGGCGGCCGGTGCCTCCATCGTGCTGGAGCTCACCGAGTCTTCAGCCGGCAGCGACAGCAACCCCGGAGAGCCGCTCACCGCGATAGCCCGTGAATTCCAGCGGCGCGAATCGCCGGCCCTGTCGATGCAGGGGAACGCGCGCTGGCTCGCCGATTGCGCGCTGGATCATCGCGCCGACGCGGTGCTCGTCTGGCTCAGCGAACAGAACGAGGCGCTGCCGTGGGAGATCGCGCGCCAGATGCGCTCGCTGCGCGCCGCCGGGATTCCCGCGCTGCTGCTGCCGCGACAGCCCTGGCAGGTGCCTGCCGCCGTGGTCACGCAGGTGATGCACTTCGTGCGCGCGCCGGGAGAATATCGATGAGGCTGCTCGAGGGCGTGCGTGCACTGGCTTGGCGAAACGCCGCGGAAAGTGCGCTGGCGCGGTTCCTCGAGGACCTGGGCGTCGAGATCGTGCGCTGCGACGCCGCGCTCGTCGCCGCGGACCTGGTGGCCGCCGACTTCCTGCTGGAGAACCTCGGCCTCGCGCACATCGGGCAAACCGGCCTGTCGCGCGCACAAATCGAAGCCGCCAATCCGTGCCTGGTCCACGTGTCGGTCAGCACTTTTGGCAGCACCGGTCCGCGCCGCGACTGGCTCGGTTCCGAGCTGGTGGCATCGGCCACCGGCGGCACGTTGCGCCTGGTCGGCGACGTGGACCGCGCGCCGGTGAAGGAAGCGCTCGATGCGTGCGGTTTTCACGCGGACATGGTCGCGGCGGTGGGCGCCTTGACCGCGCTGCGCGAGCGGCGGCAGACGGGGCTCGGACAACACGTGGACGTGTCATCGCAGGAAGTCGCGTTCTCGCGCAACGTGAACGGCGTGCTCGTCTGGCAATTCGACCGGCGTCTGCTCGGGCGCGCCGGTGGCGCGCTCAACTACGGCCGTGCCACTGTGCGTTGCATCTGGGCGCTGCGCGATGGCTTCTGCTTCCACTCGTTGATGACCGGCCGCTTCGGCGCGCCGGCCAACCAGGCGCTCAGCGACTGGATGGATGAGTGCGGCGTACCGAACCCGCTGGCCGGCGTGAACTGGGAGCGCTACGACCGCTCCGCGCTTCCGGCCGACACCCGCGAAAGCTGGGAAGCGGCCATCGAAGCGTTCTTCAAGACGCGCTCACGCGAGGAGATCGCGGTCGAAGGCCGGCGGCGCGGCATCAACGCCACCGTGATCGCGGCTCCCGCGGATGTGCTCCAGGATCCGCACCTGGCCGCGCGCGGCTTCTGGCGCGAGACGGCGCGGGGCCGCGAGCCTGGCCGCTTCGTCACCGTGACGCACGGCACACAATCCGCTGCGACGCCGCGCGCGGCTGGCAGCGCGCTTACCGCGCGCGGTCCGCTGTCCGGCGTGCGTGTGCTGGATTTTTCCTGGGCGCTGGTGGGTTCCATCACCACCAAGACGCTGGGCGATCTCGGCTGCGAAATCATCAAGGTCGAGTCGCGCACCCGGCCCTGCCTGTCGCGACTCGACGTGCAGGTGAGCGCCTCGAAGCCCGGAAATTTCGACGACAAGCCCTGGTTTGCGCACCTCAACACCTCGAAGCAGAGCCTGGCGCTCGACCTCAAGCAGCCTGCGAGCCGCGAGGTGCTGGATCCACTGATCGACTGGGCCGACGTCGTGGTCGAGAATTTCTCGCCCGGAACGCTCGAGAAGTTAGGCCTGGATTACCCGCGCCTCGCGGCGCGCAATCCCGGCATCGTCATGGTCTCGGGCAGCGTCTACGGGCAGACCGGCCCGCTCGCGAAGAGCTGGGGCGTCGATGGCACCGGCGCGGCGCTGAGCGGCCGCACCTACATGACCGGCTGGCCGGATCGCAACCCGGTCATCCCCAGTGCCGCGCCCTATGGCGACGTGGTGCTGCCCTTCGCCATGGCGGCGGCGGTCATCGCCGCGCTCGAGCAGCGCCACGCGCAGCAGCGCGGCTGCCACATCGACGCGTCGATGTACGAAGTGTGCGTGCAGCAGATGCGCGATGCGCTGCTGGCCGGTGCGCGCTCGACCCGCATGGGCAACACGGACCCGCGGGTATTTCACCAGGGCGTCTACGCGGCGGAGGGTGTCGACCGCTGGGTGGCGGTGACGTTCGACACAGCGGAGCAATGGCAGCGGTTTGCGCACGCTGTCGGCGCCGACGCCGTCGACGCGGTGCAACGCAACGCCGCGCTCGCCCGCTGGTGCGCGACACGCGAAGACACCGCGGCGGTCGAAAGACTGCAGCAACTCGGCATCGCCGCGGGCGCGGTGCAGGACATGTCGGATCTCATGGAGCGCGATCCGCAGTTGATGGCGCGGCGCCCGCTGATGCCACTGCGGCACGCGCTGCTCGGAGAATTCGGACACATGCGCACGCCGGTCGACTTCTCGCGGTCCACGTTGTCGCCGTTCCGCGCGCCCAACCTGGGTGAACACAACCGGCAGATCGCCACCGGGATCTGCGGCCTCGCGCCGGCGCGCTTCGAAGAACTGGAAAAGCTGGGAGTGTTTCGATGAGCGGGCAACGCAGCCGCAAGGATCTCGCCTGCACGGCCGATGCCACCGCGCACCAGCGCCAATTCGTCGCGGACCTCAAGCGCCGCGTGGTCGACAACGGCGAGCCGTTCGCGATCGCGCAGGCCGACACGCCGCACGAGATCTTCCACGCGATGGACATTCCGCTGATCAGCAACCAGTGGTGGTCCGCCTACATATCCGCCAAGCAGCTGTCGCCACGCTACTTCGCCGTGCTCGACAAGCTCGGTTATCCCGCCAACAGTTGCCGCTACTGCTCGCTGGGCCTGGCCTGCACGCTCGACAACGATCCGGCTACGGCACCGTGGGGTGGCTTGCCCAAGCCGACCGTGCTCGTCGCGCGGCTCACCTGCGAGTGCATCCGCCACGTGTTCGGCCAATGGGCGGAGGCGCTCGGCAGCGAGTTCTTTCCGCTCGAGGCGCCCGGCTGGATACACAAGGACCCGGAGTGGTTCAAGCACACGGAGCGCGACTGGGAAGAGATCTACGAGCCGCGGCGCATCGAGCTGCTGGTGAACGAGATGCGCTCGCTGATCGGCCTGCTAGAGCAGCGCACCGGCCGCAAGTTCGACGAGGACAAGTTCCTGGCGCTGATGCACGGCGTCAACGAGCAGGAGGGATACATCGCGGAGGCCGCGCAGATGATCGGCCAGGCCCGTCCCTGCCCGGTGTCGATCGCCGAGCAGATGCCCAACACGATGATTCCGCAATGGCATCGCGGATCCGCGTGGGCGATCGCGCACGCGCGACGCTTCCGCGACGAAGTGGCCGAGCGCATCGCGCAGGGCGCCGGTGCCGGCAGCCAGGAGCGCGTCCGGCTCATGTGGATAGGCGCGGGCCTGTGGCATGACCCGGGCTTCTACAGTGCGCTCGAGGATCGCCACGGCGCGGTGTTCGTGTGGTCGATGTACATGCCCTTCGCCGGGCCCGCCTACATCCGCGAGCTTCGGGACCGCCCGTTGCACGCGCTGGCCAGCCGCGTGTGCTCCATGAACGAGGTGCTGCACCTGCCGCCGTGGATGAACGGCTGGATGGTGCACGAGGCGAAGCGCTGCGGCATCGATGCCGCGGTCGTACTGGTGCCGCCCGACAACCGCCTGTCGCAGTCCGGGACGCTGCTCACCCAGCAGGCGCTCGAATCCGCGGGCGTGCCGGTGTTGCGGCTCTCCGCCGACATGGTCGACGCCAAGGAATGGAATCACGAGCGCATGGTCGAGCACGTGGCGCAGTTCCTGCGTTCCCGGGGATTGACATGAGCAGGCTCGCCGTCGTCATCGCAATGGCGGCCGCCGCGCTGCTGGCCGCCTGCGCGCCGCAGCCGCCGGACGGCGTGACCGTGCTCACGTACGCCTCGCAATACAGCCCTAACCACCCGTTCAGCCGCGCGGACCGCGCCTGGATGGACTGGATCGCGGAACGCTCCGGCGGCCGGCTGCGCATCCAGCCCTACTGGTCGAGCTCGGTGCTGTCATCCGAGCATTCGATGACCGAGATACGCCACGGCGTGGTCGACATCGGGCTCATCACGCCTATCTACGCGCGCGGCGGCGCGCACCTCATCCACGTGCAGGCGGCGTACTACGCGGGGCTCACCACCTTCCGGCAGCAGGTCGCGCTGTATCGCTGCATGGAAGCCTACGAGCCGCAATTCGCGCGCGAGCTCGAAGGCCTGCAGGTACTCGCCGTGCAGGGCGGCAACCTGCCCGGCATCGTCACGCGCAATCGCCCGGTGAAGACGCTGGATGACCTGCGGGGCCTGCGCCTGCGCGCGCCCTCGGAACTGCTCGAGGTGCTGCGTCGATTCGGCGCCGATCCGGTCGACATGCCCATGGGCGAGGTGTACTCGGCGCTCGCGAAAGGCGTGATCGACGGCGTCGTCGCCCCGCCGGACACGCTGCGCTCGCTGCATTTCGCCGAAGTGGCGCACTACTTCAACACGCTGCACGTGCCGCGCGGCGCGTATGCCGCGCGCGCCATCGGCCTGCGCCGCTGGAATTCGCTCACCGACGGACAGCGCGACATCCTGCGTCAAGGTGTGGCTGTCTGGGAGCGCGAGCTCGAGCGGCAATTGCTCGCCGCCAACACCGCGGGCGAAGTCGCGGGCCGCGAAAAGGGCGTGATTTTCGCGACGCCATCGGAAGCGGACGTCGCGCGCTTCCTGGCGGTCTACAACGAAGTCGCCGAGCTCAATGCGGGCCACGCGAGCCGTTACGAAATCGACGGACTGCGCGTGTTTCGTTTTGCGCGCGCGGTCGTGGCGCGCGCGGTCACCACGGGCCAGGTCGAATGTGCGGGAGAAAAACAATGAGCGGTGCGCTGGCCGGTACGCGGGTAGTGGATTTCAGTCACGTGATGGCGGGCCCGTACGCCTCCCACCTGCTGCGCCTGCTCGGCGCCGAGGTGATCAAGATCGAGTCGCCGGGCACCGGCGACGCCATGCGCAACTACGGCGCCGACCGCCGCTACGACGGCATGGCGCCGGCGTTCATCGCGGTGAACGCGGGCAAGAAATCGCTGGTGCTGAATCTCAAGCATCCGCCCGCGCTCGAAGCGGTTCGCCGGCTCATCGGCCAGGCCGACGTGGTGCTGGAGAATTTTCGTCCCGGCGTCATGGCGCGCCTCGGGCTCGACTACGAAAGCGTGCGCGGGCTGCAGCCGCGCCTGGTGTATTGCTCGGTGTCGGGCTATGGGCAGTGCAGTCCACGGCGCGACTGGCCGGCCATCGACAACATCGTGCAGGCGACCAGCGGCATGATGTCGCTGAGCGGAGAGAACAGCGACGGCCCGATGCGCGTGGGATTTCCGGTGGTCGACACGCTGACCGGCCAGACCGCGGCGTTCGCGATCCTCGCCGCGCTGCTGCGACGCGAACGCACCGGCCAGGGCGAATACATCGACGTGGCGATGTTCGACGCGGCCATCGCCTTCATGGCTTCGGCGGTGGTGCCCTACCTCGTGACCGGCAAGACGCTGGAACGCACCGGCAACGTCGGTTACAGCGGCCAGCCCACCTCCGCCATCTTCGACGCCGGCGACGGGCGTCAGATCTCGCTCGGTGTGGTGCAGCAGCCGCAATTCGAAACCCTGGCTCGTGAGCTGCGGTGCGAGCGTTGGCTCGCCGATCCGCGCTTCGTGACTCCGGACCTGCGCCGCCTGAACAGCCAGGCGCTGCGCGCGGAGCTGGTAGCGGTGTTCGCGACCCAACCGGCCGCGGCCTGGGAGCGTCAACTGAGCGCGGCCGGCGTGCCCTGCGGCATGGTGCGCGACGTGAGCGAGGCGCTGAGCCTCGAAGGTCTCGAAGATCGAGGCGTCCGCATTCCGATGCACGTGTCGGGGTTGCCCGACCGGCAGAACGTCGACATCGTCAACGCCGGATTCAAGTTCAGCCACGACTCGCCGCACATCGACCAGCCGCCGCCAGCCTGTGGTGAGCACAGCGAGAGCGTTCTCGAGTCGCTGGGATTCAGCGCCGAAGAACGTCGCGAGATCCTGGCCGGCAACCGGCGCTGAACCCCGGCGCAATGGGAGGAACCATGAATCGCACGCCCCGCTGGGCACTGATCGCAATGATCGTCTCGGCCACGTTCACGTTTGCCATTCCCGCGGCGGAACCGAAGATTTCGCAGCCCGGCCAATACAGCGGCTACACCGCCGCGCGCTACGACGGCCACCAGCTCACCTCGCAGTACGTCGCCGTGCGCGACGGCACGCGTCTCGCCGTCGACGTGTTCCTGCCGGCGCAGGGCGGCAAGGTCGCGGACGGCAAACTACCCGTCGTGTGGATGCACACGCCGTACAACCGGCGCACCACCGGCAACGGCCTGACGGCCGCCAACTACCCGGGCAAGGCGCTGCAGCTCGTGAAGTACGGGTACGCGGTCGCGGTCGCCGACTTCCGCGGCCTGTATGCCTCGTTTGGCCGCAACGCAGGCTACAACCGCGGCGAGTGGCAGGAGGCCGCCAGATACGACGCCTACGACATCACCGAGTGGCTGGCCAGGCAACCCTGGAGCAACGGCAAGGTCGGCATGTGGGGATGCTCGGCGACCGGCGGCAGCCAGATGCAGGCTCTGACTACCGCACCGCCCAGCCTCAAGGCGATATTCCCGATGAGCTGCGAATGGGACGTGTACGCCTTCGTCGCGCCGGGCGGAATCACGCCGCGTGATGCGCCGACCATGATGATGCGCGGCGGATCGCGCGAGGAGCGCGACCGCAGCGCGGTCGCCGTGGACGGCGACACCGACGGCAGACTGCTCGCGGAGGCGATCGCCGGTCACGCGGGCAATCTCGAGACCGCGGGCGTCGTGCCATTTCGTGACAGCGTTTCGAAGGAGTTCGGCAATGCGTGGTGGCTGCACAGCAGCCCGCACACTTACGCCAGGGCCATCGGTCGTTCTGGCATCGCCGTGTACGCCGCGACCAACTGGGCCGAAGGGTTCACAGGCCACGGCCCGCCCTACACCTTCAACAACCTGCGCACGCCGAAGAAACTCATCCTGGGACCGGGCAAGCATTGCGACTGGGCCACCGTGCTCACCGAGACCGGCTTCGACATCGTCACCGAGGAGCTGCGATTCTTCGATTACTGGCTGCGCGGCATCGACAACGGCGTGATGCGCGAGCCCGCGGTGACTTACTACACGTACAACGCCCCACCCGAACACGCCTGGAGGTCTTCGAAGACCTGGCCGCTGGCCGGCGAGCAGCGGACCGCGTTCTATTTGGCCGCGGGCACGCTCACGACAGCGAAGCCGGCTTCGGCCGCCGGCGCGACACGCATGATGCAGGTGCGCCATGACACGGACGCGGAGGCCTTCTGGACCACCGGCATGAGCTTCGTGACCGACCCGCTCGCGAAGGACGCCCAGGTCACCGGCCATCCGAGCGCGCAGCTGTGGATCGCCTCGACGGCCAACGACGCCGACATCATCGCGCGCATCGACGATGTCGCGGCGGACGGCACGCACACCTACGTCGGTATCGAAGGGAAACTGCGCGCGTCACTGCGCGCCACCGCGAAGGCGCCGTACCAGACCCTGGGGCTGCCGTGGCATCCGTTCACCGCGGCTTCGGCGCAGCCGCTGGTGCCGGGAGTTCCCGTGCAGGCGCAATTCGAATTCCTGCCGACTTCCTATATCTTCAAGGCAGGCCATCGCATTCGCCTGACACTGCAGTTTGCGGATGCGCGGTCGACACCGAAGATCGACCCCGCGCCGGAGATCACCGTGTTGCAGGGTCCCGACAACGCTTCATTCATCGAACTACCGGTAATTCCATGAAAACAATTGCGCTTCGTAGCATCGTCCTGCTGGCCGGCCTGTTCTTCCTCGCCCCCGTCGGCGCACGTGCCACCGGTACCGCCGGGAAGCAGACCTTCGTCGTCGTGCATGGCGCCACCGCCGGTGGCTGGGAGTGGAAGCGCGCCGGGCAGTTCCTCACCGACGACGGCCACACCGTGTATCGAGTCACGCTCACCGGCCTCGGCGAGCGCATGCACCTCAACAGCACCGAGGTCGACCTGCAGACCCACATCAACGATGTCGTGAACCTGATCCTGTTCGAGGATCTGCACAATGTCGTGCTGACCGGCCACAGCTACGGCGGCATGGTGATCACCGGCGTCATCGACCGCATTCCCGAGCGCATCCGGCACGTGGTGTTTCTCGATGCCGCGGTGCCCGACGACGGGATGTCCTTGTGGGATCTCTTTGGCGGGGGCACCGGCCTCCCGCCCACCGCGTTCTCGGACGGCTTCATGCAGGTGCCGTGGGTCAAGCCCGGCACGCCGCCGCCGCACAGCGTCAAGCATTCGATCAAGTGCTTCAACCAGCCGGTGTCGTACAAGAACCCGGCCGCGCTCGCCCTGCCCGTGACCTACGTCGCGTTCATACCGAAGGACAAGTCAGCCGAGGAACGCGCGAAGACCGACAAGAGCTGGCAGCGCGCGGTGGCGCGCGGCTGGACCATCCGCACCTTCCCCGGCGGCCACGTGGCGCATCAGGAAGACCCGCGCGGGGTAGCGACGCTCATCGAGCAATCGGTGGGCGATCGCAATCAACCGGTCGCCAAGCCGGCTAACTAGCCGGCCCGACCCGGAATCATTGTTGCTCGACGTCCGGCAGCTTCCAGGACTTCTCGAAGAAACTCTTGTCCGGCCCGTACAGGCGGAAAATGATCTCGAACGGCCGGCCATGGGTCGGCACCCAGTTCGACTCCTGCCCGTCCGGCGCCTTCGCGCCAAAATAGATAGTCACCGATCCGTCGGCGTTGGACTTGAGGTCCGGCAGGTTCGAGGCGCGGCTCGCGTGCGACACCTCGCGGATCAGCCCATGCGTCTCGCCGTCGTACAGCGTCGCCGACCAGTATTGCTGCACGGGCGGATTGGCCGGTACGGTCAAACGGTAGCTCTTCTGTCCATCGAACGGCTGGCCGGCGCTGTCCTTGATGGCGATGAGGTAGAACTGGCCGGTCAGGTGTTTCGCGCTGAAGTACGCGATGTGGTACATGATGGCGCGGCCGTCGAGCCCGTAGACGTTGGGGTCCGCGAAGCTGGTCTGCAATCCTTCCAGCGTTTCCTGCGGGATGGGCACCGCCCAATGCGTGCCCTCGAAGAACGGCGGCTCGAACTGCTGTTCGTAGCGCATCGCGATGTACTCGTGCGCCTCCCTGGCCGCGGCCTCGAAGGTCGCTTTCATCTTTTCATCCGGCGCAAACGGCTTGCCCTTCTCGATGCCCAGGGAGCGCAGCGACTCGATCATCACCTTGTCACGCGTCAGCCAGGGCTCCACCTGCACGAAGCGGTGCAGCGATTCGAAGAAGCGCCAGTCGTAGACGATGTTTGCTTCGTAGGGCTTGTCATACACGTCGACGAACACCGTGGATTCCGGCTTGCCGCCCAATGGATAGAACCTGACTTTCTTGCCGTGCTCCACGGCGGCTGCGATATCCGCGTCACTGCGTGACTTGAAGTTCGAACGCAGGAGCGCGAAGCCCTGGTAGGTCTCCGACGCGAGCACCGTGTATCCCGCGGGGGCCCTTCCGGTGTACCCGGGCGGCGTGATCAGGAATCTTCCGCCCTTGCCCTGGTCCGCACCCGACGGGCCGAAATCCAGCATCGCGTTCTGCCATCCCATGTCCGCGCTGCCGACGATCAACTGGCCATCCGCGGCCGCGGGGATTTCCAGCACCATCGGTCCCTCGCGCGTGTCGTAGAACGGCGTGAGGTAGATAGTGTCCGGATTGGGCGTGAGCGCCTGCTGCTTCCAGTTCACCGGCCGGGACCAGTAGACGATCTGGTTCGGCTTCGCCCCGTTGGCCGCCGCGGCCTGCTGCATGAGGTCGAAGTTCACCGCGGGCATGCCCCAGATCACCGCTTCGACCGCGCGGCGATGGACGGCCAATTCCTGCGGTGATTGAGCTGCCTTGGCGGAAGCCGGCGCGGCGGCTGCCGGCTGCTGGGAGCCACCGCTGCAACCCGCCAGGATCAGCGCCGCGAGAGAAGCCGCAAGCGCCCGCTGCAATTTCATGGTCCATTCCTCCGTGAACCAAAGGGCGCATTGGGCCGGGGACAAGCGCCCATCACCAGCGGACCTAGGTCCTAGAAATCACCGGTCGCGCCGGGACAACGGTATGCTTCGCGGCCAGAGGGGTCCGTGAATAACCTGGGGAGCTGGGGTACATCATGAACAAGAAGTTATCGGGCCTTTGGATGGTCGCAGGCTTGTTGCCGGTCGCAGCAGCGGCGCAGGAACAGGAGCAAGAGGGCCAACTCGAAGAAGTGACCGTCACCGCCGAGCGGCGCGCGGAGAACATCCGGGACGTGCCGAGTTCGATATCGACGGTGGGCAAGGATGATCTCGATGTGCTGGCCACCGGTGGCCAGGACGTCCGCCTGCTGGCCGCGCGTGTCCCGAGTCTCAATGTCGAGTCGTCCTTCGGTCGCGCATTTCCGCGCTTCTACATCCGCGGCTACGGCAACGGCGATTTCCGCCTGAACGCCTCGCAACCGGTCTCGCTCATCTACGACGAAGTCGTGCAGGAAAACCCCATCCTCAAGGGCTTTCCCATTTTCGACATCGACCAGATCGAAGTACTGCGCGGACCGCAGGGCACCTTGTTCGGCCGCAACACGCCCGGAGGCGTGGTCAAGTTCGACTCGGTCAGGCCTTCGACGGAATTCGAAGGCTACCTAAACGTCTCCGATGCCACGTTCAATACCGCCAATGTCGAAGGCGCGATCAACACGCCCCTCGGTGATAGATGGGCGCTTCGTGTTTCGGGCCTCTACCAGCATCGTGACGACTACGTCGGCAACTCGCTCACCGGCGACAGCGATGTCTACGAAGGGTATGACGATCGCGCGGCGCGCGTGCAGCTGCGGTATGACGGCGGTGACTTCTTCAATGCGCTGGTGAATGCGCACTATCGCAATCTCGACGGCACCGCACGCCTGTTCCGCGCCAACATCATCGAGCCAGGTACCAACAATCTCGTCCCTGGTTTCGACCCCGACACCATCTCGATCGATGGCCGCAACCAGCAGGAACTGGACAGCTTTGGCGGTAGTGTTCAGCTGAAATGGAATTTCGGCGCGGTGGCGCTGTATTCGATCACCGGCTACGAATCGGTGGACGCGTACAGTCGCGGCGACATCGACGGCGGCTTCGGATGCAGTTTCTGCGGCACGATGGGCCCCGGCTTCATTCCGTTCCCCAGCGAGACCGCGGATGGCATCCCGTCGCACAGCCAGTTCACCCAGGAAGTGCGGCTGGAATCGCAATCCACCGGCGCATTGAAGTGGCAGGCGGGTGTGTACTACTTCGATGAAGACTACGACATCGAAAGCTTCGGCTACGACACGCCGACGGGGGGCGGGCAAAGCCAGTACTTGCGCTCCAACCAGACCAACCAGGCCTGGGCATTGTTCGGCTCGATCAACTACGCCGTTTCCGATGCATTCGAGCTGCGCGCGGGCATCCGGTACACGAACGACGACAAGGACTTCGTCACCGGGATACCGGAAGGATTCACTTTCCCGCCGGACGCGATCACCACGGCGCACCTGAGCGACGACAACGTGAGCTGGGATCTGAGCGGCACATACAGCCTCAGCGAAGCGGTCAACCTGTACGCGCGCGTGGCCACGGGCTTCCGCGGTGCCAGCGTGCAGCCCGCATCCGCATTCGGCGCGCAATCTGTGGCTGAGCCCGAAACCAATACTTCCTATGAAATTGGCGTGAAGGCCGATTTGATGGACCGCATCGCCAGCATCTACTTCAATGTCTTTCACTATGTAGTCAGCGACCAACAGCTTACGGCCGTGGGCGGGGCCAGCAACTCCAATAGACTGTTGAACGCGGACAGAACCGTGGGCGATGGTTGGGAACTCGATGTTCAGGCATACCTGACACCGCGGCTGTTGATGACCCTCGGTATGAGCTTCAACAACACGGAGATCAGGGACGACGGAATCGAAGTCGCGGTCTGCGCGCAATGCACAGTCACCGACCCGATCGACGAGGACACAGGCCTCGCCATAATTGATGGCAATCGCCTGCCGCAGGCGCCGCAGTGGATTACCAACTTCACCTTGCGCTACGGCGTACCCGTCGGCAACGGCGAGTTCTACGCCTACACCGACTGGTCGTATCGCAGCGACGTGAACTTCTTCCTCTACGAGTCCACCGAGTTCACCGGCAAGTCACTGCTCGAGGGTGGCCTGCGCGTCGGTTACACCTGGAGCGACGGCAAATACGAGGCCGCGGTCTTCGGGCGCAACATCACCGATGAGGTTATCGCCGTCGGTGGCATCGACTTCAACAACCTCACCGGTTTCCTCAACGAGCCGCAGATCTGGGGCCTGCAGTTCAAGGCGAAGTTCTAGCTCCCGCCGAAGTTCATGCTGAACGACAGGAACACCTGGCGGCCCATGGCGTCGTAGGTCGAATAAGTGTTGGCGGCGCCGCCGCCAACCACTTCGACAGTGCCCAGTGGCGGATCCTTGTCGAGGATGTTGTTGATGCCGAAGCGCAGCTGGATGTCTTCCGTCGCATTCCAGGTGGCCGCGAGGTCGAAGTAGCTGAAGCTCGGGAACACGGCACCGAAGGCCTTGTAGCGCGGCTCGCCGGTATCCGTGAACCACTCGGCACCCTGCAGCGTCGGATCGTCGTCGTTGTTGTCGAGCTTCACGTGGTCGATGAACCGCCACGTCAGCGCGAGGTCGATATCCCACGGCGTGGCCCACGTGCTACGAAGCACGTGGTGCCAGCGCGGGTTCACCGTCTGGCAGGTGTTTCCATACAGGCCCGCGCAATCATACGTGTGCGCGCCCGGCAGCGGCGTGGTCTTCTGCGTGAGCAGGTAGGCGCCGTTCATCGCGAAAATCAAGGCGCCTGACTCACCGGGAAGATTCCATCGGTACGCCATCTGCAGGTCGACACCACTCACCTGGGCGCCGGCGATGTTCAGGTTCTGCTGAACGATGTAGCCACCATCCGCGATGTTGTTGCCCGTGAGTCCGCCGGTGTTGTGCTGGCGCACGATCAGCGCGCAGTAAGTGGGGTCGCCCGTCTCCAGGCAGGTGTTCAACGCGACGTTGGCGGAGATCACGCCCACCTCTTCTTCGATGTCGATCTTGTAGTAGTCAACGCTGGCGGTAAACCCGGACCACGACTCCGGCGAGATGTTGAGGCCAATGGTGTACGAGTCCGCCGTTTCATTCTCGAGCTCCGGGTTGCCGCCGGTCAGCTGCGACAGCTGGCCGAGGATGGCCACCGGAACGTTGTTGGTCGTGCCGCCGTTGCCGTAACGCTGGATGAAAGCCGCCTGTTCGTCGAGCGGCACCGTGTTCAGGCACTGCTCCAGGGTGGCGGTGGCCGGCGTCTCGTGGTCCGGAGAAGAACACGGATCGTCACCCAGCTGGGCCAGGCCCACGAGCGCGCCGTTGTACAGCTCCACGATGGTGGGTGAGCGCACCGCATGCTGATAGGAGGCACGGAACCGCAGCGAGTCCGTCGGTGCGTATTGCGTCTCGAACTTGTAGGTGCCCACGCGGCCTGTGCTCGAGTAGTCAGACGTGCGGTACGCGGTGTCGAAGACCAGGTCCTTGATGCCGGGCTTGTCCTGCACCAGTGGAACCCGGACCTCGATCCACGCCTCGTTGACCGAGACGCTGTTGTCGATGCCCACCGCGGCGCTGCCGAAGCCGGAGAGCTGGCCGCTGGCGAGGCCCGCATCGGGCGTGAACGTCACGTGCTCATCGCGATGCTCGACGCCCATGTTGAGCGCGAGTCCCTCGGTGGCGGTCGGAAGCGCGATGCCATATTCACCGAGCTGCGCCGAGACTTCCCCGTGGAAGGTGCTCATCGTCGTGCTGCCGTAGCCGGTACCCGCCTGGTACAGGAAGTTGAGCTGGTCCTCCGTGACGCCGCCATCCTCGAAGATGTTCCAGGGCACGCAGCGGCCGCCGCTGACGCATACGGGATTGCCCTCGTCGTCGAGCTTGACCAGCAGCGCCTGGTCGATGGCGGTGAAGTTCAGGTACTTGTCGTTCGTGGTGAAGAAGCTGGTGTAGTAATACTGGGCATAGGCGTCATAGCTCCACGCCTCGTTGATGTCACCCCTGCCGCCCAGCACCGCGCGGTAGTTGGTGTGCTCGTAGTCGCTGGTACGCGCACCGCCTTCGACATTGCGACGGCCGATCTCCACGTTCTGCGTGACTGGCGTGCCGCCGCTGGCGATCGCCGCGGCGTCGGCGTCGATCATTTCCTGCGTGCACAGCGTGAGCTGCTGCTGCGCGCTCATCAGCGGGTTGCTGCAATTGATGTTGTAGTTGCCGCTGATCGGGTCATTCGGATTCGAGCCGCGGAACGCCGCCGCCGGCGCGACCGCCTGGTGCGTGCGGTCGTTCATGAATCCGAACTCGGTGTACACCTGGAAGTTGTCGGTCATGTCGAGATGACCCATGAACCCGGCGGTGTAACGCTCGTCACCGCGCTGCATGTAGATGAAGGGCTGCGAATTGAACAGCGCCGGCGGCGTGGTTTCCTCGGTGCCCCAGTCGACGAACTGGTCGCCGAGCACGCTGTACGCGTTGAAGGCATTCGGACCGGCCTGCGGCGACCAGTAGTTCGAGTTGCTGCTGCCGAAGCAGCGTGCACTCTCGAGGTCGGCGGTGGCGTTGAGCTGGCAACCGCCGAAGTCGCGGTCCGAGCTCTTCACCGGGTCGGACTTGTAGTAGCCGAGGTACGCGGTCACGTTGCCCCGCCCATCGGCGAGGCTGGTGCCCGCGAGAAGATTGACCGCGATGGTCTGGCCGTCCGTCGACGTTCCGCTCAGCGGTTCCTGCCCGACATCACGCTGCAGCTGCTGCGTGAACGAATTGTCGTTCTCGTGCCAGTTGCCGCCGAAGCTGCCGTCGACCTGGAAGCCCTCGAAATTCTTCTTCATGATGAAGTTCACGACGCCGCCGATGGCATCGGAGCCGTAGGTCGCCGAGGCGCCGCCGGTCAGCACTTCCACGCGTTCGACCAGCGCCGAGGGAATCTGGTCGAGATCCGGCGCGGGCGCCTGGATGAACGTGTACGGCGAACCGATGCCGAGTCGCCGGCCGTCGACCAGCACCAGCGTGCGGTTCGGACCCAGGCCACGCAGGTTGGCGGTCGCCACGCCGCCCGCAGTAGTCAGGCCGGGCGTGCGATTGCCCAGGTCCTGTCCCAGGTCATTGGTGAAGTTCTGCGGCAGCTGGCTGATGATGTCGACGATGTCGGTCTTGCCGGATACCTGGATATCCTGGCTCGTGACCACCTGTATGGGGCTGGTACTGGTGGCGTTCGGGCTCGCGATGCGTGTGCCCGTGACGATCACCTCTTCGGTGCTCGTGTCCTCCGCCGGCGACTGCGCGATGGCTGGCGCGCAGACCGATGCGACCGCCGCGCTGATGAGTGATCGGTGAAACAGGCGAGCTGAACGATGGCGTTCCATATCGACTCCCCAGGCAAGTAGTTTGAACTGGCGCTGTTGCGTTTAGCGCGCACGCGCTTATGCATGCATGCCGCAAAAGATAGTCCGCGGAAATTCGCCCCAGAGAGTTATGTGACCGACCCGGTCGCCGCACTGACGAACTGGTCGTGGAGATGGATGAACCGGCGTCGCGGCGCGAAGCGCATGGCACGCCGCGCGCGTCGAAATCCTGTTGCAGGAATACCGCTACGTGCGCAGCGGGGTCGTCACGCCCAGCAGAATTGCGCGGATGCTGGCGTGGCGTTCCCGGCTCGAAACCAGGCGCGCGCCACTGCGCATGACGAAGCAGTATTGCCCGCGATCGAGCCGCTCGACGTGGGCCACCTGGCGCAGGTTCACCAGCAGCGAGCGCTCGATCTGCACGAAGCCCAGCGGGGCGAGCTGTGCTGAAAAGCCCTTCAGGGTCGCGCGGGTCAGGTACTCATTGCCGCCCAGGTGGGCCACGACGTAGTTGCCCGCCGAAGCCACGTATTCGACCTCGCACGCATTCAGGAAATAGATGCGGCTGGATTTCTCGCCGATGATCTGTGTCTCGGCGATCGAATTGGACGGCGGCGGATCGGCTGGCACAGCCTCCGCGTATCCGACGAGATCCGGCCTGGTTGACGAAACCACCTGAGTCTCCCTGCTTCGCAAATCGTCACTAACGCGGACTGGCGGCGCAAGGGAGAGTTCGGTCCCTCGTGCACCACACAAGGTTTAGACGAGCGAAGAGTGCGACGGGTAACGCGGCTGCGACGGAGCGATTCGAGCTGGCGCTGAACCGTTGGCTGCGTCATTTCGACCGTTGGCCCGCATTCAGGGCAGCGCGCAGCTCGAGAACCCTGGGTGGCTTGCTCAGGATCACGTCGACGCCTCCCGGCACTTCCCTTTCGGCGACCAGGCTTTGACCCCACCCGGTGAGCATGATCACCAGCGTGTCCGGGGAACTCGCCTTGATCGTCGACACGACCTTGCGGCCATCGACGTGCGGCATGCCGAGATCGGTGATCACAACGGGAAACGGCGCGCCTTGCGCCTTGGCGAGGAGGAAGGCGTCGATGCCCGACTGGCCGCCGCTCGCGCTGGTCACGTCGTGGCCGTCGGCTTCGAGCGTGTCGCGCAGCGATCTCAGCAATAGCGGATCGTCATCGATGATGAGCATGCGGCGTGGGCCCGGCGGTTCCGGATGCACGTGTTCGGGTGCGGCGGCCGGCCGTGACATGACGGCGAAGCTCAGGCGGATGAGCGTGCCCCTGCCCGGCTCACTCTCGACCTCGAGCGTGGCGCCGTGTCGCTGCGCAATGCCATAGACCATCGCCAGCCCGAGGCCGGTGCCGCGCGTTCCCTTGGTGGTGAAGAACGGCTCGAGACATCGCCGCCGCGTGTCTTCGTCCATGCCGACGCCTTTGTCTTCCACTTCGAGCAGCACGCTCGGCGCAGCACCCCGGGTGTCGAGGCGGGTACGGATGGTGATGGGCCCGCCCTCGGGCATGGCATCCACCGCGTTGAACACGAGGTTGACCAGCGCGTCGCGTATCTGGCTTTCGACGGCCGCCACCGGCGGCAGGTCGGCCGCGAGCTCGGTTTGAACCTCGATCGCCGTGCCACGCTGCTGCGCCATGTCGCTCCAACGCGCGCGCGTGAGTGCGATCACCTGGCCGATGAGGCTGTTCAAATCCACCGGCGAGAACGGCTGGTGCGGCTCGCGCTGCCGGTAGAACTCGCCCATGCGCGCCACGGTCTGGGCGATGTCATCGACCGCCCGTTGAATGATCTCGAGCTGCGAACGCGCGCGTGGGCTGAGGGAGGCTTCCCGCGTCAGCAGGGCTTCGGTGTACAGCGACACCGGTGAGATGGCGTTGTTGATGTCATGCGCGATGCCACTCGCCATCTGCCCGAGCGCGCGCAGCCGCTCCTGCTGCGTGACCTGTTGCTGCGAGGCGCGCAGGTCGTCGTAGGCGCGTTGCAGCGCTTCGTTGAGCCCGGCGAGTTCGCGCGTGCGCTCCGCGACGCGCGCCTCGAGCTGCTCCTTGGCCTCGCGCAACGCGTCGGCGGCGGCGGTGGCTTCGGTGACATCGCGCGCCGTCGCGTAGAACAAGCCGCCATGCGGCTGCGAGCGCCAGGACAACATCCGGTACGAGCCATCCTTGTGGCGGAACCGGGACTCGAAATGCTCCACTTTCTCGCCGAGCGTGACCTGGCGCTCCACGACCTCGTGCGTGCGCGCGAGATCGTCCGGATGCTGCATCTGCAAGTAGTCGAGGGCCAAGGCTTCCTCGACGGTGTACCCGAGGATGTCCGTGACCGCCGGGCTCATGCGCTTGAAGCGGCCATCCGGCGTTGCGATCGTGAACAGGTCGATCGTCAGGTCGAAGAAACGATTGAGCTCCGCTTCGGCGTGGGCGCGTGCGCGCAAGTCGCGACGAATGGCGTAGAGCGCCAGCGCGACGAAAATCACCGCGAGTCCACCTCCGCCGACGATCACCAGCTGCGTGGTTCTCGCGCTTGCCAGCGCCTTGCGTTCGCTCGCGTCGAGAAGCCGCATCTCGGCATCCTTCATTTCACGCGCGATGGATTGCACCGCTGACTGCGCGGCCGCGTCCACGGGCAGCGGGCTGTCGGCGAGTCGCTGCAGCACGCCCTGGATTCCGCCGGCCCTTCGCAACACGACGAGTTCCGCGCTGCGCCCCAGGCGCGCTTCGATCGCTTCGCCGAGCGCCTGCGCCCGCGAGAGTTGCGCGGGATTGTCGCTGACGGCACTGCGAAGATGCCGCAGCTGCGCGTCGACCAGCGCGAGCGCGTGCGGGTAGTCGGGAGCGAGGGATTCGGTGCCGGTAATCACGTAGGCGCGCTGCGCGGTCTCCGTGTCGAGCATGGTGCCGACCAGCGCATCGATCTTCGACACGACCGACTGCGAGTGGGCGATGAGCACGGTGTTCTGCTTGAACCGCGCCACGCTGAGATAACTCGCGATCCCGATGACGCCGAGGAACGCGAGCGAAATCGCGAAGCCGACGCGCACCTTGGTTTCCGTGGTCGCGTCTCGCGGCTGCCTGCGCTGCTCGCTGCCCTTGCCGCGCAGCTGGTGCAGCTCTTCGAAAAGGATGCTGACGATGACGCCGGTCAGCAGCAACGAGAGCCAGAGGGCGAAATCGACAGGCGCGTCGAACCAGAACTTTCCGAAAGGCGCGTGGGCCCACATCTTGGCGGACAACCCCGCCAGTACGGTTGCGAACAGGCCCGGGCGCAGGCCGCCCAGGTAGGCGGTGAAAATGACCGGGATGAGGAATATCGGCAGGAACGGCTGGTGACCCATCCAGGGTGCGGCGAGCACGCGCGTCCACAAGACCAGCGCCGTGAACACCACGGCGTAGACGTAGATTCGCCAGCGCAGCCAGAGGGTCTTCCCGTCCATGCAATGTTTCCCCGGCAGAAGGCGCAGAGTAGACGCACCCGCCGCCGCGCAAAAGCACCGCAGCACGAACCTGCGTATATTCCCTTAGCGGGGGGGGGCCGGAGACCGCTGGTTCTAGTTAGCGCCGCGCTACGGCAATGATGCGCGCAACCGGGATGGCGAACGCGCGAGTTCGCGACCCGACCATGTCGGGCTGATCTACGGCCCGGGCCGCGCGAGTAGCAAATCGAGGGCGGGCTGGTTGATTTGCATCACTGACCTCGCGCGCGGCGGGCTCTGCCGCGCGCGAGGCCAGCGGCAGGGCCATCAGCCCTGCGCCATCGGCACGTGTTTCCTCAGAACGTCACCCGCGCAGTGAACGCGAAGCGCCGGTCGAAGGTAAACCACGCGTTCTGGTAGAGCTTCCAGTCGGTGTAGCCCACGTTGTACCCCGGCGTGTTGCTGTCCGCCGCCAGCGTGTACGTGTACGGGCCGACCAGCAGCTTCTGCGTGGAGTTCGTGAGGTTGTTGCCCTCGAAGCCCACCTGCACGTGATCGTTGATACGCACGAAGATCGACGCATCGAGCTGGCCATAGTCGTCGTTCCACACTGAGCCCTTGCCGTCACCGTCATGCGTCGTGAGCAGCCAGCGCTCGCGCCAGTTGTACGCGAGGCGCGCCTCGACGGCTCCACGCTGGTACAGGCCAACGAGGTTGTAGCTCGTCTTCGACAGGCCCTCGAGCGGCAACCCCGGCGGCACCGTGGCCGCGTCTCCCGAGGGACCCGCTGTGGGCGAGCCGCCTTCGCTGTCGACGTAGGTGAAGTTCGCCTGCATGCCGAGGCCGCGCAGCCAGCCCGGCAACTCGTCATAGAACTGCGAGTAACCGATCTCGAAGCCCTTGATGGTGCCTTCATCGCCATTGATGGTGGCATCGACCACCCAGTCCTGGCCCCACAGGTTCTGGGTCTGGGCACCGCGGATGAAGTAGTTCTTCAGATCCTTGTAGAACAGAGTCGTGTACAGCGAACCCTGCGGCGCGAAGTACCATTCGGCCGCGAGGTCGAACTGGCTTGCTTCCATGGGCTTGAGCTGCGGATTGCCACCGGAACCGGTGTACGCGGTCACCACCTCGGCCACCGGCACCTGCGGAGCTTCCGGGTCCGGGTTGGGTTCGTACACAGTCAGGATGTCACCGCCCAGGGTGACGTTGGCGGTGATCTGGTCCAGGCTCGGGCGCGCGATCGCCTTGGACGCCGCGAATCGCAATTGCACTTCCGGCGTCAACTTCAGTCGCAGGTTCAGGCTGGGCAGCACGTCCTGGTAGCTGTCGTCATACTCGTTGGGCAGCCACTGGCCACTGCCATATTTCTCGACGAAATCCGGGTCACCGTTGTTGTCGAGCAGCGGATGCGAGGTCCAGTCCGGCTGCTGCGCGCTGCCGGAAGCCGTGTAGTCGGTCCTGACTATCCGAACACCCACGTTGCCGTCGAGCGTCTTCGATCCGATGTCGCTGCCGAAGCGCAGCAAGGCAAAGGCGGCATAAGTCTTCTCTTCCTGCTCGTTGGTGTCACCGTCCCTGAAGGAATCGGGCCCCCAGCCCGATCCATTCACCAGCGCCTGGTTCACGAGATAGGCGTTGTCGTGCATGTTGCGAACGAATGAATCCGACGCCACCCACAACTGACCCGGCAGGTTGGCCTTCCCGCGGAAGAAATCCTTGAAGTCGAACAGCTGGGAATAACCGGTGAGGTACTCGTCCATGCTGGCGAGATGGCCGGGCCAGGTGCCCTGCGCATCGCTCTGCCACCACTGGCTGATGGGCTGCCAGTTGTACCCCGTGTCGCGGTTGGTGGCTTCGCGATCCGCGAAGCGCACACCGGCCTTGATGGTCTGGAACCAACCGGAGTCGATGGCGAACGACATGTCGAAGCGCGCCGCGAACTGCGTGGCCTCGTTCTGCTGCGTGTCGTCCATGCCCGCGGCCCAGAAGAAGTTGTCGCGCTCGTCGAGGTAGCCATCCGGATTCGCCGCCACGGAAGGCAGGTTGCCCGTCAGATCGATGGCCAGCGCGCTCGGGTTCACCTGGGTGTTGAGCGTGTAGTCATGATTGTTGGATGTCGCATCCACGTATTGCAGATCGCCGCTGAAGGACAGCCGCTCGGTGGCGTCGAACTGCACGCCAAACGAATAGTCCGTGGTCTTCTGGTGCTGTTCCGCCGCGCGCGCGGTGGAGCCCGTCGGCATGCGCGCACCGGAGGTCTGCAACTGGCCCAGGTAGTCGGTCCAGTTCGGTATCCAGCCGTTGGAAACCATCGTGCCCGACTGGAACACGCCTTCGTCATCGAAGGTGAACGACGTGCCCGTGGCCGGCACGATGCTGTACGGCGAATCCTCGAGCCACGCCGAGTGCTCGATCCAGTCCATCTTGTAGTCCGAGTGCAGCACATTGAGCGTCAGCGAGGATCGATCGTTCGGTTCCCACTGCAACGCGACGTTGACGCCATTGCGCTTGCGATCGAAGTCGAGCGCGCTCCAGCGGGCACCGGCCGGCACGAACACGCAATTCATGCTGCCGCCGGTCTGCATGTTCTCGCACGGCACACCGGTTGCGCCCACATCCGCCGCGTTGCGGCGGAAGGGGCGGCCGAACTGGATGCTGTCGGTGCGGGTCGACAGCGCCGAGTACGCGACATCGACCAGTGCGCCAATACGGCCGTGATCGGTGTCCCAGGTATTGCTGAGCAGCAGCGACGCCTGCGGCTGCATTTCCTCGCTGAAGTCGCCAAAGTTGAGACTGCCGGTCACGCCGCCGGTGAAGCCTTCATGATCGAGCGGCTTGCGCGTGCGCAGGTTGACCGTGCCGGCGATACCGCCCTCGATCATGTCCGCGGATGGATTCTTGTAGACGTCGATGCCCGCCATCAGCTCGGCCGGGACATCTTCGAAACTGAGTCCACGCGTATTGCGGGCGCTGAAAACGTCGCGGCCATTGAGCTCGCTGCGCACCTGCGTGAGGCCACGCACCGTGACGCCGCTGCCCTCGGCGGAAAACCGGTTGGTATCGCTCGGGGCAAACAGGTGATCGATCGACACGCCGGAGATTCTCTGCAGCGCCTCCGTGACGCTGCGGTCCGGCAGCGCGCTGATGTCTACCGCGCTCACCGAGTCGACGATGACCTCGGCGTTCTGTTTGATTTCCTGCGAGGTCTGGATACTCTGGCGCAGCCCCGTGACGACGACCTCTTCGACGGCCTCGTTTTGGGCAGGTTTGGCGGTTTGCGCCGCTGCGATCGCGGGAAATAGCGTCGCGGCGACAACCAGATGTCGATTCATGGAGCCCCCTTTTGTTGTGGGGCCGAACCTAGCGACGGCGTTCGTCGCGCTGAAAGTACAAATTTGTACTTTGAGGTTCGCGGACTCGCATCGACGTACATGATTGATTGCACAGGACGTTACACTGGCGATGTAACAAGGCGGTTCGACCGTACGTGTATCGAGGGTTATGAATTCGCGCGAAGCTGAGAAGCAGGAATTGGAGCGAGCCCTCGACCTCCTTGGCCGAAGCACGCGACCCGGCCGCTTGCTCGAGTACCTGGGGGCCAGGTACTTCCAGGAGCACCCCGAGCAGCTGACCGAATTCACCATCGCCACCGAGGTGTTCGGGCGCTCAGAGAAGAGTTTCGATTCGACCGAAGATGCCGTCGTGCGCGTCGAGGCGCACCGCCTGCGCAAGAAGTTGCGGGACATCTACGAGAAGGACAGCCGGCCGCAGGGAATGCAGATTTCGCTGCCAGCTGGCACCTATGTCCCCAGCTTCACGGTTGCACCTGCCACCGCAGGCGAACCGGCGGCGCCCACGGCGGCCTGGCGTCGCCTGCCCCTGTGGGCGTGGTCACTCACGATTGTCGCGGTCATTGCAATTGTCATCGGTGCGGTGCTGATGCGTGACCGATCGCCCGCCGCGCAAGCCACGACCGCGCATTCACAGACGGCACAACCTCGCTCGCCCTCGCCCTCGCCGGCGCCTGCGGATCAGGTCACCGAAGTGCACTACATGGCCGGCTACCAGGGCAGCGAGGTCATCGACAGTTCCGGAGTGCGCTGGACGCCCGATCACTACTACGCGGGCGGCGGGCAATGGTCACGGGACAGCGGTTTCGTTCGCAGGACCAGCCGGCCCTTCCTGTATGCGAACTGGCGGACCGGAGAATTCGGTTACGACATCCCGATGGCGCCGGGCAGCTACGAGCTGCGCCTGTTTTTCGTTTCTCCGTTCCGCCCGGGCGAAGAAAAGATCGCCAGCTTCAACGTTGCGCTCGCGGGCAAGCCACTGCTGAGCGCGTACGACGCCACCATGAGCGCCAATGGCAGCGACGTCGCCGACCAGCAGGTGTTCAGGGACGTCATGCCCGGCGCCGACGGATTCCTGCGACTCTGGTTCACCAACCACGTCGGATCTCCGATGCTCAATGGCTTGGAAGTCGTCCCCGGCACTCCCGGCAAGCTCAGACCCATCCGCATCATCACCCAGCCCACTTCGTTCGTGGATCACAAGGGACAGCGGTGGCTGGCGGACGATTACTACCAGGGCGGGTTCCTTTCCACCGAGCGTCGCAAGGTGAGCGGCACGGACGATCCGGAACTGTTCAGTGCCGAGCGCTTCGGGCATTTCAGTTACGCGATCCCCGTAGACAGACGCGGTCGCTACACCGTGGTGCTGCATTTCGCCGAGTTCTATCACGGTCCCCAGCTGCAGGGCGGCGGCGGCGAGGGCAGCCGGAGCTTCCACGTGTTCTGCAATGGGCAGACGCTGCTCCGCGACTTCGACATATATAAGGAGGCCGGCAGCCTGCGAGTCGTCACCCGGACGTTTCCGCACATCGAGCCGTCGGCGCAAGGGAAGATCAACCTGATGTTCGAGCCCGTCATCAACAATGCGACCGTGTCGGGGATCGAGGTGCTGGATGAATCGGGCTGAGCATGCAAACTGACCACGTCGTAGCAATCCTCGTCGCCTGCTTCGTCGCGGCCGCCGCAGGCGCGGACCCGGATGACCAACTCGGCGCGTATCGCAACCTCCCCTTGTGGGAAGCCGGCCAGGTGCCAGGCACAACAGGTAATGGCCCCCTCGATGCACCGTTTCTCACGGTGTTTCCGCCACGCGCCGGCATGGCGAACGGCAGCGCCGTCGTCATCGCGCCGGGCGGCGGCAACATCATGCTGATGTACGGTGGCGAAGGCGCCGAAGTTGCCGAGGTCTACAACGACTGGGGTGTCACGGCCTTCGTGCTCACCTACCGCCTCTCGCCGCGCTACGACAACGACGCGCGCACCCGCGACGGCGAACGCGCCATGCGGCTGGTGCGCGCCAATGCCGCGCGCTGGAATCTCGACCCCGCGAAGATCGGATTCATCGGCTTCTCCGCCGGAGGCAGCCTGGCGCGCGCCGTGGTGGCCGCGTCGGATGCGGGCGATGCGAGCTCGCCCGATCCCGTCGAACGCGTGAGCTCACGCCCCGACTATGCGGGATTGATCTACGGCCCGGGCCGCGCGAGCCCCGAGGAATCGCTCAAGGACTATCCACCCACTTTCCTGCTGTCGGCGGCCGGGGACCAGGCCCCCTCTCTCGCCAACGCGCAGCTCTTCACGGATCTCACGAAGGCAGGCGCCATTGCCGAGCTGCACGTGTACCAGCGCGGCCGTCACGGCTTTGGCAGCGGCGTCGGCAGCACGGAGTTCGGCGACTGGATGCCGCGACTCCGGGGATTCCTGCGAGTCGCAGGGTTCTTGCCGCCGGACGCACCGGCGATCGGCGTACCTGTGCGGGCCGGAAAGACTCCCGCGCGCGATCAACCCGTCAACGATGGTTACGGCGACTACGTCTACGTTGCCGCCGGCGCATTCAAGATGGGCAGCGACGCGAAGGACGCGCTGGCGCGCGAGAAGCCCGCGCACGTCGTGCAGCTCGACGCGTACTACATCTCCCGGTTCGAGATCACCAATCGCGAATGGAAGAAGTTTCGCGACGACCCCGGCTATGACGATCCGAAATTCTGGCCCGGAGGCCGCGTGGTGCCGCGCGACCAGGTTCCGTACTGGACCCAGCCCAACAGCCACGGCGGCGGCACGCCCGGCAGCGACGACTACCCGGTGATCGGCGTCAACTGGGACAGCGCCACGGCGTACTGCGCGTGGCTCAGTGCGAAAACCGGCAAACGTTATCGCCTGCCCACCGAGGCGGAATGGGAGAAGGCCGCGCGCGGCCAGATCATCGACCGTCAACACGCCAACTACGTGGGCGCCCAGGCCTACGACACGGTGATGCCCGTGGGTTCATTCAAGGATGGCGCCTCGCTCTACGGCGCGTTCGACATGGCGGGCAATGTCCTCGAGTGGGTGCAGGACTGGTACGACCGCGACTACTACTCCGTGTCTCCGCGCAAGAACCCGCGGGGCCCCGCGGCCGGCTCGTATCGCGTCGTGCGTGGCGGCAGCTTCTTCGTGGAGGTTTTCGACCTGCGCTCCACGGCGCGCTCCATGGCATGGCCGTCGTTCCAGGCGTACCGGATGATCGGGTTCAGACCCGTGCGGGAGCCCTGAAGCCGTTTACGCCCGCCCTCCCATGTGTCACAGTATGTATGTGACACCGGAGGGCGCATGGTTCCTTTCAAGGTCAAGTTCAATCCCGGCGAATCCATCTTCGACCAGGTGGTGTTCGCGGCCACCCGCTCCATCCTGGCGGGCGAGCTCAAGCCCGGCGAATCGTTCCCTTCGGTGCGCGCGCTCGCGCTGGATCTCAAGATCCATCCGAATACCGCGCACAAGGTGGTGCAGCACCTGATCCAGGAACGCTGGCTGTCGTCGCAGCCTGGCGTCGGCACGGTGGTCGCGACGCCGCCCAGGGCGCGCTCCGGAGATCGCAAGCGCCTGCTCGAAGATGAAGTGGAGAAGCTGGTGGTCGAGGCCATGCGCGTGGGCGCCAGCCTCGACGACGTGCAGCAAGCGCTGAAGGAAACCTGGACGGACCTGCGCGGACTCAAAGTCGTATCCAATGATCGTTGAGTCGAGGGGCCTGTCGAAGAAGTTCGGACGCTTCGAGGCCATCGAAGACCTCAACCTGGGTGTGCCTGAGGGCACGGTGTTCGCGCTCATCGGACCCAATGGCGCCGGCAAGACCACCACCCTGCGCCTGTTGATGAACATCCTGCGCGCGGATCAGGGCGAGGCCACCGTGTTAGGCACGCCCTCGCACCAGCTCAAGCCACGCGATTTCGAGAACATAGGCTACGTTTCGGAGAGCCAGAAGCTGCCGGACGGTCTTTCGCTCGCGCACTACTTCGAATACCTGCGCAGCCTCTACCCCGGCTGGGATCGCAGCCTCGAGAAAGGGCTGTGCGAACAATTCGAGCTGCCGCCTGCGCGCAAGATCAAGCACCTGTCGCATGGCATGCGCGTGAAGACGCTGCTGGTGGGCGCACTCGCCTACCGCCCCAGGCTGCTGGTCCTGGACGAGCCGCTCAGCGGCCTCGACACGCTGGTGCGTGACGAAGTGGTGCACGGCCTGCTGCAACAGGCCGCCGAGACCACCATCCTGATTTCCTCGCACGAGCTCGCGGAGATCGAGAGCTTCACCACCCACGTCGCCTTCATGCAGAACGGCCGGCTGCTGCTGCAGGAATCCATCGAGGATCTGCAGTGGCGATTCCGCGAAGTGCACGTGACCCTGTCGGCCGTGAAGGAGCTGCCGCAGCCATGGCCGGAGGGCTGGCTGCTGCCCACGATCGCGGGCCACCGGCTGCGTTTCGTCGCGTCGAACTACCCGGGAGACGCCGGGCTCTACCAGGAATTGGCACGGCACTTCGGCGCCGTGCAGGTGGAATCCGAGCCGATGGCGCTGCGTGCCATTGCCAACGCACTGATGCAGAAGCGCAAGCGGGACCTCAGGCCATGAACTTCCGCATTCTCGGCGCCATCCTGCGCAAGGACGTGCTCAGCCTCTATCCACTGGTGATGCTGGTCGCGTTGCTGTTCGCCGGTGACGTGATCGTCATGCGACTGGAGCTCATTCCGTTCTGGTACATGTTCCAGTTTCCGGTGTTGCTGCTGGCTGGCGCCGTGCTGGTGTTCGCCGTGGTGCAGACCGACGTGGCCGTGAGCCAGGTGGACGACTGGCTGTGCCGCCCCGTGCCCCGCGCGGAACTGCTCGCCGCCAAGCTGGCGCTCCTGGCCGTGGTGCTCTACGGCTCGCGCGCCCTCGCCGAGCTGCTGCTCAACCTGATCCTCGGCGCATCGTTCGCGGAATCCCTGCAGAGATCCTTGCTGCTGATGGATGTCATTCCGCTGTACGTGGCGCCGATCGTGCTGTTCACCGCGATCGTGACGCGCACGGTCGTGCAGGGCTTCGGCGTCCTGATCGCGATATGCATCGGCGTGTTCGCGATTCCCACTCCCATTGTCAGCGCGCCGGGGCCCCTGCATCCCGCCATCGGCAGCGCATTGCTCGACGTCGGGCTGGGCTGGATGGCCGACACGCCCGCCACGCTGGTGTCCCTGTGCCTGTTCGCGCTCGGCTGTTGGCTGGTGTACTGGCGGCGGAGCATCAAGGCCGCGCGCATCCTGCTCGGCATTGCCGTGCTGGGCGCCCTGCTGCTGGTGCTGCTGCCCATGTGGCTGTTGCCCTGGCCGCCTGTCTACGCCGCCCAGACGGCGCTGACCCGTACCGAGCCGGACCTGGATACGCACTCTATCTACCTGCGCAATACCAGCGCCTGCTTTCCCGCCACGAAGGTGCGAGGCATCGCCTCGGATCCCGCATTCACCGCCGCTCGCCAGACCGCCAACGTCCGGGCCTGGACCAGCGAGGACCTGGGGGAAGCCAGCCCGGACTCCGTCGCCTTCCTCACCCCCATCGAGCCGCGGCGGCTGCCGCTGGATTGGAGTGCGCAGCTGCTCTACGTGCAGGCGGACTACCATTCCGCCGGCAACCCGTCGCCCCTGTACTCGCTTCGACCCGCCATGTACGACTCCGGCAGCGGCGGCAGTAGTTTGGCGCATGCCTGGGTGCTGCCGGATTTCGCCGTCCGCCGGCTGAGTACCGAACCGAAGGTGGAACTGAAGCTGCGCTACCACCTGGCACTGCTCGAACCGCATCCGTTCAGCCTGCCCACCGACGGACGCAGTCATGCCGTCCCGCGGCTCGGCTACTGCAGCGCAAAGCTGGGCTCCACCGGCGACTACATCGAGGTGAACTGCTTCGCGGGCTTCGACAAGCCGGCGCAGATCAGCGCCGAACTCGACCGGATTCCCGCGACACGTGTCTACTGGCAGCCCAACCTTTCCCCAGGCTGGTCGCGGTGGCTGACCGGCTCGAGCCAGAAGCTGACGCTGGGATCTCCGCGGCTGGGCAGGAACGACCGGGTTACGGTCACTGCATGGAGCCTCGGCGGCTACGCGGATGAGTCGCTGGAGTTGCCAGGGATCCTGGGCAACGACACCGGCAGCTGCGCGCTACCTGACGATCAACAACACTTCCAGCAATCCGTCTGGCGCGACACCGCGAAGCATGATGCCTCCACCATCACCGTGGACAAGAACGTGCAGCTCGAGGTGCTGGACTTTGGTGGCCAGGGCTCGCCCATCGTGTTGTTGACCGGTCTCGGCGCCACCGCGCACAGCTACGACGAGCTGGCGCCCCTGCTGGCGCGGAAGCATCGCGTGCTGGCCATCACGCGGCGCGGCAGCGGGTATTCGAGCAAGCCCGACTTCGGCTACGACACACCACGGCTGTCGCAGGACGTATTGCAGGTGATGGATGCCTTGCACCTGGAGAAGGTGCTGCTGGTCGGACACTCCATCGCGGGCGAGGAGCTCACCTGGTTGGGCGGCCATCATCCGGAGCGTTTCAGCGGGCTCGTGTATCTGGACGCCGCGTACGACCGTTCCGCGGCGGAGAACTCGCGCCAGCGGGCGCTCAGTCGCAGCCTGCCGCCCGAGCCGCCGATCCCGCCCGAGGCGCTGCGCGACTACCCGACCTTGAACAAACTACTGGCCGAGCGTGGGCGAGTACGCCTGCCCGAGGGAGAGCTGATCGCCTTCTGGAATGTCGACAGGCCATTCCAGGCGGGCACACCGGCGACCGGCTGGCGCATGCGGGAGGCCATGTTTGCTGCGGTACGGGCGCCGGACTACGCGGCGCTCAGGATTCCGGCGCTGGCGGTGTATGCATTCGAGGATCCGAACTGGCCTCTGCCGCCCTGGTACGACGCCAACGACGCTGAGTTGAAGGCGACCGTGGCGGAGCTTGGCCGAATAAACGCGGAGTTCAGGCGCAAGAACATCGAGCTGTTCCGGCGTGGTGTCGAAAAGGGAGAGGTGCTGGAACTACAGGGCGCCAATCACTACGTCATGCAGTCGAACCAGCAGCAGGTGCTGGAGGCCATCGAGCGGTTTTCAGCCCAGATTCCCTGAGCGCACGCGCGACGAAGAACCCCGTGGGAATGCCGACCAGCACGATGTGCCAGAACGCATTTATATGGAGTGTCTCGAGCGGGTACAGCACGATGCCGATCCGCGAGAGCGGCACGATGACGTAGTTCATCGCGAGCAGCACCGCGAGCCCATGGATGATGGCGAGCGGCACCCAGTGCCGCGGCAGGAACTTCACGTTCCTCACGACGAAATAGAGGATGAACGCGGCGCTGATGCAGATGAAGAAGTGCAGCGCCGCGCCGAGGACGGCCATTTCCGTGCCGCCTTCGTTGGCCGCCTTCCCTAACAACCCGCTCGCGACGCCCTTCCACGGCTTGAACCACGGATTGCCGTTCATCACCGTCTTGACCGTCGGATAGATGAAGTCGGCGAGCCCGGCGAAGAAGCCGCCGAGAAGGACGTAGCGCCAGGCAGGTTTCATGGGCGGAAAGAGTACCGCCGCGCCCGATGGCAACGAAGGTCCAGGCATCCATTGGCCCGAAAGTGCTACTTCCGGGGTAGATACATCGCTTCGACCGGGCGATGTGGAGTTCCGGCCGGAACCTCCAACATGTCGACTGCAACATAAGGATGGAGGCTTCAGGTCGGGTTCAGTTGCAGCTCCCTATCGTTGAGGCCAAGGAGCATGCCAAAGGAGCATGAGATATGAAGCGTTCCAAGGTACCCGCCCTTCCCCTGCCGCGGTTCGACTACGGCCTCGCGTTGCGGAATGCCGTGTCCTGGCTGGGTGACCGATACCTGCTGGCTGAGCCCGTCCCGAAGCGCGCCGTGGAACAGCCGCCGTACTTCGCGGAGCAGGCGCGCTGGCACGAGGTAAAGACCCGCCGCCGTCAGTAGTTGAACCGGTCGTCCTGACAATCGCCGCGTGGCAGTATCCTTGACACGTTCCGGCTGGAACGTGCGCAACTGATCCTGTTACGAGACTACTCGGTGCCAAAACGCGAAATCTCGATTCCTGGCGACAAGCCCGCGTTCTCCGCGACGGTCGCTTATCTCTGTGAACACGCGCCACCGCGAGAATGCGGTGATGGACTGATGTATCTGCAGAGTATCCGCACTCGGGTCCTGGCGGAAATTTCGCCGACTGGAGACCCAAACAACACCGCTGTTGCCCGCACCTACTTTGCGCTGGTGCCTCTGCATTCGAGGAATCTGGCGGGCGAAATCGAAGGCCCCATTTCCGCGCTGGTTTCTCCGCCTACACGGCGGCCACAGCTCATTCACCCTTACATGGCGGCGATGAAATTGCGGTTCCCGGCCTCGGTGGATCTCACCAACCGATTCAGTCGCTCGGGCCCAATGCTGTCTGGCGAGGACGCAACGTTGACGGACGTGATCGCCTCATTGAGCTATGTGCCAGGCAAGGACGAAGCCACCTTCAAGTCTGTCGTAATCACTGACGACGTCCTCTCCCGCGGGTTCACGGCCGCGGCCTTGATTCACAGGCTGTTTGAAGCCGGCGTGCCGCCCGACTGCACAATCACGGTGGCGGTGCCCCTGTGGTTACCCAGAAAACCAAAAGCCGACTAGGCCGCGAATACCAATAGCGAGTTCGCCGGAATCACGATGGCCGCGGAGCTGGCGAAGTCGTGGAGCGGACCGCCGTTTGCCTCGACCGCCCCGCCATTACCCGCCACCGCCGGATTGGGAAATTGCTCGTAGACATCGCTGTTGAAGATTTCCCGCCAGGTGCCGGCACGCGGGAACCCGAGCTCGTAGGAGTACCAGGTGCTCTCGTTGAAGCTCGCCACGATCACGATGTCATCGCCCGCGCCTTCAACCCACCGATGAAACGCAAGCACGCGATTGTCGTTGTTCAGGTGGAACACGCGGATGCGGTCGCTCATGAGCGCGCGCCTCGCCCGGCGCACGCGGACCAGGTCCCGGATGAAATGCAGGTGATCCCGCATGCGGCGGTCGGTTCCCAGCCCGTCCCACCAGATCAAACTATTCGCGTAGAAGTCGGGGCTATCGCTCCAGTACTTGTCCTCGAGGATTTCCTGTCCCATGAACAGCATGGGAATTCCCGGGGCGGTGAGCAGCAAACCATTCATCACGCGTGATCGACTGGTGGCGTACCAGGAGCGCGCATCGGCCGGGTCGGCAGCCGCGGGAATGCGCGGGGCGCGGTCGGTCGTATTGTCCCGGCGCACGATGTCCTGGTTCTCGAGATGCTGCACCTGCCGCCACGCGCCCTCGTAGGCGGGATACAGGGCGTCGGCGATCCGGTCGAGATTCACCGGCGCGTCGCGTCCGTGCGCGACTTCATCGAGCGTCGCGCGCATCGCGCCGCGCAAGCCCGAGGACACCACCGCGTCGAACCCCGCGCCGGAGTCGCCGCGTGCGCGCAACGCCGCGCCCTGGTCCGCCCAGTACTCGGCGATCAGGATGGCCTGCGGCTTGCGATAGCGCAGCGTGTCGGTCAGGTCCTGCAGGAACGACCAGCCTCCGTGGCGATCGATCACGGTGACCTCGTCGAAGCGAAAACCATCGACGTGGTACTCATCTATATAGAAGCCCGCGTTGTCGATGAGGAACTGGCGCACTTCCTGCTTCCAGTACGCGAACACCAGGCCGCCGGCCCAACCCTGGTTCGTGAAATAGAGGCTGCGGTTGTTATCGCCTGGCTGCTCGCGATCGTGGAACCAGATGCTGTCGTCGTCGAAGCCGCCGCCCGCGTGGTTGTAGACCACGTCGAGGATCACCGCGATGCCGTTGAGATGCAGCAGGTCGACCAGCGCCATCAGCTGCTGCGCCTGGCCGTCGAGATCGGCGGTGCGCAACGGCGGCAGTCCGCGGCGGCCCAACAACTCGTTCGCCTTCGCGAGGTATCGCGCGAACTCCGGGGTGGCCGGATCGACGGTGTAGTCCATCTCGGGCGAGAAATAGTCGAGCCCGTTGTAGCCCAGCGAGCGCATGGTCGCGAATTCCTGGATCGGCAGGATCTGCACCGCGTTGATACCGAGCGACACCAGGTGATCGACCTGGAACAACACGTCGAGGAAGCGCCCCGGCCGCTGGCGCCGCACGTCATTGCCCTGCGCGTCCGTGGAATAGAACGCGCCCACGTGCAGTTGATAGAGCACGATTTCGTTGAACGGAGGCGGTCGAAAGCCCGCGTCGTGCCAGGGGTAGGCGCGTGGCGCCGCGACGATGCAGTTGCTGTTGGGGAACGAGGGAGTGCGCGTCAGCTCACGCGCAAAGGGATCGCGCTTGTAGCCCGTGGTGCCCAGCCCTTCGACGAAGAACTTGTATTCGTCGCCCTCCTTGACGCCGGGAATGAACGCGGACCAGAACGGTCCGTTGCGCGACATCGGCTGGTCGACCCAGTTGTTGAAACTGCCGCGCACGCTGATGAGTCGCGACGTCGGGTCCCACACGCGGAAGGTCGCGCCGGAGCCCACCAGGTTTGCGCCCATCGGCGCGTTCGTTGCGTCGGGCATGGCCGACCTCCGTGTCAGACCGTTGCGGGCTCCAGCCCGGCGTCTCCAAATTCAGCGCGTATCTTCTTGCGACTGCCTTCACCGAGGGTGATGCGCGCGAGTGCCACCGCGGACACTGCGATGGAGATCACGAGTGCCAGGGTCATGGGTGCAGGCCAGTCGATTCCGCCAGCGACATCGACCAGGCCTGCGATGCAGGCGAATGTGATGACCCACCACGATATGAACAAGATGACGGGGAGCTTCTTTGCAAATTCCGGGGTTTCCTCGAAGTAGGCGTCCATCGCGCGACGATTCCAGCGGCCCCAGCAGATGCGTGCCAGCAGGTAGCCCAGGAATACACACATGGCTACCAAGAAGATGGAAGCGATGGACGCGTTGGACTTCACCCAGGACGGCAGCATCTTGCCAATCCAGGGGATCTCGGCGATCCAGGAGTTCATGGAAAGCCGGACCATGAAGTCATATGCGGCCTTCAACACGCCAGGCGACAGGCACGCACCGATGAGGCCGGCCGCCAGCATCACGCGATATTCGGACAGGAAGCCGCAACGCCAATGACGCCGCAGGCGTCCCACCGCGATTCGCCGGCTGTCGGTTTGCGGCAGCGGCATGTCGGATTTCTGCAGGAGATCTTCCGCGACCACGGCCACGAACTCATCGGTTGCCTTCCAATAAGAGGTGTGGTCGGAAAACACGGAACGACGGTTCACGACTGCAATCTGCTTCTTGTCGAAAGCCTCCGCCGCCTCCAGCAACCATCCGAAGATCGACGCGCGCTCCGCCGTCATGAACTCTATCGAACCGTCCACCTTGAGCGGCCCGGCTGAAACCGGGTCATGCGTGGCGTAGATGTTCTTCCAGTCGATGGGCAGCGGGTTGCTGGATTCATAGAGATGTTTGGTCGCGATCACCAGCACGCCGGTCGAGGCGATCAGAACCGTGCCAATCATGGTCAAGGCGATGCCTGGCGATTGCCCGTTGAAGGCCAACACCGCCAGTCCGTAAATGATTCCAAGGGCCAGGTAGATGCCAAAGCCGAATCCGGTCCATCGGCGCGGCGAGCGCAGCGCAGACTCCATGGCACGCAAGCGCTGTATGCCCTGTCCATACGTGATCAGCGAGATGTTCTCGGGCAGAGTGTTTCCCCGAATCATCTTCAACAAGACCTGGTGCGCGATTGCAGCTCCCTGCGAGTGCGCGACTACAACCACAGATGATGATCGGGCAGCCAGCGAACGGATGTCTTCCTCGACGCGAGTTTCGATCGCGGAACGCACCAGCGGCCTCGACACGAAGAAATAGGAGTCGCCGATGCTTCGGGACAACAAGCGCTGCATCCATTGCGCGATCGACTTGAAGTAATCGAGAGGAATGATCGAAACGACCAGGATGACGAGCATCGCCACCAGGAGCAGCGGGCCGATGAGGCCAATGATCGGCAACTGCGCCAGCAGGAAATAGAGATAGAAGGCTGCCCGGTCCTGTTCACCTTTGTTGGGCACGGCATCCTTCACGTCGATGCCCTTTTCCTTGGCGAGACGCCTGGCCCGGGCATTGCGCTCGAGCACTTGCCAGGCCACGGCCCACCTGGGCATCAGGTACATGAGCGGCAGCCACAAGAGCATGCGGGCTGACCAGATGATCAGGTCGAGCAGCTTCGGCGGATGGAACGCATCGGCCCAGAAGGACTCCTCGAGCCGCCAGGTGGAATTGCGGGCGCCAGTCGACACGCGGAGCCTCGCGTACGCGCTGCCCTCGCTTCGATGATCGACCGCCAGCGATGTGCTTTCGATCACCACCGCTCGATCCGATGGGCCACTCGAGTCGAACCAGCGTTTCAGCCAATCGAGCAGGGCTCCGCCCGCGACCGTCAGCGTATCCCCGGGCCGCTGCAAACCGATCCCATGTACCAGCAAGACGCCCAAGTCGTTTCGTTCTTGTGATTCGTTCATCGCGATCACCTCTGCCGGGTTCGTCAGATGAAGCGTGAGAATCGCGCGCCGCTCGAATGGTTGTTGGTCTCCGGGCGCGGAGGCGGATTAGAACACGGGTCCGCTCTAACTAGAAGAGCCGCGTGGATGTGCGGCGCAGCAGATTGCCGCTTTGCAGCCAGGCAGGGATCACTTTTGGGGAGTGATGGATATGAAACTGGTGGCGATCTCGGACGATGCACTGTCCTCGTGCTCGATACCCGGCGCGGTCTTGATCACGTCGCCCTTGCGAACGAGCTGCTTCGGCTTGTCCCGCTCCTCGTAGTAGCCGGCGCCATCCAGGACGATGCGAACCTGGCCACCGGGCTCCTTGCGCCAACCGCGAGACTTGCCGGGTTTCAACTCGATGCGAGCAACATCGAAGGGAAAGGTGTTATCGGCCTTGATGGAACCGCGAAGCGCTGTGCGCACATCCGATGCGGAGCTTCGATAATCCTCGTCCGTCACAGCTTCTCCCCACACCGTTCCACCCTTCTGGGCGGGACTGATCGCCACGTAGGTGAGTCGACTTTCCACCGAAGCACCATGCCAATGCTCGACGTCGGGCAGACACCTGATCACGTCGCCGACGCGAACGATGCGTTTCTGCTTCCCCTTCTCCTGGTAGTACCCCACCCCATCCGTGATCAGGAGGATCTGACCGCCGGGATGTTTGTGCCACTTGAGCCGGGTGTTCGGCAGGAACTCGGCGACTGCGACGTTGGACCCGAGCAGTTCGTCCGCCTTGTGCAGTTCGAGCAACCAGGCGGCGGGCTCGCTGCGCGCGGGCGGGAAAGTCTCGCCCCTGAAGAACGCGAAGGCGTCCTGTGCGGCGGCTTGATGAGAGGCGACCAGGCCGGCGGCCAGCAATAGCAGTGTGGCTTTCATGCGGGGGATGGTAGACCATCCGCGCACGTCGAATAAGTGCCCAAGTGCGCATGGACTCATGAGCCGTGCTCATGATTGCGACTCACGCCCGGCGGCGCGTGCGGCCGAATCCTCTCGGTCGATGACCTCGTCACCTGGATCAGTTGCCCGGAAGGAACTTCAACGGGTCGATCAGCTGCACCGAAGGCTGTTCGCGCAAGCACTGCTGAAGTAGATAGACGTGCCCCTGCCCGTAGAAGACCACGACGCGATCGCCGGGCTTCAGCTGCTGCAGCAAGCGCGCGCAGATCGCGAGATTGCGCGTGTACCACGACGAGAGCAGCTTGACCCCCGGCTGATCGTCGCCGGCGCCCATGGAGAGCAGCGGCGGATAGAAGGAATGGTTGCGGGCGATGGACGCCTCGCTGTTGACATCACGCAGCACCCCGCCGACCGACGTCCGTTGCTGCAGATCGGAGATGCGCTTCACCTCTTTTTCGCCCATTTCCATCACCGCGTCGATCTCGCCCTTGCGTCCGCGGGCGCTCGCCCATTCCGCGACGGCTTCGAACGGGAAGTCACCCTCGACGTCCAGGCCGTGGACCGTCTTCAGGCCGCTCTCACGCGCCAGCCGGAACCCGAGTTGCACGACCTCATTGCGCGAAACCGGCAATGTGCCGTCCAGAAACTTCGGGTAGCGCTCCTGGACGATCTGATCGGGCCACTCGACACCCACGCGCGTCGGCTTGAACTGCGCGAGGGCCGTCACCACCGCGGCAATCTCCCGTTGCCGGTCCGCGGTGAGGACGTCGATGGCCTTGACGTTGTGCAGGTCCTGCCCCGGATTCGCAAAGTGAAAAGTGGCGACCAGCATGACCTGGGACTTGCCCGTGTCGGCCGCTTGCGCCGCGACGCATGAGAAGGTGGCCGCGAGGGCCAGGATGAAAGTACGCATGGTTGGGATAGTAGAGTGTGGAAACGGCTTGCGGGTTTGAATTCCGCGGGCGCGTAAAATACCCGACCATGACCGACCTCCGGCAATTCATCGAACGGCATCCGCGTCTCGCGGTGCTCACCGGCGCGGGCGTGAGCACCCGCTCCGGCATTCCCGATTACCGCGACGAGCAAGGTGAGTGGAAACGCGCGCGGCCCGTGGAGTTCCGGCCGTTCATGACGCGCCTCGAGGTCCGCCGGCGTTACTGGGCGCGCAGCACCGTCGGCTGGCCCATCATCGCGCAGGCGCTGCCGAATGCAGCGCATCGCGCGCTCGCGCACCTGGAGAAGCTAGGTGTCGTCGAGCTGCTGATCACCCAGAACGTCGATGGATTGCACCAGGCCGCCGGCAGCCGCGAGGTCATCGACCTGCATGGACGACTCGATCGAGTGCGCTGCATGCAGTGCGCGTATTCATCGCCGCGCGCGGAGCTGCAGCGACAGTTGCTGGCTGCCAACCCGAGCTGGGCCGGGATCGAAGGCCGCGTCGCGCCCGATGGCGATGTGGACATCGAACGCGAATTCAGCCAGTTCGTCGTGCCCGATTGCCCCGAGTGCGGCGGCATCCTGAAGCCCGACGTCGTGTTCTTCGGCGAGCCCGTGCCGCGCGAGAGAGTCGCACGCGCATTTGAAGGCGTGGCGCGGGCGGACGCACTGCTCGTGGTCGGCACTTCGCTGATGGTGTATTCGGGCTTTCGTTTCGCGGAAGCCGCGGCGGCCGCGGGCAAGCCCATCGCGGCAGTCAATCTCGGACGCACGCGCGCGGATCATTTGTTCGCGCTCAAGGTTGCAGCGCCGACCGAAGAAGTGCTGAGCGAGGTCAGCCAGGCGTTCCAGCGGGAACGTCAGCCGCGTGAACGGGCGGCGTCTTGACTAACGCTGCACGTCAGGTGTGCTGCATGAAGACTTTTTCGGCCTTCTTGGCTTTCTTGGCTGCGCGCTTTTCGTCGAAAGTCTTCAGCGCCTTCTTCTTCGTACTCTTCTTCTGGTTCATTCCCTTGCTCATGACAGCTCTCCGGTTTGCAATCTGTTCAGCATGGCCTTCAGCGCCAGCGGCGGTACCGGCTTGGCGAGGCAGCCAATGAAGCCCGCCGCGCGGGTGAGCACTTCATTGCCGAACTTGGCCAGTTCGGCGATCGCCAGCAGCGGCACCTGGCGCACATCTTTCGAAAGATGCGCCCGGAACCGGCCCGCCAACTGGTAGCCCGTCATGTCGGGCAGCTCGAGATCGAGCAGCGCGACCGCGGGCGAAAAATCCTCCACCGCTACGAGCGCGCGACGCGCCGAGTAGGCGGTGAAGGTGGTGAAATATCCCAGCTCGCGCAACGTGTGCTTCAGCGTGTCCGCCGAGCGCATGTCCTCGTTGACGATCAGGATCCTGAAATTCGAGGGCACCCACTCCGGCGCCAGTTCCGGGCCACGATCCAGCACGAGTTGGCTTCGAAACACGGTCTGACTCTGGATCTGCATACGCGTCTCCTGTTCAGTACGCGGGGCGCGGCGCCCTCGACTAATCAATAACGGGAGGACGAGTTGCTGCGCGGCTTGTCCTGCGCCTCGTTGATCTTGAGCGGACGGCCTTCGAAGTCCTGGCCATTCAACGCCTGCATGGCGCGCGAGGCGTCCGCGTTGGACATCTCGACAAAGCCGAAGCCACGGGGACGACCGGTATCGCGATCGCTGATCAGCGATATCTTCTCCACCGTGCCATGAGGAGTGAAGAGGGTCCGTACGGCGTCTTCAGTCGCCGTGAAAGGAAGGTTTCCGACATAAAGTTTGGTCATTGGAAAAATCTCGAGTAATAGATAAGAGTTGTCCGCGGCGCGCACGATTGCGCACTCCGGGAGTTCGAGAGGCTTTTGAGATGGCTTGTTGGCCGTTGATGAGGCGCCGGGGAGGCGCGAGGCCAAGGAGTCAAGGCGAAAGGATCACGAGCGGGAAGGAAGGTAGCACGGACGGCAGGGTTTAGCTCGGGTAAATCGCCCGGCACGACGCAATCGACTCGCCGGCGCTTCGCTTGGCAAGTTTGGCGTATGCGAAAATCCGGCGCCATGAAAGCCATGGCCATCACTTGCACGATGATCCTTCTGTTCGCCGGCGCCGCCCCTGCCGCGCCACAGAAGGTGACACCCTCGATTGTCCTCGTTCACGGGGCACTCATCGACGGATCCGCATGGCGCGGTGTCTACGATGTGCTGACCCGCGACGGCTACTCCGTCAGCATCGTGCAGCAGCCACTGACCGGGTTCGACGAGGACGTCGCCGCCACGCGGCGCGTGCTCGACCAGCAGCCGGGGCCGGTCATTCTCGTCGGGCACAGCTACGGCGGCGCGATCATCACCGTCGCTGGCGCCGATCCCAAGGTGAAAGCGCTGGTGTACGTCGCCGCGCTGCAGCCGGACGTCGGCGAGACCGTCGGCCAGGTCGCGCCACCCAATCCGTCGCTGGAACAGGATTTCTACGTGACCGCGGATGGTTTCGGGACACTCAAGCCCGAGAAGTTTGCCGCCGACTTCGGCGCGGATCTGCCGCGCGCGCGGGCCGAGTTCATGGCGCATGCGCAGGTGCCGGTGGCCCTCCGCGTGTTCGATGCCCCGGTGAGTGTGGCCGCCTGGCGCGACAAGCCCAGCTACTTCGTGCTCGCGACCGAGGATCGCGCGCTCGATCCGGCCGTGGCCCAGCGCATGGCGCAGCGCGCCGGCTCGAGAGTGACGCGGATCAAGGCGAGCCACGCCGTGCTGATCACGCAACCGAGCAAGGTTGCGCGGGTGATCGAAATCGCCGCGCGGTCGGTGCAGCCGTGAACGGGTACCACTAGCGCTTCGTGTACTTCCCGTCGAATACGACGGTCCATTTCCCCTGCTCGTCCGCAGTCTCCCAGAGTTGCCGCACGGAGGCATCACCGGTGGGTGTCCACGTGATGCGCTGCTTGACCATGCGACCGTCGGAACCCGGCGCGAGACCTTCGAGGATCATGCTTCTTCCGTTCCAGCGACCTTCGAGCGTGAGGAGCAAGCCACCGTCGTCCACCCATGTCTGGTGCCATACCTTGCGAGCGGCGTCGTAGGTGTTGAGGCTCTCGCCGCTATAGCCCCTGCCTGTCGCGTAGCGCTCGTGGATCACGCAGCCGCCGTATTCCCGCGTGATGCGATTGATGCCCGCGAGAGAGCCATCCGCCCTGTAAACCTGCCAGTCGCCGATCCAGAAATCGAACTGACGATGCTCTGGTGAGGTACAGGGCTGCGGCGGCTCCGCCTGGCAGACACTCGCCAACAACAGCAACACCATGCGCTTCATCGGGTGAACTCCGTCAGATCACCCGCTGATGCTGATCACCGGGTTCTATCGGCGCAATGGCTGCCAGGACAGTGCGACACAATCCTGCGCCCACTGGTTGAAGTGCCCGCCTACGCCGCCTGCGGCGACGCCCAAGGGGCCGCGCGCATCGCGTGTGAGAGTGCGTCGAAGGTTTTCGACCATGCCGCGCGCACCTCTTCCGTGTACTCCTTGCGCAGGCACTTCTCCAGCGTCCAGAACAAGGCCGCGGCGACCGGACCGTGATGCTCGTCGCTGTCACCAAACAACGGATTCCGAATGCCGAGCTCGCGCACCGCCGACAATGTCATGTCGACGTGCTCGAGGCCCTGCACCGTTGCATCCATGAGCTGCAGGAATTTCTGTTCGCGTTGCTGCAGGTCATCGCCGAGCAGCAACTTCAACGTGGAATCCAGCTCGAACAATTTCACATAGAACAGCTCGGCTGCGACGCGCTTCACAGGTTCGATGGAGTGCCAGGTCGCCTGGACTCGTGCGATATCTTCTTTCGTCATGACTCCTCTCCGAAGTTGAGTGGATAGGAGCAAGGCCTGTGCCAGCTTCAAGACCCCGAAAATGCGGTAGATGGACAGATTCACGCACCGGGAAGGCGTGCGTGCGGGGGACGATGCACGCCATTGGAGCAGTCGTCAGCAATCCATCGAGATCCTGAGCATCTCGCCGTCCCGATCGAATTCCATCGCCAGGATGTAGTCCGTCGCTTGTTCGTCGATCGTGTAGTCGAACACGGCGGCCAAGTCGCCGGATCCGGGGTACAGGCCAATGCGCTTGAGCTGCAGCGCGTCGAGCAGGTGTTCGACGGTCAGATCGTCCGGATCCGTGACACCAAAGATCTTGAGCAGTTCCTTCTCGCCCAGCTCTTCCGCGTGGTGGCTCAGGTACGTGGCGACGGCGCCTTCCGGCCTCTCGGCGTACTCCTCCTTGAACGCGTCACGCGTGATTTCGTCGAAGCGCGTCGCGTCCGCGATGAACTCCTTGATCTCGTCGAGCATGGATCGGGTGAACGTGTCGCCCTCTGCATTGATGTCGACCGGCACATCGCCGCCGCGCAACGGCAGATCGAACTGCCAGTAGCCACCGGTGCCATTTGGAAACTCGGTGGGGCCGACGACGGGAACATCGAAAGTGGGCATGGTGCGCGCGATAGTACGGCAGCGATGAAGACGTTGCGTGGTACTTCGCGAGCTGGCGGAGCAGCTCCGGGCGGCACGCGCCGCCCGGATTCTGTCGCACCGTCAGTTGATCTCGATGCGTTTCACCTGTCGTCGAGCTTCCGGCTTCTTGGCGAGGATCACCGTGAGCACACCGTTCTTGAACGTCGCCTTCACGTTCTCCGCATCAACCATATCGCCGATGACGATTTGCCGTTCGAAGGCGCCGGCCCAGCGCTCGCTGTAGAGCGGCGTGTCTTCCTCCAGGCGCTTCTGGCCCTTCAGCGTGACCACGCCGTCGGCGAAGGTGACTTCCACGTCGCTCTCCTCCATGCCCGGGAGCTCGGCGCAGACCTTGAACTGCGAATCGTTTTCGCGAACGTCGACGTGCGGCCAGCCAAACTGACCCTTGCCCAGCAGCGGCTCATCGATGCCACGGAAGAAGCCATCGAACAAGCGGTTCATTTCGCGGTGCACCGTGGCGATGGGATTGTCGTCTGTGTACCGGGCGGCCGCGTTGCCGCGGTCGGTCAACGACCAGGGGACGAGACTCTTCAGGTTCATGACTCAATGCCTCCTTATATATGCGCCCCCAGCGGGGCTTCGCGATGGCGAAAAATGGAAATCCCCTCGGGATTTTCAAGGGGGCGTCGAGGGCTCGAGGGGCCTTGAAGCCGCCCGCGGCGCTCCTATTTTTCTCCGCCGCCAATCCAGGAGGTACCCATGGAAAGAGCCGAGCATCTGCACTTCCAAAACCTTCCCGCGGAAGCCCAACACGAGGCGCTGTGGCGCCTGGCCCTGAGCGGTCTGACGGTCGAGCAGGTGGCGGAGCGCACCGGGTGGTCGCCCGAGAGGATCCGCCGGACGATCAATCCTGCGCCCGCGCCGGCGATTGCGCCGTGGCGTACGCAGCGTCGTGTGCAGCCGGAAGTCCGTGCGTAGCGACGCGCCGCCGCGCGCCGCCGCCGTGCAGGAGCCCTATACTCCGGGTCTTGAGAGCTGAAGCCGCCACCACCAGCCTGCTGCTCATCGAAGACCACCGCGACATCGCCGAGATGATCGCCGAGTACTTCGAACAGCGGGGCTTCACCATTGATCACGCGGCTGACGGCGTCACCGGCCTGCACCTCGCGGTCTCGAATCACTACGACGTCATCGTCGCGGACGTGATGCTCCCCGGCGTCGACGGCATCACCCTGTGCCGCAAGCTGCGCGAGGAAGCGCGAAGCGACACGCCGCTGCTGATGCTCACGGCGCGCGACACCATCGACGACAAGCTGGCGGGGCTCGATGCCGGCGCAGACGATTATCTCGTCAAGCCCTTCGAGATACGTGAGCTGGAGGCGCGGGTCCGCACTCTGCTGCGCCGGCATCGCGGCACGCTGGGGCGTGACACGCTCAAGGTCGGCGACCTGGTGCTGGATACCTCCACCCTGTCGGTGACGCGCGCCGGCACCCCCATCAAGCTCATGCCCATCGGTATCAAGCTGCTCACCATGCTCATGCGCGCCTCGCCGCGGGTCGTGAGTCGTCAGCAGCTCGAGCACGAGGTCTGGGGCGACCTGCTCCCCGATTCGGACACTTTGCGCAGCCACCTGTACGCGCTCCGCCGCGCGATCGACAAGCCCTTCGGCCGCTCGCTGTTGCACACCCTGCCCGGACTGGGCTACCGGTTGGCCGATGAAGACCCGCCCGGACAGTGACAGCCGCGTGCGCGCCTGGCTGGGCCGCGCGTTCATGCTGCAGGTGGCGCTCATCAGCATCGCGGCGGTGGTGGGCGTGTTCGTCGCCAGCGCGCTGCTCGAAGGCGTGCTGATCCGCGCCGCACTCAATGACGAGGTGAATCATTTCTGGGCGCAGCGCGATCGCGACCCCGCGTTCCACCTGCCCAATACGCGCAACCTGCGCGGCTACTTCGATGCTGCCGCCCCGGAAGAAGTGCGCGCCATGCCGCCGGGTTTTCACGACTGGGAGCGCGACGGCCTGGAGTTCATGGTCAACGTCACCGAGCGCGACGGGCATCGGCTGTACCTGGTATTCGATCGCACCAATGTCAGCCGGCTCGCGGCGTATTACGGCCTCGTGCCGCTGGCCGCCGTGCTGCTGGTGCTGTACGTGTCGACCTGGTTCGGGTTCCGCGCGCTGCGGCGCGCGGTGTCGCCGATGATCGCGCTGGCCCGCAAGGTGCGTGAGCTCGAGGCGAGCCCGGCGAACATCGAGCTGGTGCGCACGCTGCAGGTGCCGGCGGACGCAGACGAAGAAGTCCGGGAACTCACCGACGCGCTGCTGCGCTACTCGCAGCGGCTGGCACATTTCCTGGAGCGCGAGCGGCAATTCACGCGCGACGCCAGTCACGAATTGCGCAGCCCGCTCACCGTGATCCGCATGGCGGCCAGCATCCTGCTGGAGGACCCGGATCTCAGCGACACGCGCCGCCGCACGGCGCAACGCATCCAGCGCGCCGCCCTCGACATGGAAGACCTCTCCAACGCCTTTCTGCTGCTGGCGCGCGAGTCCGAGACGGGACTGCCGGTGGAAGCCCTGTGCGTCAACGATCTCGTGGCGGAGGAAATGGAGCGCGCCCGGATACTGGCCGCCGACAAGCCCGTCACCGCGGCGGTGCGCAGCACCCACCGCGTGTTCCTCGACGCACCGGAGAAAGTCCTGTCCATTCTGCTCGGCAACCTGCTGCGTAATGCGTTCTCGTACACGGACGCAGGTGAGGTGGCGGTCGAGATCGGCGCGGGCGTGGTGCGCATCCGCGACACGGGAGTCGGCATACCGGCGGAGAAGATCGAAGACATGTTCCGCCCATTCATGCGGGGCGAAGGCAGCCGGCGCGGCGGTCACGGCGTCGGGCTCACCATCGTGCGCCGGCTTTCCGATCGGTTCGGATGGCCCATCAGCCTGCAGAGCCAGCCCGGTGTTGGCACCACGGTCGAGGTTTCTTTCCCTGGTGCGCGATCCGAGCCGATCGCCGGCTGAATTCTTCATTCCTTTCACTTCGCCTCCACGCGGATTTCACGGCCGCTTCACTCCGGCTCTTCGAGCATGGGTCCCCCAACCAAAACCCACCCGAAGAGGACCTCCCCATGAAAGGACGGATCTGGATAGCGCCCCTGGCGGCACTCGTATTGGCGGCCTGCGGCGATGACGGCGAAGACGGCCTGAATGGCTCGAACGGCACCGATGGCGCCAACGGCCTCAATTCCCTCGTGGCGACGCGCAGTGTGTCGCGCGGCGATGCCACCTGCGCCGGCGGCGGATTGGTCCTCGAAAGCGGCCTCGACAGCAACCGCAACGGCACCCTCGACGCGGGTGAGGTGACGGACCAGGAGTACCTGCGATGCCTGACCGCGCCGCGCCTGCGCGCCCTGCATGCCTCGCCCGACGCACCGCCCGTGAACATCCTCGTGAATGGCACCCAGACCCTCGCCGGCGTGGACTATGCTCAGGGCTCGGGATTCCTGCCGGTCGCGGAAAGCACGCGCGTGCAGGTCGAGGCCATCATCCCCGGCGGCAACGCCTTGGTGATCGACGCGAATCTGTCGCTGGAATTCAGCACGGACTACACCGTCATCGCCGCGGGCGAGGTCGCCGCTCCGGTCAATGCGCTGCTCATCTCCAACCCCAGCAACTCGCCGATCACCCCGGGAAGCCTCCGCGCTCAGGTCGTGCACGCGGCGCCGGACGCACCGGCCGTCGATGTGTACGTGACCGCGCCGGGCGCCAACCTCGACGGCAGCGAGCCGGTGAACAATGCCGCGCTGGCCTTCGAGCAGTACACCGGACGCGTCGAGCTGCCCGCCGGCGCGTATCAGATTCGCGTGACCCTGGCGGGCGACGCCGACACCGTGGTCTACGATTCCGGCACGCTGCAGTTGCCCGAGTCTGCGGACCTGCTGATCGCCGCGGTCGCGAACACCGGACCGGGCACTGCGCCGATCAAGCTCGTGGCGCTCGATGGCCAGGGCGCCGGCACGCTGCTGGATACCGGCACACCCGCCGCGGTGGTTGCCGTGCACGCTTCGCCGGATGCGCCCGCGGTCGATCTGCTCGCCGACGACAATGCCACTGGCACCGTCGAAAGCCTGACGCTCGCCAGCAATGTGTCCTTCCCCGCCGCCTGCCGCATCGATGGGGTGCCGGCGCCGGGCGATTACGGCATCAGCGTTACGCCCGCGGGCAACCCCGGCGTGGTCGCACTGCAGTTCGATCTCGCGCCGGACAAGGCGGACGTGCTCACGGCGGTGGTCACGGGTTACCTGAGTGGCACACCGGCGTTGCAGCCCCTCGCCCTGCCCACCGATACCCGCAGCGTGGTGACCGAGGCCAGGCTGCGCATCACGCACGCCTCGCCCGGCACGGGTGCGGTGGATCTCTTCCTGCTCGCCGATGGCGCCGACCTCAGCGCCGCCACGCCGAGCTTTGCCGCGGTGCCTTTCGGGGCCGACACGGGAGTGCTGTCGATCGCGCCGGGCAGCTACGACATCTACGTGACGCCGGCGGGCAACCGCGCAGTCGTGGCGATCGAAGTGCAGGACTTCACCGTCACCGGCGGCGAGGTGCTCGAGGTGCTCGCCCGCGACGCCCTCACGGACGGCAGTGAAGGCATGCTGCCGCAGCTCATCGTCGTGGATCACGCCAACGTCGCGGCCTGCCCCACCTGAGCGACATGAACAGGAGATCACCCATGAGTTTCGCAGCACGTCAGGCCATCAACTGGACCGAGCAGGGGCTCGTCCCCGACGGCGTCATTCGCAGCGGCATCCGCCGCCTGCTGCAAGCGAGGCTCGCGGATCTGCCCACAGACGATGTCGAGCAGGCCGCCGAGGTGACCGCGCGATTCGTGGCCGGCATGGACGCCGCGCCCATCGCGCTGCTGCCGGAAAAGGCCAACGAGCAGCACTACGAGCTGCCCCCGGAGTTCTTCGGGCTCGCGCTCGGCCCGCATCGCAAGTACAGCTGCTGCCATTGGGGCGCGGGCGTGGTCGACCTGGGCGATGCAGAAGAACAGGCGCTGGCCACCACCTGCGAGCGGGCGGAGCTCGCGGACGGCCAGCGTATTCTGGAGCTCGGCTGCGGCTGGGGATCGCTGACGCTGTACATGGCGGAGCGCTTCCCGCGTTCCTCGATCCTGGCGGTGTCGAACTCGGCGCCGCAGCGCAGATACATCTGCGCGGAGGCCGCGCGCCGCGGGCTCTCGAACGTCGAAGTGATCACCGCCGACATGAACGTGTTCGCGACGCAGCGCCGCTTCGATCGCGTGGTGTCGGTGGAGATGTTCGAGCACATGCGCAACCACTCGCTGCTGTTCGAACGCATCGCGGGCTGGCTCGATTCGCGCGGCAAGTTCTTCATGCACATCTTCGTGCATCGCTCCGTGCCCTACTCCTTCGAAGTCCGGGGGGAGGACGACTGGATGAGCCGCCACTTCTTTTCCGGCGGCATGATGCCGAGCGCGGCCCTGCCGCTGCACTTCCAGCGTCATCTGCGCTTCGAGCGGCGGTGGTCCTGGAGCGGCGTGCACTATGAGAAGACCGCGAACGCCTGGCTGGCGAACCTCGATCAGCGCCGCGCCGAGGTGCTGCCGATTTTCGAAGCCACCTACGGCGCCGCCCAGGGCGCCGTGTGGCTGCGGCGCTGGCGCATCTTCTTCATGGCCTGCGCGGAGCTCTGGGGTTATCGCGACGGTCGGGAATGGTTCGTGAGTCATTACCTGTTCTCACGCCAGGCCCAGGTCTGAACGGTGTACAACCTGTGCAATTTCGTCGCCTATCAGCTTGCCTGGTTTGCGGTGGTGTTCGGCGCGGCACAGGGCTACGCCTGGGCAGGTGCGCTGGCGGCGCTGGCCGTCGCCGCGGTGCACCTGGCGCTGCGGCGCGATCTCCTGGAGCTGAAACTGATGGGCCTGGCGGCCGGCATCGGCCTGCTGGTGGACAGCACACTGGCCATGACCGGGCAGGTGATATTCGCCAGTGCCTGGCCGCCGGACCTCGCGCCCTACTGGATGTTGTCACTGTGGGTTGCCTTCGCCACCACGCTCAATCACTCGCTGCGCTGGCTGATGCATCGTCCCGTGGCCGCGGCGGTGGCCGGCGCACTGGGCGGGCCCCTGGCCTATCTAGCGGGTGCGAGGCTGGGCGCGCTCACGCTGGTGACGCCCGCGATCACACTCGCGATCATCGCGCTGCTGTGGACGGTGGCCATGGTCGCCATGTCGATGGTGGTGATGCGGGCTGCGCCGCTGCCGGCCCGCGGAAGGTTGCTGGCATGAAGCGCGCCTTCCTCGCAGCCTGGTCTCTCGCGGCGTTGGGCCTGTCATGGCAGACGTTGGCGCTCGACGGCGTGACGCGCGAATGGCACTTCGACGTGTCGCTCGACGGCCGACCCATCGGCGAGCACCGTTTCGTGCTGCGTGCCGGCGCGGACGCTCATGAGCTCACCAGCGAGGCGCTGTTCCGCGTGCGCCTGCTGTTCATCGACGCCTATCGCTACGAACATCGGGCGCGGGAATGGTGGCGCGGCGATTGCCTCGAGCGCATCGATGCCCGCACGGATGCCAATGGCAAGGAAACCGCAGTCGCGGGCGAGCGTCTCAGCGGGACGTTCCAGCTCGGCAGCGGCGACGCAGCCATCCCGCTGCAGGATTGTGTGCAGACCTTCGCCTACTGGAACCCTGCGATTCTCGAGGCGAGTCGCCTGTTGAATCCGCAAACCGGGGAATACGTGTCGATCGATGTGCTGCCGATGGGACGCGAAATCGTCGCCGGCCAGCAGACGGAACGGTTTCGACTGGTGAGCACCGGGCCCACTCCCCTGCAGATCGACGTGTGGTACACGGCCGCGCGCGACTGGGTCGCGCTCGAATCACGCACGCCCGAGGGGCGCCGGCTCCGTTACGCAAGGAAGCCCTGATGCAACGTTCATGGAAGGTCATCACCATCATGGGACTACTCACACTACTCGGCGCCTGCCGCTCCACGCAGCCGCCGCTCACGACGGAGCCGAGCGTCGATCTCCGGAAATTCATGGGGGACTGGTACGTGATTGCCAATATCCCGACCTCGATCGAACGCGATGCGCACAACGCCATCGAGTCGTACCGGATCGATGGCGACGGCTCCATCGCCACCACGTTCACGTTTCGTGCGGACGCCTTCGACGGCAAACTGGAACGCCATTGTCCGCGAGGTTTCGTGCGCGACGATGGCTCGAATGCCATCTGGGGCATGCAGTTCATCTGGCCCATCAAGGCCGACTACCGCATCGTGCACGTGAGCCCCGACTACCAGCGGACCGTCATCGGTCGCGAGAAGCGCGATTACGTGTGGATCATGGCGCGCACCCCGCAGATCACCGCGGCGGACTTCGCGGATCTGCGCGCGCGGGTCGAACGCGAAGGCTACGACATGTCGAAGCTCGCGACCGTGCCGCAACAATGGCCCGAGCCCGGGAATGCGCCGCCGCGCGCCACGCTCGAGGAGTGCAAGTGAAGATCGCAATCATCGGCAGTGGCATCGCCGGGAACGTGGCCGCCTATCACCTGAGCCGCGAACACGACATCACCGTGTTCGAGGCCGGCGACCACGTCGGCGGGCACACGCACACGCACGAGATCGAACACGAGGGCAAGCGCGTCGCAGTCGACACCGGCTTCATCGTCTGCAACGACCGCACCTATCCGAAATTCCTCGCGCTGATGGCTGAGCTCGGCGTGGAGCTGCAGCCCAGCGAGATGAGCTTCTCGGTTCAGACCGCGACCGGCCTCGAGTACAACGGCACCACGCTCAACAGCCTGTTCGCGCAGCGCCGCAATCTCGTGCGGCCGGCATTCTGGCGCATGATCCGCGACATCCTGCGCTTCAACCGCGAAGCGCCGCGATTGCTGGAGTCGCCCGACGACTCGCAGACACTCGGCGAGTACCTGGACGCGCAGGGTTATTCGCCGCAGTTCGTGGCGCATTACATCCTGCCCATGGGCGCGGCCATCTGGAGCGCCGGCACCGACACGCTGCGCGCCTTTCCGGCGCGTTTCTTCGTGCGCTTCTTCCACAACCACGGCATGTTGACCGTGGATGACCGGCCGCAGTGGCTCGCCGTGCGCGGCGGCTCCGCCCGCTACGTCGAGAAACTCACCGCCTCGTTTCGCGAATGCATCCGCCTGCGCACGCCGGTGGAAAACGTGCGCCGTACCCCCGCCGGCGTGTTCGTGAAGCCGGCGAGAGCCGAGGCGGAGCGCTTCGACCGGGTGTTCTTCGCCTGCCACAGCGACCAGGCGCTGCAACTGCTGAGTGACGCGAACCCGGCCGAGCGTGCCGTGCTCGGGGCCATCCGCTACCAGCGCAACGAGGTGCTCCTGCACACGGACCCGCGCGTCCTGCCGCGGCGCCCCCTCGCCTGGGCAGCCTGGAACTATCACCTGGTCGACGACGCATCCGAACGAGTCGCGGTCACGTATCACATGAACATGCTCCAGCGCCTCAACACCGCGACTCCGCTGCTCGTGTCACTCAACCTGTCCGACCGCGTCGATGTTCGATGCGTGATCCGCGACATGATCTACGAACACCCCGTGCTCACGCGCGAGGCCGTGGCGGCGCAGTCGCGTCACGCGGAGATCGACGGCGCCGACCGCGCGTATTTCTGCGGCGCCTACTGGGGCTTTGGCTTTCACGAAGATGGCGTGGTGAGCGCGCTCGCCGCGCTCGAACATTTCCGGCAGGTCGAACATGCACAGCGCCCTCTACACCGGTCGGCTTAGGCACCGGCGTTTCGCGCCGCGCGCGCATCAGTTCAGCTATCCGCTGTTCATGATGTACGTGGATCTCGCGGAGCTCGACCAGATCTTCCGCGGCCGCTGGCTCTGGTCCGCGCGCCGCCCGGCGCTCGCCTGGCTGCGCCGCGCCGACTACCTCGGCGATCCGGCCCTGCCGCTCGACAGCGCGGTGCGCGAGCGCGTGGCGCAGCAGACCGGCGTGCGGCCCGCGGGCCCCATCCGCATGCTGGCCCACCTGCGCTACTTCGGCGTCGGCTTCAACCCCGTCACCTTCTATTACTGCTTCGATGCCGCGGACACGCGGGTCGAATCGATCGTCGCCGAGATCACCAACACCCCCTGGAACGAGCGCCACGCCTACGTGCTCACCGATCCGGCACCCGGCGCGCAATCGCGCGTGCGGCGCTACCGCTTCGCCAAGGAGTTCCATGTCTCGCCGTTCATGCCCATGGAGATGAACTACGACTGGAGTTTCGGCGTACCCGGCGAGCGCCTGGCGGTGAACATGCAGAACTTCCGGCACGGCGAGCGCGTATTCGACGCCACGCTCGATCTTACCCGCCGCGAGATCGGCGCCGGCACGCTGGCGCGTGCGCTCCTGGCCTTTCCATGCATGCCGGCCACCGTGCTCGCCGGCATCTACCTGCAAGCGCTGAGGCTTTGGCTGAAGCGCATTCCGTTTCACATGCATCCGTCGAGGACCCCGCCCCATGCAGATGATGTCCCCTCACAGTCCTGAAGCCACCAACAAGCTGACGCAGCCGCGCGAGCGGCGCCGCGGCATGTTCGATTCGCTGGTCCGGAACGCGCTGTTCGCCCGCCTGGGAGAGTTGCGCAATGGTTGCCTGGTGCTGGCGGAAGGCAGCGAACGGCATCGCTTCGGCAAGCCAAGCGGAGAGCTGCCCGAGCCGGTGATCATCCACGTGCACGATCCGCGGCTCTATGGCGACGTAGCCTTCGGCGGATCGGCGGGCGCGGGCGAGGCTTACATGCGTGGCTACTGGAGCACGGGCCAGCTCGTCGACGTGGTACGCCTGTTCGTGCTGAACATGGACGCACTCGATGGCCTGGATGGCGGCCTCGCGCGGCTCGCCTCGCCGCTGCGAAAGGCCATTCATGCCCTGCGGCGCAACACGCGTGGCGGAGCACGCCGCAACATCGCCGCGCACTACGACCTCGGCAACGAATTCTTCCGGCTGTTTCTCGACGAGACGCTGATGTACTCGGCCGCGATCTTCGAGCATCCGCGGCAGACCCTGCACGATGCGCAGGTCGCCCGCCTGGAACGCATCTGCCGCAAGCTCGAGCTCAAACCCACCGATCACCTGCTCGAAATCGGCACCGGCTGGGGCGGTCTCGCGCTGCACGCCGCGCGGCATTTCGGCTGCCGCGTGACCACCACGACCATCTCGCGCGAGCAGTGGCGGCTGGCGCGCGAACGCGTGCGCGATGCCGGCCTCGAAGATCGCATCGAAGTGCTGTGCCAGGACTATCGCGATCTCTCCGGAACCTACGACAAGCTGGTCTCGATCGAGATGATCGAGGCCATCGGCCACCAGTATTACGACACCTACTTCGAGCGTTGCGCCCGGCTGCTGAAACCCGAAGGCGCAATGCTGCTGCAGGCCATCACGATCGCCGATCAGCGCTATGAACGCGCACGGCGCTCGGTGGATTTCATCCAGCGCTACATCTTTCCGGGAAGCTGCATTCCGTCGGTCGCCGCGTTGACCGCGTCCATCGCGCGCGCCGGCGACCTGCGTCTGTTCCACCTCGACGACATCGGCCCGCACTACGCCACTACCCTCGCCCACTGGCGGCAGAACTTCCGCGCCAATCTGCCGCGGATCCGCGCGCTCGGCTATGACGAGACGTTCGTCCGGATGTGGGAGTACTACCTCTGTTACAGCGAGGGCGGTTTTGCCGAGCGGGTGCTGGGCGACGTGCAGATGCTGCTCGTCAAACCCCGTAACCGCTGCGCCACGCTGTGACGGGCCTGCACGCGCTCGGCATTCTCATCGCGCTCGCGTTCGCCACCTGGCTGGTGAGCCTGTGGCGGCGCGACGTGAGCATCGTCGACGCCATGTGGCCGGTGTTCATCACCGCCGCCGGCATCCTGTACGCGGTGGAAGCCTCGCGGCTCACGCCATTCGCCGGGGCCGCGCTGGTGCTGCTCGCGATCTGGGCCGCGCGCCTGTGCCTGCACATCACGCTGCGCAACCATGGCCAGCCCGAGGACCGGCGTTACCAGAAGATCCGCGCCAACAACCAGCCGCACTTCGAATACAAGAGCCTGTACGTCGTGTTCGGATTCCAGGCGCTGCTGGCGTGGATCGTGGCGCTGCCCTTCATGGCGCTGGCGCGCGGCGCGCCGGGTGCGGGTGTGCTCGAGATCATCGGCACACTGCTCGCCGCCTTCGGCATCGTGTTCGAAGCCGTCGCCGATTGGCAGCTCGAGCGCTTCAAGAAGCGCACCGACAGCCGCGACCGCGTGCTCGACACCGGACTGTGGCGCTACTCGCGCCATCCCAACTACTTCGGCGAGTGCTGCGTGTGGTGGGGATTCGGCCTGATGGCGCTCGGCACCGGCGCGTGGTGGGCGCTGGCGAGCCCGCTGTTGATGACCATCCTGCTGCTCAAGGTGTCCGGCGTGACGCTGCTCGAGCGGGACATCGGTGAGCGACGCCCGGACTACGCGCGCTACGTACGCGAAACGAACGCGTTCATTCCTGGAAGACGTTCGTGAGAATCCGGCTGCTGAACGACTCCGCGCCGCGCGCGGATGGTCGCTACGTCCTGTACTGGATGTCCATGTTCCGCCGCGCCGGCTGGAACTTCGCGCTCGAGCGCGCGGTGCGCTGCGCCGAGCGGCTCAAGCGGCCGCTGGTGGTGCTCGAGGCGCTGCGCAGTGACTATCCGTGGGCCAGCGAGCGGCTGCATCGCTTCATCCTCGAAGGCATGCGCGACAACCTCGCCGCCTTCGCACGCAAGCCCGTCTTGTACTACCCCTACGTCGAACCGGCGCCCGGCGCCGGCAAGGGCTTGCTCGCCGCGCTCGCGAGCGAGGCCTGCCTGGTGGTCGGCGATGACTACCCGGCCTTCATGCTGCCGCACATGACCCGGGCGGCTGCGCGACAGGTCGACTGCCGCTTCGAGCTGGTGGATTCGAACGGACTTCTGCCCGTGTACTCGACGCAGCGCGTGTTCTCGCGCGCGGTTGATTTCCGGCGCCACCTGCAGAAGGAGCTGGCGCCGTGGCTCGAGCAGATGCCAGCCGCCGATCCGTTCGAGGCGCGCACGTTGCGCGCACCCGCGCCGCTGCCGGCGAGCCTCACGCGACGCTGGCCCGCCGCCACCGGTGACCTGCCCGCGCTCGCCGGCAGCATTCGGTTTTCCCACCACGTGCCGCCCGCCTCGATCACCGGCGGGCGGGCGGCCGCGCTGCGGCGCTTGAAGTCGTATCTCGACGGCAGCCTCGGCCGTTACCCCGAGGATCGCAACGAGCCCGAGATCGACGGCACCAGCGGCCTCTCGCCCTATCTACATTTCGGCCACATCAGCGTGCACGAGATCTTCGCCGCCCTGGTACGACGCGAGCGCTGGTCGGTGAACAAGCTGGGCAAGCCCAGTGGCAAGCGCGAGGGGTGGTGGGGCATGGGCGCCGCCGCCGAAGCCTGGCTCGACCAGCTCGTCACCTGGCGCGAGCTCGGCTTCAACTTCTGCGCGCACCGGCCGGAGGATCATGATCGCTACGAGTCGCTGCCGGGCTGGGCGCGGGATACGCTGGAAGCGCACGCTGGCGATGCGCGGCCGCGGCTGTATGGCCTCGAAGAGCTCGAGCAGGCACGCACGCACGATCCGCTGTGGAACGCCGCGCAGCGGCAGATGACGCGCGATGGCTGGTTCCACAACTACATGCGCATGTTGTGGGGGAAAAAGATCCTCGAGTGGTCGGCGCATCCGCGCGATGCACTGGCCGCGATGATCCACCTGATGAACAAGTACTCGCTGGACGGGCGCGGCCCGAACGCCTGCAGCGGATACTTCTGGACGCTGGGCCGCTACGACCGGCCGTGGGCACCGGAGCGGCCCATCTTTGGCCTGGTGCGCTACATGAGCTCGGCCAATACCGCGCGAAAGTTGTCCGTGAAGCGTTACCTGGAGAAGTACGGCGACCGGGGGTGAATCCACCCGCGCGCGCTGGCACGGTCACGGTTCATTGGAGAACCGCAAACGACTGATTTTCAGAGGTTTTTTGCGATGGGCCTCAATCGCGCACTCTCCCAAGCAAAAGTCACCGTTTTTCACTACCATTCGCGCCTCGAAAAACCGCCTCGGACCGGGGTTTCCCCGATCCAACCCTCTGAATCCAAACGGAACTTTGCAATGGCCCGCACGACGCCTCTCAGTGACATCCGCAACATCGGCATCATCGCGCACGTCGACGCCGGTAAGACGACCACCACCGAGCGCATTCTTTATTACACGGGTCGTAAACACACGATCGTCGACGTCCACGAGACGAAGGACCTGAAGACGTCCACGACGACGGACTACATGGAGCAGGAACAGAAGCGCGGCATCACGATTCAGTCGGCCGCGGTTTCGACCACCTGGCGCAAGAAGAAGATCAACGTCATCGACACCCCCGGG
>Ga0315910_10000187_pt1 | contig 69204 bp, 51 predicted proteins | sample EdamamesoilMG_FD_204470 | JGI IMG/M metagenome (GOLD analysis project Ga0315910, IMG submission 204470) | Garden soil microbial communities collected in Santa Monica, California, United States - Edamame soil | ecosystem: Environmental > Terrestrial > Soil > Garden | place: USA: California... | reverse complement strand
CGTCGCGGCTCTTGCGGTTGCGCGTCAGCCCGCCGATCGAGCGGACGAAGTTGACGACCATCGCGGCCACGACGCGCGCGAGCTGGCGCGGCGGCGAGACCGACTCGAAGCGCTCGACGAACGGGCGCAGCACCGGCAGGACGTGGACCGCGACGCACGCCGTCACGGCGCCTCCGTCGAGCCGCTCGATCCAGCGCGCGTCGCCGCTGCCGGGCGTCTCGCTGCGCGGCGCGACCACGCGGAACGACGCGCTGCGCGTCGCCGCCCGCTGGTCGAGCGCCCGCGCGATGCGCGTCGCGACTCCGTCGACCGAGACGTCGTCGCGGCGATGGTTCATGCCGGGCACGAAGACGATCGTGTCGGACGGGACGACGGGACCGGCGGCGGAGGTCGAGTCGGGCATGGCTCACTCCTGCTGCTTCCCTGCTGCTTCGGCGCGGGCGCGCGAGTATCGCCGCCGCGACGCAGAGCTACACTCCCGACCCTTCCTCTCCGCGGAACCGCGCCGATGATCGAACGCCTGCTGCTGGGACCGGGGCCGAGCAACGTGCCGACCGAGTCGCTCCACGCGCTGCTGACGCCGACGCTCGGCCACCTCGATCCCGACTTCCTCGCGACGATGGCGCGCATCCGCGAGCGCCTCCAGCAGGTCTTCCGGACGAAGAACCAGCACACGCTCGCGGTCTCCGGCACCGGCACCGCGGGCATGGAGATGATGGTCGTCAACCTCGTCGAGCCGGGCGACCGCGTCGTCTGCGTGGTGAACGGCTTCTTCGGCGGGCGCGGCGCCGAGATGCCGCGCCGGCTCGGTGCCGAGGTGGTCGAGGTGAAGGGGCCGTGGGGCCAGCCGATCGATCTCGGCGCGGTCGAGACGGCGCTGAAGGCGGCGAAGACGGCGCTCCTCTACTTCGTGCACGCCGAGACGTCGACCGGCGTCCGCCACGACGCGAAGGCGCTGGCGCAGCTCGGCCGGCGCCACGGCGCGCTGGTGCTGATGGACTGCGTGACGTCGCTCGGCGGGCTCGACGTCGACGTCGACGGATTCGGCGTCGACGCGGCCTTCTCCGGCTCGCAGAAGTGCCTCGGCGCGCCGTGCGGCGTGGCGCCGATCACCTTCGGCCCGCGCGCGCTCGAGAAGATCGCCGCGCGCAAGAAGCCGGTGCCGTCGATCTACTTCGACCTGCTCTGGCTCGAGAAGTACTGGGGCAGCGAGAAGGCCTACCACCACACCGCCCCGATCCAGACCTTCTTCGCGTTCGACGTCGCGCTGGCGGGGATCCTCGCCGAAGGCCTCGAGCAGCGCTTCGAGCGCCACGCCGCCGCCCATCGCGCGCTCGCCGCCGGCCTCGCCGCGATGGGGCTCGAGCTGCTGCCGCCGCCCGCCGCGCGCCTGCCGATGCTGAACGCCGTCGTGCTGCCGGCCGGCCTCGACGAAGCGGCGCTGCGCAAGCGGCTGCTCCTCCACCACTCGATCGAGATCGGGTCGGGCCTCGGCGAGCTCAAAGGCAAGATCGTGCGCGTCGGCCTGATGGGCAAGAACGCGCAGCGCGGCACCGCCGCGACCTTCCTCGGCGCGTTCGAGGAGTCGCTGCGCTCGCTCGGCGCCAAGGTGCAAGCCGGTGCCGGCGTTGCCGCCGCCCACGCCGCGGCGTGACGCGCGCCTCGCGACCGCCGCGGTCGCCGTCGCGCTCCTGATCGCGCTCGGCGCGATCGGGAAGAGGCTGTTGCTCGATCGCGCCGCGCCGCGCGAGGTGCACGAACGGAGCGACGGCGCCGTACGCGACCCCGAATCGGCGGCGACGTCAGAGCTGCCGCTGCCGGTCGCCGCGCGCAAGCAGGACGACTCCACCAGCGGCGAACTCGGGACGACGAACGAACCCGCCCCGCGCCTCACCGGCGAAGTGCGCGGCACCGTGCGCCGCCCACGCGACGGAAGCGCCGTGACCGAAGGTGTCGTCGCGTTCTCCTTCGTCGTGCTCGCCGATCACGAGGTCGACGGTCGGCCGCTCGATGCCGCGCGCTTCGCAGCGCTCGACGAGGACGAACGCCTCGCTCTCCACACCTACGACGAGGCGCCGATCGGAGCCGACGGCGCCTTCCGCTGCCGCCTCGCCGCGCCCGCGATCGTGCGGCACGCCACGATTCGGCCGAAACTTGGCGCCAACCAGGGACCACAGTTCCTCGAAACCGAGCGGGAACTCGGCGACCTGGAACTGGCCGTCGACGCGACCCTCGATCTGCCGCTCGTCGTCGACGACGGCGGCTCGATCGAGGGCGTCGTCGTGACCGCTGCGGGCGGCTTCCCGATCGCGGGTGCGCGCGTCTCCATCCCGTGGTGGAGCGACTCGAACGACGACTGGTCGTGCACCACTGACAGCGACGGCCGATTCCGTGTCTCCGGCATCCGCCGCGAAGTGGCCGCCGCGCGGTCGAACTCCGAAGCGGTGGTCACGGCGCCGGGCTGCTCCGCGCGCCGCTTCCTCGTGCCGCCGGCGGACGACGATCTCGACGTGAAGGGGCTGCGGCTGGCGATGACGCGAGGCATCGTCGTCGTCATCGACCTTCTCCCTCCCGACGATCTCGCGCCGCACCTGCGGGAGAAGTGGGACCGAGCGATCGCAGCGACGAGCGCGACCCTGCGTCCGCTCGTCCCCGGATCGTCGATCGCCATCGCGGCGCTGCCGTGGATCGCGCGCGTCCACGAGTCGCGGCGCACCGACGAAGGATGGCGCCTCGTGTTCGAGCCAGCGCCTCCGACGCGCGATGCCATCGTCGTGGTCCATGCCCGCCACGGGGGGCAGGTCGCGACGGTCGCGGCGGACGTTTCCGCGGATCGCGCTCCTCTTCGCCTCGTCGTGCCGCTGCCACTCGATGACTCCGAGCCCGTCGTCCTCGGTACCGGCATCACGTGGCTCATGCTGCGCTTCCTCGGTCCGGAAGGGCGCAGCCTGCGCGAGACGCCGCTGACCGCGCGCGCCCTGGACGACAGCGCCCATTACGTGATGAGCCGGCGAACCGACGACGAAGGGCTGGTCCGTGTTCCGCGGCCATGCGACGGAATGGTCGAGCTTCGCGTCGCGGGCTACGAGTCGGAGTGGCTCGCCGTGAATCCCGCGGCGCCCGCCGACGCGCCGCTACCCGATCCGCTCGAGATCACGTTCCGTCTGCTGACGCCCGCGCGCTGACGGCGAGCGCCGACCCGCGCTCCCCCTCAATCCCCGCCGCTTCCGCTCGTCCCCACCGGCTCGACCGGCTCCACCGGCTTCCCGTCGCCCTGCATGTAGCAGACGCGGTTGCGCCCCTCCTTCTTCGCGCGGTAGAGCGATTCGTCGGCGAGCTTCAGCAGCGCCTCCGCGTCGGCGACGGCCGCGCGGCGCGTCGCGACGCCGAGGCTGATCGTGACGCCGCCGTCGAAGCTGCCGCCCTTCACCGCGTGGCCGGCGATCGCGTCGCGCAGCATCTCGGCGAGCTCGGTCGCCCGCTCGCCCGGCGTGCCCGGCAGCACGACGACGAACTCCTCGCCGCCGAGGCGGCAGACGGAGGCGGGCGGCTCGACGCGGCCCGAGAGGACCTTCGCCGTCTCCTTCAGCACGAGGTCGCCGATGTCGTGGCCGTGGGTGTCGTTGACCCGCTTGAACGTGTCGATGTCGATCATGATCGCCGACATCGGCTCGTCGCCGCGGAGCGCCGCCTCCCAGCCGCCCTTCAACGCCTCCATCGCGTAGCGGCGGTTCGGCAGCTCGGTGAGGTCGTCGGTCACGGCCGCCTGCTGGAGCTTGCGCTCCTTGATCCCGAGGTCGGCCACCTGCTGCAGCATCGTCGCCTTGTCGGCGTCGATCCGCTCCTGCAGCCGCACGACGCGCATGCCGGCGCGCACGCGCGCGAGCAGCAGCTTCGGCTTGAAGGGGCGCGCGACGTAGTCGTCGCACCCGGCGTCGAACCCCTCGACGATGCGGTCCTCGTTCTCGTCCGACGTCACGAGGATGAAGTAGATCCGCCGCCCCGCCTCGAAGGCGCGCAGGCTCTTGCAGAGCTGGATCCCGTCGAAGCTCGGCAGCGCGCGGTCGGCGATGACGATCTGCGGCAGCGAGGTCATCGCCGAGCGGAGCGCCTCCTTGGCGTCGCTCGAGGTCGTCACGTGGTGGCCGGCGCGCTGCAGCAGCGTCGTGAAGAGGCGCAGCGACGCGGGATCGTCGATGACGACCAGCACGCGCGCGCGCTGGGCGACGCGCGGCGCGGCCGGCGGCGGGATCGGCGCCGCGGCCGGCTCGCTCGGCGCGACCGGCTCGTTCGCATCGGCCGGATCGTTCGCATCGATCGGTTCGCCCGCATCGACCGGTTCGCCCGCGTCGCCGGCGTCGGCCGGTTCCACCGTCGCGGCCGGCGCGACCGGCGGCTTCGCGCCCGGCTTCGCGCTCGCCAGCAGCGGACTGCCGACGCGCGCCCTCGTGGGCGCGCCGCCGTCGTAGGGCGGCACCGCCGTCACGACGATCTCGAGCATGCTCCCCCAAGTGCGCCACTCGCCGGCCATCTCGTTCCAGAGGCCCGCGAGGTCCTCCTCCTTCCAGCCGGGGAACGCGCCGAGCGCCCGCTGCACGCGGTCGAGCTCGAGCGGCTTGTCCTGCGGCAGGATGAACGCGGCGGCGAACCGCTCCGCGATCCAGGTGAGGAGGCAGAGGCCCGGCCCGCCGCGCGCGCCCGCTTCGAGCGGCGCCTCCGCGGCCCCGAGCTTCTGCGCCGCGCGCGCGAAGACGTCGGGCAGGCGCCAGTCGGTCAGCATCGACGCGGTCACCTCGCGGTGGTCGATGCCGAAGCGCTGCTGCTCGAGCACGGCGCGGCCGTTGATGGTCGCCGCTTCGGGCGCGACGAGGATCGCGGCGAACTCGCGCGGATGGACCGTCGCGAGCGCCAGCGAACCGAGGTCGCTCACCAGCGCGGCGACGAACGCCTCCGTCGGCACGCCGACCTTGAAGCGCGCCGACAGCAGGTGCGCCGCGACGGCGCGCGCCAGCGATTGCGACCAGAAGACGCCGTAGTCGAACGCCTCGCACGCGCCGTTGCGGTGGGCCGAGACCAGGCTGAAGCCGAGCGCGAGGTTGCGCACCGACCGCAGCCCGAGGCGCATCGTCGCCTCCTGGATCGTGGTGCAGGGGCGCGCGCCGCCGGCCAGCGCCGAGTTGGCGATCTTCAGGAGGCGGCCGGTCAGCGACGGGTCGGCCTGGATGCAGCGCGCGAGCTCGTCGACGGAGCAGTCGACGTTCTGCGTGAGGCGCAGGATCTCCATGCCGACGCCCGGCGGCGACGGCAGCGCACCCGTCGCCTTCAGTTCCTCGAAGCGCTTGGTCAGCATCGCGTATCCGCGTCCCTGAACTGGGAACGACGTCGGTGCCTCGACCCGTCGGAACCTGGGGCAGCAGGGTCCCGCTCCGGGACTTGCGTCCCGGCGGTAAGGCAAAACCCCTATCGGACGTTCGCCTCGCGATCCTGAGCGCCGGCTCGGCCTGCCTCCGCCCGGGGGCCGGCCGGGGAGCGCGCCGCCGATATCGTCCCGCCGATGGGCGCCGAAACTCCTTCCCGAGAGCGGGTCGTGCTGGTCACCGGCGGCGGGACCGGGCTCGGCTTCGCCACCGCGCAGCGCTTCGCCGAGGAGGGGGCGCGCCTGATCCTCGCGAGCCGCAAGGAGGAGCACCTCGCGCCCGCGGCGAAGTCGCTCGAGGCGGCCGGCGCCGAAGTGCTCACGGTCGTGACCGACGTCACGCGCCCCGCCTCGGTCGACGCGCTCGTCGAGCGGTCGCTCGCCCGCTTCGGTCGCATCGACGTGCTGGTCAACAACGCGGCCGGCAACTTCCGCTGCCCCGCCGAGGAGCTCTCGCCCGCCGGGTTCAAGGTCGTGATCGACATCGCGCTGAACGGCGTCTTCTACTGCTCGCGCGCGGTCGGCCGGACGATGCTGGCGCGCGGCGCGGGGAACATCGTCAACGTCGTCGCCGCCTACGCGTGGACCGGCGGGCCGGGCACGATCCACAGCGCCGCGGCGAAGGCGGGCGTCGTGGCGCTGACGCGCACGCTCGCCGTCGAATGGGGCGGCCGCGGCGTGCGCGTGAACGCGGTCTGTCCCGGCTTCTTCGACTCCGACGGCGCGCGCGAACGCCTCTGGCCCGAGCCGGGCGACCGCGAGCGGATGGAGCGGTCGGTCCCGCTGAAGCGCTTCGGCACGCCGCGCGAGGTGGCCGGCGCGATCACCTGGCTCGCGTCGCCCGCCGCCGGCTACGTCAACGGCGAGATCCTCGTCGTCGACGGCGGCCAGCACCTCGGCAAGGGGATCGGCGGCTGACGAGCGCGGCCGCGCGCTACGACGCGCCGGGCGCCAGCACGACGTCGTCGCCGTGCACGTCGTAGTGCATGCCGCGCGGCGGCGGCGGGAGGCGGACCCACGGGTTGCGCAGCAGCTCGTCGAGCGTCGGGTTGCGGCCGTTCTCGGAACGGAACTGGACGACCCAGCGCGACGCGGCGCGCAGCGCGTTCTTCTGCTCGAGCTCGTCGCAGCGGGCGAAGCGCGGCCGGCCGGCGACGTCGATGCGCAGCCCCGCCAGCACCGTCTCCACCACCTCGGGCGCCATCAGGCCGGCGAGGCGCAGGTCGTCGGGCACGCGCGGCTTGCGGCCGAGGCGCGTGGCGTAGTCGTCCATCGCGCGGATCGCGATGCGCCGCTTCGCGCGCTCGAGCTGCAGCTCGGCGGTCTCGCGCACCAGCTCGTTCGAGTGGTCGAGCCAGCCGACCCACTGCGCCAGCGCCGCGTAGTCCTCGCGCGAGTCGATCAGGAGAGACGAGTAGAAGCCCATCGTGACCGCGTCGCAGCGCGGGTCGGAGACGACGCGCTGCAGCACGGCGAGCGTCTGCCCGCGATCCTGGCGGCTGGTGTACCACGTCATCGCCAGCTCGACCGCGAGGCGGAGGTCGTCGGGGTTCTCCGCGACGCCCTGCTCCAGCAGCGCGATCGCGCGGTCGGGGTCCTTGTCGATCATCGTCAGGTAGGTCGCGCCGAAGCTGTAGACGGTCGAGAAGGTCGGCTCGAGCTTCGGGATCGCGGCGAAGACCGCCTCGAGCCATGCGCGCTTGCGCTGCGGGTCGGAGAAGTCGCGCGAGAGGTCGCCGATGGCGGAGAGCCAGAGGAGGTCGGCCATCGTGGAACGGTGGCCCAGCGAGAGGAGGCGCGCCATGCCGGCGCGCGGCACGAAGGCGGTGCCCGGCAGGCGCCGGCCCGCGTTCGCCTCGGCCAGCGGCGCGCGCAGCGCCACCGCGCCCGCGACGCAGGCGGCCATCGCCAGCGGCAGCAGGAAGCGGCGCATCAGAACTCGCGCCGCCGGAAGAGCAGCACCGCGCCGCCGAGGAAGGCGGCCGACCAGAGCGCCATCGCCGTCGCGCCGAAGAGGAGCTGCTCCCAATGGATCGGGAGGCCCGCGGTCGTCGCGTTGATGAAGTTGACGTCCTCGGTGTTCGGGATCAGGTGGTAGAGCGCCGACCAGAGTCCGGCGCGATCGGCCGCCTGGCCGCTGGCCGAGAGCTCGCGCAGCGCCTCGGTCGAGCGCGCCGCGAGCGCGAAGCCGCAGGTGCCCAGCGCCGCGATCGGCGGCGCCGTCAGCGTCCCGAGGAAGAGCGCGACGGCGACCAGCAGCACCGACTCGCACAGGAGCCCGAGCAGCGCGGCCAGCAGCGCCGGCCCGACGTGGCCGCCCCACAGCACGATCCAGATCAGCAGCGCCGCGCCGGCGCCCGCGAGGCAGGTCCACGTCGCGCCGACCAGGCCGAGGTACTTGCCGACCAGGAACTCGCCGCGCGTCACGTCGCGCGACAGGATCGGATAGAGGGTCCGCCGCTCCACTTCCTTGGCGACGCTGAACGCGCCGACCAGCATCGCGAGGAAGAGGCCGAGGCCCGAGAGGCCGGAGAGCGAGAAGTCCTGCACCATCTTCAGCTCGTCCTCGATCGACAGCCATCCCAGCACGCGGCTGAAGAGGACCATGCCGATCGCGAAGAGCGCGATCACCAGCAGCATCTTGTCGCGCATCGCCTCGAGGAAGGTGGCGCGCGCCAGGACGGCGACCCGATCCCTCATCGCGCGGCCTCCTGCATCTCGCGCGCGGCGGCGTGGCCGGCCGGCAGCGCCTCGACCGGCGTCTCGCCGGCCTGCACGAAGCGGACGAACCACTCCTCCAGCGACTCGCGCTCCGGCGTCAGCGAGAGGACGATCCCGCCCGCGCGATGGACCTCGGCCGCCAGCGCGGGACCGAGCGCGTCGCCCGGCAACCGCGCGGTGAAGGTCTCCGCCTGCTCGTGGCTCGCGAGCGCCTGCGCCGCGATCCGCTGCTGCAGCGGCGCCGCGACGCCGCGCGCGACGAGCTCGTAGGAGCGCGGCGCGCTGGCGAGCAGCTCGCGGATCGTGCCCATGCGGACGACCTCGCCGCGATGGAGCACGACGACGCGGTCGCACAGCTCCTCGACGTCGGCCAGCACGTGCGAGCAGAGGACGACCGTCGTCCCGCGCTGCCGCTGCTCGAGGATCAGCTCCTTCACGAGGCGCCGGCCGCCCGGATCGAGGCCGGTCAGCGGCTCGTCGAGGAGGAGGAGCTCCGGATCGTGGAGCAGCGCCGCCGCGAGGCCGAAGCGCTGCCGCATCCCCTTGCTGAAGCCGCGGAGGCGGCGATGCGCCGCGTCGGCGAGGCCGACCCGCGCCAGCAGCGCCGGCGAGCGCGCCGCGATCGTCGCCGCGTCGACCCCGCAGAGGCGGCCGTAGGTCGCGAGCCCTTCGGTCGGCGTGAGGTGCTCGTGGAAGTAGGGGTTCTCGGGCAGGTAGCCGAGCGCGCGGCGCGCCGCCGCGTCGCCGCACGGACGGCCGAGCAGCGTCGCGCTGCCGCCGTCCGGCCGCAGCAGCCCCGTCGCGATCTTGATCGTCGTCGTCTTGCCGGCGCCGTTCTGGCCGAGCAGGCCGAAGCACTCGCCCTGCTGGACGGAGAAGGAGACGCCGCGCAGCGCCTCGAACCGCGGCTTCCAGAGTCCGGGCTTGAAGCGCTTCCGGAGATCGGTCACTTCGAGCACGGTCCGCATCGGCGGTCGACGCTCCCTCGAGATCGCGAGCCGGCCGAGACAGGGCATCCGGTCGGCAAACTCTTCCGAGGACGGTTTTCGGCTGGAGACGGGCTCCGGCTTGAAGGGCGGCGCGTGAACCAAGGCCACGACTACCGGAGCGCGATCGGGCCGCGGGCCGCGGGGCGCGTCCTGCTCGACGCCCTCGTCGAGGAGTGGCGCCACGGCGACCGCGCGGCGTGGGAGGGGCGGCTCGGGCGAGGCGAGCTCTCGCTCGACGGCGTCCTCGCTCGCGGCGACGAACGATTGGCGATCGGCCAGGAGCTCGTCTGGCGACGGCCGCCGTGGGAGGAGCCGCGCGCGCCGCTCGGCTACGCGCTGCTCCATCGCGACGACGATTTCCTCGCCGTCGCCAAGCCGGCCGGCCTGCCGACGATGCCGTCGGGAGGGCGCTACCTCGAGCACACGCTCCTCCATCAGGTGCGACGGCGTCATCCCGAGGCGGGGCTGCTCCATCGCCTCGATCGCGGCACGTCGGGCGTCGTGCTGCTGGCGCGGACGGCGGAGGCGCGGCGCGCCGGCTCGGAGCTCTTCCGCTCGCGGAAGATCGAGCGGCTCTATCGCGGGCGCGTGGTCGGCCGGCTGCCGCAGCCGCGGATGACGCTCGACGTCCCGATCGGCGAGCTCCCCCATCCCGTGATCGGCCGCGCCTTCGCCGCGACCGCGGATGGACGGCGCGCCGTCACGCACGTCGAAGCGCTCGAGCACGACGGCGACACGACGCTGGTGGCGATCCGGATCGAGAGCGGGCGTCCGCACCAGATCCGGATCCACCTCGCGTGGGCCGGCGTGCCGCTGTCGGGCGAGCCCTTCTTCGTCGCGGGAGGCCGGCCGCGCAGCGACGGCGGCGCGCGGCCCGGCGACTCCGGCTACGCGCTCCACGCGATCGCGCTGCGCTGCGACCATCCGCTGCGAGCCGGCACGCTCGACCTCTGGTGCGCGCCGCCGCCGTCGCTGCGGGCGCGCGGCGAGGTGCGCGACGGCGCGCCGGCCGCGTAACCTCCGCCGATCCGATGGAGCCCCGCTTGGCCGACCCTCCTGCCCCGCCGGCCGCGCTGCTCGAGGCGCACCACCTCTTCCGCCTCTATCCCGGCGCGCACGACCACGCGCCGGTGCTGCAGGACGTCTCGCTCCGGATCGAGGAGGGACGCTTCGTCGTCGTCATGGGGCCGAGCGGCTCCGGCAAGTCGACGCTGCTCCACCTGCTGTGCGGACTCGACGAGCCGAACTCGGGGCGCGTCGTCCTCGCCGGCAAGGAGCTCACCGCGCTCGACGACGAGCAGCGCACGCTGCTGCGCCGCGCCCACGTCGGCTTCGTCTTCCAGTTCTTCAACCTCGTCCCGAACCTGACGGTCGGCGAGAACCTCGCGCTGCCGCTCCTGCTGCAGGGGATCACGTCGCCGCGCCACGACGCGCGGTTCGGCCGCGTCGCGCAGCTCTTCGGCCTCTCCGACAAGCTCGACCGCCGGCCGCACGAGCTCTCGGGCGGCGAGATGCAGCGCACCTCGATCGCGCGCGCCGTGATCCACGAGCCGCGCGTCGTCCTCGCCGACGAGCCGACCGGCAACCTCTCCACGAAGGCGGGCCAGGAGGTGATGGAGCACCTGAAGCGCGCCGTGAAGGAGCTCGGCCGCACCGTCGTCCTCGTGACCCACAACCCGCGCGACGCCCGCTACGCCGACGAGCTCCACTTCTTGAAGGACGGCCGCATCGATCCGCAGTGGTCGCTGCGCGGAGACGAGATCGATGAACATCGCATCCACGCTCGCCTGGAGGAGCTTGGCATCTAGGCCGGCCCGCTCCTTCACCGCGGCGCTGGGGATCGGCGTCGGCATCGCCACCGTCCTCTCGGTGCAGATCGTCGACCACAACACGATCCTCACGCAGCAGTCGAAGGCGGCGGAGCAGGTGCTGGGCCATCCCGACGTGGAGATCCGGCCGCTGGCCGCCGGACTCCCCGACGGCGGCGCCGCGCCCGACGAGATCGCGCGCGATCCCGACCTCGCGGCCTTCTGCGGCGTCTTCTACGGCCACGCGGAGCGCGTCGAACCCGGCGCGCCCGACGACGGCGACCGCGCGCGCCACGCCGCCGACCTGACGACGCTGGCGCTCGGCCCGCTGGCGGCGGAGCGGTTCGGCGCCTACGACCTCGCGGAAGGGCGCGACTTCTCGGGACCGGACGCGCGCGAGCTCCTGCTGCCCGAGGCGCTGGCGAACGAGCTCGGCCTCGCGCTGGGCGCGAAGGCGACGCTCGCGGCGGCGGTGCCGGTGCGCGAAGGGTGCCGCGACGGCAAGCGCGTGAAGCTCTCGTCGCCGCGCGACGCGACGCCCGCCGGCGCGCCGCTCGAGCTCGAGGTGGTCGGCCTGCTCGGGCCGGGCAACGTCGGTTCGCTGCCGGTCGCCGTGCTGCCGTTCGAGACGGCGGCCGAGCTCTATCGCGGCACCCACGTGCAGCCGACCTGGTGGGGCCGGCTGCGCGACGGCGCGGTGTGGCAGGACGTCGCGCAGCGGCTGAAGGCGGGCTACACGGTCGAGAAGCCGAAGGGGGCGATGATCGGCGAGCGGATCGACCAGAAGGCGTTCCGCAAGTCGCTCGGCGTCACGAGCTGCCTCGCGCTGCTGCTCGGCCTCTTCGTGATCTACAACGCCTTCTCGATGGCGCTGGTCGAGCGGGTGCGCGAGATCGGGCTGCTGCGCGCGCTCGGCCTCACGCGCGGCGAGATCGCGCGCGCGGTGCTGCTCGAGGGGTTCCTGCTGGCGTGCGGCGGCGTCGTGATCGGCGCCGCGCTCTCGACGCTGCTGGTCGCCGCGATGCAGGAGTTCGGCATCACGACGCTCGGCGCCGGCAAGCCGCTGAAGATCCTCGCGATCCCGTGGCCGATCGTCGGCGGCGTGGTCGCGCTCGGGATGCTCTTCGCGCTCTTCGGGATGGCGGCGCCGCTGCTGCGCGCGCGCCACCTCTCGGTGATCGACGCGCTGCGGGCGGGCCGCCTCGCGCTCCGCTCCGACCCCGGCTTCCAGCTCCGCGTCGGCCTGCTGCTGGGCGGGCCGCTGCTGATCCCCCTCTTCTTCACGCTCGTCACGCCGCCGCTCGGCGAGCGGCAGGAGCAGGTGCAGGGGCTGATCCTCCAGCTCGCCGGAGTGGTCGCCGCCTTCGTGCTGCTGCTGATCGCCGCGCCGCGCCTCGTCCAGGGGGCCGTCGAGGCGCTGCTCTTCGTGCTGCGCCCCTTCCTGCCGCTCGAAGCGCGCCTCGCCGGCGCGGCGGTGCGCGGCGCGCGGCAACGGGTGGTCGGCACGCTCACCGGGCTGGCCGTCGTCGTCGCGTCGGTCTTCGTCGTGCGCGCCGTGAACGACGGCTTCCTCGACGAGATCGACCGCTTCTCGCGCCAGGCGATGGCCGAGCGCGTCTACGTCCGCACGCACGAGCTGACGCGCGCGCAGGCGGCGGAGCAGCTCGCGCTCCCGGGGGTCGCGCGCGTCGACTGCCTCTCCGCCGAGGTGATGGTCCCCTTCCCGCTGCGCGGGCTGCGGGCCGACTCGCTGCGCGCCGAGGCGGCGACGCTGGGGCTCGCGCCCTCCGCGGTCGAGGAGTTCGCGCGCGGCGACGCGCTCCTCCTGTCGCGCTTCCTCGCCGACCAGATGGGCTGGCGCGTCGGCGACACCGTCTCGCTCGCGACGTTCGACGGTCCGCGCCCCTTCCGCGTCGCCGCGATCAGCGACCGCATCGGCTACTGGCCCGACGACCGCCGCTTCGCGCTGCTCGAGATGGAGCGGATGGAGCAGCTCTTCTGCGTCGACGACGCCACCGGCAAGCACTTCGTGCTGACGTTGCAGCCGGGCGGCGACGGCGACGCGGTCGCGGCGGCGCTCACCACGAAGCTGCGCAAGACGCCCGACCGGCAGATCCGGACCGCCGCGACGATCCGCGACTGGTACCTCGCCGACGGCCGGCGCGACTTCTACGTCTTCGACGTGATCCTCTGGTGCACGGCCGCGCTGGCCGCCGTCGGCCTGCTCAACTCGCTCGCGATCGCGCTGCTGGAGCGGCAGCGCGAGATCGGCCTGCTGCGCACGCTCGGCTTCACCGCGAAGCAGGTCGGCCGGATGCTGCTGGCCGAGGCGCTCGCGCTCGGCGTCGTCGGCGGCGTGCTGGCCGCAGCGCTCGCCGCGCCCGTGAGCAAGCTCGTGCTCGACGCCGTGCGCGTCATCAGCCGCCTCGACCTCCGCTGGTGGATGACGCCGACGCGCGTCGCGGCGCCCTTCGTCGCGGCCATCGCGATCGCGCTCGTCGCCGCGTGGTGGCCCGCGCGCCGCAGCGGCCGCGTGGCGCTGGGCAGCTTGAACCGGCACGAGTAGCGCGCGGCGACGCGCCTCAGTTCCGCTCGCGCGCCCGCTGCACCGCGACCACCCCCACCAGCACCAGCGCCATGCCGAGCCAGAAGGGCCAGCCGAGCGGCTCGGCCAGCGTCGCGCCGAGCCACGCCGGCCCGATCGCGGCGAGCGTCGTCTGGAGCGCCGCGGTCGCGGGCGGCTGCGCGTTCATGCAGATCGCGACCTGCACCGGATGGAGGTGCTTGAGGAGCTGGCTCCACATCAGGTTCATCACCACGCTGGTGATCGCGACCATCCACGCGAGGCCGAGCCACGCGCTGCCGGAGATCGCCGACCAGTCGGTCTGCTTCAGCGCGAGGCCGCCGATCGGCATGGTCGCGAGCGTCCCGAGGATCAGCGTCCACGCCGTGACGGTGCGCGGGTCGTGGCGGCGCGAGAGCGAACGCGTGGCGACGGTGCAGAGGACCCACGACGCGACGGCGAGCAGCAGGAGCAGGTCGCCGTGGCGCACCTGCGCCGCCGCGGCGCCCTGCGCCCACGGCTTCAGCACGACGACCGCGCCCGCCAGCGCGACCAGCACGCCCAGCAGTTTGCCGCGCGCCGGCCAGCGCCGCTCGAGCCAGCTCGTGAAGAGGAGCACGCCCATCGGGGTGAGCGCGTAGAGGAGCGCGCCGTGGCTCGGCACGCTCTCCTTGAGGCCGCAGAGGAAGAGGTACTGGTTGACCGGGACGTGGAGGATCCCGAGGCCGAAGAGCTTCGCCCACGTCGGCCCGTCGAACCGCGGCTTCGGGATCAGCGTGCCGGTCAGCAGCAGGAGCACGAGCGTCGAGCCGAGCGCGCGCGCCAGCGTCAGCGCCGCGGGCGAGCGGAAGCCGTCGGCGGCGAGCTTCGACAGGATGTAGGTGCCGGCGGCGCAGGCGACGTGCGTCGCCATCAGCGCGAACTGGAGCGACCGCTTCATCGCGCCAGCGCCTCGAGTTCGCGTTCGCTGAAGCCGGCGGCGAGGCGCCCTTCGCGGTCGAGCGGCGGCCCGCCGCGCCGCGGCAGCAGCGGGCGGGCGAGCTCGAGGAAATGGCGCTCGGGATCGAGGCCGCGACGGAGGCAGGCCGCGCGATGCCAGCGGGTGCCGACCGCGACGTGGCCGATCTCGTCGGAGTAGACGCGATCGAGCACGGCCGCCGACGCGAGGTCGCCCGCGGCGCGCAACTCGCGGCGCAACTTCGCCGAGACGTCGAGCCCCTTCGCCTCGAGCACGCGCGGCACGATCGCGAGCCGGTCGGGCAGCGCGTCGTGGCGCGACGCCGTCTCCCACAGCCCGAGGTGGAGCGGCTCCTCGCCGAGCTCGCCGCCGAGCTCGCGCAGCCGCGCGAGGAGCAGGCGCGCGTGCGCCGTCTCCTCCGCCGCGATCGCGAGCATGTCGCGGTAGTAGGCGCGCTCCTCGCCGGGGAAGTCGGCGGCGGCCATCAGCGCGAGCTCGACCGCCGAGAGCTCGATGTGGGCGACCGAGTGGATCAGCGAACGGCGGCCGCGCGGATCGCGCAGGTCGGCGCGCCGGTGCGTCGAGCGCGAGTCGGTCAGCGTGAACGACGCGGGTCGCGCGGGCGGCCGCGGCGCGCCGCGCTCGAACGCGGGATCGATCGCGCCCGGCGCGCGCGCGCAGAGCGACGCGGCGAGCGCGAGCTTCCGCTCGACGTCGGGCTCGGCGAGGACGGCGGCGACCTCGGCGGCGAGGCCGGTGGCGCTCATCGCCGCCCTCCGGTCGCGGACCGCCGCGGTCGTCGACGCGCGCGCCGCCTCACTTGCCGATCAGCTTCAGCAGCGCCTTCGGATGGAAGCCGACCATCACCTCGCCGTTCACGACGATCGTCGGCGTGCTCATCGAGCCGAGCTCGACCAACTGCTCCTGCACGCCGGGCTCGGTCACGTCGCGCGCCTCGTGCGGCACGGCGAGCTTCTTCAGCAGGTCGATCGCCGCGTGGCACGGGCCGCAGCCGGGCGAGGTGTAGACGATCACGGGAGTCGCGGGAGTCGCCATGTCGCTCTCCCCCCGCGCTCAGGCGCGCGCCAACTGGAGCAGCCTCTGCGGGTTGAAGCCGACCATCGTCTGGCCGTCGATCACGATCGTCGGCGTGCTGTTCGAGCCCAGCGCCATGAGCTCCTCGGCCGCCTTCTGGTCGCTGGCGACGTCCTTCGCGACGAACGGGATCTTCTGCGAGGTCAGCAGCTCCATCGCGCGGTGGCACGGCGGGCATCCCGGCTGGTGGTAGACGACGATCTGCTTGGCCATGGGGGGTCGCTCCTGCGGAAACGGGTCTCGGGTCGGTCGCCTCGACCCGCCCGCTCCGCGGAGCGGGCCGCGGTCAGCCCTTCGCGAGCTGCAGCAGCTTCTGCGGGTTGAAGCCGACGAGCATCTGCCCGTCGATGACGATGGTCGGCGTGCTCATCGACCCGAGGGCCATGAGCTCCTCCGCCGCCTTCTCGTCCACGGTCACGTCCTTCTCGACGAACGGGATCTTCTGCTGCGATAGAAACTCCATCGCACGGTGGCACGGCGGTCAGCCAGGCTGGTGGTAGACGACGATGTTCTTCGCCATGTCTCGGGCCTTTCGGTGGTGGTGCTGCGCGAGCGTCGCGCACGACGTGCGCGCGAAGGCGGGCACGATAACGCGACCGGCGTGCCGCTCCAGCGAGCCGACCGACGCCGGCCCGCTTCGATGCGGCCCATCGGGCGCGGTGTCGCGGCGCGGGAAGCTCCTGACCCTCCCTTGCCGCGCGGGCGGGCGCTGCGTCTCATGCCGGCGATGGCGAGACGGAGGCGTTTCAGAGGGTGGCTCGCGGCAGCGACCGCGGCGGCCGCGACGTGGTACTACGCCGGATGGATCGAGCCGTCGTGGCTCGAGACGACGCGCCATCGCGTCGCGCTGCCGATCGAACGCGCCGTCAAGCTGGCGCACTTGACCGACGTCCACACCAACGGTTGGTGGCGCAAGGAGCGCGGGCTCCTCGCGGAGCTCGAGGCCGCGCGGCCCGACGTGATCGTGCTGACGGGCGACACGCTCCACCAGGGCGGCACCTTCGAGGAGTGCCGGCCGCTGCTCGAACGCCTCGCCGCGCCGCTCGGCGTCTGGATGGTGGCGGGCAACTGGGAGACGGCGTGCCGCGACCGGCTGCCGGCCGGCATGAGCCTCCGCTCCTTCCTCGCGAGCTGCGGCGTCACGCTGCTGCAGAACGAGTCGCGCGAGATCGCGCCGAACCTCTGGCTCGTCGGCCTCGACGACTACGTCTGGGGCGTGCCCGACCTCGCGAAGGCGACCGCCGCGATCCCGGCCGGCGCCGCGCGCGTCGCGCTGGTCCACGAGCCCGGCTTCTTCGACGAGCCGGGAACCGGCTACGACCTGCTGCTGGCGGGCCACACCCACGGCGGCCAGGTGAGGATCCCGTTCCTGCCGCCGCTCTACCTGCCGGCCGGCTGCAGCCACTACCTCGCCGGCTGGTACGAGAAGCCGGGCGCCCGCCTCTACGTCAGCCGCGGCATCGGCATGTCGGGCGCGAAGTACCGCTTCCTCTGCCGGCCCGAGCTCGCGCTCTTCGACCTCGTCCCGCGCTGAGCGCGCGCCCGCTGGCGCACGCGCGCCGTGCTGCCGCTGGCGCGCTGCCCGCGGTTTCGCCATCGTCGCGCCCCCTCACGATCGGAGATGCCCGCCATGACCGCCGCCCTCGCCCTCTCGTTGCTGCTCGTCGCCGCGCCCGCGATCCAGGACGCGCCGCCCGCCGCCGCGCCGCCGGCCGCCGCGCGCCAGGAGCCGTCGATCGCGAACGCGAAGCTGACCGCCGACGACCTCGTCGCGCTGGCCGCGAAGGACGACGAGTGGCTCTTCGAGGAGAAGCTCGCCTGCCGGTCGAGCGGCGCGAACAAGCTCTGGGAAGGGACGCTGATCGACGCGGCGCTCGGCGCGCCGGCGCGCAAGGAGTTCCAGACGATCGACTCCGGCGTCGACAGCGACACGATCCTCTACCTCGAGTTCGACGGACCGGTCCCGCCCGCGTGGCGCAAGGCGCTGAACGAGAAGCTCTGGAGCGGCGCGGGCCAGCCGACCTACGCGCAGCCCGAGCTCGTCGGCCAGGCCGGCAAGCTCGTCGTCGTCCTCTCCTGCTCGCTCACCAGCCGGATCCGCGCGCCCGTCGGCCACTTCCTGCGCACCCGCTTCGGCATGCGCTTCCCCGACAAGGACGCGGCGCACGAGAAGCTCTACGTGCCGCTCGAGAACGCGCTGCAGGGCAAGAAGCCCGACCCGGCCGGCCTCGAGTTCGCGAAGGCGCACGAGGCGGAGCTGGCGCCGCTGTCGTGGGCGGCGTTCCTGATCGCGCGGATCCACGCGGGCAACGAGGAGCACGAGCTCGCGGCGAAGGCGTACGCGCGCGCGTTCGAGCTCGACCAGAAGGGCGATCCGTTGCCGGGCGACGGCGCCGCGTGCGACGCGCTCGAGGGGATCGGCATGGCGGCCTACCACCAGAAGAAGTGGCCCGAGGCGATCGCCGGGCTGCAGGCGTGCGCCGACTACGCCGGCACGCTCGGTCGCGCCGACCGCCAGTCGGGCGCGCTCTACAACCTCGCCTGCAGCGCCGCGCTGGGCGGCCAGCCCGAAGCGGCCGTCGCCGCGCTGAAGGCGGCCTTCGCGCTGCCCAACGGCAAGCGCTTCAAGCCGCAGGCGCGCAAGGACGAGGACCTGAAGTCGCTGCAGGAGCGCGACGACTTCAAGGAGATCGTGAAGTAGGCCGACGCGCGCGCGACGCGAACCCCTGTCGTCACCGCGCGTCAAAAAGACCAGAAATGCTGCTGTTCTAGTCCTGGACCGATACAGCAGCGGAAACGGCCAATCTGTCGCGTCACCGCGGGTCCTTCAGCCACTCTTCGTGGAAGGGGCCCGCGCCGGGCTGGTCGGTCCGCTCGAAGGTGTGGGCGCCGAAGGCGTCGCGCTGCGCCTGCGTCAGGTTCTGCGGCAGCGACTCGCTGCGCGAGCTGTCGTACCAGGCGAGGCTGGCGGCGAAGGCGGGCACCGGGATGCCGCGCTCGGCGGCGGCGGCGACGACGCGGCGCAGGCCGGGCAGCGTCGCGGCGAGCGCCTGCGCGAAGTCGCGGTCGAGCAGCAGGCTCTTCTGCTTGGGGTTCGCGGCGAAGGCGCGGCGGATCGAGTCGAGGAAGCGCGCGCGGATGATGCAGCCGCCGGTCCAGATGCGCGCGAGCTCGGCGAGCTCGATCCCCCACTTCCACTGCTCGCTCGCGGCCTGGAGCAGGCTCATCCCCTGCGCGTAGGCGCAGATCTTCGCGGCGTGGAGCGCGTCGTGGATCGACGCGATCCAGCCGGCGCGATCGCCCTGCAGCCGCGCGGCCTCGGGACCCGGCAGCACCTTCGCGGCCGCGACGCGGTCTTGCTTCATGCTCGACAGCACGCGCGCGTCGATCGAGGCGGCGATGGTCGGGATCGCGACGCCGATCTCGAGCGCCGTGATCGCCGTCCACTTGCCCGTCCCCTTCTGGCCCGCCTGGTCGAGGACGAGATCGACGAGCGCCTTGCCGGTCGCCGCGTCGCTCTTCGCGAAGATCTTCCCGGTGATCTCGATCAGGAAGCTGTCGAGCGGCCCCGTGTTCCACTTCCGGAAGACGTCGCCGAGCTCCTTCGCCGCGAGGCCGAGCCCCTTGCGCAGCACGTCGTACGCCTCGGCGATCAGCTGCATGTCGCCGTACTCGATGCCGTTGTGGACCATCTTCACGAAGTGGCCCGCGCCGTCGGGGCCGCAGTAGGTCACGCACGGCCCGGTCGCCGTCTTCGCGGAGATCGCCTCGAAGACCGGCTTCAGCCGCTCCCACGCGGCGCGCTCGCCGCCGGGCATCAGCGACGGCCCGAAGCGCGCCCCCTCCTCGCCGCCCGAGATGCCGCAGCCGACGAAGCAGAGCGCCCGCTTCTTCCACTCCGCCTCGCGCCGGCGCGTGTCGTGGAAGAGCGAGTTGCCGCCGTCGACCACGATGTCGGCCGCCTGCAGGCTGGGCGCGAGCGCCTTCATCGCCTCGTCGACCGGCTCGCCCGCCTTCACCATCAGCAGGATGCGGCGCGGCGCCTCGAGGACCGCCGCGAGCTCCGCGTAGCTCTTCACGCCGACCAGCTTCTTGCCCGGGTTCTTCGCCAGGAACTCGGCGGTCTTGTCCCACGTCCGGTTGTAGACCGCGACGGTGAAGCCGCGCGACTCGACGTTGAGCGCGAGGTTCGCGCCCATCACGCCGAGACCGACCACGCCGAACGACGCGCTCGCTGCCATCGCCTGCTCCTGCCCGCGCCCGCCGCGCTCAGCCGACCAGCCGCTTCACCGCCGCCACCACCGCCGCCGCCGTGAGGCCGTACTCCTCGTAGATCTTCTCGGCCGGCGCCGACGCGCCGAACTGGTCGACGCCGATCGCGACGCCGCGGTCGCCGACGAAGCGCTGCCAGCCGAAGGTGGCGCCCGCCTCGATCGAGACGCGCGCCGTGACCGCCTTCGGCAGCACCGCCTCGCGCCACGCCGCGTCCTGCGCGACGAACGCCTCCTGGCACGCCATCGAGACGACGCGCGTCGGGACGCCCTGCGCCTCGAGCTGCTCGCGCGCCTTCATCGCGATCTCGACCTCGCTGCCGCTCGCGATCACGATCGCCTTCGGCTTCCCGCCCGTCGCGTCGGCCAGCACGTAGCCGCCGCGCGCGAGGCCGTCGGCCGCGCCCGTCTTCGCGCGATCCCACGTCGCCACCTTCTGGCGCGAGAAGACCAGCACGGTCGGGCCGTGCGTCCGCTTCAGCGCGTGGCGCCACGCCTCGACCGCCTCGTTCGCGTCGCACGGCCGCACGACGTGGACGTTGGGCAGCGCGCGCAACGCGGCGAGGTGCTCCACCGGCTGGTGGGTCGGCCCGTCCTCGCCCAGGCCGATCGAGTCGTGCGTGAACGCGAAGATCGTCGGCAGGTGGGAGAGCGCCGCGAGGCGGATCGCCGGCTTCATGTAGTCGCTGAAGCAGAAGAAGGTCGCGGTGTAGGTGCGCGGCCCGCCGTGGCAGGCGATGCCGTTGGCGATCGCCCCCATCGCGTGCTCGCGCACGCCGTAGCGCAGGTTGCGGCCGGCCGCGCCGGCGCCGCCGTCGAAGTCGTTCCCCTTCTCGATCGCGGTGTTGGTCGAGACCGAGAGGTCGGCGTCGCCGCCCATCAGCCACGGCACCTTCGTCGCGAAGTGGTTGAGCGCCTTGCCGCCGCTCTGCCGCGTCGCCAGACCCTGCGTCGCGGGGAACGAGAGGAGCGCCGCGTCCCATCCGGCCGGCAGCGCGCCCGACTGCATCGTCTTCCACTCGGCCGCCTCGGCCGGGAACGCGGCGGCGTAGGCCGCGAGCCGCTTCTCCCACGCCTCGCGCGCCGCCTTGCCGCGCGCCGCCGCCTGCGCGAAGTGGCCCTTCGCGTCGGCGGGCACCGCGAACGACGCGGCGGGATCGAAGCCGAGCGCCTTCTTCGTCGCCGCCAGCTCCTCGTCGCCGAGCGGCGAGCCGTGCACGTGGTGCGTGCCCGCCTTCTTCGGCGAGCCGAATCCGATGGTGGTCTTCACGACGACGAAGGTCGGCTTGCCGACGTCGTTGCACGCGGTCGCCAGCGCCGCGTCGAGCCCGGCGAAGTCGGAGTTGCCGTCGGCGACGTGGAGCACCCGCCAGCCGCACGCCTCCATCCGCTTCGCCACGTCCTCGGTGAACGCCATCGAGGTCGGCCCGTCGAGCGAGATCGCGTTGCTGTCGTAGAGCCAGACCAGCTTGCCGAGCTTCCAGTGGCCGGCGATCGAGGCCGCCTCGTAGCTGATCCCCTCCATCAGGCAGCCGTCGCCGACGAGCGCGAAGGTGCGATGGTCGACGAGCGCGTGGCCCGGCCGGTTGAAGCGCTGCGCGAGCCACCGCTCCGCCAGCGCCATCCCGACCGAGTTCGCGCACCCCTGCCCGAGCGGACCGGTCGTCGCCTCGACGCCCGGCGTCATGCCGCGCTCGGGATGGCCGGGCGTCTTGCTCCCCCACTGCCGGAACGCCTTCACGTCGTCGAGCGACAGCGCGTAGCCGTAGAGGTGGAGCAGCGCGTAGAGCAGCATCGAGCCGTGGCCGGCCGACAGCACGAAGCGGTCGCGGTCGGGCCACTCCGGCTGCGACGGGTCGAACTTGAGGCGCTTCTGCCAGAGCGTGTAGGCCATCGGCGCCGCGCCGAGCGGCAGGCCGGGGTGGCCCGAGTTCGCCTTCTGGACGGCGTCGATCGCGAGCGTGCGGATCGTGTTGGTGCAGAGCAGGTCGAGCGAGCTGGTCGCCACGGTCACGCGTCGTCCCTCCGTTCCTGGCGTTGCGGATCGCGCGGGCGGCTCGGAGCCCCCGCTTGCGTCGTGAGTTCGGCGGCGGCGGCGCGGTCGAGCAGCCAGTCGCGCTCCGCCATCAGGCAGGCCGGCACGTCGTCGGGGCTCGCGTCGGGCGCCAGCGCGCGCGCGACCGCGGCCGCCTTGTCGGCGCCGGCGGCGGCGACGACCACCTCGCGCGCGGCGGCGATCACGGGCGGCGTGATCGTGAGGCGGCGCGGCGGCGGCTTCGGACCGACGACCGCGACGACGCGCCGCCGCGTCTCGGCCAGCGCCGGCGAGCCGGGGAAGAGCGACGCCGTGTGGCCGTCCTGCCCGAGGCCGAGCAGCAGCAGATCGAGCGCGGCCGGCAGCTCGCGGTCGTAGTCGTCGGCCGCGGCGTCGGCGTCGCTCCGCTCGCCCGCCATGCGGTGGACGTGGGCAGAGGGGAGCGCCACCTTCGCCAGGAGCGCGGCGTGCGCCGCGGCGAAGTTGCTCTCGCGATCGTCGGGAGCGACGCACCGTTCGTCGCCGAACCAGACGTGGATCGCGGCCCACGGCAGCTTCGTCGCGTGGCGCTGCGCGATCAGTTCGTAGGCGCGGCGCGGCGTCGAGCCGCCGGCCAGCGCGACGTCGGCGCGGCCGCGCGCGGCGACCGCGGCGGCCAGCGAGGCCGCGACGCGCTCGGCCAGCGCCGACGCGAGCGCTTCGGCGTCGGCGACGACCGTGACTCGCGCGCTGCTGCCCATCGCTCCTCCCCGCCGACGCGACGGCGCGGCATGGTAGCGGCCTTCGCGTCGCGCCCTCCGCGGTACCATCCGGCGGCCTTGAACGACTCCGCGATCGCGACGCCTCCGCCCGCTGCGCGCCTCGGTGCCCCGTCCCGGATCCGCTCCGGATGGATCGCGGCGCTCCTCCTCTTCGTCGCCGGCGCGGCGCTCCGGATCCACGACGTCGCCACGCTGTCGGTGAACGGCGACGAGATCTACACGATCTGGGAGACGCGCACGGCGCGCGCCGCCGCCACGTCGGTCGGCGTCGGGACCGCGTGGAAGCAGCGGTTCGACCTGATGGTGAAGGCCGATCCGCCGCCGCCGCCCGGCGTCCCGAAGGAGGAGCTCTGGCGGCTGCGCTGGGGCTACCGGACCAACCCGCTCCACCTCGTGGTGAACGAGGCGAGCTTCGCGCTGCTGGGCGACACGCCCTTCGCGGCCCGCCTGTCGAGCCTCCTCTTCGGCCTCGCCGCGCTGGTCGTGCTGCCGCTGCTGGCGCGGGGGCTCTGGGGCGACCGCTACGCGCTGCTGCTGCTCGCCGTGGTGGCGCTCTCGCCCAACGCGATCGAGCACTCCCGTTTCGCGCGCTACTACGCCGCGTCGTTCCTCTTCGGCGGGATCGCCGCCCTGGCGGCCGCCCGCTTCACGCAGCACCGCCGGCGCGGCGACGAGCTGCTGTTCCTCGCGGCGTCGTTGCTGCTGGTCGCGTCGCACGCGACCGGCGCGCTGGTCGCGGGGCTCCTGCTGCTCTGGATGGCCTTCGGTGCGCGCAGCCGCCTCGCCCTCGCCGCCCTCGCGCTGGCCGGCCTCGTCGGCTGGGCGGCGTGGCAGTTCGGCAACCTCCAGAAGGTCTCGACCACGATCCACGACGGGATCCGGCCGACCAGCGTCTACCGCTCGTGGCGCATGGCGGCAGGCCTCTACTACAACGTCGGGCCCGGCCTCGTGGCGCTCGGCGCGCTGGCGCTCGCGTGGTGGCCGCCGCGCGGGCGGCGGGCGGCGCTCGTCCCGCTGGCGCTCACGGTGCTGGCGCCGGCGTGGATCCTCTTCACGCTGAACTACCGCCACGACATCGGCCCGCGCTACTTCACCGCGATCGAGGGGGTCGGCGCGCTCGTCGCGGCGTGCGGGCTCGAGCGGCTGCTCGCGGCGACGCGGCGGCCGCGGCTCGCGCGGTGGATCGCGGCGCTGCTCCTCGCGGCGCAACTGCCGCTGCTGGCGTCGAACGCGGTCGACGGCCAGCGCTTCCCGATCGCCGAGGCGTGCGCGCGCGTCGCCGCGCTGCGCCAGCCGGGCGACCGCGTCGTCGCCAACTGGGCGGGCATCTACGAGTACTACCTCGAGCGCGACCACCCCGGCGTCCCCCACGAGGTGATGGAGCTGCCGACGACGATCGCGACGCTCGACGAGGGGCTGCGCGAAGGCGACCGCCCGCGCGCGCTGCTGCTCCTCGAGCGGCAGCGCGGACGGCTCGCGTGGTCGGGGCCGGAGAGCCGCCTCCAGGAGTGGCTGGCGCGGAACGCGAAGCCGATCGCCGTGCTCGGCGAGGCGCGGCTCGACTCGCTGCTGGAGCGCTTCGGCGCCGGCTACCGCTACGAGCTCGCGCTCTTCGAGGTCGACCTCGCGACGCTGCGCGCGACCCGCTGACTAGCCGCCGGCGGCGAGGCGCGCGCGCTGGTCGGCCAGCACGTCGTCGATGATCGTCTTCAGCGGCGTGCGCGGCCGGAAGCCGGTGAACGACTCGAGCTTGCGCACGTCGGGCACGCGCCGCTGCATGTCCTCGAAGCCGGCGGTGTAGGCCTCGTTGTAGGGGATCTTCTCGATCGCGCTCTTGCTGCCCGCCGCGGCGCGGACGCGCTCGGCAAGCTGCTCGATCGAGACCTCCTCGTCGTTGCCGATGTTGAAGACGTGGCCCCACGCCTTCGGCGCGTCGAGCAGGCGCACGATCGCCTCGACCGCGTCCTTCACGTGGCCGAAGCAGCGCGACTGCGTGCCGCTGCCGTAGACGGTGATCGGCTCGCCCTTCAGCGCCTGGCGCGCGAAGTTCGGCAGCACCATCCCGTAGCGCCCCGTCTGCCGCGGGCCGACCGTGTTGAAGAGGCGGCCGAGGATCACCGGCACCTTCTTCTCGCGGAAGTAGGCGAAGCCGAGCCACTCGTCGAGCGCCTTGCTGCAGGCGTAGGCCCAGCGCGAGTGGACCGTCGCGCCGAGCGTGAGGTCGTCGTCCTCGGCGAACGGGATCTTCGCCCCCTTGCCGTAGACCTCCGACGTCGACGCGACGAAGACCGGCTTCTGCTTCTTCGCGGCGGCGGCCAGCACCGTCTCGGTCGCCTTGACGTTGGTCTCGATCGTGTGGACCGGGTGCTCGACGATGAGGCGCACGCCCACGGCGGCGGCGAGGTGGACCGTGACGTCGCAGCGGTCGAGGCACTCGGTCACGAGCGGCGCGTCGAGCGCCGAGCCGATCCGGTAGTCGAACCCCTTCTTGCCGAGGAAAGGCTCGAGGTTCTCCATCGCGCCGGTCGAAAGGTCGTCGAGCACCAGCGCGGAGTCGCCGCGCGCGAGCAGCCGCTCGACGAGATGGGAGCCGATGAACCCCGCGCCGCCCGTGATGAAGACCTTCATCCCCGCTCCGTTCTTCGTGTGCGCCGTCGCCGAGCGTCCGGATCGTCGGATCGCGACGGCGTGCGACTGAAGAGCGTAGCTGGCCCGCTACGATCCCCCGCGATGCGCTCGCGCCTCGAATACCTCTTGCTCGCCGTCCTGGCCGGCCTCGCCGGCGCCGCGGCGGAGCTCGCCGACATCGCGACCGTGAGGCCGTGGACCCCCGCCGCCTTCTGGCGGACGGCGGCCGAGCTCGCGCTCTTCTGGTCGGTCGCCGCGGCGGGCGTCGCGCTCGCGCGCCTCGCCTCGCTGCGCTCGCCCGCGCGCGCGGGCGCGTGGCTCTGCCCGCTGATGGGCTGGGCGATCGCCGCGTTCCTGGTCGACCTCGACGGCGGCGGCAAGCTCGACACCGGGCTGCTGCTGCTGGTCGGGCTGCTCGCGCTCTTCGCGCTCTTCTGGCTCCACCGCCGCCTCGACCGCTTCGTCGCCAAGCTGCCGCTCGTCGGCCGCTGGCCGGCGTGGCCGCCGGTCGCGCTGCTCTTGCTGGCGTGGGCGGTCCACCAGCGCGACGGTCGGCGGCCGGCCGCGCCGACCGCGACTCCGGCGAAGGGCGCCGCGAACGTCGTCTGGATCTCGCTCGACACGCTGCGCGCCGACCACCTCGGCTGCTACGGCAACCCGCGCGGCCTCACGCCCCACCTCGACGCGCTGGCGAAGGAGGGCGTCCTCTTCGAGACGCTGGCCTGCCCGATGCCGCTGACCGCGCCGTCGCACACGGCGATGCTGACCGGCCTGCCGCCGCACGAGAGCGGCGTGACGAAGAACGGCCAGCCGATCCCGCACGGCACGCCGTCGCTGCCGCTGCTGCTGGCGGGCGCGGGGTGGGCGACCGGCGGCTTCGTCAGCGGCTTCCCGCTGCAGCAGCGCTCGAGCCACTTCGCCGACCACTTCGGCTGGTACGACGACGACTTCGATCCCCACGCGCCGGTCTCGGAGGGCGGCCGCCTCTCGCCGCTCGGCAACCTCGCGCTGCGGGCGCGGCGCCACTTCCGTCCGTGGAAGGAGGCGATCCATCGCGACGGCCGCGACACGGTCGATCGCGCGCTCGCCTGGCTGCGCAGCGAGACGGCGGCGGCGCGCCCCTTCTGCCTCTTCCTCCACCTCTACGACGTCCACGGCGACTACGAGCCGCGCGAGCCGGGCATGGAGCCGTCGCGCTTCTGGAAGCTCGGCCGCTCGCAGGAGCGGATGGAGTTCCTCGACGACCCGGCCCACCGCGACCACCTCGAGCGCCTCTACGACGGCGAGGTGAAGTACGTCGACGCGCAGGTCGAGCGGATCTTCGCGTGGCTGCGCGCGCAGGGACGGTGGGACGACACGCTCGTGCTGGTCACGGCCGACCACGGCGAGAGCCTCGGCGAGCACGACTACTGGTACGAGCACGTCGATCCCTACCACGTCGAGACGCACGTGCCGGCGCTCTTCAAGCTGCCGCGCGGCGAGGCGGCGGGCACGCGCGTGAGCGGGCCGGCGCAGACGCAGGACCTCGCGGCGACCGTCGCGGCGCTGCTGGGCGAATCGTTCGAGCTGCCGGGCGCCAGCCTCGCCGGCGCGATCGAGAGCGGCGCGATCGGCCCGCGCCTCCTCTTCTGCCAGAGCATGTTCGACTACTCGAACGGCCACTTCGTGGCGAGCGTCTGGAACGGACGCTTCAAGCTGCTGCGGCGCGAGGCGGCGTGGGAGAACTACGACAGCCGCCGCATCCCGCGCCGCGACCAGCTCTTCGACGTGCTGGCCGACCCGGCGGAGACGCGCGACCTGCTGCTCGAAGCGGCGCCGCCCGAGGGGCTCGACCTCGACGAGATGCGGACCCGGCTCGACGAGTACGTGCAGAAGTGCTTCGCGATCGGCCCGGCCCAGATCGATCCCGAGGTCGCCGAGAACCTGAAACGGCTCGGCTACGGGAAGTAGCGGGAGCGGGCGGCGATCGCGTCGCCGCGACCGCCGCCCCTCGCCTGGATCACGCGCGATCGCTCAGAGGTCGTAGCCGATCGTCAGCTGCAGGCCGCCCGTCAGCGAGACGCCGCCCGAAGCGCCCGCGTCGAGCTCGAGCACCTGCAGGAAGAACTGCGCGAAGGCCAGCGCCGGGTCGGACGGGATCGTGTCGGGATCGACCCAGCCCGTCGCCGGCACGCTGAGCAGCTCGAACGAGAGCGGATCGACCAGCAGCGTCGCGCCGTGGCGCAGCGGGATCGACGCCGACGCCGTGCCGACCACCAGCAGGCCGCTCGTCGGCGCGCCGAGCGAGTTGGTCGCCGAGAAGGTCACGCTCGCCCCCAGCGCCGGCACGCCGCTGATCGAGATCGCCGGGACGCCGAGCGTGCCGGGGAAGCCGGCGCCGTAGTTCGCCGCCGACGCGGGGCAGCCGCGGTAACGGTGGACCGCGCCGAAGCGGATGAAGCTCGTCATGTCGTGCCACTCGAGCGCGCCGACGAGCGCGTCGCCGATCCCGTCGCCGTCGAAGTCACCGCCGTCCATGCCGGCGCCGAAGTAGTGGTCGTGCACCGTGGCGCTCGACTCGCCGAGGAATTCGTGGAGCTGCGAGCCGTCCTTCGCCGAGAGCACGCGCACCGCGCCGAACGGCAGCGCGCTCGACGCCAGCACGAGGAGCTCGCCGACGCCGTCGCCGTTCCAGTCGCCGCCGTTCTTCAGCACCACGCCGAACCGCTCCTTCGTCGCCCCCTTCATGCGCCAGAGCGACTGGAGCGTCGCCGAGCTGCGGAGCTCGACGAAGCCGTTGAAGTCGGCCAGGCGCGTGTCGGAACGGCCTCCCGCCACCAGGTCGTCGATCCCGTCGCCGTCGCGGTCGGCGACGCCGAGCAGGCTCGAGCCGACCATGTCGTTGGCGTTCGTGCCGGTGAAGCTCGAGAGCTGCGAGCCCGTCGCGCCGGAGAACAGGAAGACCAGCCCTTCGCGGCCGAGCGGGCCGCTGTAGAGGTGGCAGCCGACGGCGAAGTCGCGCGTGCCGTCGCCGTCGACGTCGCCGACGCGCGCCGCCGACGAGACGCTTTCGCCCTGCGTCGCCAGCACCATCAAGCGGGTGCCCGACGACGAGATCACGGTCGCCGTCGCGTCGCGCAGGTGGAGGAGCTCGCTGCGGCCGTCGCCATCCATGTCGTCGAGACCGACGAGCGTCGAGCCGAACCACTCGCCGGGCTTGCCGTCGAGCGCGAAGAGGAGATGACCGTCGACGCCGGCGAACGCCTCGATGCGGCCGCTGTCGGGAGCGCCGCCCGGCGGCAGGTGGCGCGGAGCGCCGATCGCGTAGTCGGGCAGCGCGTCGCCGTCGAGGTCGTCGACGATCGCGAGGCCGTACCCGAAGAGGGAGCTCACGCTCGATCCGTCGTGCGTGCGGATCGACGCGCCGTCGGAGCCGCGCCGCAGCTCGACGCGGCCGGCGTCGAAGCCGCCGGGTCCGTCGTGGCGCGGCGAACCGACCAGCCACTCGGGCAGGCCGTCGCCGTCGAGATCGCCGAGCAGCGCGATCGTCTGGCCGAATCCTCCCTGGTCCTCGTTGCCGAGCAGGAGCGGCTGCTGCTCGACCTGCGCGGCGGCCGACGATGCCAGCAGCGCGCTTGCGAAGATGGACGAACGAAGCAGACGTGCCGGGGGCGTGCGCGACATCGCTCTTCTCCTCCGCTGCAGAGCCCCCGCTCCTGCGATGGACGGACGCCGGTGTTAGCGATCGAGGGGCTGCCGGTCACTTCCCTCCGGGCGCGGCTCGCGCCGCTCCCGGAGGGGTCGTCGAGACCGTCACAAGTCGTAGCCGATCCGCAGCTGCAGCCCGTTCGTCAGCGACACGCCGCCCGGCGCGCCGGGGTCGAGCTCGAGCACCTGCAGGAAGAAGTCGGCGAAGGCGAGCGCCGGGTCGTCCACGATCGTGTCGACGTCGCTCCAGCCGGTGGCCGGCACGACGATCGGCTCGATCGAGAAGGGCGCGACGTTCGGGTCGACCAGCAGCGTCGCGCCGCGGCGCAGCGGGATCGCGGCCGGCGCCGCGCCGACCAGCAGCAGCCCGCTCGTCGTCGCGCCGAGCGAGTTGGTCGCCGACAGCGTGATGGTCGAACCCAGCGCCGGCACGCCGCTGACCGAGAGCGCCGGCACGCCGAGCGTGCCCGCGAAGCCGGCGCCGTAGCTCGTCGCCGAGGCGGGGCAGCCGCGGTAGAGGTGGGCCGCGCCGACGTAGAGCCACGCCGTCGTGTCGTGCCAGCGCAGCGCGCCGACCAGCGCGTCGCCGACGCCGTCGCCGTCGAAGTCCCCGCCCGCCAGCGCTTCGCCGAACTCGTGGTCGTGCTCGCTCGTCGTGAACGTGCCGTCGATCTGGTGGAGCAACGCGCCGTCCTTCCCCGACCGCACCTGCACGCCGCCCTGCACCGAGATGCCGAGCCCCTTGCCGGTCGCCAGCACGTCCTCGACGCCGTCGCCGTTCCAGTCGCCCGCCGCCGCGACGCGGTACCCCAGCATCTCCCACTGCGTCGCGCCGTCGACGCGCCAGAGCGCCTTCCACGTCGCCGAGCTGCGCAGCGAGACGAAGCCGTTCGGCGAGGAGAGCCCGTTGCCGACCCGCCCGCTGACGATCAGGTCGCCGATGCCGTCGCCGTCGTGGTCGCCGCACGCCGCGATCGCCCACCCGAGGGCGTCCTTGGCGTTCGCGCCGATGAAGGTCGATTGCAGCGCGCCGGTCGCGCCGGAGAAGCGGTGGAGCACCCCCTCGCGCCCCTTCGCGCCGCTGAAGGTCTCGCTCCCGACGACGATCTCGCGCACGCCGTCGCCGTCGACGTCGTCGATGCGCGCCGCCGCCGAGATCACGTCGCCCAAGGTCGCCAGCGTGAGGAGGCGCGCGCCCGTCGAGCTCACGATCTGCGCCGTCACGCCGCGCCAGGAGAGGAGATCCTCCTTGCCGTCGCCGTCGAAGTCGTCGATCGCGGCGAGGTTCGTGCCGAGGTACTCGCCGAGCACGATGCCGTCGATCGCCACGATCCCCGCGCCCGTCGCGCCGCTGCGGATGCCGATTCGGCCGCAGCGCCCGCCGAGCGTCGTGACCCAGTAGTCCGACTCGCCGACCGCGTAGTCGTCGACGCCGTCGCCGTCCTGGTCGTCCAGCGCGACGACCGCCGAGCCGCAGTGCGCCTGGTCGCTGCTGCCCTCGTGCTCGCGCAGCAGCGCTCCGTCGGAGCCGCGGAAGAGCTCGACGCGGCCCGCCGCCACGAAGTTGGGACCGTCGCCGTACCGCTCGGCGACGATCCACTCGGGGATTCCGTCGCCGTCGAGGTCGCCGAGACGCGCGACGCTGCTGCCGTACTCCGCGCTGTCGCGCGTCCCGTGCGCGCTCCAGGTGCGGACCTGCGCGCGGGTCGCGGGCGCCAGCGCCGCGAGCGCGGCGAGGGCGATCGAGAAGGAATGGAAGCGACGCGAACGACCGGACCGGTCGGGCAGGGGCATGGGCGACATGACCGTCGGCTCCAGAGTCCAGCGCCCCCGCGCAGAACGAGCGATCGTTGTATCGGCGCCGGTCGCCGCGGTCACGCGCACCGCCTTCCGCGGCGCGCCGCGCGTCCTGTCACGATCCGGTGCGCTCCCAGAAGGTGAACCACTGGAAGGGGCCGCTCTCGCCGACGCGGACGCACTTGCGCTCGTAGTCGCGCTGGAACTCGGGCAGCGCCCAGAGCTCCTGCTCCGAGCGGAACTTGAGGCGCGCTTCCATCTCGGCCGCCTCGATCGGCCGGTCGAAGACGGCGACGTTGCCCAGCAGCACGTAGCGCGGCCGGCGCGAGAGGACGTAGGCGCCGTCGCCCTTCTCGTGGCCGGCGCGGCCGCGTCCCATGTCGGGGATCGCGACGTGGGCGATGTGCTCGTCGTTCAACCCGAGCATGTCGAGCAGCGGGAGGCGCATGTGCCACGCGATCGATCCCGCCGGCGTCGCCGCGACGAGCGAGCCGGGCGGCGCATGCGCCTCCAGCCACTCGGCGGCGACCCGCTGCCGCGCGACGAAGTAGTTGTCGATCCAGAGGAACGGATGGTCGCGGCCGTTGCCGGGGAAGGTGAGTCCGGAGCGCGGCTCGGGCTTGCGCGACGCTTCGGGGAAGAGGCGCGTGCCGAGGAACGGCCGCGCCGAGCGCCACGCGGTCGAGACGACCAGCAGCGCGACCGCGACGCGCAGCACGACCCGCAGCCGCGGCCGCGCGAAGGCGACGGCGTCGGCCGCGCCGGCCGCGACGAGGAGCGCGACGAACGGGGCGAGGACGACCAGGAAGCGGAAGAAGCCGAGCGACTCGCCGCCGACCGCGACGACGTAGGCGAGCGTGGCGAGCGAGAAGCCCGTCGCCAGCCGCCCCCACTCGGAGCGCGCCGTGCGCCACGCGCCGAACGCCGCCAGCGGCAGCAGCGCGACGCCGTAGGTGCGCGCCCAGTCGCGGAGGTAGTCGATGCCGCGCCACCACTCGGCCGCGTTGCCGCCGACCTTCGCGTAGAAGGTGTTCGGCACCGGCCAGCCGTAGTAGCTGAAGCGCCACGCGAAGTAGGGCCCGTAGACCAGCGCGAAGAGGAGGACGCACGTCGTCGCGCGGCGCAGCGACGCGAGCCGCTCGCCCGCGGCGGTGCGCAGCCGCAGCAGCGCCACCACCGGCAGGAAGAGGAGCGCGTCGGGCCGCGTCATCGTCGCCAGCGCGAGGAGCAGCGGCGTCGCGAGGCGGGCGCGCGGCCGCTCCGGCGCCGCGCTCTCGGTCGCCCAAGCCGCCAGCACCAGGAACGCGGCGAAGGTCGTCTCGAGCCCCGCGATCGACCAGGCGGCGAGCGGCGAGTGGAGCGCCAGCAGCAGCGCGACCGCGACGCCCGCCACCGCGCCGAGCCGGCGGCGCGCCGCGAAGCCGGCCAGCAGCACGATCGCGGCGCCCGCCGCGAGGCTCATCGCCTGCGCGACGCGCGCGAGGTCGAGCGACGGCGCGACCTTGTTCACCGCCGCGAGCAGCGCCATCCAGAGGAAGTTGGTGTAGCCCTCGACCCGCTCGCCGGGATTGAAGACCGGGCCGCTCCCCTCCGCCCAGTTCCGCGCGTAGCGCAGCGTGATGTAGGTGTCGTCGACGATGCGGTCGGCGGCGATGCCCGTCGCGACCAGCAGGAGCGCCGCGGCGACGATCGCCGCCGTCGACCACGAGGGCGCCTTCATCGCGGCGGCTCGCCGGCCAGCCGCGCCGCCGCGTCGGCCGCCATGCGTCCGGCGACGACCGCGTGGCCCGCGCCGTTCCAGTGGCCGTCGTCGGTGAAGTAGAGCAGCGGCCCGCGCGCCGCCGCCTCGCGCAGCGTCGGCGTGAGGTCGAGCCAGTCGCAGCCGCGCGCCGCGGCCAGCTCGCCGAGTCGCAGCGGCAGGTCGGAGCAGCGCCACGCCGCGGCCGCGCTGCCGGGCGCGAGGTCGCAGAGCTCGCCGTAGATGCGGAACTTCTCCGGCACGAAGACGACGACGAGGCGCGCGCCCGCGGCGGCGCATTCGTGCGCCGCCACCTCCAGCAGCGCGGCCGTCTCGGCCAGCGCCGCCTCGTCGCGCTCCGACAGCGGCGCCGCGACGTAGGGGAAGTAGAGGCGCCGGCCGCGGTCGGGTCCCTCGACGCGCAGCACGCCCGACTGCTGGCGCGCGCGCTCCATGTCTCCCGGCGACCTCGGCGTGACGAGGCAGCCGGCCATCCCGAGGAGGTTCGCCTGGAAACTGCGGATCAGGTGGCCCGCCTTCACCTCCTGCACCGCCCCCATCTCGCGCCGGTCCTGCTCGTAGCGGGCGGCGTCGGCGAGGTCGTTGCCCTCGAAGAAGCACCAGTAGACCAGGCGCGGCGCGAGCGGCAGCGCGTGGCGCCGCACGACGATCGCCTCCTGCTGCGGCCCGTACCCGCCGACGCCGAGGTTCGCGACGTCGCGCCCGAGCGCGGCCGCCATCCGCCGCGTCAGCAGCTCGTCGTCGGCCACCAGGGCGCCCTCGACGAACGAGTCGCCCACCAGCGCGACGTCGGCGCGCGCGAGCGTCGTCGCGTTGCGGTAGCCGCGGGCGTCGTAGCGGAGGTCGTAGGCGTACTCGGCGTCGGGCGGCGCGCCGAGCCATCCGACGCAGTCGCCGACCGTCCGCCCCTGCACGTGGCCGCCGGGCGGCCGCGTGTAGATCAGCTCCGCGTCGTCGCGGTTCCACGGGTTCTGGTTGCGCTTCACCCGCAGGAAGAGGTCGTCGCCCGGCCGCGGCAGGTGGCGGCGCCAGTCGAAGTCGGACGCGACGACCGGCGCCTCGCCCGCCGCGACCAGCAGCAGCGGCGGCGCGAGCAGCAGCGCGGCGCGACCCGCGATGCGGCGCCGCGTCCCGCCCGCGCTCCACGCGACGACGAACGCCAGCGCGGCCGCGACGCACCAGAGCGCGAGGAGCGACAGCAGGTCGGCGCTCGTGCCGGCCGGCCGCGTGCGGCCGAACGCGCGCAGCACGCCGTACGCCGCGGCGAGGAGCGCGAGCGCCCCGACCGCGGCCAACGGCCAACGCCGCGCCGCGGCCGAACGGTCCGCGGCCTTCGAACTTCCTTCCTGCAAGCGACCCGACCTCCGCCCTCTTCCGTGGACGACGGGCGGAAGCGTAGCCGACGTGCGCTAGCCTCGCGCGCTCGACGAACCGGAGAGGCGATGAGCGGGACGGCGACCGGAGGATGGAGCGCGGCGGCGTGGCGCGGCGCGCGCGTCGGCCTCGCGCTGGGGGGCGGCGCGGCGCTCGCGTGGGCGCTGCTCGGCGCGCGGCGCGACGGCTACCTCGGCGCGGGGCTGCTCGACCTCGCCTGCCATTCGGCGAGCCGCCGCCTCGCGGGCGCCCGCCTCCACCTCTCGGCCGCGACGCTCGCGCTCCTCGGCGCGCTGCTTTGCGGCGCGGCGGCGAAGCTCCGGTCGCGGCCGCTGCGCCACCTCCTACTCGCGCTGCCGCTCGGCGCCGCGACCGCGGTCGCGATCACCGGCGCCTGGATCGCGCGCGACGAGGTGACGCCCGACCTCCCCTTCGCCAAGGCCCTCGTGCTCCACGGCGCGCTCGCCGCGGCCGGCGCGGTCGCGGCCTTCCTCGCGAGCCTGCTGCTCGCGCGCGGCGGCATCGCGCGGTGCGTCGCGGCGGCGCTGCCGTGGCTGGCGGGCGGCGCGTTCGCGCTCGACGACCAGCCGCTCGGCGAAGCGGGCGCGGCGCGCGGCGGCGACGGGAAGCAGAGCCTGGTCCTCGTCTCGCTCGACACGCTGCGCGCCGACCGCCTCGGCTGCTACGGCGGCGAGCGCGACACGACGCCCCACCTCGACGCCTTCGCCGCGACCGCGATCCGCTTCGCCGACGTGAGCGCGCCGTTCGCGTTCACGCTCACCTCGCACGCGACGATGATGACCGGCCTCGATCCGGCGGCGCACGGCGCGACGCTGCTCGGCGAGAAGATCGAGCAGCGGCTCCGCCCCTACCGCGACGTGCCGACGCTCGCCGCCGCGCTGCGCGACGCCGGCTGGGCGACGATCGGGCTGGTCGACACCTGCCTCTGGATGCAGCCGGGCTGGGGGCTCGAGCGCGGCTTCATGATCTGGCGCAACGTGCCGGGCGGCGCGGCGCGCAAGCGCGAGGCGCTCGCGACGCTGCTGCGCGACCTGCGCGGCCGGCCGGCGTTCCTCTTCTTCCACTGCTTCGACGCCCACTCCGACGGCAAGCGCCTCCCCTACGAGCGCGACGCGCGCGACGCCGGCCGGTACGCGGGCGCGCCGCCCGCCGGCTTCGACGGCTGCGATCCGGCGGAAGCGACGCGCTGCGCGTCGGCGCTGCTGCGCCACTGGAACGACACCGCCGCGCCGCTGCCCGACGCGCTGGTGCGCCACCTCTCCGACCTCTACGACGAGGGGATCCGCTCGCTCGACCGCGAGATGGGCGACGTGGTCGAGCTGCTGCGAACCGCCGGACTGCTCGACCGCGGCGTCGTCGCGATCACCTCCGACCACGGCGAGGAGTTCCGCGAGCACGGCCGCTTCATGCACGACGCGCAGCTCTTCGAGGAGAGCCTGCGCGTGCCGCTGCTGCTGCGGCTGCCGGGCGGGAGCTCGGGCGGGCGCGTGGTGGGCGCGCCGGCCGGGCTCGTCGATCTCGCGCCGACGCTGGCCGACGCGCTCGGGACGACGCTGCCGCCGATGCAGGGGCGGTCGCTGCTGGCCGCGCTCGCGACGCCCGACGACGAGCTGCGCCCCGTCTTCTCGGGCGCGCTGCCCGACGAGGAGGCGGTGAAGCTCGGCCGCTTCAAGCTGCTGCGGAGGGGCGAGCAGCGCCAGCTCTTCGACCTCGTCGCCGACCCGCGCGAGACGAAGGACGTCGCCGCCGGCCATCCCGACGTCGTCGAGGCGCTGGCGCGCCACCTCGACGGCCGGCGCGCCGAGAACGCCGCGCTCGCCGCGACGCGCTCGCGCGCCGGCGCGCCCGCGCCGAGCGCCGCCGAGATCCGCAAGATGGACGCGATCGGGTACTGAATGAGTGGCGGCGGATGAGTGGCGGCGGCAAGCCTGCCGCCGCGGCGGCTCAGCGCTGGTTCGACCGCGTTGCGCGTGCTGCCTTCTTCGCCACCTTCTTCGCGGCCTTCGCGGCTTTCGTCTTCTTCATCAGAGCGGCGCAGGCGGTCGCGAGCGGCTTGCTGCGGCGGGCGATCGCCTTGACGGCCCAGAGGGCGCCCTTGTCGACGAAGTTGCGGCCGTCCTGCAGCCCCTCGCCGACGCGCGGCAGCAGGCGGCGGAAGTCGGCGTCGCCGCGCCCCTTGTCGTGGAGCGCGACGCAGGCGATCAGCGCGAAGCCGGCCCGCTTCACGAACTCCTCGCTCCGTCCGGTCCACCGCTCCGCCACCTCGAGCGCGAAGGGGAGCAAATCGAAGAGCTTGAAGCAGGCGGTGTCGACGATCGCCCAGTTGTCGAAGTCCCTGGCCCACCGCTCGAGCTGCGCCGCCGTGACGCGCTCCGGCTCCTCGACGTAGATCGCGACCGTCTTCGCCTCGTACTCCTCGCGCTTCCAGAGCGCGGCGGCGAGCTCGTGGCTCCGCCCGAACTGCGCGGCGATCTCCTGCATCGCGGCCATCCGCACGCCGAGCGCCGCCTTCACCTTGATCCCGTAGCGCGGCTCCATCTCGTCGCGGATGCGCGGCTCGGCGCGCCGCCGCAGCTCCGCCATCACCGCCTCGACCTGCTCCGCCACCGCCGCCGCTCCGCTCCGCGCCGCCATCACGGTCCTCCGCCTGCGTAGCCGATGCCCGCCAGTTCCGGTCGCGACGAGAGGTCGCTCGCGTCGAGCACGTTCGGATGGGCGACCCGCTCCGCGAGCGCCTCGCGCAGCGCCTGCTCGAAGGCGGCGGCGACGTCGGGCTGCGCCGCGGCGAGGTCGCGCTCCTCGCGCGGATCGGCGCGCCAGTCGAAGAGCTGCCCGCCGTGCGCCTCGTGCCAGACGAAGTGCCACCGCCCGCGCAGCAGCGACCGCATCGCGCCGTCGAAGCAGGGGCGCAGCCGGTACTCGTGCCACGGGTGGCGCGCCAGCTCGGCGATCACCAGCGGCTCGGCGTCGAAGGCGTCGCCGTCGCGCAGCAGCGGAGCGAGCGACGGGCCGGGGAAGGTCGCGTCGTCGAGGCCCAGCAGCTCGACGATCGTCGCCGGCAGCGAGGCGAGCGAGACCGGCAGCGCGACCGTCCCGCCCGCCGGCGCGAGGCCGGGCGCGCGCACGATCAGCGGCACCTGGAGCGTGTCGCGCTGGAGCGAGCCGCGATGGAGCCGCGCGCCGCGCTCGCCGAACGACTCGCCGTGGTCGGCCGTCACGATCACGATCGTGCGGTCGAGGCGGCCGCGCCGCGCCAGCTCGTCGAGGAGGCGGCCGAGCTCGTGGTCGATCGCGAGCAGGCACTCGTCGTAGCGGCGCGCCTCTTCGGCGACGAGCGCGTCGTCCCACGTCCGCTTCTCGCCGGCCGCCGGCGCGGGCATCGGCTCCGGCGCGATCCCGTCGCCGCGGAAGCGGCCGGCGGTCGCGGCGGGCGGGTGGTAGGGATCGTGCGCGTCGAAGAAGTTGAGGACGGTGAAGGCGGGCCGGTCGGGCTCGCGGTCGAGGAAGTCGAGGCAGCCGTCGACGACCGCCGACGCCGGCTTGCGCAGCAGGGCGGAGCCGACGCGCGGATCGACGCGGATCAGCACCTCGCGGCCGAGCAGCGTCGCGGCGAGGCGCGCCGGCCAGGCCCAGCCGAAGTCGTCGAACCGCGCGAAGCCGCGCGCGAAGCCGAAGCCGCGATGGAAGAAGCTGAGGTTGGCCGAGACGGCGCCGGTCCGCCAGCCGCGCGCGGCGAGGAGCTCCGGCAGCAGCGGCAGCGCGCCGTCGAGCGGGCCGAGCAGCGCGCCGTGCTCGTACGGCAGCCGTCCGGTCAGCAGCGACGCGTGGGCCGGCAGCGTCCACGACGAAGTGGAGAAGCAGCCGTCGAAGCGGACCCCTTCGGCGGCGAGCGCGGCGAGGCGCGGCGTCGTCGGCCGCGCGTAGCCGTAAGCGGAGAGGTGGTCGGAGCGCGTCGTGTCGAGGATCACCAGCAGCACGTCGCGCGCGCCGGCCGGCGGCGTCGTCGCGGGCGCGCGAGCGGAGCGCGCCGCGATCCACTGCTGTCCCGCGATCAGCGCGACCACCGTCGCCGCGATCGGCGCCGCGAACCGGCCGCAGCGCGCCCAGCCGCGCGCGCAGCGCCGCGTCGCGAACCCGACGGCGACGCCGAGCGGCAGCGCGATCGCGGTCGCGACGCCGCGCGAGAGCTCGTTCGTCAGCCGGCAGACGTCCCACGCGAGCAACGCGACCGCGCCCGCCGCCAGCAGCGGGAGTCGCTCGCGCACGCGCAGCAGCCGCAGCAGGAGCGCGCCGACCGCCGCGACGGCCGCGAAGAGGAGCGCGTCGACCAGCGGCGCGACCCAGAGGATCTCCGGCCCGCACGAGAAGGAGATCGGCCAGCGGGTGCGGCGCGCCTCCTGCGCGGCGAGCAGCCCCGCCCCCTCGATCAGTCCGGCGAGGAGTCCGATCGCCGCGGCGACGCGCAGCTCGTCGCGCCACGCCGAGGCGGCGGCGACCCGCTTCTCACCGGTCATCGTCGACGTATCCCGCGGCGCGCAGCGCCTCCACGTCGAAGTCGCCGACGTCGGGATCGCTCGGCGGCGCGAGCGGCGGCCCCTCGTAGCGCGGCAGCTTCGCCAGCTCCTCGTCGAGCCGGCGCGAGAGGGCGGCGCGCCGCTCCGCCTCGGCGGCGGCGAGGTCGTCGCGCTCGACGCGGTCGGTCGCCGGCGCGAAGAGCTGCTCCACCGCGCCGCCGTGGTGGACGCGGCGCACCAGCTTGCGCTCGCCGTCGCCGATCGAGCGCAGCACGGTGGCGAGGTCGACGATGTCGCGATTGAAGCCGCGCACCGGCGCCACGCGCTCGAGGTGGCCGAGGTAGGGATCGCCGAAGCCCAGCACGATGTCGCGCGCGACGAAGCGGCCCGGCAGCAGCGTCCGTCCGTCGGACAGCTCGTCGAGCGGCGCCGCCGGCTGCAGCCGCGCCGCGTCGAGCAGCGTCGGCGCGACGTCGACGAGCTGGCAGAGGCCCGCCTCCCGCGTGCCGGCGGCGATCGACTGCGGCCAGCGCAGCGCGAGCGGCACGTGGAGGAGCGCGTCGTTCACCGCGAAGACGTGGTCGTAGCGGCCGCCGTCGCCGAGGTTCTCGCCGTGGTCGGCGGTGATCGCGACCAGCGTCCGTTCGCGGCCGAGCGACCGGTCGATCGAGTCGAGCAGCAGGCCGAGCTGCCGGTCCTGGTACTGGATCGCCGCGGAGTAGAGCGCCCGCAGCGACTCGTCGAGCGGGCCGGCGACCTTCCGGCCCGCCATCGCGAGCGGCCCGTAGTAGCGGCGCGAGACGTCGGTCGCCGTGAACACGCCGGGCGACGGCTCCGTCTGCGCGAGGCGCTCCGCCAGCGCCGGCAGGAAGCGCCAGTGCGCCTCCATCAGGTTGACGAAGAGGAAGAGCGGCGCGTCGCCCTCGTCGCGCGCGAGGAAGCGGTCGATCCGCTCGACCGCCTCGGCCGCGCCGTGGTCGGCCTGCGGCGCCGGCCAGCCGAGCAGCTCGACCAGCGGCTGGATCGCCAGCTCGCGGCCGCGCGCGCCGAGCGGCACGACCGTGTCGAAGCCTTGCAGGAGGTTGCTCTCGTCGAGGTACTCGTTCGCGACGAACGCCGCGGTCCGGTAGCCGCCGCGCTCCTTCAACGCCTCGGCCAGCGTCGTGAAGCGCGAGTCGAGCCAGCGGTGGTGCTCGAAGCTGGCGCCGTGGCTCGGCGGGAAGAAGCTGGTGAAGAGCGAGGCGTGCGACGGGACCGTCCACGGCGCGGGCGAGAAGCAGCGCTGGTAGAGGGCGCCGTCGCGCGCGAACTGGTCGAAGCGCGGCGTGAGGCCGCCGCCGTGGCCGTAGGCGCCGAGGAAGTCGGCGCGCGTCGTGTCGAGGACGATCAGCACGAGGTCGGGGCGGCCGTCGCTGCGCGGCGCGTGGCCGGCGGCGGCGACCGTCGCGGCGCGGCGCAGCAGCGGCGGCGCGGCGACGAGGACGGCCGCGATCGCCAGCGCGCCCCACCCTCGCAGCCGCCACGGCGCGTCCGCGTCGAACCGCTCCCCCACCCACGAGCGGAGCGTCGCCGCGCTGGCGAGCAACAGCAGCGCGAGCGTCGCGACCAGCGGCAGCGCGCCCTGCCCCGACAGGAGCAGCAGCAGCGCGACGACGCCGAGCCACGCGACCAGCAGCGCCGCGCGCCCGCCGCCGAGCGCGCCGCGCAGCAGCGCGATCGCCAGCGCCGCGAAGGGGAGCGCGACCACGGCCCCCCCCGTCCCGAAGAGCGCGTAGAGGCCGACGCTCGCGATCGCGGCTGCGAGCGGCAGTTCGCGCGCGTGGAGCGCGACGTCGAGCGCGCCCGCGGCCGTCGCCGTCCAGAACGCCACCAGCAGCAGCCGCGCGAGGAGCGGCAGCAGGGCGCGGCGCGGCGCGGCGGTCGGCTCGTTCACGGGCGCGGGCTCCATTCGTGGACGCTAAGCCCCTCCGCCTGGAACTTCGGCGGACCGTAACGGGCGGCCAGCGCCGCCTCGCGCGCCGCGTCGACGCCGTCGGCGACGATGAACAGCGGACGCGCGAGCGCCGCAAGATACCGCTCGTCGTCGGCGTCGATCGGCGCCGCCGCCACCAGCGCCGCCGTGATCCGGGCGCGGCGCGCGGCGTCGCGATGCGCCTGGACCAGGTAGTGCTCCGCGTAGTCGGTGAAGAGCGGCCGGCCCGCCAGCGCCGGCAGCTCCGACACGTTGCCGGTCGACGCGCGGCCGCGCGGCCCGGGATCGCGCACGACGATCGCCGACTCGGGCGTCTCGCTGCGCAGCCACTGAAGCAGCGTCGCCTCCGGCCCGCCGTACGGCGTGCGGACCAGCAGGCCGCGCTCCACCACCAGGTCGACCGGCGCGCGGCCGAGGTAGCTCCAGAGGACGATGCCGAGCGTCGGCAGGCAGAGCGCGTGGAGCAGCAGCGCGCGCGCGCGCGCCTGCCGCGGCACCGCGCGCGCGTCCATCACGCCGCGCGGCCGCGGCAGCACGAAGCCGGCCGCCGGCACGGCCAGCAGCACCAGCGCCGCGTGGAAGAAGTTGTCCTCGTTGCCGACCGGGAGCGCGAGGAAGACGGTCGCGACGACCAGCGGCGCCGCGGCGATCAGCAGCGCCAGCGCGATCGTGCGCGGCGTGCCGCCGAACCGCGTCCGTCCGAACCACGCGGCGACCATCACCAGCCAGCCCGCCGCGACGACGCCGATCGCGCGCGTCGGCTGGAAGACGATGCGCCCCGCCGCGTCGCCGCGGCCGAGCAGGTGGAACCACCACGGCAGGCTCGCGAGGCAGCCGCACGCCAGCGAGAGCGCGATCCAGAGCGACCAGCGGACGCGCAGCGCCTGGTCGGGCGCGCGGCGGCGCAGCCATGCGGCGGCGACGAGGCCGCAACCCAGCGCGGCGCAGCCCGCCAGTCCCGTGATCGGGCTGAAGAGCGTGCAGAAGTGGGCCGCGAGCGCGACGCCCAGCAGCGCCAGCTTGCGCGGCTGGATCGCGGCCAGCGCGACCATCAGCGCCGCCTGCAGCAGCGCCGCCAGCGCCAGCGGCCGCGCCGTCACGTTGAGGAAGTAGGCGGCCAGCGGGCCGAGCGTCGCGTGGGGATCGCCGATCCGCAGCGCGCCGAGCGCCGGGTGGACGAGCCCCCAGAGGTAGTCGCCGTCCGCCGCGAAGCCCTGCCGCGTGAAGAGCGCGGAGCCGTGCTTGAACCAGCGCGCCAGCAGCACGAGCGGCCCCTGCGGATGGGCGGCGGCGAAGACCAGCAGCGGGATCGTCGCGCCCGCGACGCCGTTGCGCAGCAGGAGGCGCCCGAGCGAGCCGCCCAGCACGACGACCGCCGCCGCGGCGAGGAGCACCAGCGCCTCCATCGCGTCGAGCGGCGAGAGGCCGCACATCTGCGCGACGCCCAGCGCGAAGTCGTGGAAGAAGTAGTAGTAGGGCAGCGGCTCGCCGGCGAAGAGCGGATCCTCGGGCGGGTGGATCGCGTCGGGCTGCGCGCGCGCGTCGCAGCGGTCGGCGATCGCGAGGTGGAGGAAGCCGTGGGCCGAGACGCGCGTGCGCACCGAGTCGTGGCGCACGACGAAGAAGAGCGCGACCCAGGCGAGCGCGAGCAGGAGCGTCGCGGCGAGGCGGCTCCTCATCGCGCGGCCCCGTCGAGGCGCGCGAGGAGCTCGCGGCGGCCGCAGCGCTCCGCGGCGCGCCGCACGACGTCGAGGTACTTCGGCAGCACCGCCGACTCGCTCCACTGCTCGACGTAGGCGCGCCAGCCGTTGGCGCCGAGGCGCGCGCGGTGCGCCGGGTCGCGCAGCCGCGCGAGCCCCGCGACCAGCTCGTCCTGCGTCGTGAAGAGCTCGCCCGCCTGCGACCGCTCGACGATCTCGGGGAAGGGGCCGAGGCGGCGCGCCAGCACCGGCGTCCCCTGCGCGAACGCCTCGATCAGGATGATGCCGAAGGTCTCGAAGCAGACGCTCGGCACGACGAGCGCCAGCGCGTGGCGGTACCAGCCGGCGAGCTCGTCGGAAGGGACGCGGCCGAGGAAGCGGACGCGCTCGCAGCCGGCGGCCAGCTCCTTCAGCGTCGCCGCGTGCTCGCCGTCGCCGGCGATGACGAGGTCGGCGTCGCGGATCCGCTCGCGGAAGAGCGGGATCACGTCGTCGAGCCCCTTGATCTTCTCGAGGCGCCCCACGAAGAGGACGTAGGGGCGCGGGTGCGGCGGCGCGCCGGCCGCGGGCGCGGGCGCGGTGGCGCCGGCGGGCGGATCGGGGAGGAAGTAGTTCACGACCTCCATGTCGCGCGGGAAGCCGAACTCGCGGTGCTTGTCGCGGCTGAAGTCGCTCATCGCGATGAAGGCGTCGACGTGGCGCGTCTCGCGCTCGAGGTAGCCGGTGGAGCGCCAGAGCTGCGGCGGGCGGCGGTAGGTGAGCACGCACTTCAGGCACTCGCGGCCGGTGCAGAGCTCCTTGTTGTGGCGCCAGAGGACGTGCGACGGGCAGACGAGCCAGTGCTCGTGCGCCATGTAGAGCTTGAGCGCGTCGCCGTACTTGAGGATGCCGGGCCCGCCGACGAGCGAGACGTTGTGGAAGTTGATCACGTCGAAGCGGCCGTCGCGCAGCAGGCGCGCGATGCGCCGGCCGTGGACGACGGGGCGGCCGAGCTGCTGCGTCAGCACGTTCGAGAGGAGCCCGAAGCGCGACTCGAGCGGCACGACCTCGAGGCCGGGCGGATGGACCTTCGCCGCCGGCTCGCGGCCGGGCGCGAGGTTGCGCCACGCGTCGGCGTCGTGGATCACCGTCACGTGGTGGCCGCGCCGCAGCAGGCCGTGGCAGAAGCGCTCGATGCCGATGCCGTCGCCGCCGAAGTTGAACGGCGGATAGAAGGTCGTGACCATCGCGAAGCGGAGGCTCATGCGCTGCGCCACCCGCCGCGCCACCAGGCGACCGCCAGCAGCGCGAAGAGGGCCAGCAGCGCGCCCGCCAGCCACGCCGGGCCGCCGCCGAGCGACTGGCGCAGCACGGTGTGCCACGGCAGCTGGAACCCCTCCTCGAAGAGCGCCGCCCAGCTGCGCGCCACCGTCGACTCGGCGAAGGCGTGCGGCGCCAGCGGCGGCGTCGCGCGCGCCATCGCCAGCACCAGCGAATGGAAGGCGCAGGGCGCGGCGATCCACGCGACGCGGCGCTCCGGCCACTCGGCGAGCGGCCGCGCCGCCAGCAGCGCGAGGAAGGGCGCGAGCGGCGCGAGGCCGCGGAAGCCGCTGTTCCACTGCAGCCGCGTGAACTGGTTCGCCGCGGAGAAGAGCAGGAAGGCGGCGGCGAGCGACCAGACGAAGCGCTGCTGCGCCGGCGCGACCGCGGGCGGCGCGTCGGCGCTGGCCGGCCGGAAGGCGAGGAGCAGCAGCGGCGCGAAGGCGAAGAGGCCGTAGCTCGGGTCGAGCAGGTTGCGCCAGAGGAGCTCGGCGCTCGGCCAGTCGAAGCCGTGGTAGCCGGCGACGCTCCAGTGGGCGTCGGGCATCCAGCGCTGCGCCGGCCGGAAGGGGTCGCCGAACTGCGCCCACTGCGTGAAGAAGAGGAGCGCGAGCGGCAGCGCGGCGCCGAGCGCGAAGGGAAGAGAGCGCGCGCACGCGCCGCGCGCGCCGCCGCCGCGGACCTCGCGGTCGCGCCACCCGTCGATCAGCAGCGCGCCGCCGAACCACGCGGCGATCACGGCGCCGGAGTAGTCGAAGAGCAGCGTGCCCGCGGCGCAGAGGCCGCCCGCGAAGAGACGGCGGCCGGAGAGCGGCGCGCGTTCGCCCGGCCGCAGCAGCACGAACGCGGCGAAGGCGGCGAGCGCCTCGAGCTGGTTGTGGTTGAGGAAGGCGCTGCGGAAGAGGAGCGGCGTCGCCAGCGGGAAGAGCCACGCGAGCGCCGCCGCGCGCTTCGCGGCGACGCCGCGTCGCAGCAGCTCGCCATGGAAGAGCAGCGCGAGGAGCGCGGCGGCCGGCGCCATCACGCCGACCGCGGTGATCGCCGCCGCGGCGCCGAACCGGAGATGGAGCCCGCGCTTGCGCACCTCGGCCATGAAGGCCTGGCGGCGCGGGTAGTCGCTGTCGAAGCGGGCCGGCTCGCCGCCCGCGGCGGCCGCGCGCGCCGCCTCCTGCTTGCCGCGCTCCTCGAGCTTCGCCAGCAGCGGCTCGCACAGCGCCAGCAGCGGCGCCGCGACCAGCGACGCGCCGACCTGGTTGTTGGCGTACCAGTGGCCGTCGACGTGGCGGAAGAGGTCGGGATGGAGGCCGGCCCACTCGTCGCACTGCAGCGTGCCGTGCTGCGCGAGCGCGAACGCCGGATAGTGCTCGCGCTGGAGGTTCGTCGCGAAGAGGAGCGAGCTCGCCGCGAAGACCGCAACGAAGAGGCGCACGCGCACCGAACGGAGCCACCGCATCGTCGCGCGCCCCTCCCTCCCGTCGCGGCCGCGCAGGCGCCGCTCAGCCGCCGCGCAGCCGCCGCTCAGCCCTTGCCGCTTCCCGCCTCGCCCGCCGGCCGCACCAGGAGCGCGCCCTCGCCGAGCTGCGCCTCGACCATGTCCTTCTCCTGGTACTCGAGGTCGCTGTTGATGTCGAGCACCGCCGCCTTCGTCACCTCGCCGTTGATCATCTGCGCCGTGACGAGCCCCATCTCGATCGAGTGGTCGGCGTTGTTGTAGCGGAAGGTGCCGCCGCGCCCGACGATCGCGACGCGGTCGAGCTTCTCGATGTGGTCGCGCATCCGCTTGAGCTTCTCGAGGTAGCCGAGCGAGTAGACCGGGTAGGCGTTGCCGGCGCGCACGGTGAAGCCGCCGAGGATCTGCTCCGGCTTCACGAAGCCGAGCCGGCAGACGTCCCGCTTGCCCCACTCCACCATCTCGGCCTCGGACTTCTTCCAGACCGCGTCGTCCTTCATGCAGAAGTACTCGAGGACGACCGAGCTCTTCCCCTTCGGCGCCATGTCGGGCGACCAGTTGCGCGGCTCGTGGAGGCGCGCGAAGCCGAGCCCCTCGTCGTGGCAGTAGATCCAGGTGTCCTTGGTCATCTGCGGCACGTCGAGCATCAGGTTCACGGTGATGACCGAGCGGAACTCGAGGCTGGTCGCCGCGTCGAGCACCGGCTGCGGCGGCCTCGGCTCGAGGCCGTGCACCAGCAGCGACGTGAGCGGCACGGTCGAGACGACGTAGTCGCCGGTGATCGACTGGAGCTTGCCGCCCTTCTCGTAGGTGACGACGACCTTGGAGGGGTCGCTCACGTCGACCTTCCGCACGAACGCCTCGAGGTGGACCGCGTTGCCGGCGCGCTGGATCACGCGCGCCATCGTCTCGCAGATCTCCTGGTAGCCGTAGCGCGGGTAGACGAAGGTCTCGATCAGCGTCTTCGCCTTCTTGTCCTTCGGCTTCAGCAGCGCGTTGGTGATCGCCGTCCAGATCGACAGCCCCTTGCTGCGCTGCGACACCCAGTCGGACGACATCTGGCTGCAGGGACGGCCCCACACCTTCTCGCTGTAGCGGCGGAAGAACATGTCGAAGAGGCGCCGCCCGAACTGCGAGACGAAGGCGTCCTCCATCGTGTGGATCGGCCGCTTGCGGATCGCCTGCGAGAGCGTGTTCATCCCGTAGTCGACGACGCAGAGGAACGAGGTCCAGAGCCCCGCGTTCTGGAGGACGTTCTTGATCGAGATCGGGTAGTCGAAGTACTTCCCGCTGAAGAGGATCCGGCTGATCCGCTCGACCTCGACGAGCTGCCCCTCCATCAGGCGCAGGAACCACGAGTGGAGCTGCTTGTTCTTCGTGAACCAGCGGTGGCCGCCGAAGTCGAAGCGGTAGCCGTCCTTCACCACGGTGCGCGAGAGGCCGCCGAGGTAGTTCTCCTTCTCGAGGACGGTCACCTTGTAGCCGTACTCGACGAGCTTGTGGGCGCACGAGAGGCCGCCCGGCCCGGCGCCCAGCACGAGGACGTGTCGATTGCGGTCAGCCATGGAAGGTCACAAGCCCCCAGCGGGCCCGCTCACCGGACGAGCGACCCAGTTGTAGACGCGCGAGATCACCCACCCCGCGACGAAGCCGATGACCGCGCCGTACGGGAGCGCCAGCACGAGCCGGCCCCACGTCACGTCGTAGCCCGGCAGGAAGTGGCGGAGCAGGCGGAGGTGCTCGCCCACCTTCGGACCGCCGCGCAGCAGCAGGACCAGCGTCGCGCCGAAGAGGCCCGACGCGCAGAGCCCGCCGAGCGTCGCGCCCAGCACGCGCGCGTTGAGGCGCGTGAGCGTCTCCTCGAGGAGGCGCTCCGACTCGACCTGCTCGTGGATGGTGTCGATCGGCGACTTCACGGCGTCTCGCTCCCGCTCAGATCTCGTCGAGCAGGTGGCGCCGCCGCCACCGCTCGCTCTTCGACTTCAGGCGCCCCAGCACCAGCAGCAGCGCGACGTTGCGGAACGCCGCGACCGCGAAGCCCGCGACGAAGCCCGCCGCGAAGCCGTAGAGCGCCCCGACCGCGGCGCCCGCCGCGTCGACGCTGAAGCCGGGGAAGTAGCTCGAGAGGACCTTCAGGTTCTTGCCGACCTCCGCGCCGCCGCGCAGCCAGAGGAGCAGCGTCGCGACCCCCACCGCCAGCCCCGCCGCGACCCCCGCGCCGCAACCGAGCGCGAGCGGATGGAGGCGCACGAAGGCGCGACGGATCGCCTCCTTGCGGCGCTCCGCCAGCTGTCGCAGGCGCGCGGCGAGCTCGTCGACTTCGGCCATCGGGGCGGCAGCCCTCTCCCTTGCTCACCGGTCGCGCCACGAAACGGGCTCCCATCGTAGCGGTGAACCGAATCGCTCCCGGCACGCCACGGCGCGACCATCGGCCGCCGCCGACGGCGCGCCTTCGGCCGCGGAGGGGAGGCGCGGTCGATGGGACGAAGTTGCCGGCCCGCGCGCGAGGATCCGCGGCCGCGCGCGCCGCGCCGCGCGCGCTCAAGGCCGCCCGCCGGCCGTCCCGAAGGTGGGAATCGCGCCACGCCGACGGCGCGCGGGAGCGGGCTATCGTCTGCGCCCTCCGAGATCTCCCACCGATGGATGCCCGCCCTTGAGCCTCCCCTCCCGCATCGCGCGGCACGTGAAGCTGGTCCGCCGCGCCGCCGAGGCGCAGCCGACCGCGACGCCGCCGTTCCTGATCCTGTTCATCAACAGCATCTGCAACCTGGCGTGCGACCACTGCTTCTACTGGAAGGAACTGAACCAGCGCGACGACCTCACCAAGGACGAGATCTTCGCGCTGGCGCGCAGCCTCGGCCCGGTCGAGAACCTCAACTTGTCGGGGGGCGAGCCCTTCCTGCGCAAGGAGTTCGCCGAGATCTGCGACTTCTTCGTCCGCAACAACGGCGTGAAGCGGATCTACTGCCCGACCAACGGCTACTACGCCGACAAGACGATCGCCGCGCTGACGAAGCTCTTCGAGAACCAGGAGCTGAAGCTCTTCGCCGCCGAGATCTCGCTCGACGGCATGCCGCCCTACCACAACTGGTTCCGGCGCGACCGCAAGAGCTTCGAGAAGGCGATGGAGACCTACGAGGCGCTGGCCGAGCTGAAGAAGAAGGAGCCGCGCCTCGAGATCCACTCGATCTCGACCGTGACCGGCGAGAACCTCGAGGAGATCCAGCGCCTCACCACCTACCTGTTCGAGCGCTGCCCGGCGATGACGCACCACAACCTCGCGATGATCCGCGGGGAGCGCAAGCGGCCGACGCTGATGGGCGTCGAGCTGAAGGGCTACCAGGAGCTGGTGCAGTACTCGCGCCGCCTCTGGAGCGCGCGCGAGGAGGGGCGCCACGGCAGCGTGGTCGACCCGATGCTGCACTGGGCGAAGGTGAAGACGGCCGAGGTGCAGACGCAGTACGTGCCGTGCAAGGCGGGCATCCTCTCGGGCGTCGTCTACGCCAACGGCGACGTCTCGGTCTGCGAGCAGCACGCCCCCATCGGCAACCTCCGCAAGCAGACGTTCCCCGAGATCTGGAACGGGCCGGTCGCGCGCAAGCTGCGCGAGTCGATCGCCTGCAAGGAGTGCTTCTGCACCAACGAGGTCTTCCTCTGGCCGAGCGTCGCGTTCCAGCCGGTGCCGCTGATGAAGGCGTTCATCGGCGCGCGCGCATGGCACTACCCGACGCCGCTCGAGCCGCACGAGCGCGTGCCGGTCGGCGACCCGTGGGACCGCGCGAAGCTCCCCGCCGAGGCGATCGCCTACCTCGACGACCCGAAGGGACGCCGGCTGCCGACCGTCCCGCAGCAGTGAGCGCGCCGCGGCAGTAACCTCCCGGCCTCGAAGGGGAGGACGCCATGCCGCCGACCGCGTCGCGCCTCGCATGCGGGATCGCCGGCCTCGCGGCCGCCTTCGCGCTCGACGCGCCGCTCGCGCCGACCGCGGTGAAGGCGCTCGAGAGGGCGGCGGTCGACGTCGCGAAGGCGGGCCGCGGCGAGGAGCTCGACGAACTGCTCGACCTCCTCGCGCAGGCCGGCATGGAGCCCGCCGCGCGCGCCAAGCTCTCCGCGTCGGCGCGCAAGGAGCTGGCGAAGGCGAAGAAGCCGGCGGCGAGCGTCCCCTCCGCCGCGAAGACGCTGGCGAAGGCGGCCGCCGATCTCGCGGCCGAGCTGCCGGATCGCGGCGACGAGGAACGCCTCGCTCTCGCGCGCCTGATCGTGCGGCTCGACGACTCGAACGAGGCGGCGCAGCGCGCGCTCGGCCGCTCGCAGGTCGGGGGCGCGTGGCTCGACGAGAAGGAGCAGGCGCGCCGCGAGCGGAAGGCCGCGATCACGGCGGCCGTCGCGAAGGCGCACCAGCTCCCGATCGACGTGAAGCTCGAGCCGAGCTCGCTCTTCTTCTTCGAGGGGTCGAAGTGCAAGACGCCGCAGTGCGCGCGCGCCGCGTCCATCTCGCTCCACGGCGTCTGGCCGGCCGAAAAGCTCGACCGCGTGCTGCGCGAGGCGTTGCGCGCGCTGGCGCTCGACCGCTTCCTGCTCGAGGGCGACCTCTCGCTGCCGCGCCTCCGGCAGCGCTCGTTCGTCACGTTCGACGAGGAGGGCGAGTACCTGAAGGCGGTCGACGTCGCGGCGAAGCGCAAGCTGATCGACGCGCAGACGGTCGCCGCCGCGCCGAACCTCAGCGGCGTCTTCGTCGGCGAAACCTACCTCGGCGCCGACGCGACCGAGGCGTCGCTCTCCGCGCTGATCCACTCCTACCTCGTGACCGACGCGCCCTTCGGCCAGAAGGATCCGATCGCGCTCGACGACGCGCAGGCCGCGGCGTGGGCCGGCCTCGCCAACTGGACGTCGCTCGCCTACCTCGGCGACCGGCTGCCGACCTACCTGGTCGAGGAGACGAAGGAGTCGCAGCTCGCGTCGGGCGCGACGGCGAGCCTGAACGACGAGCAGCGGCGCGTCCGCGAGCGCCTCCTTCTCCTCTCCGACGCCGGGATCGCCGGCGGCCGCGCGTGGATGCAGTACCTCGCGGCCCATCGCCAGGACCCGCCGCTGTCGGCCGCGCTCGTCGACCAGGTCGGCCGCCTCGGCGGCGAGGAGCTGCTGAAGGCGACCTTCGTCTTCGAGTGGATCTCGCTCGAGGGGCCGGCGCTGCCGTGGATGCGCAAGCTGCCCGACCAGTGGCCGTCGAAGTCGCGGCTGCAGATCCTGGAGGGCGCGGCGGGCCGGCCGCTCGCGGAGTTCGAGTCCGACTGGCGCGACTGGATCGTGGGCGAGCCGCGCGGGCTCGCGGCGCGCCTCGCCGGCCCGGCGACCGACGCGAAGCTCTCGCCGCTCGAGCAGCAGACGCTCGACGAGCTCGTCGCGATCCGCAAGAAGGCGGCGTGCAGCGACAAGGCGCTCGAGATCGATCGCGACCTCGCGTCGGGCTGCCGCAAGCACGCGCTCTACCTCGCGAGGAACCGCGACCAGCTCGAGCGCTGGCCCGACGCGCACGAGGAGTACCCCGACCGGCCGCTCTTCGATCCCGAGGGCGCGTTCGCCGGCACGCACGCGGTGATCCATCCCGGCGTCGAGAGCGGGCGCGAGGCGATCGCGGGCTGGATGGCGACCTACTACCACCGGCTGCCGCTCCTCGAGCCGGGCCTGGTGCGCGTCGGCATCGCGCTCGAAGCGGGCACGGCGGTGCTCGACTGCGGCTCGTTCGTCAAGCCGCGCACCGGCGTCGGCGCCGACGCGGCGTCGCGCAGCGAGGGCGATCCGACCTACTGGGGCGTCGCGTGGCCGCCGTCGGGCGCGACCGACGTGCCGACGCGCTTCGAGGCGGAGCTGCCCCACCCGGTGCCGGGCGAGGACGAGTCGACGATGGGCTACCCGATCACGTGGCAGCTCCGCTACCGCTTCGCGGCGCGGCCGACGGTCGAGCTCGCGCTCCACGCGGGCAGCGCGAGCGGGCCGCTCGTCCCGTGCTGGTTCTCGACGCCGACCGAGCCGACCAACCCGAAGCTGGCGACCGACGACGCGTGGTGCCTGATCCCGAAGAAGCCGCTCGATCCGGGCGGCGCCTACTCGGTCACGGCGAAGATCGAGTTCCACGGCGAGACGCGCGAGGCCGACGCCTTCGCCTGGAGCTTCCGCTGCGGGCGCTGAACCGCGACGCGAGCCTCACTTGCCTTCGGCGAGCTCCTTGCGCAACTGCGCGAGGCGCAGCCGCTGCGCATTCGCGGCGGCCCACTCCGGAGCGCTCGGCGGGATCGTCTCGACGAGCCGAGCGAGCAGCGCGTCGACCTCGCCGTACGCCGCCGCGGCCTTGGCGTTCTCCTTGCGCTGCGCCGCCCGGTCGCCGCGCAGCGTGACGACGCGCGCCAGCAGCGAGAGCGCGTCGGGATAGCGCGGGTCGCATTCGAGCGCGCGGCGCAGCGCCGTCTCGGCGAGGTCGAGCGCGCGCCGCTCCGCCTCGCCGTGCGGCCGCGCGCCGGCCGCGTCGCCGCGGTCGCGGCACTGCTTCGCGAGCGCGTGCTCCGCCTCCGCCTCCTGCTGCGCGCACTTCGCGCGGCCGTACCAGCAGCGCGGACGGCGGCCGTCGAGCGCGAGCGCCGCGTCGAACTCGGCCGCCGCCTCCGCGCGCCGCGCCGGCCCCGCCTGCGCCAGCAGCAACGCGATCTGCTCGCGCAGCGCGACGCTCGCCGGCTCCTCCGCCAGCGCGGCGCGCGCCTCCGCCAGCGCCGGTTCGATGCCCTGCGTCGCGACCGACTGGAAGGCGGCGTTCATCCGCTCGTAGCGCGGGAAGCGTTCGATCGCATCGGGCAGCGTCGCCCAGTCGGCCGGCAGCTCGCCGCTGGCGCCGCCGTCGGCCGCGTAGCCGAGCGCCTCGAGCTTGGCGCGGTCGACCTCCGACGTCGCCGTGCGCGCGCTCGCGAGCGGGCTCGCGGCGGCGAGGTAGGCCTCGATCTGGCGGCGCAGCCCCGTCGCGCGCGGGTCGCCGGCGACGAAGAGGTTCTTCGACTCCGACGGATCGGCCGCGCGGTCGTAGAGCTCCTCGCGCGCCGACGCGAGGTACTTGAGCGGCCCCTTCGTGGCGCCGAAATGCGGCGCCCATCCGAAGTTGAGCCACACGTCGAGCGACTCGATCATCAGCGCGCGATCGGGCGCGTCGCGCGACGGATCGACCAGCCACGGCGCGAGGTCGATCCCGTCGTGCGGCTCGGCGCCCCGCTCGAGGCCCAGCAGCGACACGACCGTCGGCGCCACGTCGATCAGCGAGACGGGCAGCGCCACCTTCGCGGGCTTGAGCTCGAGATGGCGCACGATCAGCGGCACGCGCATCGTCGGGTCGTAGAGGAAGAAGCCGTGCGCCTGCTCGATCGCGTCGCCGAGGCTCTCGCCGTGGTCGGCGGTCACGACGACGACGAGGTCGTCCATCAGCTTGCGCGCGGCGAGCTCGCGGAAGAGGCGGCCGAGCTCGGCGTCGATGTCGCCGAGGCACGCCTCGTAGTACGCCTTCGTCGCCAGCGCGCGGTCCTGCGCGACGGCCGGCTCGAGCCGCGGCGGCCGCTTCGGCTGGTAGGGCACGTGCGCGTCGTAGAAGTGGGCCCAGACGAAGAAGGGCTTGCGCACGCCGTCGGGCGGGCCGCCCTTCGGCGCCAGCTCGCCGACGTCCTCCAGCACGCGGTCGACGATCGTCGCGGCCGGCAGGCTGTCGAACGACGAGCCGTCGGGCCGCGCGACGGCGCGCAGCGGCGCGCGGTAGCGGTCGAACCCCTGGTCGAGGCCGAAGACGGGATCGAGGACGAAGGAGGCGACGTCGGCGCGCGTCGCGTAGCCGGCGTCGCGCAGCACCTCCGCGAGCGAGCGCGCCTCGTCGGGCAGCTTGAAGCCGTAGTTGTAGCGGACGCCGTGCGACGTCGGGTAGAGGCCGGTCAGCAGCGACGCGTGCGACGGCAGCGTCAGCGGCACGGTCGCCACCGCGTCCTCGAAGAGGAGCGCGCGCGCAGCGAGGTAGTCGAGGTTCAGCGTGCGCGACGGCTCGCGGCCGTAGCAGCCGAGGTAGTCGCGCCGCGTCGTGTCGAGCGTGACGAGCAGCAGGTCGCGATGGACGATCTTCGGGCGCGCCGCGGCAGGCTGCTGCTGCTGCTGCTGCTGCTGCGCGACCGCGGCCGCGACGCTGAGCGCAGCGCCGAGCACGGCAAGCATCGCGAGGCGGCTCACCCTCCCCCGCCTCCGGCCGCGGTCGCCGTCGCGAGCTGCTGCTTCACGCGCAGCCCGCGCGTCGCCGCGTCGGCCCAGTCGGGACTGTTCGCCGGCACCGCGCCCTGCAGCCGCACGACGAGGTCGCCCGCCTCGCGCAGGAGCGCCGTCGCCGCCTCCTTGTCGCCGCGCGACAGCAGCTGCTCGCCGCGCAGCAGCAGCAGGCGCGAGAGGAGGTCGAGCGCGTCGGGGTAGCGGGCGTCGCAGTCGAGCGCCTGGCGCAGCGACGCCTCGGCCAGCTCGCCGCTCTTGCGCTCGACGTCGACGAAGGGGCGCGCCGCCCGCGGCCCGCCCGTCTTGCGCGCCGCCGCCGCCTGCGCGTGCGCCTCCTCGGCCGCCGCCTCGGCGCACTGCGCGCGGCCGAACCACGCGTAGGCGCGCCGGCCGTCGATCTTCAGCGCCGCGTCGAACGCCGCCGCCGCCTCGGCGTGGCGCGGCGGCTGCGCGCCGAGCAGCATCAGGCCGATCTGCTCGTGCAGCGGCGCGCTGCCGGGATCCTCGGCCGCCGCGGCCCGCAGCGTCGCCACCGCCGCGTCGATCCCTTGCTGCGCCGCGAGCCCGATCGCGGCGTTCATCCGCTCGTAGGCGGCGATCTTCTGGTAGGGATCGGGCAGCTTCGTCCAGTCGTCGGGAAGCGCGACGCCGCTGCCGCCGCCCGCCGCGTAGCCGAGCGCCTCGAGGCGGCGCCGCTCGTCCTCGCTGATGGCCGCGGTCGCGCGCGCGAGCGGTTGCGCGTTCGCCAGGTGGTCGTCGACGCGGCGCGCCAGCGCGACCGCGCGCGGATCGCCCGGCGCGAAGAGGTTCCGCGACTCGCTCGGATCGGCGGCGCGGTCGTAGAGCTCCTCGCGCGTCGAGCGCAGGTACTTGAGCGGCCCGTGCGTGCAGCCGAACTGCGGCGCCCAGCCGAAGTTGAGCCACGCGTACATCGTCTCGAGCTGGAGCGCGCGGTCGGGCGGCTCGCGGTCGGGCTCGGCGATCCACGGCAGCAGGTCGATCCCGTCGAACTTCTCCGCCGCGACGTCGACGCCCAGCAGCCGCAGCAGCGTCGGCGCGACGTCGACCAGCGAGACCGGCGCCTTCACCGTCGTCGCCGGCAGCGCCGAGTGGCGCAGGATCAGCGGCACGCGCACCGTCGGGTCGAAGAGGAAGAAGCCGTGCGCCTGCTCGTAGGCGTCGCCGAGCCCCTCGCCGTGGTCGGCGGCGACCAGCACGACGAGCTCGTCCATCACCTTGCGCGTCGCGAGCTCGCGGAAGAGGCGGCCGATCTCGGCGTCGAGCTCGAAGAGCTCCTGCTCGTAGAGCGCCTTGTTCGCCAGCACCGGATCGGCGGCGACCTCGGCCGTCACCTGCGGCGGCTTCTTCGGCGTGTAGGGGTGGTGCGGGTCGTAGAAGTGCGCCCACACGAAGAACGGCTTGCGCGAGCCGTCGGGCGGGCCGCCCCGCGGCGCCAGCTCGGAGACGTCCTCCAGCACGCGATCGACGATCGTCGCGGCCGGGAGCTCCCCTTCCTTGGCGGCGCGGCCGGGGCGCGACCGTTCGCGCGGCGGCGCGCGATAGCGGTCGAAGCCCTGCGCGAGGCCGAAGGTCGGATCGAGGACGAAGGCGGCCACGTCGGCGCGCGTCGCGTAGCCGGCGTCGCGCAGGATCTCCGCCAGCGTGCGCGCCTCGTCGGGGAGCTTGAAGCCGGAGTTGTAGCGGACGCCGTGCGTCGTCGGCCACGAGCCCGTGAACAGCGATGCGTGCGCCGGCAGCGTGACCGGCACGGTCGTGACCGCGTCCTCGAAGACGACCGATCTCTTCGCGAGATAGTCGAGCACCAGCGTGCGCGACGGCTCGCGGCCGTAGCAGCCGAGGTAGTCGCGCCGCGTCGTGTCGAGCGTGATCACGAGCAGGTCGCGCCGCGCGCTGCCGGGTCGCACCGGCGGCTCCTGCTGCGGCGCCGCGCCCGCGAGCGCCGCCATCGTGCACCACGCTGCGATCGTCTTCACGCTCGTGCGCCTCGGCCCATGGGAAGGAAACGAGTGCGCAAGGTAGCACCGCCCCGCGTGCGCGGGGAGCGACGGGGCGCGGCCGAGGTACGCTCCCGCGCCATGACGCTCCCCTCCCTCTCCGTGGTCGTCGCCTCGGGCGCCGGCGGCGATTTCCTCTTCAAGCTGCTCGACGCGCTGCGCGAGCAGGCGCAGGCCGAGCAGGCGCAGGTGCTCGTCGCCGACCGCGTGGGCGGCGCGACCGCCGAACGGCTCGCGCGCGACTACCCGTGGCTGACCGTGATCGCCGTCGCGCCGGGCGCGGACGGCCGCAAGCCGTCGGTGCCGCAGCTGCGCGCCACCGCGGCGGCGAAGGCGACGGGCGAGATCGTCGCCGTGATCGAGGAGCACTGCCGGCCGACGCCCGGCTGGCTCCGCGCGATCCGCGAGTCGTTCGCGCCCGGCGACGCCGCGATCGGCGGACCGATCCTCCACGACGCCTACGTGAACCGCTGCGACTGGGTCGTCCTCTTCAGCGAGTACCACAACTACCTGCCGCCGTGGCGCGACGGCGAGCGGTGGCTGCTGAACGGCGCCAACATCGCGTACCGCCGCACGCTCCTCCTGAAGCACGCCGCCGTGCTGACCACCGGCTACTGGGAAGGGGTGCTCCACCCGAAGCTCGCCGCCGACGGGAAGCTCCGCGGCCTCGACCGCCTCGGCATCCCGACCACCGGCCCCTTCCACTACCCCTACTACCTGCGGCAGCGCCGCCTCCTCGCGCGCGTCTGGGGCGCGATGCAGCGCGCGTCGGCGCCCGCGGCGAAGCGGCTCTTCTATCTCGTGTTCGCGCCGCTCTTCCCGTTCCTGCTGCTGGCGCGCATCACGCTGCGCGCGGCGAAGAGCCCCTACCTCGGCCAGTACCTGCTCACGCTGCCGATGCTGGTCCCGGTCGCCTTCGTCTACGTCCTCGGCGAGTGGCAGGGCTACGCCTTCGGCTTCGGGAACGCGCTCGAGGAGGTGGAGTGAACGAGCCGGAGCTCTCCGTCGTCGTCGGCCTCATCTCGGGCCGGACCGCCGACCTCGAACGCTGCCTCGCCGCGCTCGCCGCGCAGGAAGGGGTCGCGCCGTTCGAGATCGTCGTGCCGTGGGACGAGCCGTGCCGCGCGTCGCTCGCGCTGGGCGCGAAGTTCCCGCAGGCGAAGTTCGTCGAGCTCGCGGGCGTCGACACGCGCGCCGCGCGCGCCGGCGGCAGCCGCGAGCACCACGACACGCTGCGCACGCTCGGCCTGCGCCACGCGCGCGGCCGCCACGTGATCCTGACCGAGGACCACGCGCACGCCGAGCCGCGCTGGTGTGCCGGACTGCTGCAGGCGCTGGCCGACCATCCGAAGGCGGGTTGCGTCGGCGGCGCGGTCGAGTGCGGCGGGCGCGGGCTGCTGGCGTTCGCCGTCTACCTCTGCGACTTCGGCCGCTACATGAACCCGCTGCAAGACGGGCCGGCGTGGTACGTGAGCGACAGCAACGTCTGCTACCGGCGCGCGGTGCTCGACGAGGTCGCCGACGCGTGGCGCGGCGACTACCACGAGACGCTCGTCCACGGCGCCATCGCGGCGAAGGGGCACGAACTGCGCCTCACGCCGAAGGTGGTCGTCTGGCAGACGCGCTCCGGGCTCACTCTCGGCGAGGCGCTGCGCGAGCGCCGCGTCTGGGGGCGCAGCTACGCCGGCAGCCGCGTCGCCGGCGCCGGGGTCGCGCGGCGGCTCGTGCTGGCCGCGCTGACGCCGCTGCTGCCGTTCGTGCTGACGTGGCGATTGCTGAAGGGCGTGCTGCAGAAGCGGCGCGCGATCGGCCGGACGCTGCTGGCGCTGCCGCTGCTGTTCCTCCTCTCGGCGGTCTGGTCGTGGGGCGAGTTCGTCGGCTATGCGAGCGGCCGGCCGAGATGAAGCGCGCCGCACCCGCCGCCCTCCGAGTCGCCGCCCTCCGCGTCGCCATCGTCGCGGCGCTCGCCGCTTCGGTGGCCGCCGCGACCGTCGCACGGCGCGGAGGCCCCGTCGCGCCGCAGCGCCAGGAGGCGACGCCGGCCGCGGCGCAGTCCGACGTGCTGCTGATCACGCTCGACACGACGCGGCGCGACTACCTCGGCTGCTACGGCAAGACGCCGTCGCCGACGCCGGCGCTCGACGCGCTGGCCGCGAAGAGCGTCGTCTTCGACGGCGCGCACACCGTCGCGCCGCTGACGCTGCCGGCCCACGCGACGCTGCTGACCGGCCTCTATCCCGCGTCGCACGGCCTCCACGACAACTCGCTCTACCGCCTGCCCGACGCCGCGCGCACGCTGGCCGAGCGGCTGCACGACGACGGCTTCGCCACCGGCGCCGCCGTCGCCGCGTTCGTGCTCGACCCCGTGTTCGGCCTCGCGCAGGGGTTCGACGGCTACTCCTGCCCGCCGCGCGGCGTCTCGACCAACCGCTCGCTCCACTTCAGCGAGCTGCCCGCGTCGGCGATGGTCGATCGCGCGCTCGCGGACCTCGCGCGGCTCGGGCGCGCCGGGCCGCGGCCGCCGTGGTTCTATTGGCTCCACCTCTACGACGCGCACGCGCCCTACGCGCCGAAGCAGAAGCCCGAGGTGACTCCCGCCGTGGCCGTGCAGCGCGACGCCGTCCTGCGCGCGCTCTACGAGGCGGAGCTGCGCGAGATGGACGCGGAGATCGGGCGGCTGCTCGCCGAGCTCTCGAAGCGCGGCGCGCTCGAGCGCGCGACGATCGTCGTGACCGCCGACCATGGCGAGGCGCTCGGCGACGGCGGCGAGGAGACGCACGGCCAGTTCCTGCGCGACTCGACCATGCGCATCCCGCTGCTGTGGCGCGAGCCGGGCCTCGCGCCCGGCCGCGTCGCCGCGCCCGTGTCGCTGGCCGACGTCGCGCCGACGCTGCTGGCGCGCGTCGCGGCGAAGGCGGCGGTGGGCGGCGACGAGGGCGATGCGGGCGGCGGCGAGTTCGACGGCATCGACCTCTCGCCGTGGCTGGCCGAGCGCGCGCTCGCGGCGCCCGACCGCGTGCTGCCGCTCGAGAGCTGGTACCTCTGGCTCAACTTCGGCTTCGCGCCGTTCGAGGGCGTCGCCGCCGGGCCGCTCAAGTACGTCCGCTCCGCGCGCGAGGAGCTCTACGACCGCGACGCCGATCCGCAGGAGCAGCAGAACCTCTTCGCGCCCGGCGAGCCGCGCGCCGCGCAGTTGCGCCGCCGCCTCGACGCGCTCCAGGAGCAGGCGAACGCGCTGGCGCGCGCCGCGCCCGCGTTGTCGGAGGCCGATCGCGCCGCGCTGGCCGCGCTGGGCTACGCGCAGGGCGGCTCGAACGCCGGGCGCCCCGACGGCGACTGGTCGACGCTGCCCGACGGCCACGCGAAGCGCGACGTGCTGGCCGCGTTCGACGCGCTCTCGGGCCTGATCGACCGCGCCGACTGGGACGGCGCGCTCGCGCTCCTGCGCGAATGGACCGCGCGCGAGCCGGGCGTCGTGCTCTTCCACGAGCAGCTCGGGATGCTGCTGATCAACGTCGACGCGAGGAACGCGGCGGAGGCGGTCACGGAGCTCGAGCGGACGCTGCAGCTCGACCCGCGCCGCGGCCGCGTCTGGTTCGCGCTCGCCCGCGCGCACGAGGCGCTCGGCGACGACGCGCGCCGACGCAAGGAGGACGCGCGCGAGCGGGGCCGGGGCCGCGAGGCGAAGCGCGCCGGCGAGGAGGAGCACGAGCGGATGGCGAAGGCGCAGCAGGCCGCGCGCGAGTGCCTCCGCCTCGAGCCGAACTATCCCGACGCGCTCACCTGGCTCGGTCGCCTGCTGGCGCTCGAAGCCGAGCGCGCCTATGCCATCGACGATCGCGCCGCCGCGCGGTCGCTCTACACCGAGGTGGTCGATCTCATCGACCGCTTCTTCGCCTCCGTCGGCCCCGACGGCGCCGCCGACCCCGGCGCCACCGCCATGCGCGAGCGCGCAAAGGCGCGCCTCGCCACCTTGCCGCGTTGACCCGCGGGCGCGCGGACGCAGACGTGCGCGGCGATCGCCGGCGTTTCTTTCCCGGATCAGTACGCCGGCATCCCGTCTTCCCTCGCCCCTGCGGCCAGTGAATGGGGCAGCACCGCTGCCCCATTCACGTCGCCGCCGCGCCGCCGCCGACGCGCCCCGACCTCGCTTCTCGTCTCATCCGGCGGCGCTTCATCACCCACCACCCCCCGATCGCGCAGTGCTGCGATTGAGCTGCGAGAGCCGCGCGTACCCGCGCGCTCTCGTCAGCTCCAATCGCCGGGAGGTGAGCCGCGCGCCGCGCGGTCTCACCGGCACGGGCATTCAGCTGCAACGACGCCGTGAAGCCACCTGGAATCACCCCGCCGCCGTCGCGGCGTCGTTGTCAGCTGCAATGCCTGTTTCGCTCCGTCAGCCCCGACGGCGCCGCCGACCCCGGCGCCGCCGCGATGCGCGAGCGCGCAAAGGCGCGCCTCGCCACCTTGCCGCGCTGACCCGCGGGCGCGCGGACGCGCGGACGCAGACGTGTGCGGCGATCGCGGGCGATTCGTTCCCGCATCGGTACGCCCGCCCGCACGTGCGTCAAAGTGGCCGGTTTCGCTGCCGTTTCGGTCCTGGACCGAAACGACAGCTTTCGGTGACCAGCGCCCCCACGTCACTCGTGCCGGAGCGCCTCGACGGGGTCCATCGTCGCGGCGCGCCAGGCGGGGTAGAGACCGAAGACGATCCCGACGACCACCGAGATCACGAAGGAGAGGACGTAGCTCTCCTGGGTCGGCATCGGGTGGAGCTTCGCGTTGATCTTCGGGACCAGCACGGTGATCAGCCAGCCGAGCGCCATCCCCAGCACGCCGCCGCCGCCGGCGAGGACGACGGTCTCGACCAGGAACTGCGCGACGATGTGCTTGCGCTTGGCGCCGAGCGCGCGGCGGATGCCGATCTCGCGCGTGCGCTCGGTCACGGTGGCGAGCATGACGTTGGTGATGCCGATCCCGCCGATCAGCAGCGAGATGCCGGCGATCGCGCCGAGCACGCGGTTGAAGTCCTTCTTCGTCTCCTCGGCGTCGCGCAGCAGGGAGAGCGGCACGACCACCTCGTAGTCGGGCTTCGTCTTGTGCGACGCCTGCAGCATCTCGCGCAGCACGGCCGCGGTGATCTCGACCCGCTTCACGTCGGCGACGCGCACCTGCAGCTGGTGGAGCTCCACCTGCTCCATGTCGCGGCTGCCCGACGAGACCTTCACGATGATCTCGCCCCAGTACTCGCGCACCGTGGTCAGCGGCGCGTAGACGTCGCGCGAGAGGTCCTCCATCGTCCCCTGCTCGTCGCCGGTCAGCACCGTGCGCGGCTGCATCACGCCGACGACGCGGAACGCCTGCGTGCCGAGCTTGATCAGCTTCCCGAGCGGCTCCTCCAGCGGGAAGAGCTCGCGCGCGACGGTGAAGCCCAGCACGCAGACCGGCGAGCGGACCTCGAGGTCGATCTCGGTCACGAACCGGCCCGACGCGAGCGTGAACTGGTTGGTCTCGCCGAACCACGGCACCGTGCCGACGACCCGCGCGTCGGAGCGGCGGTCGACGTAGCGCGCGTCCTGGTAGATCGCGCGCACCGGCACGACGACCTGCGCGTTCGGCAGCGTCTTCTGGATCCGCTCGGCGTCGTCGTAGGTGAGCCCGTAGACCGACATGCGCGACCGCTCGGCCGCGGCCGAGTTGCTCTCCGGCGGCTTGATGCTGCGCACCAGGATGTTGTTCGAGCCGAGCGCCTGGATGCGCGCCTGCACGTCGTGCGAGAGCCCCTCGCCGATCGCCAGCATCGCGATGACCGACGCGACGCCGAAGAGCACGCCGAGGCTCGTCAGCAGCGAGCGCAGCCCGTGGCGCGCGACGCCGCGCAGGCCGAGCTGGAAGGTCCGCAGCGCCGTCGTGATCACGCGCCCGTCCCCGCGGCGGCGCGGTGGCGCCCGCCCGGCTCGACGCGGTCGAGCTTCCCGTCCATCACGCGCAGCACCCACTCGGCGCGCGACGCGACGCCGGGATCGTGGGTCACGAGCAGGATCGTGCTGCCCTGCGCGTGGAGCTCGTCGAAGAGGTCGAGGATCTCGCGCGCCGTCTTGCTGTCGAGGTTGCCGGTCGGCTCGTCGGCCAGCAGCACGATCGGCTGGTTCACCAGCGCGCGCGCGACCGCGGCGCGCTGCTGCTGGCCGCCCGAGAGCTCGTTCGGCCGGTGATGCACGCGGTCGCCGAGGTTCACGCGCTCCAGCGCCTTGCGCGCGCGCTCGCGCGACTCGTGCGGCGCGACCCCCTGGTAGAAGAGCGGCACCTCGACGTTCTCGAGGATCGAGAGCTGCTGGATCAGCTGGAACGACTGGAAGACGAAGCCGAGCTTCGTGCTGCGCACCTCGGAGAGGCGGTCGTCGGTGAGGCGCGAGACGTCCTCGCCGCCCAGCAGGTAGGCGCCCGTCGTCGGGCGATCGAGGCAGCCGAGCAGGTTGAGCAGCGTCGACTTGCCGGAACCCGACGGCCCCATGATCGCCCAGTAGGCGCCGCGCTCGACCTCGAAGCTGATGCCGTCGAGCGCGCGGACGACGCTGTCGCCCATCGTGTAGTGGCGATGGACGTCCTGCATCGCGACGACGACCTCGCGGCCGCCGTCCGTTCCTCCCGACCCGTCGTTCACCGACCGCCGCCCTTGCCCGCGCCCGCCGCGCCGGCGTCGCCCGCCGGCTTCGCCTCGCGCTTGGAGTCGCCGCCGCGCCCCTCGCGCCGCTCGCCGCCGCCGCGCGAGGCGCCGTCCCGCGGAGCGCCGCCGTTCGCGCCGCCGTTGCCGCCGCGGAACGACTTCATCCGCTCGCGCCACGCCTCCCACGCCGTCTTCTGCTCGGGCGTCAGGGTCGCGAGCTTGTCGGTCCACCACTTCGCCTGCTCTTCCTCGCTCTTCCCTCGCAACTGCCCGAGCTCGGACATCTCGATGCCGCCCGGCATCGCCATCCCGGCCATCGCGCCGTTCGCGCCGGGCGCCGGCTCGGCGGCCGGCTTGCCCTGGATCGCGGCGGCGCGCTGGCGCAGCTCGTCGACCGAGGTCTCGGGCGCCGCCTTCGAGTCGGCCGGGAAGTCGGGCTGCGGCGCGCCCGGCGGCACGGAGAGGTAGACCTTCTCGCCCACCGCGAGACCCTCCGTGATCGCGACGCGCTGGTCGTTGTGGAGGCCGAGCTTCACCTCGCGGATCGCCGCCTTGCCCTCGGCCGCGACGACGTAGATGAAGTAGTGGTCGCCGCGCCGGTAGACCGCGTGGATCGGCAGCGCGATCGCGTCGTTCAGCTCGTCGATGATGATCTCGGCGCTGGCGCTCATGCCGGGCTTCAGCCCGACCACTCCGCCCTCGAGCGTGATCTCGCAGCGGTAGACCTTGAGGTCGGGGTTGAGCCACTGGTTCTGCGTGTCGGGCAGCGGCGCGACGAAGGTCACCTTGCCGAGGAAGGAGCGGTCGGCCGCCGCGTCGATCATCACGATCGCCGGCTGCCCCACCTTCACCTTGTCGACGGCCGACTCGTGGACGTTGACCGAGACGACCATCTCGCTCGTGTCGGGCAGGCTGAGCAGGAGCTGGTTCTCGCGGACGGTCGCCCCCTCCTCGACGCGGTCGCGGTCGGAGCCGCCGCGGCCGCCCATGCCGCCGCCCTGGTTCAGCGGGTAGACGACGAGCCCGGCCGTCGGCGCGTGGATCGTCGTGTTCACCAGCTGCTGCTCGAGCTCGGCGAGCTTGCTCTCCTCGAGCTCGAAGGTCGCCTTCTTCGACTCCCAGTCGGCCAGCTTCTGCGCGATGTCGGCCTCGCAGCGCAGCTTCACGCGGTCGAGCTCGGCGTCCTTCTGGTCGACGTCGCTCTTCAGCACCTGCAACTGCCGCGGCTTCTCGTACTTCTCGAGCAGCTTCCCCTGCTCGATCGCCATCGCCTTCGCCACCGTGGCCCGCTCCAGCGCGAGCTCGTCGCTCTGGAGCTCGGTCTCGGCGGCGAAGTCGAGTTCGACCAGCTGCTTGGTCTCCGTCGCCTTCTTCTCGGCCGTCTTCAGCTCCGACTCGGCGAGCTTGACCTCCGACTCGGCCTCCTTCAGCTTCAGCGGGAAGTCGCCATCCAGGTACTTCTCGAGGTCGGTGATCGCCAGCAGCTTGTCGAGCGCCGCCTTGTCGGTGTCGCTCTGGTTCTTGCTCTCCTGGATCGCGTGCGCCTTCTCGGCCTGGATCTTCGCGGCCAGCGCGTTCTGGTACTTGATCTTCTGCGCCGTGAGGTCGTCCTCGAGGTTCTTGGCGTCGAGGCGGACGACGACGTCGCCCTCGTTCACCTTCACCCCCTCGTCGACCAGCTCGAGGATCGTCGCGCCGCCGCGCAGCTTGCAGTAGATGTCGGTCGAGCGCGCCGCCTTGAGCTGGCCCGACTCGACCACCGCGATGCGCAGCTTCTCCTTCGTCGCCGGCGCCGAGAGCGCGATCTCGGTCGCCTCCTGGTCGTCGCGCCCGCCCCACACGAGGAAGCCGCCGATCGCCAGCGCCGCGACCACGCCGACCAGCCAGAAGATGGCGGCCCCCCGCGTCGCGCGTCCCGAGTCCTGCTTCTTCACGGTCGCTCTCCTCGATCCATGCGATCCACGGCGATTCACGGCCCTTCGACGGCGCCGGCCGCCTCGACCGGCGGCAGGTCGGGCAGCACGATGCCGCCCTCCAGCCGCAGCAGCCCCATCCCGCGCCACAGCTGCAGGCGCGCGACCTCGTAGTCGACGAGCGCCTGCGTGAGGTCGTTCTGCGCCTGGTTCAGCGCGTCGGTCGCGTCGAGCGCGTCGCGGATCTCGATGCGCCCGAAGCGCAGCGTCAACGCGGTCGACTGCACCCGGCGGTGCGCGACCTCGACCGACTCGAGCGCGATCCGGTGGCTCTCGCGCACCTGGGCGAGGCGGCGCAGCGCGATGCGCACGTCCTGCTTCACCTGGTCCTCGCTCAGCGACAGCGCGCGCGCCCGCTGGTCGCGGTCGAGCAGGGCGCGCCGGTAGGCGTTGCGCTCGGCGAGCTTGTCGACCGGCAGGTCGATCGTGGCGCCGGCCGTCCAGGTCGCGTCGCCCGCCTGCGTGTCGAAGACGGTGTTCCCTTCGGTCGGGATCGCGAGGCCGGCGTTGAGGTCGAGCGCGGTGCGCAGGTCGTCGGCGGCGACGCCCACCTGCCGGATCGCGTCCTCGTTGCGCTCGACGACGTTCACGTGGTCGAGCCGCTGCGTCAGCGCCACCGCCTGCGCGCGCGTCTCGCTGAAGGTCAGCGCCGGCAGGCCGGCCGCGCGCAGCTTCTCGAGCTCGGCGGGATCGAGGGAGAGGTCGGCCTCCATCGGCAGGCCGAGCGTGATCTTGAAGTCGTCGAGCGCATCCTGGTACTGCCGCTGCGCGTTGATCCAGGAGTCGCGGGCGTTCAGCTCGCTCTGCGCCGCCTGGTCGAGCTGGATCTGGCTGCGGCGCCCGCGGTCGGCCAGCGCCTGCGACTGCTCGCGCGAGTCGATGAACTGCAGGTAGCTGCGCCGCGCGTTGTCGATCTGGTCGACGCTCTGCAGGACGCGGTAGTACTCGGAGGCGACCTGCACCGCGAGCTGCTGGCGGAAGAACTCGAAGTCGCGCAGCGCGTAGACGGCGGCGCGCTCCGACTGCACCAGCGGCTCCTGCACCACCGTCTTGCCGGCGCCGCGCAGCAGCGGCTGGCTGAACGAGAGGTCGAGCAGCGAGCTGTGGACGTGCTGCTTGCCGTTGGTGAACGAGATGCCGGTGAAGCGGCGCAGCAGGTCGTGCGTGAAGTCGAAGACGAGGAGCCCGCCCGTCGCGAGCTGCTGCGTCATCGAGAAGCTGGTCGTGAGCTGGCCGTCGCGCTGGCGCGAGCCGGCGACCTCCGAGCTGGTCCAGTCGTACGACGACGTGACGCCGAAGCGCGCCTGGAAGAGGTACCGCTCGAGCGTGAGGTTCAGCGCGGAGACGTAGACGTCGCGCTTCGCGTCGTAGTAGTCGCGGTTGTTGCCGGCCGCGATCTCGAGCGCGTCCTGGAGCGAGATCACGTGGCGCGGCAGGAGCGACGGATCGGTCACCAGGAACGGCGTCAGCTCGGTCGCGTGGCGCTTCTCGACGTCGGTGAGGCGCGCGGAGAGCCGCTGCTGCACCAGCGCGAGCGCCTCCTTCGAGCCGCCGACCGACTCCTCGCCGCCGTCGTCGACCGGCGGCGGCACCGCCGGCGGCACGACCTCGCGCAGCATCTGCTCGCTCCGCTCCTTCTCGTGGAGCGCGAGCTCGGCCAGCAGCTGCGCGCGCAGGACGTCCTGCGCCTGCTCGACGGTGAAGCCCGACGCCTTCCCGAAGAGGTGCTCCTCCTTGTCGCGGATGAGCTCCCCCACCTCGAGGTCGGCGTCGTGCGCCCACTGGTCGGCGCTGCACGCGGCCAGCAACGCCGCCAGCGACGCCGCGGCCGCGCGCGAGGCGGCCCCGACGCCGACGCGGGTCGGCAGGGAGTGGCGGGAGGTCGGTCTCATCCGTGGCGGCGCGGGGTGGGGAACTTCCGGGGGAGGCGGCGAGCGGCGCACCATCTAAGCCGGGCCGTACGAGGCGCCTCTCGACTCGTTCGTGTCATTTCAGCGTCATCCTCCCCGTGACGCGGCGAGCAGCTTGGCCACTTCTCCCGCTTCCGGGAAGCGCTTGAGCTTCAGCTTCGAGAAGAGGAGCTCCCCATCGCGCGCGACCTCGAAGCAGCCGCCGTCGCCGGGCACGAGCGTCAGCGACTCGATCGCCTTCTTGTGCTTGGTCAGGAGCTCGGCCGCCAGACCGACGGCGCGCGGCTCGTAGCTTCAAGCGGTGCAGTACTGGATCGTCAGCTTCATGCGTCGTTCCTCCGGCGCCCTGTTTATCCGGCGGGTCGTCGCCGCAGAATGGCGGGATGGTCCAGGCCGACAGCGCGCCGAGCGACGTGGTCGAGCGCACCTTGGAGGGGTGGTCGCCCGCGATGCAGGTCGCGTGGGGCGTCGTGCTCCTCGCGCTGGGCCTCGCCGTCTGCCGCGTCGTGGTCGCCCGCTTCGAGCGGATCGTGCCGCGGCCGGCCCCGCTGCCCGCCCCGCCGCCGCTCGCCGCGCTGCCGGCCCACTGGCCGCCGCTCGCCCGCTTCCTCGCCTGGACGACGATCCGGCTCGGCTTCGGGCCGCCGCGCTCCTTCAAGCCGGTGCTCCTGGCGGTCGCGTTCCTCGCGTGGGCTTTTCTGCCGCCGCTGGCGTGCTTCGTCGTCGGCCTCGATCCGCGCACGCTCGACGCCACGCCGGCGCCCGAGCGGATGGCGGGCAGCGCGCGCGCGCAGCTGGTGATCGCCGGCGGGATCCTCGCGCTCCTCTGGCTCTGGACGAGCCTCTTCGGCGACGGCCTCGCCGACCTCGGCTTCGCGCGGCGCGGCGCGCTCGGCGCGATGGCCTTCGCGTTCGTCTTCTACGTCGCCTTCGTGCCGGTCCATCTCGGCGCGCTCTCGCTCGAGACGGGCGTGCGCGGCCTCCGCGGCGAGGCGGCGGACGGCCAGGAGATGGTCGCGGCCTTCGCGACGGCGCCGGCGCTGCGCCGCGACGCGCTGGTCTGGCTCGGGATCGTGGTGGCGGCGCCGCTCCAGGAGGAGCTCCTCTTCCGCGGCGTGCTGCTCCGCTTCCTCGAACGCGTCGCGCCGGCCGCCGTCGCGCTGGCGCTGAACAGCCTCCTCTTCGCGTCGCTCCACGACGGCAGCCGGGTCGCCGTCTTCACGCTCGGGCTCGCGCTGGCGTGGCTGATGCGGCGCACCGGGAACCTCGCCGCGCCGCTTCTCTTCCACGTGATGCACAATGGCCTCACGCTGCTGGCGCTCACCGCGTCGGCGGCCGGGGGCTGAAGCGGACGGGATCGGCACGGGACGGGCACGAGGAGAGCGCGGGATGGACTTCCGGATGGAGCGGCGCGGCGCCTTCTACGTCGCGACCAACGCGGCGCTGATCCACCAGGTGACGATCGGCCCCGACTCGAGCATCTGGTACGGCTGCGTCGTGCGCGGCGACGTCGCGTCGATCACCATCGGCGCGCGCACCAACATCCAGGACCTCACGATGATCCATCCCGAGCACGACGAGCCGGTGGTCATCGGCGACGACGTGACCGTCGGCCACCGCGCGATCCTCCACATGCGCACGCTCGGCTCGGGAACGCTCGTCGGGATGGGCGCGATCCTGCTGGCCCACAGCCACATCGGGAAGGAGTGCATCATCGGGGCGGGCGCGCTGATCCCCGAGGGGCGCACGATCCCCGACCGCAGCCTCGTGATCGGCATGCCGGGCAAGATCGTGCGCCAGGTGAGCGACGAGGAGGCGGCCCACTTGCGGCAGCACGCGGCGAACTACATCGAGACCGCGAAGCTGAACCTCCGGTGAGCGGCGCGCCGTGACCTCCGCGCGCGTCGTCGCCGCGACCTTCGCGCTCAACGCGGCGCTCTGCGTCGCCCACTTCGCCGTCTACTTCTCGACCGGCAGCCAGATGGTGCTGGCGCAGGGCGCCGACTCGCTGATGGACCTCGCGATCGGCGTCGTGCTGCTGGTGAGCGTGCGCGTCGCGGTGCTGCCGCGCGACAGCAACCACCCCTACGGCCACCAGCGCGCCGAGCCGATCGGCGCGCTCGTCGCGGCGGTGCTGGCGCTGGTGCTGGCGATCGAGGTGGCGCGCTCGGCCGTCGGCGCGCTGGTAGAGCGGCGCGAGGCGACGCTCGACGCGGCGGCGGTGGCGGTGTTGGGCGCGAAGTTCGCCGTGAAGGTCGCGTGGCTGCTGGTGGTGCTGCGCCGCGCCCGCGAAGCGGGCCAGGCGGTCGCGGCGACGCGGCTCGACACGCTGAACGACGTCGTCACCTGCGCCTCGTCGCTCTTCGGCGCGTGGCTGGTGCGTGCCGGCTGGCCCGCCGTCGACGGCTGGTTCGCGCTGCCGGTCGCCGCCTACGTCGCGAGGAACGGCATCGGCCTCGCGCGCGAGAGCCTGCGCTACCTGATGGGCGAGGCGCCCGCCGCGGACGTGGTCGAACGGCTGCGCGCCGCGGCGGCGGCGGTGGCGGGCGTCCTCTCCGTCCCGAAGCTGCGCGCCCACTTCGTCGGCCAGACGCTCCACGTCGAGGCGACCGTGCTGATCTCCGCCGCCGCCAGCGCCGTGCAGGGCCACGACATCGCGCTCGACGTGCAAGGAGCGCTGGAACGCGACCCGCTGGTGGGCGAGGTCTTCGTCCACATCGACACCGGCGAGGGCAAGGACGGGACGTAGCGGCCGGGGTCGGCGCGCGCGGGCTCCGGCCTCAGCCGGCGAGGTCGCCCGTCGCCGGCTCCGCGCGCTGGCCGTCGAGGCGCTCGTCGCGTCGCTCGGCGCTCACGTAGCCCTGCATGCACTTGAGCTGGTACTCGAAGCCGCGCCGGTTGCGGACGATCGGCACGTCGCCCGGCGTCCCCATCTTGAGGATCGCCAGGTCGATCGCGACGGTCGCGACGCGCCGGCCGAAGCCGATCGACTGGCTCGCCGCCGCGGCGCCGCGATCGCGGTCGTAGGAGAGGTAGGTCACGCGCCCCTGGAATGCCGCCACCAGCGAGGCGAGGCTCCAGAGCATCCCGGGCACGTCGACGGCGCAGATGCGGTAGCCGAAGTCCCACGTCGCGTCCTCGCGGCGATCGGCGTCGCTGCGGGTCGCCTCGGGCGGGTCGAACTCGACCACGATCTGCTTGTTCTCGAAGAGCGCCTCGAGCTGCACCCGCAGCGCCAGCGTCATCTCGCCCGCCGCGATCGCCGCCGCGGGGTCGATCGGCTCGACCCAGCAGCGCACTCGCGGGATCGAGGCCCCGTGGTCGGCGAGCACGGAGTAGTCGACGTGGCACTTGACGACGTCGAGGCCGAGCTGGAAGCAGGTGCGCAGCACCGCGTAGAGCGCGTCCGCCGCCGGACCGGAGCCGCCCCGGACGTCGAAGCAGACGCGCGGCGCGCCGCCCGCCCGCGGCGCGCGACCGCTCCGGCGCGCGGGCGAGCGCATCGCCCGCAACGCGTCGCACGCCTGGTCGAAGAGCACGACAT
>Ga0315910_10000185_pt1 | contig 69611 bp, 57 predicted proteins | sample EdamamesoilMG_FD_204470 | JGI IMG/M metagenome (GOLD analysis project Ga0315910, IMG submission 204470) | Garden soil microbial communities collected in Santa Monica, California, United States - Edamame soil | ecosystem: Environmental > Terrestrial > Soil > Garden | place: USA: California... | reverse complement strand
ACGGTGCCCGCGCGTGCAGGGACCCACAGTGACGCGGCGTTCGTCATCCGACGCGTTGAGCTGACGGGTAAAGCCGAGAAGGATGGAGAGACCAAGAGCTTTTCTTGGACTTTCAAGGACGCCACGGATTATCACGCCTGCGAAAACGAAACCGAGGTGAGCGCTGGGGCAAACGGCAGTCTGCAGATCACTGTGCACGCGGATCACTTCTTCGTCGACAGCCTAGTAGCAACAGCTCCCAAGCGGGTGTTTCAGCCCCTCGCGGATGCGGACAGTGACGACGACGGCGAGATCACCCAGAGTGAACTCGCGGCCAGCGACATTGGCGCCTATGACCCGGGCAACGACGATGAGATCGACGACTTATGGAGCTGGCTCAGCGCGCTGACCAAGCGGCTAGGTCACGTGGACGGCGAAGGACATTGCCACGTCGATTGACGCCGCGCCCGCACTGGGCATGCTTGTGGGTGCTGCTGCCTCGTCTGGCCGTTGCGCACGACGAGCCACCTCACGAGCAAGCAGGAGCTGCCCCCTCTGGAGCCGTCACCGCTGACGAGGAGGGGGAAGCGGTCGTGGTCGTGCATGGGCCTCTGCCCCCCGCACAAACTGCGTCACGCACGACGATCACCGCACGCCAAATTGAGGCCGCGCCCATCCGCACCGCAGAAGATGCGCTCAAGTTGACGCCAGGGATAACCCTGGTGCAGCACGGGAGCGAGGGCAAGGGCCAGCAATTTTTCTTGCGCGGTTTTGACGCCGTGCACGGCATGGATTTCGAGGTGACGCTCGATGGGATCCCACTGAATGAATGGTCCAACGTACATGGCCAAGGCTACCTCGACCTCAGCTTCATCATCCCGGAGACCATCGCTGGAATTGGCGTGACCAAAGGCCCGTTTTATGATCAGCAGGGCGCCTTCGCCATGGCGGGTAGCGCGGACTATCGCTTGGGGATCAGTGAGGACGACCGGGGTCTGCGGGGCAACTACACGGTGGGCACCACAAATCGTCATCGACTGATGCTCAGTTATAGTCCACGGCACGGAGATGGGCGGGACTTTGTTGCTGCAGAGGTCGTGCACGACGAGGGCTACGGAGAGAATCGGAGCATCAGTCGCGGCTCCGTGCTCGGACGGGTACGTCTGCTCGATTCTCCGCGCAAAGGGACGCTGTCGCTGCTCGGTTCGGCGTATTTCGCGGACTTCGAGCTCCCGGGAACCGTCCGCAACGAGGACGTTGAAACAGGGACACTGGGCTTTTACGACACCTACGATCACGCGAGCCACGGTCAGTCCGGTCGAGGATTGTTAGCTCTCCAATATGAGCAACACCGCGCGCGCCATCACGTGCGCGCTCAAGTCTACGCTGGTTACCGGGATCTGGAGCTCTTGGAGAACTACACCGGCTTTCTCATCGACCCGGTGCACGGTGACCGTCGGAGACAAGAGCAACAAACCTTGAGCTACGGGGCCATGCTGCATGACGCGGTTGAACTCGGTCCGCGTTGGGCCGTTGATTTTGGAGCAAGCGTGCGCGGGGATGCCCTCCGGCAACAGCAAACGCACGTAGATCAAAAGCAGGTGGAGATCGGAACGGAGCGTTCGCTTCAGGGCTTGCAGGCCCTGTCCTCGTTGCACGCTTCCTTGCGCGCTCGTCCGCTCGACAACCTGAACCTCAGCGCTGGGGGACGACTCGATATGGTGGACGTGTATGCCCAGGACCGACTGGACCCAGCAGCGAGCGAAACGGGCCTGCTCTTTGCCGCCTCACCGCGGCTGACCGCTGACTTTCACGTCCTGGAGCCCGTTTGGCTCTATCTGGCGTACGGACGCGGGTTTCGCCCGCCTGAGGCGCGTGCCTTTACCAGCTATCAGCCGCCCCGCACGGGTATCTCGGAAGAACTGTATGATGGTGGGGAGCCGAGCATCACACGCTCTCACGCGGCCGAGCTGGGGGTTCGCCTCATTCCGTCCCGCTATTTGAGCGCGGTCGCATCGGGGTTCGCTACGTTCATCGCCCACGAGGCGGTGTTCGATCACGTCTCGGGGCTCAATTTGGAACTCAACCGCACGCGTCGCTTGGGGGGTGAGTTGGATCTGCGCTCGAGCCCCACCAGTTGGCTGTTGTTGTTGGCTGACATCACCGCCGTGGACGCGCGCTTCGTCGAGTCGGGCAACCCCGTGCCGTTTGCCCCTTGGCTCTCGGGTAGTTTCTCGGCCATCGTCACTCATGGTGCGGGTTTCCGCGCGGGTCTACGGTTGTTCGCGCTGGCTCCGCGCCCATTGCCCCACGGCGCGCGGGGCGCGCCCCTGGCTAAACTGGACGCTACGCTGGGCTACCACTGGCCTCACGTCCATTTGGACTTGGCCGTGGAGAATCTGCTCAACCAACACCTGCGCGAAGGCGAGTATCATTACGCCAGTGACTGGACCCAGGACAACTCCTCAAGCGCGCTCCCGGTACTGCACACCGCCGCGGGCCCACCCCTCAATGGACGCCTGGGCGTAACGGTCATTTACTGAGGTCTGGCGGCCCGCCGTGCACGTGATCACTTGGTCTGCACGATGTGGATGTTCCGCATGTTGCGCGACATTCTGCGTTGTAGGAGTCATTGTGCGCGAACCAGCGGCACTTCAACCGCCTGGCGCGCCGCAGCTCCGAGCAACTCTTCCACGATGCGCAGCGCGAAGTCCAGAGCGGTCCCCGGCCCTCTCGACGTGATGAGTCGTCCGTCCACCACCACGGCTTGCTCCCGGTAGTGGTAGGACGGATCCGTCGGCTGCAAGGCACCAGGGTAGCTGGTGACATGTTTGCCCGTGAGCACTCCCGCCCGCAGCAGTACGCGCGGTGCGGCACAAACTGCCGCCAAGAGCATTGGCCGCGTCGCGGCGGCACGCACCAGCTGCAGCACTCTTGCATCCTCCTCGAACGCGTGGGTGCCACCGTTGCCGCCCGGAAGCACCAGCGCATCAAACTGACTCAGGTCCTGCCCCTCGAGCACGGTGTCAGGGATCAAGCGCACACCCCGCGATCCGGTGATGGGACCTTCCTTGAGACCAGCCACCACCACCTCGATCTTTGCCCGTCGTAAGATGTCCACGACGGTGACCGCCTCCATCTCTTCACTCCCGTCGGCGACTAGGACCAGTGCCCGTTTCATGCCTCAAGGATCGCACGGCTTTGGGCCGGAAACCAGGCCCGCGTCGCGCTTGCGCGGCCTGTCCACCGCCCCCGGTCGACTGCCCGCAGTGAGCTCAGAGTCAACTTGCCGCGCTGGCCGAAGCGCGCGAGAGTTGGGCCATGTCCGCCGTGCTGCGCCTGTACACCGACTTTGTTTGTCCATTTTGCTACATCGCCGAGCGGAGCACCGTGCCTCGCTTGGTCAAGGAATTTGGCCTGACCCTAGAGTGGCATGGCTTTGAGCTTCACCCCACCACGCCTCGGGGAGGCAAGCCCCTCTCGGCGCTCTTTCCCGGAGCTGATCTGGACGCGCTGCACGCGCGTACCCGAGCCTTCGCCGCGACGTTTGGCGTGACTGACTTTGATCCGCCTAAGTGGTTGTCCAACACGCGACGCGCCCTGGCTGCCGCCGAGTACGCGCGCGCGCAGGGGCAATTGGAAGCGTTTCGACAAGCCGCATTTCTTGCTAATTTTCGTGACGGCCTGGACCTTGAACAGGAGGACACATTGCGCGTAATTGCCCGCGCGGCCGGCCTCGACGAATCCGCCACGGTGAGCGCCTCTGATGATCCGACGTACCTCGACCTCATTGACCACAAGCAATCCCAGGCGAAAAAAGCCGGAGTGACAGGGATCCCGACATTTGTCTTAGGGAACCACCGGGCCGTGGGGTGCCAACCCTACGAACGCTTGGTCGCTTTCGTGCACGCAGCGCTCTCCGACAACCGCTAGGCCAGGGAGTTCATCGCTGACGCACGGATCACCCACGTCACCCAAACTGCACGGCAGAAATGCGCACGCGCATCCAATCTTCGTTGAAGGTGATGCGCCCCACGTCCTGCCCAGCAGCGCCCGCGATCACCATCAAGGGCAAGAGGTGCTCTTCTCGGGGATGAACCTCGCGCGCCCTGGGTGCATCCTGCCAGCGAGCGAGCAAGGCATTGCGCTCACTTTCTGGAGCAGTCGACGCTGCTCGCAACCAATCGTCGAATTCAACCGATGCACCGTGCGCCGACCCGGAGAAGAAACCACGCATGTTGTGATAGCTCATGCCGCTCCCCAAAATGAGCACTCCTTCTTCACGCAAGGGCGCGATGGCCTTACCCAAGGCGATGTGTTGCTCCGGATCGAGCCCTCGTTTGAGCGAAAGCTGAATCGTCGGCACGTCGGCCTTGGGCCACGACAACTTGAACGGGACAAACGTCCCATGATCAAAGCCCCGCTGATCGTCCTCGGCCGTAGGGATCCCCGCAGCTTGGAGCAGGTCCACCACACGCTGGGCCAAGGCGGGGTCACCAGGCGCTGGCCACTGAATGTCGTACGCTTCGGCGGGAAACCCCGAATAATCGTAGAGCATGGGTGGATGCGGCGCGGTCATCACGGTGGGCACGGCTTGCTCCCAATGTGCGGATATGACCAAGAGCGCGCGCGGGGGTTCCGACAGCGTCTCAGGGAGCGTCTCAAAGTAGCGACGCATGGTGGCCACGTCCTTTTGCGACACGAAACTCCCCAGATCGACGAAGGGCCAAGGTCCACCACCGTGGGGGACGTAAATCGCCGGCTGGCGCCGAGAACGGCGCAGTTTGGACCCAGACGCTGAGCCTTCATCAACTGGGGCAGCCGCCGCTGAGTGGTGGAGGACACCGGGAGCCGCGATGCCGATTCCGCCAGCGATGGCGATGCCTGTGATGAGTTCCCTGCGCGTAACTTGATCGATGCTCATGAAATGCTCCCGATGATGTCCATCAATATGGCTCCCGTTTCCTTGCCTGAATAGTGCGACGGGGAGCAACAGTGAGTTGCGGAAAGGACCAGAAATGGGAAAAACTTTAACATCGCTGCAAGTTCCAAGCCGGTTTTGTCAGCAGGATCCATTGCGTCTGCCGCCCTGAACGGCAAAGCTGGGAAACTGTGACGTCCGAGCTGTTCCGTTTCCTGCCCCGCTCACGCCTTTTGGTTCCCAACCAGCTGCGCGCTACGCTCGCGCTCTGCGTCGTTGGATGGGCGGCGCCGGGCTGTACTGGTGCGGATGGCAACCCCGCGGAGCTACCAGTCGAGAGCACGTCGGGCGGAACACAAGGCCAGAACACAGGAGGCTCCGGTTCGAGTGGTTCGGGTGGTCGAGCGAGCGGCGGCCAAGCCAGCGGCGGCGCGGCCTCGGGGGACGGCAGTGGAGGAACGCAGGAGGGCTCAGGCGGACGCAGCACCGGGGCCGGCGGGAGCGAAAGCGGCACGGGCGGCGAAACATCGCCTGACGCAGATCCGGTGACCTGGCCGCTCATCAACGGGGTGCAATGGGCAGATACCGAGGGCAAGCCCATTCAAGCGCACGGTGGCGGCCTGCTCAAGGTGGGCAGCGACTACTACTGGTTCGGCGAAAATCGCAACCCGGACGGTACCTTTTACGCTGTATCTGCGTATCGGTCCCGTGATCTGCGACGCTGGGAGCATGCTCACGATGTGCTCACCATGAACTCGGATCCTGGTCTCAAACCGGCCAATGTGGAGCGCCCCAAAGTCGTCTACAACGAAACGACCCACAAATACGTGATGTGGATGCACTGGGAGAACGGCAGCGACTACGGGGAGGCGCGCGCGGCCGTGGCATCCTCGGACACCGTGGACGGAGACTACACCTACCACGGTAGCTTTCGGCCAATGCAGGACGGTGGGGTCACCGATCACGGCAAACCTGGCTACATGTCTCGGGACTGCACGCTGTTCGTGGACGACGACGGCAAGGGCTATTTCATCTCCGCTTCCAACGAGAACTACGACCTGCACCTGTACCTGCTGAGCGCCGACTATTTAGGGATCGACCGCCGGGCCGCGCTGTTGTTCGAGGGCGGCCATCGCGAGGCCCCGGCGCTATTCAAGCGCGGAGACACTTATTTCTTGCTCACCTCGGCCGCCACGGGTTGGGACCCCAATCAGGCTCAATATGCCACGAGCTCGTCGCTCACCACAGGTTGGTCCAGCATGAAAAACGTGGGCGACGGTAACACATTCTACTCTCAATCGACGTTCGTCCAGGCCATCACGAGCGACAGCGGCACGGAGTACTTGTACCTGGGTGACCGCTGGGCGGGAGCGTGGGGCGGGCGCGTCAACGACTCGACGTACGTTTGGCAAGCCATCACGTTTCCGAGCGCCACCGCGATGAGCATGTCTTTTAGCAACAACTTGGTGATCGACGTTGCGCAGGCAGCGATCACCGGAAAAGTGGACGCGTTCTGGCTGGAAAATGCGCAGAGTGGGCTGCGCTTGGCGGTGGATGGTCCCGCCGATCAGGATGGGTCGGACGCGATCCAACAACCCGCTGACAACAGCGCGCCCCAGGCGTGGCGGTTCAACTACGATGGAGCTGGATACTTCCGCATCGCCAGCGATGAGGGCGGAAAGATTTTGGACGTGCCCGATGAATCCAATGAGCCCGGTCACGCTTTGCACGTGTGGGGCGACCATGGCGGGGACAACCAAGTCTGGCGCTTGATCGACTTGGGGGAAGGAAAGTACCGCGTGCAAAATAAGAAGAGCGGCCTGTATGTGGGCGTGCGCGCCGGCTCGGCGACGGCAGGCGCAGTGATCGAACAACAAGCATCGTCAGAAGGCGCCGAGCAAGTTTGGTCCATCCGCGTCGCCGACTGACGCCGGGTCAGCTAAGGTACACCCCATGCCGCGCCCCGCTTGGCCCAGCTTCATTGCTTGCTTGTCGCTCGCTTTTGCGCCGTCCTGTACCGACGACCGTGCGCCCCACCCGGATGGGGCAGCAGCCAGCGGTGGGCAATTCACGGACGACCCCGGGCCCGGGGTGGGTGGTGGCCCCAGCCCGGGCAGCGGCGGCAGCTCCGTGGACCCAGAGAGCGCAGGCGGGTTGAGTGGAATCATGAGCGGCGGGACAACCGCCGCCGGAGGCGAACCTGCTCTCGGCAGCGGCGGACAAGCTTTGGGTGTTGGGGGTAGCCCTGATTGGCCAGAGAGCAGCTGCCCCAAGCCCAAAGACTTGGGCGTGCGCATCGTTGGGCGCCACGACGGCTGCGACGAACAAGGCGTGCGCATGGCGTGGTCCGGCACGGGTTTTGTGGCGCGGTTTTCTGGAAGCGGGCTCCGCTTCACGCAGAGTGGCAGCGCCGTGCAATACACCGTGTTAGTTGATGGTGAGGTGCAGGACAACTTGAGCACCACAGAGGGGAGCGCCACCTACGACATCGTGTCTGGGCTCACGACGGCCGAGCACGTGGTGGAGCTCTATCGCCGCGGTGAGGCGAGTTTTGGCGCCACCACGCTCACAGCCGTGCAAGTAGTGGGGGGTGAGTTACTTACGCCTCCGCAGCGGCCAAGCCGCCGCCTCGAATTTTATGGCGACTCCATCACGTGTGGGTACGGCAACGAAGGGACGAGCACTAGCTGCACCTTCTCTGCCGACACCGAGAATCACTACTTGACCTACGCCGCCCTGCTGGGACGCAAGTTTTCAGCTGAAACATCCACCATCGCATGGTCCGGCAAGGGCGTCGTCGTCAACTACAACGGCGATCTGTCGACCACCCTGCCCCAGATGGCCGAGCGCGCCCTACCCGAACTGGTCGAGAGTGTATGGGACTACTCCCTTTTGCCGGCGCCCCAAGCGGTCATCATCAACTTGAGCACCAACGACTTCAGCACCGATCACGATCCCTCGGCGGAAGAGTTCACAAGTGGCTATCTGGATCTCGTCCGCCGCATTCGCGCTTGGTACCCGGCGGCCTTCATCCTGGGCACCGTGGGTCCCATGCTGTCAGGCAGCGACCTCGAGAACGCCCGGGCCGGCATCGCGAGCGCCATGACCCAGCTGGCCGCAGCGGGCGATCAAAATGTGCTGTCGTATGAACTCCAAGTGGGCAACCCCGAGCCGGGCTGTGACTGGCACCCCAATCTCGACACCCATCAGGCCATGGCCGACGAGCTCGGCGCCATCGTCGCACAGCACCTCGGCTGGTAGCGCGATGCCAAGCTTTAACTCGTGCTCACGGTGACACCAAACTTCAGCGTGGACGAAACGCTGGAACCGACGAATGAAAACCCGCCCTCGACGGGCATGGTCGCCGACTGTGCGGGGGCCGCACAAAGACGAATGTGACCGTCACTCACCGTCAGCCCGTGAGTGGGGTCATAACCGCAAAAACCAATGCCAGGAAGAAACACCTCGGGCCAAGCGTGCAGGTAGCGTTGACCATCTGGCGTCTCCGCAGCAGATTGGTAACCGCTCACAAACTGCACCACAAAGCCGAGGCAGCGGCAGCAGTCCATGAACAACACGGTGATATCGCGACAAGCCCCCCGCAGGCTGGAAAGCGTCTGCACGGCAGACTGTGCGTCCCCCTCGAGCCTGACCTGGCGATCCATCTTCCGGTAGAGTTCCTCACACAAGCGGTCAAGAAATGACAAGGCCTGATAACCCGTCTCGGCAGCGAGCCGGTGAGCGAAGGACGCCACCTCAGGATGGACACTGGACGCAGCGGCGCCCAACCACGGCAATGGCGGGAGGTCGGCCGCGGTAGGCAGAGAAATCGCGGTGGTGACTGCCTCAAAGCGACTATCGATGCGAAAGCTGGTAGTGGTGGTGGCAAAGGTGAGGCAAAGCACTTGGTTGCCGTGAGCATCTGTCTTGGTCACGCGCGTGGCGGGCAATGGATCGACCGTCACCTCGTGAGCGAGCAGCGCTAGGTTTTGGCCTTGAGGGAGCAAACGCACGGTGTGCTCTCCGAGACTCACCGGCAACGAGTACTCGTAGTGGGTAAAATGGTGGACGACAAAGCGCATCGGGCAAAAAGATGTTGTGGGGTTTGTTCTTTCAGGCGGACATGAAGCAGGTTTCCGCTTCGAGTCACCCAAGCAGCCAGTGGGCGGATCGTTCCCTGTCACTAGGGATCGTCGCCGTGCTGTTATGGTCCACAGTCGCCGTCGCCTTCAAGTGGGCGCTTGCTTCCGCCACTCTACCCCAGCTCCTTTCAGGTGCCACCCTGACGTCCACTGTCGTGCTGGGGTTGGCGCTGGCCACGCAGGGCAAGTTGTCTGATGCACTGCGCAGCGTGAAGCTACACTTTATCCCCAGTTGTCGCTTGGCATTGCTCAACCCACTCCTTTACTACTCGCTGTTGTTTGGGGCCTACCAGCGCCTACCGGCCCACCTGGCGCAAGCGTTGAACTACACTTGGCCCATTGCACTCAGCCTAGGCGGACGGATCGTCCTGAAAACGCAGCTCAGACGCGTCGAGTTGGCGGGCATTTTCCTCTGCTACTTGGGCGTGCTCGTGCTCTATCCGAGGGACATGACGGGGCCCGATGGTCTCTTAGGGTTCGCGCTAGCTCTGGGCTCAGCGTTGGTCTGGGCCACAAGTTGGCTGCTCGCGGCGCGCGATCGGCGCCCGCCAGAGTATGCCCTGTTTCACCAATTTCTGCTGGCCACTCCGGTCGCCGTCATTGCCCTACTTGGACTTCAGGGACCACCCCAATCGCTCGACATGCGCGCGATCTTCGGGGCCATCTACATAGGTCTGTTCGAGATGGGGCTCACCTTCTTGATCTGGCAAAAGGCGCTGCGCACCACGCGTCACCTAGCCCGCCTGAGCGCACTCAGCTACCTGTCACCGCTGCTCAGCCTCGGCTGGATCCACCTCGTGCTCGATGAGCCCCTGGGCCCGCACTTCGTACTTGGTGGGGCGCTGGTGGTGGGTGGAGCGATGATTCAACAAGGACGGCGGCGATCCCATTCCCTGGATGGACCAGGCGCAGGCACATAATTCAAAAATTGCGAGAAATTGGCCCGACCGCGGCCACCCGCGGGGTGAAGAGCCGCACGCTCGGGGGCGGCTCAGTGGTGGGCCGAGCGACCAATAAACGGCGACAACCGGCGCAATTTTCTCGACAATCTGTGGTGCGCGCTTATCTTCTGCTGCGGTGACACAGGGCAGGGTGCTCTCCTTCTTCGCTCAGATCATTGCGGTCCTCGTAGTACTCGCAATGATGCTCGGCGTGCCGCGACACGAGGGCGCCGCGCAGACCGATTGCGCGTGGTGTCCGGCCCACAGCGACCTGACATCCGCTCAGTCCCTCTCATCCGAGGATGCACCGCGCGACAGTGAAGAGCGGCAGGACCACGAACAGGAGTCGAGCGAGGGCAAGTTGTTGGCACTGCCTCGCGATACCTGGTCGGGATACGCAGGCAATCATCTAGTGGTGCTGCTGTGCCCGCATGCGGTCGGCCTTTCTGCCGGGCGCGCCGCTCCGGTCATGGTCTTTCGTCCTCCTTGCTGACTGCGCCAAGCTAGCGATCGTGATCAGCAGCCCTGCCTCCGCGCTGGGCTGAACGAACTCGTGCACGCTGAGGCCACGCTCCCAAGCCCGTGCACTCCCGTCCCAGGCGCTCCTTGCGCCCTGCGCCTGGGACGGATGGCGGCCCTCGCCGCGCCCCACCAACCCCTTTTTTGGTCGAATCGACCAGTTTCTTCGCTCGGTATTTCACCCATGAGTACACAAAAAATCATCTCACTCAAAAATCTCGCGGCGGACGTGCCCTCGGGGATCGTCACCTTCTTGGTCGCCCTGCCGCTTTGTCTCGGAATCGCCCTGGCCTCTGGCGCCCCCCTCTTCTCCGGCTTGCTCGCGGGCATCATCGGAGGCGTCGTCATTGGTCTGCTGAGCGGTTCCCCCACGAGCGTCAGCGGGCCTGCAGCCGGTTTGGCTGCGGTCATCGTGACGCAAATGGAGGCGCTCGGAGGCTTCGACAAGTTTCTTCTTGCCACCTTCCTTGCCGGAGTGCTTCAGGTGGGTTTGGGCCTCGCCAGGACTGGATTCTTGGCTTCGTTCTTTCCGACCGCCGTCATCAAGGGCCTCCTGGCGGCCATCGGCTTGCTGCTCATCCTCAAACAAATTCCCCACCTGGTCGGCCACGATCCCGACCCTGTGGGGGATTTGGCATTTGAACAACCGGACCATGAAAACACATTTTCCGACCTGTGGGTCACCTTGGGTGATCTGCAGTCCGCCGCCATCATCATCGGTTTAGTGTCCGTGGCCGTGCTGGTATTTTGGGAAAAATTCCCAGCAATCAAGCGGCTCAACGTCCCCGGCCCGCTGGCAGTCGTCGTGCTGGCCGTCGCCTTACACGCGGCGCTGAGTGCCCTTGTCCCCGCCTGGCGGCTGGGTGCAGATCATTTGGTCCAGGTCCCCATCTTGAAGGACTGGAATGACGTCAAGGGCGCCATCACCCTGCCCGACTTCAGCCAGTTTTCGAACCCCAAGCTCTACTTGGCCGCAGCCACCCTCGCCATTGTCGCTTCGCTCGAGACCCTCCTCAATCTCGACGCCATCGACACCATCGATCCCAAGCAGCGGCACTCGCCCCCCAACCGTGAGCTATTCGCGCAAGGTGTCGGCAATATCTTGGGCGGGCTCATCGGCGCCCTGCCGACAACCAGCGTGATCGTGCGGAGCAGTGTCAACGCCCAATCTGGGAACGCCACCAAGATGAGCACCATCATCCACGGCCTGCTGATCGCGTTGTGCGTGGCGTTCGTGCCCGGTCTGCTGAACTTGATCCCCTTGTCTTGCCTAGCCGCCATCTTGATCGTCACCGGCTTCAAGTTGGCCAGCCCCAAGTTGATCAAACAAATGTGGAACGGCGGTCCCGCGCAGTTTTACCCATTTGCCGCCACTGTCCTCGGCATCGTCCTCACCGACCTTTTGATCGGGATCTTCGTCGGGCTAACGACGAGCATCGGTTTCATCTTGCACAGCAACTTCCGTCGCCCAGTGTACCGGGTGGTGGAAAAGCACGTCACCGGTGATGTCATTCGCATCGAATTGAGCGAGCAAGTGAGTTTTTTGAATCGCGCCTCTTTGGAAAAGACGTTTGAGAACTTCCCCCAGGGCAGCCACGTCGTGGTCGACGCGACTCGTTCGGATTTCATCGATCCTGATGTGATCCAGCTCATCTCACAATTCGTCGAAACCAAGGCCCCTGTCCGCAACATCAGAGTCACGCTGCTGGGACTGAAGAGCAAATACACGCAAATCCAAGCCGACGAACACTTGGTCGACTACTCGACGCGCGAGCTCCAAGAGCAGCTCACGCCAAAACAGGTGCTTGCCCTGCTCAAGGAGGGGAATCAACGGTTCATTCACGGACAGCGCCTGCAGCGCGATTGGTCTCGTCAGGTGGCGGAGACAGCCAAGGGCCAGGCTCCTTTGGCCGTGGTCCTGTCCTGCATCGACAGCCGCAACTCGAGCGAACTCATCTTCGACTTGGGCATCGGCGACATCTTCAGTGTGCGGATTGCTGGGAACGTGGCCAAAGAGAAGGTCTTGGGCAGCATTGAGTACAGCTGCGCAGTGGCAGGGGCAAAGCTGATCGTGGTGATGGGACACACCAGCTGCGGCGCCGTTACCACGGCGGTCGCATCTTACGGCCACCCTGAGGCGGTCGTGCAATCCACCGGTTGCACCCACATCGATGTTCTGCTGCGCGAGATCCAGAAGTCGATTGACCCAAGCGACCCCATTCCCAATCAAAAGCAAGCGCCCGAGATGTTCTCCGACTATGTGGATGGAGTTGCCGTTCGCCATGTACAGCACACCATCGATCACATCCTGACGAGCAGCCCCGCTTTGGCGCGTTTGGTTTCGTCTGGGAGCGTAGGGATCATCGGCGCCGTCTACGATGTTCATTCTGGCCAAGTGACGTTCTCCCACGCGGAAGGACCTCTAGCTGTAGGTCTGAACAAGGAAGCCGGGCCAACCTTGCCCCCACCCTCGGTGGACGTTCCGGCAAGTCAGTTTCACGTGCGCGCAGATCTTGCGCCCGATCAAGAGGACCTCGAGCTCGCGCAACAGGACCTGCGCTGATGAACGAAAGGACCAGCTCGTGGTTGTGCCACGAGCTGGGGCAGCGGGCGGCACAGATCAAACACACACACAGGGACCGTTTCTCTCGAAAATGGCACCTCGTGACCCACACCGTCGCGGTGTTCCGCACGCTGGGGTGCGTTTGACCGCGCTCGATCGCCTGAACAAGCTGCCTCTCGCCGTACACAGTCGCGGCGGTCTGCACGCTGGGGTGCATTGTAGCGCTATGACAAATGTCACACTGTGCCCGGCACAGCTTGCGCGCTCAGAACCTGGACCGTAGAACTGAGCATGCTTGTTGAGCGCGTTTTTTGCCGTTGTGGTGATCAAACGCGCTGGTTCCCCTAGCGTTGTTTCTTGGCCTCCAACTTGCAACAGGAAGTTTGAGGAAGAAGACCAATGACCATGATTTTTCATCAACCATTCAAATCGCTGCTCATTTCTGCGGGACTTGCAGCCCCGTGCCTGCTGGGTGTTCGTGTCGCCTCCGCTGCCGTGGGCGATGAATGCTCCCTGGACGCTGACTGCGGAGAGGGCGCTCACTGTGAAAAAGAGTCCTGGGTGAACGGCTGCAATCCCGACGCGGGGGAATGCGACAACACCGTGCATGAGTCGGAGACTGGCAGGTGCGTCCAGTCACCCGTGGAGTGCGCAACCGACGCCGACTGCGGCGAGTATGAGGGCTGTGTTACCCAAAATACCGGCGCCTGTTGGGTCAGCTCGGACGGCAGCAGCGGTTGCGATGAAGTCGACGAAGACGCGCCCAAGTACTGTGGCCCCAAGGTGTTCTCTTGCGAAACCGATGACGACTGCCCGCGGGAGTTTGCCTGCACCGAGTCCACGGTCTGCCTCGACATCGCCTGCGTGGACGGTGAGGAATGTGCGCCCTGCAGCACCAGTCGTGAGTGCTACCCCAAGCAAATCGAGTGCGAGACCGATGACGCCTGTCCCAGCGACTGGAGCTGCGTGGGTACGAGCCGCACGATGTGTTCAGGGGGTGGCTCAAGCGGCGGAACAGCTACGGGCGGCGGGACCGCCCCGGCCGATCCCGGTGATGCTGTCCCGGATTCCGACAACGCAAGCGATGTGGATCAACCGCCCGAGCCCGCGGACCAGACCGACCCTGCAGAACCAACTGACGAGCCACTGCCCACCTCAGCCCCCGACGAAGGTATCGACTGTGTCGAAGTCAAAAGTGTGGGCTACTGCCAACCCAGCGCTTGGGGTGGGAGCTACATCGCCGAAGACGGCGTCGCGGTAGGCGGCGTAGATGAAGGTGCAGTCGGAGCTCCCAGTGACCCGAGCCAAGGCGACAACGACAATGCGAACGAGGAACCCACGGTGGCCGAGGGTGAGCAGGACGGCGCGACCAAGGACAATAGCGAGAGCGCCGGCGATCAAGGCGGTTGCTCGGTGGCCCAAGGCCCAACCCACAGCTCGAGCTGGCTGTGGATGGCACTTTTGACCCTGCCGTTCATGCGCCGCCGCAGCGTGGCTCGTCCGAGCATGGCCGCGCAAAACGCGCGACGCTAGTTGGACCGGTGCGCCCAAGACAAGGAAGGTTCGCGTCCCCTCGCGAGCCTTCTTTTTTTTGCACACCGAGCGCATGATGGTGCAATGCGTGAGCGGCGCGAGACGATGGCATTGACCGAACCTCTCCGATCGCGGAGCGTGCAGAAACTGCTTCTCGTCGGGGCTTGCGCAGGGTGGCTATCATGCTGTTCTCCGAGCGCACCCTCCGTCATGACTGACGGGACCGGCGGCACAAGCGACGGCAGTGGCGGAGGGATCCCCAGCAGCGGAGGCGACGCCAACGCCGCCACTGGGGGCGCAAACAGTGGCTCAGCGGACGGCAGTGGCGGCCGGACACCCGGCAGCGGTGGGCAGTCTCCAGCCGCTGGAGGCAGCTCGAGTTCTTGCGAAGCAGCTTGTGCACTCCCGTCCACGGGCGATTGTAGCAATCCCCAGGTGCAGATCACCAACGTGCCTGTCGGGCTGAGTGTACTCCACAATGAAAGCGAGACAGAACTCGAACCCTTGGTCCTGGCCGCCCTACCTTCTGCTGGAGCACGGCTTGGGTTCATGAGCAACGACGGCGCACTGCACATCGCGACATTGTCGTGCCAGGATGAGTTAATAGGCACTCCGTTTGTGCTGCCCGCGCACGATTTTCAGGACATCGCTGCAGACGAGCTGGGCGGCGTAGCCGTACTCAGCCGCGACGCACGTGGCGGTGGCACGCTCAACTGTGGAAATCCCGCCAATCTATGCGATGGAGGCCCCGACCCTGCCGTCGCCTGCCATGAGATGTGGATGGTGCGCTACGATTGCGCTGGCAACGTGGCGTGGGAAGCAACACTCACCACCTCCAGTGCTAGCTTGCCGCCCTACTCCACCGGCCCCGAGGGGCCGATGTCATTGATGATTTGGTGGTATCAACATCACGGACGTCTCGCCTACGATGGCGAGAACTACGCGGCCTATTTTGGGGTAGCGATCAGTATCTCTGAAGATGCGTGCATCAACATCCACCAGGGCGATCGCATGGTCGTGGTTGGACCGGACGGAACACCGCTCACGCACCCGGACGATTTTGGCGATTGGGGGGTCGGTTGCAGTCATAGTTGGAATACCCGCATCGTTTGGGATGACGCTGCCGGAAAGTTCATCATGGTGTGCGCTACCGACAATGAAGGGCGCGTGGCACAACCTGATCCGTACCGGACGATCTATGAACCACAAGATTTGGCCACCTTGAGCGTGGGTGATCTCGTCGTAGCCGATGGTGAGGGCTACTGGGTGACTGCATCTGACGTAGGCACGGTGCACTTGCTGCATTTCAGCGACGGTTTGGCCGATCGCGACCTTGAAATAGCAGAGTCCAACTTTTCCCATTTGGTAGCTTACGGCCAGCACCACATGTTGGTCGCCTGGGAGCAGGGAGAAGAGCTGCAGGCTCGCGTACTTTCACGCAGCGACGGCAGCCCGGTCAGCGACGTGTTTTCTATCGCGGTCCCGGACAACCGTTATCAATGGTTCGAAGCAATGGCGGACGGCAGTGTCGCGTACGCTGCGCCCGGTCTCGACGCTGAGTCGGTGCGAATTGCCCGCGTGCTGCCTTGCGAATGAGACGCCCGTCCACGGCGTCACCCCGCAACTCTGACCTTACGGCTCGAGCGTCATCGAACCTTCATCGAGCGCGATTTCGAAGTAGCCGTGCTCGTCCCATTCCACGGGGGCCCCGCCCTGCGACAGGGTGCCACCGTCCACCGTGACCCGCAGACACTGATCCGGGGGAAAATGCTCGGGCAGCGTCCAGCTCCATGTCGTGGACTCTCCATCCACTTCCGGTACCACGTCCGCCACGAGATTCTGCGCGACCCAATAGGCCCCGACGTGCACGACACTGTCTATCCATAGATCGGGCTGGGTCTTTTCGTGCTCGACGTGCGCCAAGAACTCCTCGATAGCTACCGGCTGGAAGGCGTTGTCGGTGCCCCCCGTAAATCCGTGAACGAGCACGACCTGCCAACGTCCCGCCTGGTAGGCCTTGTCCACCACCGTGTCCATCGCGCTCGCCTCCGCATCCTCGGCTGGGATGTGACAGGGCAAGTTGAAACGATTGCCACTGCTCGCGGCGACTGACGTGTTGCTCACCCCACGATTGATCAAAAAGCGGGTCTCGGCCACGCTCACGTAGCTTGAGTCCCCGTAGGGCGCAGCCATGGTCAGCGGCGTCACCCCAAAGGTATCCTCGAGGAACGCGGTCGCCGCATCGACATCAGCAGCGTCGGCAGTTCGAGAGTGAGATTTGCTGTGATTGCCGAGTTCATGCCCATCCAGCAAGGCTTGGGCCCAGGTGGGGTCATTGGCGTTTGACTTGCCGGTTTGCAGATAGAACGTCAGTGGGACACCCAAGCCTTGGAGCTCGGCGTAGTGGTCGATCTGCGAGCTGTTCGTATCATCAAATGTGTAGGACACGGCGCCTTTCATCCCTGCCCAGTCGAGCACCTTCATGCCCCCTACTGCACCGGAAGGTTTTGCGATCCCCGCGGCCCGGGGGACCGGCAATCCGCAACTGGTCACAACGCCGGTTGTTCCGCCGTTGCCCCCCTCTGGCGTGCCGGTAGTGTCGCCGCCATTGCCCGTGTCAGTCGTGCCGGTAGTGTCCCCGCCTGAGCCCGCATCAGTCGTGCCCGAAGTGCTACCGCCCGATCCGGTCTCCTCCGTGTCGTCGCCCGTATCGTCCACCTGATTGCGGGAAGCGGGTGTCACGCAGGAAGCGCCGCACACGAGGCCCGCGAGCAGCGCAGCACAAGACCAAGTCAATCGCTTTGACATGGACAAGATTTGCCCGCAAAAAGCCCGCGAGGCAAGGCCACCCCTGTCAACGGCGGAACATCAGGCTGCTGTGCTGGTGCGTGATGCGCGCGACCTCCTCGACCGAACACGCGTGCAGACTTGCCAGCTGCTCCGCCACAAGGACAACATCGGCCGGCTCGGAGTGGATACAGCGGAGTCGAACGTCATCCGCCCACGCACCGGGCGCTACATCGCGCAAGGTCTCCCGCAGGCGGCCATCCGGGGCATCTGTTTCGATGAGTAAGCGGTCTAATGGAAGCTGAGCAACCGTTTGACGCAGCCGCGCGCGCGCTGGGTGAACGATGCCGGCGCCCACCCCGAGCAGTAGACCCAAACGGAGCACCGTATTGGCCCAGCTCACGTCCCCTGAAAACCCATGCAACACTCCGCCTTGATACGGCAAGCCCACGCGACGCAGCGTCTCCAAGAACTCCCGCTGCATCCCCACTTGATGCAAGACGACCGGCAACTCTAGCTGTTTGGCCAAGCCAAGCTGTGCTTCAAACAACGAAATTTGCGCTGCAGCGGGCGCTCCTCTGTGTTTATCCAGGCCAATTTCACCGATGGCGCGCGCGCCCAACAACGACACATGGTCCCCGGCCTCGCTCATCACACGCGTCAGCACTCGAGCATCACCGTAATCGAGTTCATCTGACCAATAGGGATGCACGCCCACTCCCACGCTGATTCTTGTGGGCGGCTCACCCCCACACTCCCATCCAGAGCTCACCAACTGCTGCAAGCGTCGCCACGCCTGCGGGTTGGTGCCGGGCACAAACAGATCACTCACTTGGGCGGCCGCCGCACGGCTGAGCACTTGGCCGCGCTGCCCATCGAAGGCGGCGAAATCCAGGTGCAGGTGCGAGTCAAAGTACACGATGCTCCCCGACGACTACACCAAGACCTTCAGGCGGCGCGTGCCAAACCCTTGTTTACCGTAGCGCTCTGGTGTCACCTGGTCCGAGCCGGGTAAATCACGGGGCACGGCGCGCGGAGCGGCTGAAAAATCTGCAAAATCGTCCGGGAGCGGCCCGGGCAAGGTGGGCTGCAGGGTACGCTCCAAGAGCTGAAAGTCGTGGCGCGCGAAGAGCTCGAGCGGCACACCTCGCTCTGGTCCCTGCTCGCGAAACCAAGCGCGCGCTCTCTCCACGTTCTGGATCAACACGTGGTGCTGAGGATCAGTCTTGGCCGCACGCAAGAAATAATTCTGCATGCCGACAATGTCTCCGCGTCGGTAAGCAATCACGGCCAGGTAGTTCAGGGCCAATCCGGGCACCGGGTAGTGGAGTTCCAAAGCGCGCAGCATGCAGCGCTCGGCCTCCTCGAACTCGAGCGCGCGAAAGTGAGCACCGCCCAAGTCTACCCACGCCGCGTGATGGTCCCCCACGTGCTGCAAGATCGCCCGCGCGGCGGCCACATCCTCCAAGTAGTGCTGTTGCACACCACGGTGCTCGTAGAACCAATCACTGAGCACCTTGGTGGTCTCTTCATCGGCATCGAACGGCGTCTTGTACTCTTGGAAGTCCTGCTCGAAAAACACGTTGGGGTCGAGCCATCCTTGGCGCACCGCCTCTTGAAAATCCCTGGTGCCCGGATAAACGCTGAGACAACTGAACACATATTGGTGGGGCAACGCTTGATCCAAAAACCGCAAGGTGGTCTCAAAGGTCTCCGTCGTTTCGCCGCGATTGCCCAGCATCATGAAATAGCGCACCTGGATGCCGACGTCCTTGGCCAACTTGGTCGCGCTGATGATCTCCTCAGCGCTGATCTTCTTGTCGATATTCTCCAAGATCGTGTCCGACCCCGACTCCACCCCCAAACTCAGGCGCTGACACCCCGCGCGGCGCATCGCCAGCAGGAGCTCCGCGTCGAGCACGTCCACTCGGGTGTCACAACTCCACAGGAAGTTGACCTTACGCCGCATGATCTCTTCGCAAATACTGAGCGCTCGCTTCTTGTTGGCCGTAAAGGTGTCGTCTTTGATTTGTATCATCTTCACTGGCAGCCGAGACAGCGCCATTTCGATTGAATCGACGACGTACGGCACCGAATGACCGCGAAAGCCGCGACCCCAGGTCGTCTCGGCGCCGCAAAACGTGCACTGCCAGGGGCAACCGCGTGACGTCATCAGGATGTGAGTAGGGAAATACGCCTGGGGGGAAGTGAGATCGTCGAGCTTCTTGAGAGCCGCGCGCCCCTCGGCCAGGTGCACTTGACCTTGAGACCGATACGCGCTGCCCGCAATACCAGCCGTAACCTCGCCCGCGTCGAGCCGACGCAACAGCTCCAAGAACGTCGCTTCACTTTCGCCTAGCGCGATGGTGTCGATGGCTGCGCAACGCTCCAAGATCTGCACCGCAAAGGGCGTCGCGTGTGGGCCGCCTACTACGATGTGAGCCGCTGGATGCGTGGCGCGAATGAGCTCCGCGGTAAACAGCACGCCGCGCCGGTTGGCGGTCCAGCAACTCATACCAAACACGTCACAATCGAGCGCGCGGATGACGTCCTCTACCTGCGTCCACGAGAACGCCGACAGATTGAGCACTTTTACCTGGTGTCCGGCGTCGATGGCTTCAGACGCTAAAGTGAACAAGCCGTACGGTGTCTGGAAAAAGTCCGCATCCAAGTCACCCTCCACGAAGTCACTGGGAATACCTTGACCCTGCGGGTAGGGGGCTTGGCCGGGCGCTGCGATTTTCCAGGGCGGCGGGTACAACAGGGCGATGCGCATGATGATGGGGTGGAGTCGATGTGCTTGAGTGAGAGAACAATAGTGGTGCAGTTGGTACTCTCGCTCACAATCGCTACCAACTGTCCGCACAGGCAGGCGTCGCCGGACAGTCGGCGGACACTTTGCGCGCCGGCCGAGCACCTCCATTGACGCTTCCCGACGTCTCGTTTCGAGACACCGGGATGCAGTGCATTTTAAGCTTGAACCGCTACCCAGGGCGAGGAACGGCGAATTGGGGGAAGTTTCGCCGGGTTGCGCGCGCTGCAAGGCAGGGAGCGCCGCGACTCAATTGTCTGATCCAGCGCCGTCCACTGAACAAGCCGTGAAGACTTTCAAGGCAATTCTCCGGGTCCGGTGGCCTGGCACGAAGCCTGCTTAGATCACGGATCATGGATGCTCCTCAACATGTGCTGGTTGGGTACGATGGTTCGCCGCTGAGCGAGATGGCGCTCAATCGAGCATTCCGCATGGTGGAGCACGCACGGTTTGCGTTGATTCACGTCGTGTGTGTCGTTCAAGATGGGCCAGGCGCGACAGTGCGACTGCCCACTGGCATGGCGATGAGTCGCTGGGCGGCTCTGGATAGCATCCGCCTCATGGTCTTTGCGGTGAGCGAACCCTGGCGCGCAGCCTCCCCCCAGGCACGCGTGATTGTTCATCTACGCACGGGTGATGTTTCACACGCACTCGTCGATTTTGCGTACCGTTTCCACATCGATCAAATCGTGCTGGGTACGCACGGTCACGGCGTGACGCCCTCGGCTCAAGTGGGCAGCGTGTGCAGTGGCGTGCTTTCACTCACGGACATCCCCACGCATCTGGAGGCGCCGCTGACCAGTGTTCCGCCCTTCACAGCCGCCCAGACTCTCTCATGGGCTAACCTCTCCGAGGACGCCAAATTGAGCGTTGGCGTTTACGCCATGCGCACCAAAGTGCGACCTCGCGCCTGACGCGGGTGGGTACTTACTGCGCCCGCAACCTGCGGCGCGTACAGCCGAGCGGGCTGCTACTGAACCTCACAAATGCATCTCGCCGGGCAAGCTCTCCGGCGAAAGCATGAGTTCCTCCGCTTCCTTGGACATCCTGATGGGTCGATGGTCGTTGCCAACACAGGCCAGTAGGCTGCTCCCGGTGGCAATCTGCACCAAGTCGCCGTCCACTTTGCGCAGAACACGATAGGTGAACCCCACCTTGATCCGCGAAAGCTCGGACAGACGCGTCTCGATCTGCAGCAAGTCATCCAAGTAAGACGGGAGGCGGTACTTCACGTCGATAGCGATCACGGGCAAGTGGAGCCCAAGGGCGATCCAGGAGGAGTAGTTGAGACCGCGCCTTCTGAGATACTCGATGCGAGACAGTTCGAAGTACTTGATGTAATTGGAATGGTGGACCACTCCCATCATATCCGTGTCACAGAAGCGGACACGCACCACTGAAGTCGTCACACAATGACTGGGAATATCGGTTTTCATAGCCAGATATTGAAAAAAGCTTGCGCTGCACTGCTGGCGCCGCAGCATATTAGAGCGCCGCCTCGCATCAAGGCCTTTAGCCCACCCCATTGCGCTGAATTGACGGATCGGCCCGCATGACCACGGCTTCGGCCCGGCGTTTCAGCGCCTGGTTCATGAATACGAACCCGCGTGCGGTGGCCGTGAGCTGCTGACCCAAAAACCGGACCAAAAGGCCCTTGAAGTCCTCGCCATGCACAAGCCGAGTGCGCCCGCCCTGTCCCTGTTCCAGGGTAAAATAGTGCTCACCGCTGAAGAGGAATTCGCCCAGTACCTTTCCGCGCCAGCGCAACTCCTTCTCGCGCTCACAACGCAGCAAGCGCGGGCGAAAGCGAAAGTCTGAACCGTCTGGCGGACTCACCACTACGTTCAAGTGCCGCCCCTCGACCAGCTCCCCCTCCAGAGTGGTGATGAATGGATTCCATTCGTGGTATTTGGACCCATCGATCAAGATCTCCCAAACCACTGCCGCGGGGGCATCAATCTCGATCTCGGTGCGCAGCTGCATGCGCTCAAAATACACCCAGACTGCCGCAGTCCAAGCGGCGTGTGATGCGGCCACTGGCGCCGCCAGATGGCGCGCCCCACCCGGTTGCCTCATGGCGGGGGAGCCACTCCCCAGCGCTCATAGAAGCTTCCCGGCGTGCGCCCCACAAGCCGCCAACAGTAGCCCCAGCGTGTTCTGTGCAAGCAAATAACTGACGGCCCACAAGACGCCCCGAGCGTGAAAGAGCTGCAGCGTATCACCGGCAAACGCCGAGAACGTGGTGAGCCCTCCCACGAAGCCCGTCAAAATTCCGAGCCGCAGCGCGGGCGTCAGCCATGTCACGTCAGCCGGTAGCGAAACAAAATAGCCAAACAGGAACGAACCCACGGCATTGACGATGAGGGTGGCCACGAAACTCATGCCCACGTCCCGACTCACGAACAACACGATCAAGCCGACGAGATAACGCGTCACTGCTCCCAGCGCGCCCATCGCGGCGACCAATACGATGCGTAACCAGAGACTCACTGGACCCGCTGTTAGCACGGACGCCTTGGGCACCCCAGGCCCTTCGCATGAGCGGAAATTGTGCCCCGAGCGAAAAGCGAAAAGTTGCACGCCAGGACTTGCGCTTGCAACTGTCCATCGGCTCCATTGGACCCATCAATATGCCTTCACCGCTCGACCGTCGTTCTTCCGGCGTTTTGCTTCACCCCACGGCTTTGCCCGGCCCTTTTCCTCAAGGTGACCTTGGACCATCTGCCCGCCAGTTCGTCGACTTCCTGAGCGCGGCCGGTCAGCGCTGGTGGCAAATGCTCCCCATCCACCCACCGGGCGGTGCAGATTCGCCCTACGATAGTCCTAGCGCCTTTGCCGGCTCAACCATGTTGATCAGCGTAGAGGACCTGGTGAGCGAGGGTCTCCTGGACCCGGCCGTACTGGGCGCACTCCCCGCTCTCAGCAATGACGAACGCGTCGACTTTCAAGAAGCACGACGCGTGAAGGACCCCTTGCTCGCGCAGGCTTACGCGCGCTTTTCAAACAACGCACCTCAGGAAATGCGCCAGCGCTACCAACGCTTCTTGGACGCGAACAACGCGTGGGTGTGGGACTATGCGTTGTTCATGGTGCTCCATGAACTCCATCACCACAGGTCCTGGGTCGAATGGGATGCGGGTCTGCGTAGGCGCGACCATGCGGCACTCGAGCAAGCGCACATCGCACATCAAGATCGGGTGCGTCATCAGGTGTTTTGTCAGTTCGTCTTTCACGACCAGTGGAACACGCTGCGCCGCTACGCCAACGAACGCGGCGTGCTGCTGATGGGTGATGTCCCGATGTTCGTGAGTCACGACTCCGCCGACGTGTGGGCCAATCAGCACATGTTTTTCCTGGATGAGCACGGCCAGCGCACCGTCCAAGCGGGGGTGCCGCCCGACTACTTCAGTGAGGACGGGCAACTGTGGGGCAACCCCCTTTATCGCTGGGAAGCAATGAAACAAGATGGGTTTGGTTGGTGGATCGATCGCTTGCGTCGCGAGCTGGCCAAATTCGACGCGCTCCGCATCGATCACTTCATTGCCCTGCGCCGCTATTGGGAAATCCCAGTGCCCGCGCTCACGGCCAAAGACGGGCGCTATGTCGACGTGCCCGGGTATGAATTTTTCGAGGCGGCCCAGCGCGCCTTCGGCGGGTTGCCGTTCTTGGCAGAGGACTTGGGAATCTTGACCGAGTCCGTCGAACACTTGCGCGACCATTTTGGACTGCCTGGCATGAAGGTGCTGCAATTTGCCTTCTTCCCTGGCGCAGAGGCCTACTTGCCGCACCGTCATCAGAGCGCCTGTGCGGCGTACATCGGCACGCACGACAACGACACTGCGCGTGGTTGGTTTGAAAGCTTGGAGACCCAGGCAGCCAACCAGGGCCCCGAGGCAAAGTCTGCGCGGCAACAATTGGAGCGCCTCTCGGCGTACACAGGCATCACAAGCAGTCACGAGGTCAATCCACAACTGCGGCGCACGTTGCTGACGTCACCCGCCAATACGGTGATCGTCACCGCGCAAGATCTACTCGACCAAGACACACGCTACCGCACCAACATCCCGGGCATCGCCCAGGGCAACTGGGCTTATCGCATACGCAGAGGCGCGCTCACCCCTGCCCTCGCGGCGGAACTCCGAGCGCTCACCGCGGTCACGGAACGCTTGGTGAAATAGCTGCTTTAGGCGAGCCCACCAGCCGCTTGAGCTCACCAGCCGCTCGAGCTCAGCTGCGGCTGCACCTGAGATCACTCAAAGAGCGGCGCCTCAGTCGGCGGTGGTGGCTGGTAGGTCGCAAGAACGGCGATCTCATAATACGCGTGCTCGTGGGCCAGCTTTTCCCAATCGGGCGCCGCGAGCGCGCGTTTGACACACTGAGTGGCGCGGCGCGCCTGGGGTCCCTTCCATGTCCCGCTGGCCCCAGGGAACACGTGCAGTCGATGCTGAACGAAGTCGACGGTGAGCACGTAGTTGAGCGTCCCGGTTTCACCCGTGCGCGGGGCGCAATCGTAAGCTTCATTGATGGCCGCAGCGAAAGACTCCTCAATGGCCTGCAACCGGTCACACAGGCGCCCCGACTTGCCCGCCGCGGTGGGGTTGGCTCCACAGCGCACGTTGGATGGCTCACTCAACTGCAGGAGCTTGTTGCCCTGCTCCGGCTCGGCCCCCGCCGGGACTGAAGGAGCAAAGCCCAGCGGGGCGGGCCCCACTGCCTCCGCCTCGAGTCGATCGGAGGGCGCGCGCAACAGATAGAGCGGGATGGCCAACGCCAGGAGCAGACCCACCGCCAAGAGCACCACCTGTGCGCGAATGGGCCGCTCGATGTTGGTGGAGGAACGCACACCCAAGCGCCGAATGGCGGGCTCACCGGGAGCAGACGTGAGGGATACGCGGGGAGGGAATGCCATCGGGACGTCTGCCTGAGAGGAGGGACCGAGATCAGAATTCGAGCAGCTGTTCCACCGGTTGATCCGGATCGACGGATACCACGGAAGCAGCAAGCTCCAGTGAGTCTGGCATGAGGCCCTGTACTTGGGCAACCACTTGCTCCACCACATGCCGCGCCTCTTCGATGCCGGGACCGAGCATCCCCACTGCAAATTTCAGGTGTGCTGACCGCCCGGCCACCGCTGGGACCATGGCAATCATCATCATTTCAGTGAGTTCCACCACGCGCTGGGCGACCCGACGCAGCGCTAACATCTCGAGGATGGTCGGTCGTTCATTGCTCGAACGACTGGGGCCGCGAATGTGGTAACGCGCCAAAGAGAAGCTCGTTCCCGTCCAGCGAGCGAAGGAAACCTCCTCGGACAGCGAACGCAAGAGTTGTCCGCGGTGGAGCAGACCAGTGAGCCCGTCGTGGCCAAGCAGGTAGTCCTTGGCCCGCTCGTGCTGAGCACTGCCCGGACTGAAACTCACGAGTTTGATCCTCGATTCACCCAGCTGTGCTTCACCACCGTGGAGCAAACTCAGCTTCTTCTTCCGGTCGTAGCTGTGATCGGCGTAGGAGCCGTTGGTGCTGCCCGCGTCTTCGATCACCCACGTCCCGGCTTGCCACTTGGCCACCGCGTGAGCACCCGACACCGTCGCTTCGGGCAAGACGATGTCCTGATCAGCACGCCGACCAATGGTCATGACGGGCTTGTTGAGCGAATACATGGTGCCCGCCGCGTCGTGCGCGTTGGTACAATACGTCACGAGCAGCGATTGCGCGTCAGGATGGAAGCTCTCCACATGGGAGCGCCCGAGCGGTGTCCCGGGGGCCAGGCGCTCGCGCGGGATCTGCATCTGGCTGGTCGTGAGCTGAACAGGGTTGAAGAAACGCATGCGCTTGGCGGGCGGGCGCATCTGCGGGTCATCAGACAAACAGCGAAAGACTTGTTTGATCTCGTCCACGCTGAGCGAGGCCGGCACATCAAACATGATCTGCGAGCGCATGGGCTTGAGTCGTGGCTTGTATCCGGGTTCGGGCACGCGGCACGTCCACATTTCCCACAGCGTGAGGCCGAGCGCGTAGAGATCATCCTCCGGGCTGGCGCCTCCGGAGCGCAAGCGCTCAGGTGCCATGTAATTGGGTGTGCCCCCATCCGGTGGTGCTCCCGGACGGCGCGCTCCCATGCGGGCGCGTTCCTGAGCAAAACCAAAGTCGAGGATGATGGCGCGGTCCTTGGTCACCATCACGTTGCCGGGCTTGAAGTCACCGTGGACCAAGCCTTGCGCGTGGATGGCAGCCAAACCGGCGGTGGTCTCACTGGCAATCTTGCGAAACTCATCAGCGCTGTAGCCACCCTGGGCCTTGCGCCGGCGAATGTGGGTATGCAGCGTCTGGCCGTTGATGTGCTCCATCACCAGGATGGGGCCCCAGGGCGATGGCGCCAAATCATGCACGCGGCAGACGTTGGGGTGACTCACCGAACGTGCCAACAAAAGCTCTTGTCGCAAGGCCTCATCGTCCCCTGGCATGCGCGATTCCTCACGCACCACCTTGAGCGCCACCGGCTCCTGGGTGCTGCGATCATACGCGAGGAATACTTCGCCCATCCCGCCCTTGCCGAGACTTTGACGGATCTCGTAGCGATCATTGACGAGGGAACCTGGCCCAAGTGGTGGTGGTGTCTTGTCTTGCATCGGTGGGTCGTCGCCCCAAACAAAGGCGGCACGGCAGACGAGGGTCGCGAATAAACTCCCCTAGCGCAACCGTCGGAAATCGTTCTGACTTTACAGCTCACACGGACGGAGACAAGGGTGCTTCCGGAGTTGGTGTAAGCCCGGCAAAATCCAGCGGGTTTTCCCTGGGCGCGGAGCAAGGGCTGCTCCCAAATAGACATTGTGTCCAACCTTTGCTAGCCGCTGCGCGGAGAGCTGGCACCCCCAGGTCTCCGTCGAGTCGGCGTGATGGTCCTGAGTGACACACTCGGGGACATCTGGGAAATCGGTGAAATGCCGGTGCGGCCCCCGCCACTGTAACCGAGGACGATCGTAGCTCGGGGACCCAGTCCCCCACGCCACTGAGTCGCGCAAGCGACAGGGGAAGGCACTACGAGAGGATGAATCGGGAGCCAGGAGACCGGCCACTCGACGCGCTACGTATTCCCGGGAGGGAGCGGAGCAAAGCGACACTGCGGGGCGCAGTGCACTCTCAGAAACCTCAGCGTTGCTCATAGTGTCCATCCAGGGAAACGCCGTGGAGTGCCCCGTCGCTTGACGACAACCAACTGGATCGGGGTGATCCAAATGACCGCGAGACGAAATAAACATGAGGAAGAGCCTTTTGATCCTGAGCTGCGCCGCACTCGGCATGAGCCTGAGCGCAGCATGCAGCTCCGACGACGGAAATGATGATGCCCCGGTGGCCGGTGCCCCTGGCGACGGAGATGGCGATGGTGACGGCGACGATACCAACGATGTGGACGAGACCGACAACACAACGGACAGCGCGGGCGGCCTAGGCGGAGGAGACGGAGACGAGGACATCGAGTGTTCGTCCAAGCTGCCAGACGCGAGCGACGGCGGCGCAGGCGGCGCAGGAGGAAGCGCCGGCGTGAGCTGCGAGGCGCCCGAGCCGCCGCGCGTGGACATCGAGATCACCGGCACTTACACAGACAACTGGGGCGGTACGCACACCATCACCACGGACCTGTGGGACACAGGTTACTTGCAATACGCGCTGTCCATCGTCGACAACGAGCAAGGCTTCGCCGTGGCGCGCAACCCTGCCGAGGACGTCTACAACCCCTGCTTGTGGAGTCGCTTCGTTTGGACCCAAGACGGTGACGCCTTGTACTACTGCCAGGCGCCCTACAGTGCGCCCACCGAATGCGCCGCGCTCGGTCAAGATCTACCCGACGCGGACGATCTAGGCGCAGGCTGCAACGGCTTTTCCTGGAGCGAACTGACCCCCAGCGAGTGATCACCGGACTGTCTCGATCGGCTCCGGCCTGCACAAACCTCGTGCAGGCCGGAGCGATCCCCCGTGGATCTGACGTCGTCGACATTTTGGCTATGCTGGCGGCATGGGAAATCAAGATGGCGCGCGGCGGATCTTCGTCGCGTTGATCCTGCTTGCGCTCGGCCTGGTGTTCGCCATCCTCCTGCCATTCGGGGGAGGCCTGGTTTTCGCGGCGGTCCTGGCGGCAACGCTGCATCCATTGCACCGTCGTTTAACGGCCAAATTGGGCGGGCGAGCCAGCTTGAGCGCGACGCTGCTCTGCATGGGGTCGTTGCTGCTGCTCTTGATGCCCGTGGGTGGTCTCGGCGCGTTTGTCATTGGTGAAGTCATCCGCGGCACCAACTTCGTGATCGAGACGGTGCAAAGCGAGGGGATGAACGCCCTGGTCGATGAGCTGCCCACTTCCCTCCGCGGCCTCGCGCACCAGGCCATCAACCTGCTCGTTCCCAATCCAGAGCACCTCGATGAGGAACTCAAGCGTCGCGCGGGAGAGCACGGGGGCGAAGTGGCGCGCTTCGTCAGTCGTACCTTGGCCGCTACCGGAAAGGTGCTCCTCCAATCCAGCTTGAGCCTCATCGCGCTCTTCTTCTTCTTGGTCGACGGTCGCGCGCTGCTCGGCTGGATAGAAGACAATTCGCCGCTGGTCCCGGGGCAAGCTCGTGAGCTGCTCAGTGAGTTCCGCAAGGTCTCTACGGCCGTGCTCATCTCCACGTTGGTGACGGCCGGTGTGCAGTCCGTGGTGGCCCTGGCTGGTTATCTCATCGCCCGCGTACCCCATCCCTTCTTTTTTGCCATCGTCACCTTCTTCATCTCGTTCATTCCGGCCATCGGAGCGGGCGGTGCGTGTTTCGTCGCCGCATTGCTGTTGCTCGCGGGCGGCAAGGTGTGGTCGGCATTGTTTCTCGCCATCTGGATCATTCCCGTCGGGTTGGTGGACAATTGGGTCAAACCTCTCCTGGTCAAGCGCGGCATGCACATGCACGGCGGGGTAGTCTTTTTCGCGCTGCTCGGCGGCATCGCAGCCTTCGGCGCGGTGGGCTTGCTGCTCGGTCCGCTCTTTGTGACCTTTTTGGTAGCTTTGGTGCGCATCTACCGACGCGATTTCGCCCGCTCCCCCGTGCCCACGCCCGAGCCCGTGACGTCATCCGACAGCCAGCACGGAGCGTAAGAATGCGCCGCCGTCCAAACGGGCCCAAGTGTAGTCCCGCCTCTGGTGACGCGCACGGGCGAGGCCATCCGACCGAAGGCCATCACACAAATTTCCCCGGGGAATGGCACGTTTCATGCTCCTCACAGAGCGATGGCAAACCTCAAATCTTCTATTCCCAGGTTGTGTGTCAAAACCGCTCCTTGGATCGCCCTTGCGTGCCTCACCGCAGCAATAGGTTGCGCGTCCGATGGGGGCCCTGATCCGTCAGGAACCGGAGCGACCTCCGGCGAGGGTGGAATGGGCGGCTCGACCGACTCAGAAGGCGTGGGCGGTCGCGTCGACGCAGTGCCTCTGGACACCTGCTACTCGCCTTCGGCGCCTGAAAACGCGTACGACGAGATGGCGAAAGGCTGCAAGTGCATGGTGGACGGTGAAGGTGGCGTTTGCGTTCGCGGCGCTTCACTGCTCTGCGTCGCTGGGTCCTGGGTAGCGCTCAAGGACGGCCCCTGTGAGCCCCGCACTGAAGACTGTTATGGTGAGTTCGGGTCATGGTCAGATTGCCTCACCGCCTTCGCCACCTGTGTCGAGACGGACGCCGGTAGCTTCTGCGGTTATGATATGCGATTCGTGCGACGCACACCGTAGTTCGGGGGTCACGCGCCCGCTGCGCGCCCCGAGGCACAATGCCTCAGTGCGGCGCATCAGCACCCACATCGCAGCCCAGCCACCGCAGCTAGCTGCTAGCTGCTACCGCAACCACTGCAGCCACCTCACTTCGGGCTCACAGGAAAATCGAACGCGATCTCCTCGTGCCCGTCGTTGTTGTGCTTGCACTTCCGCGCGTGTGCGTCATGTTTAAAAGTGAGACAGCGTGTGTCTCGGCCTCGTTCCATTGAACCGCGGTTGAACCACCGCGCCTACGCGCAGCTTTCGCTGCGCACCCACGTTCATTTCTCGGCAACATTCATCACAAGGAGGTTCTCCATGACATCGCGTTCCCTCATTTCGGCGCAAACCGGGTGGGTCGGTGTCCAGCGGAATCCCCTCGGACGGCTGCCCTGCATTTGGGCACTGCTCCTCATCGCTTCTGTCGGCGCATTGGGCTGTGCCGCCAACATCCAAGCGCCCCAGTCGGCGGACAAGCATGCACAGCATGAAAGCAAGAGTCGCGACGCTCCGGTGCTGGACTATCCCGAGCACGTCGCTCCGCCGCCCGCGTATGGAAACAAGGTGGTGATGGCCGCCGTCGCCGAGCAATCAACACATTTTTGAGGGGCTCCCCCTCAGCTGAGGCCTGTAACAAGGCCTCGCGTCCTCGCTCACGCTGCGGGCGCGAGGGGCCCTCTTACGTCGCGCTGCGCGCGTCGTGAGGGTCCCTCAGTTTTTTTGTGGCCCTCACTCGCGCGGTTTCACAAAGCCCGGAACGCGCAACCAGGCCGTCCCACCACGATTGTCGCGCACCACCGCCCACACGCGCACGGGGCCAGGCTCTTCGGGAGAGTAGAGCGTGGTGGAAAAGTCCTTTTGAAACCCCGCCACAGCGTCGTTGATCAACTTGAGCTCAGAGCCAATGGCGCCGCGGTCCACGAAATAGTGCACCCAGATGCTCTCCTCTTGTTTCGTCCCAAAATCGGCAGCTATCGCGTCGTCTTCGACCGACTCCTCATCCACCATGGCCTCGATGGACACGTGGGGACAATCGAAGGGCGAAACATCGTCGTCCTTGCAGGCTTCCAAACACAGCACCCCGTCCTCACAACCCTCTAGGTCGGGGACAGCGTAAGGTTCGTCACAAGCGGCATCGATGCAATCCACGGTGAGTTCCTCATCCCCCTGTTTGAGCCCACGCAAGATAGGGTTTTCGTTGCGCAGCTCGTCGTAGATAAAAATCTGAGAGTAGCCGATCACGAAATCATCCGCGTCCACTTGCTCACCATTTTCATCCACGCACTGTGGCACCAGGTCCTCGGGCTCGAGCCCCTCCTCGTCCAAATCCGGAACTTGGAACTCGCCGGCGCACACTCCGTAAAAGACGAACGCAGAGCCTGCCGGTCGCGCGTCGGGCACGTCACTTTCCAAGAGCGAGTCCTCGGGGATCTCCACATCAAACTCCGTCACCCCAAACTCGAACGTGGGCTCGATGCTGGGCTCGGTCGTCAGGCACCCGACGTAAGAATTACCAGGCGGGTTGAGACACCAAAATCCAAAGAAGATCTCCACTTCATCGGGCAGCTCGGCGCGTCCGTCTTCCCACAGCATCTGCAGGTGCACGGTCTCGCCCGGGTGCGCGTAGGGCGCAGACTTGCGTACGCCCATGATGCGGACACCAGTCACCGAGCTGGGACGCTCCAGCGTAGGACCGCAGGCCATGAGCAGCGCTCCGGCAGCCACACAACTCAAGACGAGGGCCCAAAGCACGCGGTGATGTAGGCGCATAGTTAGAACTCCCCTCGCACACCCAAGCTGGGGATGATGGGCAACCCGGTCTGGTAGGCTTGTTGGCTGAAGTTGTAGTTGTACACGTAGCCTTCACGCGCCGCGTAGTTGTAGACATTCTGCACGTCCAGATACATGGAGAACTGCCAAGTGCGAAACTGGAAGCGCTTGTCGATGCGTACATCAAGCGAATGAAACAGCGGCAAACGATCGCTGTTCGGCTTACCTTGGATCGGCACGTAGCTCCCCGCGTCACCGGCAAAAATGGAATTGATGGGAGAAGCCACGGGCGTCACCATGCGACCACTCACGAGTCGGAAACGCGCGCCCACTTCCCAGCCGCGCCCCAGGCGGTAGCTGCCGAGCAGAATCAAGTTGTGGGTTTGGTCATAGGGGAAGGTCTCAAGGTCACAGTCATCGCAATTGCGCTCGACACTGCGGCTCAGCGTGTACGCAAGCCATCCAAAAAATCGCTCGTCAGCCTGGTACTTGAGCAACGTCTCCAGACCAATCACGTGCCCGCTGCCATCGTTGCCATAGGCATAACCTTGCGCGTCGGCCTGGCTGGTGACCAAATGGTACGTGGACTTGTAGTACCCCTCCATGCTCAGCATGATCTGCTTGGAGAGATCTTGCTCAAACCCAACTGAGTAGTGCATGGAGTGGTTGGACCCGACGGTCGGCGTGCCAAATACCGGATCGGATTGTTGGCCGTCCGCAGGCTGGCTGAACTTGCCGACGCCACCCTTGAGCACCGTCTTCTTGCCGCCCCAGTGGTCATCCTCTGGGGTAAATAACGAGTAGCGCACGTTGAGACGCGGACTCAAGTCGATGGACCCCGTGGTGTTGTCGTAATCCAGGCGGAAACCAGGCACAGCGCGCAAGCGTTTGGTCGGCTGCCACTCTAAATCCGTGTACCAAGCAGGAAGGAAGAAAAAATCCTCATTCTGCGTCTCAATCGGCACCTGGGTGGCCAGAGGCGCATCAGTCTGTCCATCGGCAGGAATGGGTGGCGCCCTCACAAAAATATCATACGGTCCCGACTGAAAGTCGAGCCCCACGTTGATCTTCGCGGTCTCGTGGACGCGGTACCCAAATTCGCTCCTAAAATCGATGGGATAGTTGGTGAGGTCGAATTTGAGACTGCCGCCCAGCTCAAAGGCGAAGTGCTGCTTGCCTGCGGTCAACATCACGTCGAGATTGGCGTTGGTCGTGAGCTGCTTCTGGTACAAGATTTGTCCGGCAATGAAGGCCGTGCCAAAGCTGACATTTCCGCCAAATCCAGGGTCTTGGGCCGCCGGATCGGAAACGATGAGCGCCAGGCGATCATCCGAGCCAAACAAGCGAAAGCTCAGCTTGTCGCCCGGGCCTTTGTTGCGCTCTACGATGAACTGGTAATCGTAATAGACAGGCGCAGTTTGCACGCTGGTGCCCGCACCCTTGAGGATGGGTTTGATGAGCACGTCCACCCAGCTGCGGCGACCGCCCGCCGCAAAACTCCAATACTTGGTGCCCGGGATAGGTCCCTGCACGAGCACGCGACCATCGATGAAATCAGCCTGAACCATGCCGTGGTAGCAGCGCCCCTTGGGATTGGGCTTGGCATAGTCGTCGTAACAATCGGTATTGGGCTTACGCAGGCTGGCGTCCACGATACCGCCCATGTAGCGGCCGTAGCGCACCGAGAAATTGCCGGGATAAAAGTCGATTTTGTCGAGCAATTCCGTCGGCACCACGCTGCTCAACCCACCAAAGTGGTAGATGAGCGGAACATTGGCGCCGTCGACAAACGTTCCTGTCGCGTTGGGCGCGCTGCCGCGCACGATGAGCAGCCCCGCCAAGCCAGGCGGGCGCGCCACACCGGGTAGATTCTGAATGGCCCGCAAGGCGTCACCGTTGGTCCCCGGGACACGCTGCATCTCGCGGCGTTCGATGGTGCGTTTGGTCATTTCACGGGGCGGTCGTTCGCCCACGATGACCACCTCGTCCTCGGTGGCCATGGGCAACAGCCGGTAGGTGACGTCCGTGACGGACCCACCCTCCACCTGCTCTTCAGAGACTACGGGTGAGAACCCCTCGGACTGGATGCGCACCGTATACGTCCCCGGCGTCAGCGCCGTGATCTGCCAGCTGCCGTCCGCGTCCGTGGTGGTCGAATACTCGTTGCCCAAGGCGTCCACGACCAACACCGTGGCGCCCGGCAGCGCCGTCTCGGTAGCAGAAATGAGCAACTTGCCAGCCAACTCCCCGGCTTTGGCGGCCTTTTCGTCCTGGACCGTTTTTTCTACTTCGTCGATCGTGAACGAGAACTGAAAGCCGATCCGCACGCTCTTGGGAAGGCCGTCGACGAGTGCTGGGGAAAACACCAATTTGAGAGCCGCGGCCATCGCCGCCTCATCAAAACCGTGACCCTGCTTGTCGACCACCTCGGGGTTGCTCACCTTGCCGTCTTCACCAACAGTGATCAGTACTTGCACCTCGGACTCAAGCCCCGCCTTGAACGCAGCATCAGGGTAGACGGGCGGCTCATAGTGCTGAAGCTGCGGCGCAATGACGCTCGGGGTCTCGCCTTCCTCCTCCTCGACGACCGCCGCAGTCGAGGCCGGCTCAGCTTGAGCGAGCACCGGCGACACGCTGAGCAAGAAGCCCAGACTGACGAGGCACAATCGTCTATGTAGATATCCATGACCGCGCAACAACGCGGATCGAACAGACAACGCGTTGAGTTTGGACGACACGGTGTTCATCAAGACGAAGCATCCCCGGTGCGAGCACACCACTTGCTTTGCCTTCTATCGCGCGGGTCTCTGCCTTGACAAGAGGAGCCGCGCCACAAGAGCGCGCCCTGCACCCGGGGATTGCCGCGAAAAGTCCGCGCAACGCCCAAAGCCAGGGCGCAGAAAAGACAGGCCTTGCGCATCATGCCCAGGCTTCTATGAGGAGGGCTCTCTCGGCTGCTCGACCCATGAAAATCGCCTCCTGGAACGTCAATTCAATCCGCGCCCGCCTCACCCACGTCGAAGACTACTTGCGACTAGCGGCGCCTGATGTGCTGTGTCTGCAAGAAACCAAAGTCACCGACGATGAGTTTCCACTCGAGACGTTCGCGCGGTTTGGCTATGAGACCGCGCGCGCCGGGCAAAAATCCTACAACGGAGTGGCCCTGTTGTCGCGGTTGCCCATCAGCGATGTCCGCGCCGGCCTGCACGCAGGGCGCGACACCGACGATGCACGCCTGATCAGCGGAGTGATTGCTGGGGTGCGCGTTTACTCCGCCTACGTGCCCAACGGCAAGAGTCTCGAGTCGCCCGCCTATGCGGAGAAACTCGCATGGCTCGCTCGTCTTGCGACGACGATCGAAAGCGACGCCACACCCGATACACCTCTAGCTCTATGTGGTGACTTCAACATTGCCAAAGATGCGCGCGATGTCTTCGACGTTGAGGTGATGCGCGACCAGATCCACTTTTCTGCGCCGGAGCACGCGGCCCTGGCACGCCTGGAATCCTGGGGCCTCATCGACAGCTTTCGTCATCTGCACCAAGAGCCTCAGGTTTTCAGCTGGTGGGACTACCGTATGGGGGCGTTCCGCCGCAATCGGGGGCTGCGCATCGACTACATCTTCGTGAGCCAGGCGCTCGCTCCCAAACTGCGCGTGGCCGAAGTTGATCGCACGCCCCGCACCTGGGACAAGCCGTCAGACCACGCGCCCACGGTCATCGAATTCGATCACAACCAGTGATCCAGTTCAACCGCGGCCGCCGCCGACACTCGGCCCCACCTCATCCACAATTCCGCCTGGGGGTGTGCCTCCAAACAGCGTTTTACGCGGAAGAATGCAGGAAGATAGATGGCTTCTCGCGCCAACCCACCGCCACGCAGTGCGCGCGCGACCGCGCGCGCCACGCAGCGCGCGTCACAGCCCTCCGCCAACAACTTGAGCACTACCTCCCCCAACCGGGCCTTGTCGGTGCGCACCGTAGTGGCAATCACATGACGCACGGCCAAATCGCGCTTGCGGGCCGCCCGCAATAGGCCAAATTTCTGCTCGAGCCAAAGCGCACGCCCCTCTTCATCATCCGCTCCGCCCTTGGTTCCCGCAGCAAGGGGAGCGCACGAATGCGGACCCCGACGCCGCGGCAGGAAGTGGGCATGGACCTCGTGCACCCAAATCCGCTCCGCCTCCGCGTGCGCCACACGGGCGCCCGGCTGGACGGCAAGACCGTCAGTCGACGCCGCCGCGAGTGATGCAATCGGCCGTTCGAGCACCATAACGGCCACGCCTTCCGCCTGAGCCCTTGCACGCAAGAAGGTCGCCAGCTCCACCACGCCGTCGTCCACGCGCTCTTCATCTTCGGCCGAAAGCCATTGCTCGGCCAGACGCGCGGCGAGTTCGGCGTCGCCCGATTCGATCAGGTAGCGCTGCCCCACCAAGTTCGAGGCGGGCGTTGACTGGCCCGCAACGGCCAACTGGGCTTCTAAGTTCAATTCAAAGGCGCGTTCGACGAGGTGCGCGAGCACCGGTCGAAAGCGTTCGCTGATGCGCAGGCCACCAAGCGTGCGACAGAGACTGGCCATTTCTCGGGCGACTTGGCCAATTTCAGAGTCCGGGCGGGCATAGACGAAGCGTGGCGCCCGGTATTGTCCACGCCGCATCCCCTGCTCCAGCTCGAACACCGCCTCGCTAAAGTTAACGGGCAGACAGCGTTCGAGCAGGGCAATGCGTCGTTCAAAGTCCAAAAGCAGATCTTGAAGAGCGAGCAGCAGCGAAGGCTGCTCGTTGCGGAGCGCCGCTAGTCGATCAAGGAAGCGGCGCTCCTGTTCCTCAAAGCTTGGTCGCTGCAAGGTTGGACAGCTCACTGCGCTCACCCTTGGTGAGCTGAATGTGACCGGCGATTGGTTCGTCCTTCAAGCGATCGGCCACAACGGATAGGCCGTTACTCGAGGCATCCACGTACGGGTTGTCGATTTGGTAGGGGTCACCCGTGAGCACGATCTTGGTGCCTTCACCGCAACGCGTCACCACGGTTTTTACTTCGTGGGGAGTGAGATTTTGCGCTTCGTCCACGATGACGAACTGCTGCGGCAAACTGCGCCCGCGAATGTACGTGAGCGGCTCCACTTGGATTTGCCCGGAATCCAGCAATTCCTCAAACCCGCGGTAGCCTCTGCGCTTATTGCCACCGGCAACCAGCAGATACTCCAAGTTGTCGTACAACGGTTGCATCCAGGGGCCCATCTTTTCGTCGATGTCGCCAGGCAAGAAACCAATGTCTCGGCCAAGCGGCATGACAGGACGACTGATCAGGAGCCGGGAGTAGGCCCCGTCTTCCACGACCCGGGACAGACCTGCCGCCAACGCCAACAGCGTCTTACCCGTACCCGCTCGACCCAAGAGAGTGACGAGTTGAACGGTGTCGTCGAGCAATAGGTCCAGCGCGAACGCTTGCTCACGATTGCGCGGCCTTATGCCGGCGATGCCTTCGCGCGGGGTAATGAGCGCGCGAAACCCCTTCTTCTGGGCGTCGTAGCGGCACAGGCCGGTGCGGTCGTTGGGGCTCGGTCCGCGCACCATCACCGAAGCATTGGCGGGGTAAGTGGCGCCATCCTCCGGCTCCACGAAGCCTTTCTTGAAGAACGTGTCCAAGTTTTCTGGAGACAGCACCACGTCCAAAATGGTGCTCTTCAGGGCGTCTGGGTCGACGGTCTGGTTTTCATAGGGCTCCGTGGCCAAACCCAGCGCATCAGCGCGGATGCGCAGCGACACGTCCATGGTGACAAACACCGTGGGCACCTCGGGGTGGGCGTTACGCAACTCAATAGCTGTCTGCAAAATCGAGTGATCAGCCGATGACGGATTGAGAGCGATCGTGAGCAAGGGCCGCTTGTCGGGGACGTGTACAGTGAGCGTGCCGCCTTCGCCCACGGGAACTCCCTGGGACAAACAGCCACCTGTCTCCCGCAGCGCGTCCAGGTGTCTCACCACAGCGCGCGCGTTGCGACCACGCTCACCCGCGTCACGTTTGAATGTGTCGATCTCCTCGATCACGTAGATCGGGATAAGCACATGGTTGTCCTCGAACTTGAAGATGGATTGTGGGTCGTGCAGCAGAACGTTCGTATCAACGACGTAGTTTTTCTTCATTCAGTGCTCACTCTCAGACTCCCGAGCCAGGTGTGACGCGAGGAGTCGTGGGCGATCCTTCGCCCGGTGTGAATCAATTAGCCGTCCCCCTCGGGTCTGGCAAACCAGGTGCCAGCCCCGGATTGCTGGGCCCCCTTTTCAGTCCTAATTCGGCCGATTAGCGTCCGAGACGTGAATGAGGCACCCCGAAGCTGGCTGCTACCGAGCGCGCTCGTTACGTACGTTGCGCTGAGCGCAGTACTGGGGCCCACGCTTTATGGCGGTCCCTCACAGGCGCGCTCCAGTTTGCTCTTAGCGCTGACGGTGGGCTCCCCTGTGCTGACTGCTTGGTTGTTGCGCCTGATCCAAGAGCGCGCGCGTTTGGGTCGGCTCAGCACCAAACCTCGTGGACCCAGTTGGCTCGTCTTGGGCCTCGGGTTGTGGCTATCGACGCTGACCGCGCGTGACGGTCAACCCGCACTGCTCGCCGTCTCCACTTTGGGGACAGGGCTTTTGACCTTGGGTGCACTCTTGAGTTGTGCGCACGTCATCGCGCCCACCAGCATCCTCAAAGATCACCCGTCCGCGGCGTCCCGCGATGCGCTGTGGACGAGCGTGATCATTTGGTCGAGCGTTGCGACGTTATACGCGCTGCGCGCTGGTTTTCCGCAAACCTTTCCCTTGGATCCCATCGCACTCAAACTCGCGACGCTGTACGCATCCCTGGGGAGCTTGCTGTTGCTAGTCGCCGTCGTATTGCGGCTCAAATTGCTACGCGGCCTGCAGTTAGGCATTTTTGACCGCACCTGGTCAGCCCTCGCCACCACGTGCGCCGGAACCATCGTCGGCGCCGGGGCCGGTTTCATCTTGCTCGATTCAACGGAACGCGTCGTGGGTTGGGTGCTCACGTTTACGTGCAGCTCGGTCACGCTCACCATGGCCTATCCAGAGCCCAGCCGCGTAACTCGTGCGGTGCGAGGAGGACTCGCTGCCCTGAGCATGAGCACGCCTACTTGTTTGCTCTTGCTGTGGGCGACGAGCCGCGGCCACTTGGCAAGCGCACCGCTCACCGTGCTCAGCACGAGTCTCGGTGTCATCTTGGGGGTATTCACTCGCAAATTAGCCAACCCGCTCCTGCCCGATGGCTCGCGCTGGCGCGACGCGCTCGAACAATCTCTCGAAGCCGCGCTTCATCCAGAGCCAGATGTGGCTCTGCGGGATGCTTTGGTCCGTCTGCGCACAGCTGAGCCGGCCAGCGGCCACCGCCCTGAAATCTTCCGCCTGGATCCGCCCGGTCTTTTGTCTGTCGACATCGCTGGCTACTTGGATGAACGCAGCGTCGAGTTTCCCCAAGGGATCGCCGAAGCCACCGCGCAAGAGCCTTTGGGTACGCTGCGTGCGGAGACGCTCATGTTGGCCCAGGTGCGCACTCCGGCCGTACGCCCCCTCTTGCAGTGGTTCGAGGCCCAGCAGGCCAAGACCGCCAGCATTCTCTCGAGCGAAGGTGCCCCGGTTGGCCTGCTCATGCTGCCACGCGGGCGACGTCGATCACCGCTCAGCATGGAAGAGGCATTGCTCCTCGCCAAGCTTTGCCGACGACTCGCGGGCTTGATGAGTGTGACCTCAGCCCTCAAACGCTCGCGCAGTCGGGAACTCTTGCATCAACGCGTCGCAGAGCAGGCGCAACAGCAAGTTTTGGAGCTGACCGATCAGCTACAGCAAAATGTCCGTCACGATCGCCTCGAGGCCCAGCGTTTGGCAGATATCCTGCATCGCACCGCGCATAGCCCGGCGGCTCAGGTGACGTTGATTGAGCTCGAATCTCAGGCGCAGCACCCAACGCTGCAGCTTCAGACGCAGGCCGGGGTCGACCCGGTGCCCTGGGCCGCTCACGTTCATCTCACGCGTTCCTCGGAGCCACAGCCGCTCGTGGTTTTTGACCTCCGCCGTCTGGGGCAGCAGGCGCTGGACCTGGCATTCCTCAAGTCAGAGGCCTCCCCTCTGTATCGGGCTCGCACGGGCACGCTCGTCTTGCTCCATCCCGGGGTGGTCGACCAAGGTACCCAAGAAGCTTTGGCAACCGCGCTCAGCGCACACCCACCGCGACACTTGGTGAGCTGCGCAGGTAACTTCACGACGCTTTCCCCGCTCCTGGAGCGAGCGCTCAGAGGGCCGCTGATCCGCATTCCGACGCTCGCACAGCGATCTGAAGACTTACAAGCATTGATCATCAACGAGCTGAGTGAACAGGGAATTGAACGCCGGGGTACTCCCTACGGCATCGAGCGGCCAGCATTGCTGGAGTTGATTGAACGGGAGTTTTTTGGCAATGACGAGGAGCTGCGCGGTCTGATGGCCGCGCTTTGTGGTCGCTGCGAGGGCGAGCGCGTGACTGTAAGTGAATTGCACCAGGTGCTTGGTCTAGGCGCAATCGGCGCAGAGGACGCTTTGCCCGCTGGCTCCGTCGACCCCGATCAGCCGCGCCGCAGCCGAGCACGACTGCCCCCTCGTTCACGCCGAAACTGACCCAGAGCGCGTTGTCGCGGGCCTTTTCCCCGCGCGCTGCCAGGACTATGGTCAAAGCCAGTGAACACACACGGCGTCCTGCAAGGTGCACTCGACGAACGTTTTGTCATTGAACATAGCGTTGGTGAAGGTGCGAGCGGGATCGTCTACAAGGCCATCGATCTTGTCGATCAGCAAGCCGTAGCGCTCAAGTTGTTCCATCACCGTGATGAAAACGAAGAGCTCCTTGCGCTCGACGAACGACCGTCGCTTGCACTTGCTCAGAGCGAATATCAAGTGCTCAGGCACATCAATCACCCCGGCGTGGTCGGTGCGGTCGACGTCGGTTGGCTCGACGACGGGCACAGCGCATTTTTGGCCACGAAGTGGATCGAAGGGTTAGAGCTGCATCGACACCACCAGGTCACGCCACTCAGCACGCGTGAAATCATCGGCCTCGCTTTGTTGCTGTGTCGGGCACTATCAGCCATCCACGACTGTGGGGTCGTTCACCAAGACATCAAACCAGCCAATATCTTGCTGCGCGTACGTACGCCGGGAGGGGACATCTTGCCTCAGCTCGTCGTGGAGCCAGTCATCATCGATTTTGGAATTGCGGCGCTCAGTCGTCGCAATCGCCCGCGAGGGACCCCCGCTTACATGTCGCCGGAGCAAGCGCGCGGCAGTGAAAATCTCGACCACAGGTCCGATCTGTATTCACTCGGGGCGACGTTGTTTGAACTACTTGTCGGACGTCCACCGCACCAAGGAGCCAACCCCCTGGCGACGTTGGCGCGCCTGGCCACCACCCCAGCGCCGCGCGTAAGTAGCTTTCGCGCGGATATTTCACAACGCGTCGATGAGCTCATCGACCGGCTCTTGCAGACCGATCCTGCGCGTAGACCCAGCACTGCTCTTCATGTCGTGGAGCTTTTGCACAAGTGCCTAGATGAGACCCCTGAAAGCAATCGACCCACCGAAGTCTCGGGACGCTTGGGCGTGGGTGCAACGCGCTTGGTCACTACCGTGGTAGCAATGAATTTGTCCGCGGCAACCATGAAGTCTGCCCAGGACGAGGTGTCCGCGCGGGGAGCAGAAGTCGTGCAATTGGGTGACCGAGCACTGGTCGCACATCTGGGGGTCGAGCACGCAACTGGCGCTGAAGCCAATGCGGCACTCAACTTGGCCCAACTCCTCGCCGCGACCGGGGCATCAGTGGGCATAGCCAGCGGTCGAGCAAGGTTGGGTGAAGCCTATGGCGGCGGCGTGCGTCCGGTGGGTGAGGTCGTGGATCGTGCGGCCAACTTGGCTCGCGAAGCGACGATGGGTCAGATCCTATCGGACGCGACCACAACAGAGCTTGGACGGGGCGCATTTGAGTTCAAAATGCGCACGGACGGCTCAGCGATTGTGGGTGATCGCCTCGATGGTTTTTCACAGCAGCGCGGCGGCGCGCCGTTCGTCGGGCGCGACGCTGAACTGGCGCAGGTATTGAGCGCTTACGAACGCGCCGAGACTGACCACCACCCCATGATTGTCAGCTTGAGCGGACCACCCGGCATCGGAAAGAGCCGCTTGCAGCGCGAATGCATTGCTCGCATATCCAGCCGTGCCGACGCGCCCCGGGTGATCGTCCACAAGAGTGGTGCCTACGCGCGGCGACAGACGCTGGGTGCCGCAGCGGACATTCTTCGCCGCCTGCTCGAGCTGCCGCAATCGGCCGCCCCGGTCGAGATCCAAGACGCGATCATCGATCGCCTGGGTCCCGACACCATGAACGACCTCACGGAAGAGAATCGCGCCCTGCTCTCCGGCCTGCTCAGTGGTCGCACCTTCCCAGAACGGGTCGATCCAGTGGCGGCTCGCGACGCGCTGTGGCTCACCATGACCGAGTTGGTCACCCGCGTGCTGTCCAATGAACCCGTCGTGCTGGTCACGGAGGACCTGCAATGGGCAGACCCGGAGTCAGTCATTTGGATCGAACACTTACTCGGACGCTCCAGCCGGCACACGCTGTTCATCATCAGCTGCGTTCGCCCAGCCTTTTGGGAGACAGAGAGCGAACGCTACAAGCAACGCGACCACTTACGCATCGATTTGCGGCCCATTTCACACCATTCCGTGCGCATGATCGCGGAGTCGGTGCTCGGCGCACAGGCGGCCACGGTGGACGTGGAGAGCATCTCCCTACGCGCTGGTGGGTCCCCCTTATTCGCCGAGGAGCTGGCTCGCTTAGCCGCGTCCGGCAAGGGCTTGAGCGCTCCGACGATAGAAGCCGCCATCGAGGCGAGTCTCGACGCGCTCGACCCCCCTTGTCGCCAAGCCCTGTCCCACCTCAGCGTGCTCGGCATCTCCTGCTGGGACCTTTCGCTAGGTGCCTTGATTGGGCACGAGGCCAAAGACGTGCTCAAGACGCTCGTGGCGTCAGAGCTGCTCATCGAACAGAGTACTAGTCGCTTCAAAGACGCCAAAGAGTATGCGTTCAAGCACGCCCTAGTGCGCGACGTGGCGTACCAGGCGCTCGGGCCCGAGCTGCGTGTGGAACTCCACGCCAAAGCTGGGCTGTGGTTGGCACAGATGGGCGAAGACGCAGCCTTGGTGGCAGGCCAACTCGATCTGGGCCACAAACGCGAACTGTCGGCAGAGTATTGGGAAACAGCGGCAGTCCGTGCCTTGGCTGCCAACGCGCTGCAAGACGGCGTGACCATGGCGGAACGCGCGCTGGATTTTGCCCAAAATCCCGAAGAACAATTTCGCCGCGCTAGCTTGCTCGACAGCGCCTACAGCCGACTTGACCCTAGAGCCGCGGATCGGGAGTCGGCCATCTCAGCCATGGAGGCCGCCGCATTCGACGACGCGAGCCTGGTGCGGAGCCAGGGCGCCCGCGCCCGCTATGACGACGCGCGAGGCACGGGCAATGACCTTGTGCAGCGCCTCAGCACGGCCCGCGACGATGCGCAGCGCTTGGATTTGATTGATGAAGTGGCGCGTTGCAGCGCAACCCTGGCCACACGGTTCGCCTTTCTTGGCAACCTGGACGCTGCAGAACGCGAGGCGGAGTTGCTGCTTGCGCTCAATGTCCATCGCTCGCTTGGTACACGTGTCGACGCGTACCAGACCATGGCCATCATCCGCCAGACCCGCGGCGCGGTCTCCGCGTCGCTCGACGCGCGTAAGAGCGCCGTGAATGCCGCGCGCGAGGCTGGCCTCAAGGAGCGAGAAGCCATGCTGACGACCAACCTAGGCTTTGCGCTCTCCACGGTCGGGGCTCGTAAGGAAGCGCGTGAGGCCTTGGAACGCGGCCTCATTCTCGCAGAGAATATCGCGAGCCCGGCGGCCACCCGCCATGCGCAGATGAACCTGCTCGGCTGGGCCGCGATGTATGGCAGCGACCGCCGACTGGACACGTTCTTGGGCGAAACGCGCGCCGAAGCCGACGCGGCGGCGAGCGGCTATTGGGCGGCACCGGACCGTTCCAATCTCGGCATGCTGTTTTATCGCGGGGTGGAGCTCCTACGCTCCACGAGTGAGAGCAATCGCCGTCGAGCACTCACCCTGCTCCACAAGAGTGCCGAAAGCTACAGGGCCACGGACAACCGCGACGTGCTCCCGGTTGCACTCGGGATGTGGGCCGAAGCGGAACGCGTGTGTGGCAACACGGAGCGCGCGGCACAAATCGCCGGAGAAGGCGCCTCCCTATTGTCGCAGGGCGCTCACAGTCTGCTCAACGAAAGTCCCATTTTTCTGACATTGCACAAGGCGCAGGTCGACTTGGGAAATACAGAACTTGCCCGCGCAGCTCTTGCCGACGGGATCAGGCCTCTGCTGCGCCGCGTGAACGGCCTCGTGGGCAGCGCCTACCTGACCACGTTCTTGACCCAGCTATCGGCGAACGCGGAACTCATTGCAGCAGCCGATGCCTCGGGTCTGTTGCCCGAGTCCATCCACAGCTTGCTGCAAAACCAAGCTTAGGTTGGGGTAGCGTCAGGCCCGGGCTCACCAAAACACCCCAACTACGGCGAGCAGCTGTCCTCCGCGAGCGCTACGCAGCCCTCGGTTTCGTCGCTGCCATCAGGGCACTGGCTCTCCCGATCACAGGTCTCATACCAGGCAATGGAATCGTCGCTCGTGCACGCATAGGCGAGCCCCGCGCAATCCACTTCGTCTTCGCCTTCTGCGCAGTCGACGCGGCCGTCGCACTGAAATGCGGCCTGGATGCGCGTGCCATCTGCGCACAGGTAGCCATTGTGTCCGCAATCTTCCTCGTCCGAGCCGTCGTCACAGTCGTCCTCACCGTCGCACAAGGTGAACCCGGAGAGCGACTGCGAACCATCGGCGCACAAGAACGCCAAATCTCCGCAATCCTTCTCGTCCGAAGCATCATCGCAGTCGATGTTGAAATCACAGCGCCCAGCAGTATCGGAGGAGCCATCTTCACATACAAATGACTCACAATACACCAAACAACTGGCCAGGTCGGGCGAGGCATTGGACGAATCCAAGAATTCGCAAACATAGGCCTCGGCATCGGCTTCACAGTCCAGATACTCTGCCATGCAGGCCGCGCTACACAGCCCCAAGTACTGGAAGACATCGATGTGATAGTCGTAGCCATCTTGTCCCCAATCGCAGCCCTCGGTCAGCTTGGTGTTGAGGGCGCCATACGTGGCGCGAAATGCGTCGCGGATGCGCAAGTTGGCAGAGTCCGCGGCGTAACCGCCCATGCGTACAACCTCCGGCAGCGCGACAGGCAAACCTGCCGGAGGAACGAACGCGCTGGGAATGAATTCGTCAGCCTCGCCGCCCGTCCCGGACTCCGAACCGCCATCACCGCTTCCACCACTACCTACGGTTTCGCCGCCCTCGCCGCCCAGGTCACCATCACCTGAGTTGTCTGCCCCCCCGTCGGTGTCACCGTCCCCGTCGCCATCCCCGACTGAAACATCGCAGGCCGAAAAAACAACGCCAGCGGCGAAAAACAACAGCCCGTAGGACAAGGGTCGAAACATGGTGGTCTAAGCATCCTTTCAGCGGTCAGGGCGTGTCAAGCCGAGCAGCCGCCTCCGATGTGTACGAGCAGCCGAGCGCATCCCTCCCCGCCCGATGGGAATGCTCACCCGCGCAAGCCACGAAAAGCGCAGAAAACCTCCAACAATCGTGGGCTTACGAACCAACCTCACGCGGCGACCTGCCGCCGCGCTCAACCTTCAGGATGCGCCTGCCCCAGTCATGCCCAGCTTGTAGGTGGCGCGGCTGCCCACATCATCACGCTCCACCGTGCCATCTTTCATGCGCACGACGCGCGGCATGCTCTCGGCAAAGCCAGGGTTGTGCGTCACCACCACGATGGTCGTGTTGTGCTCTCGATTGATCGCGAAGAACAAGTCGTGCACGGCTTCGCTGGTATTGGAGTCGAGGTTCCCGGTTGGTTCATCGGCGAGCAACAACTTGGGCTCGAGCAACAAAGCGCGTGCTACGGCCACACGCTGCTGCTCGCCGCCGCTCATCTCGCCCGGGCGATGGGTTGCGCGGTGCCCCACGCCCACCTCTTCCAACAGTCTTTGTGCGCGCTTCTCCAGCTGCTTCTTCTTCTTGCCCTGGATCAGCCCCGGCAGCATCACGTTCTCAATCGCATCAAACTCGGGCAGGAGATGATGAAATTGAAAGACGAAGCCGATGTCGCGGTTGCGCACTGCAGCCAGTCGTGAACCACTCATCTGCGTGAGCTCTTCGCCCGCCATGACGATGCTACCCCGCGTCGGCAGATCCAGCGTGCCAATGCAGTGCAAAAGCGTGCTCTTGCCTGCACCAGACGGCCCAACGATGGATAAGATCTCGCCTTGATGGATCTGTAAATTGATGTCGCGTAGCACGTCCAGCGTGGTCCCCAGGTGCACGAAGGACTTGGCTAATCCAGTGATTTTTACCAGTGGCTGTGCTGCCACGATGGAAGCCGGCGCAGTCGCATCCCGATTGTCTGTCATGTCCAAAGTCATCTGCTTGCCGCTCCTGATTTATTCGTAACGGATCCCGTCCACGGGTGCGAGGTTGCTGGCGGCGCGCGCAGGGTAGAGCGTCGCCAGTGTGGTGATGAGAAACGCGCACAACGCGATCAACAGATAGTCCCCGGCCTCTACGGTGACCGGAAGACGCTCGATGTAATAGACCTCGGGATCCAAGCGGATACCAAAGCTCTCCAGACTCTTCATGGACGTGTAGCCCGTGAGCACTCCAAAGACCGTCCCTACGCCACCAATCAACATGCCTTCGGTCATGAACAGTCGCAAAATGACCGAGTTGCTGGCGCCCATGGCTTTGAGAATGGCAATTTCTTTGCTCTTTTCCGTCACCATGAGCAGCAAGGTGCAAATGATGCAGAAGCTGGCCACCGCGATGGCGATGGAGAGGATCACGAAGGTGGCAATCTTCTCCAGCTTGAGCGCGCTGAAGAGGTTGCGGTTCATTTCCATCCAATTGCGCACCTTGAGGTCCGGACGGGCAATGGCCGAGCGCACGTCGCTCGTGATGGTGGCGATCTCGAAACCCGGTTTGGCGCGGATGTCGACCGAGGTGATGAAGTGCTTGAGGTCGAGCAGCTCCTGAGCCGCCTCCAACTTCACGTAGGCGTGCGTCGCGTCGTAATCGTACATCCCAGTATAAAAAATGCCGGCTACCCGAAACTTTCGACTTCGCGGTAAGAGCCCGAGCGGACCCAAGTCACCCATCGGTGAAACTAGGGTGAGTTCGTCTCCCACGTAGGCGTGTAGACTGCGCGCCAGCTCGCGCCCCAGCACCACCCCTGGATACACGTCCGATGGCAGCGCGTCCTCATCGGTGATGGCTTTGTACTCAGGGTCGGGTCCCTTGCGATAGAGCTCCCCGCCTGGGCCAACGCCGATGGGCGTCTCGGGCGGAAGATTGCGCAGTCCGACCGGATCATCCAGATAGTCGAAACTGCCCACCTCCATGTTCCGAGGCACATCCACCACCGCACCAAACGACGAGGTATCGATGCCGCGGAGCAACACGCCCGCTGTGGTGGTGGAGCTGGACGCCATGACTTCCCCACCGGCGATCGGCGTGGCCGCCGCGACCCCAGGCGCAAGGCGTGCGCTATCCAGCATTTCCCGCCAGTACTCAAACCCCCCAGCGTCGGGGTATTCGATACGGACATTGGCGTTATTGTTGAGGATCTTGGTTTTGAGATCCACACCAAACCCGCCCATGATGCTGATCACGGCACACAGCGCAAACGAACTGATGGCCACGCCCAATATGGACAGCAAAGAGATGACCGTCAGAAACCCGCTCTTTTTGGCGCGCACGTGCCGAGCCGCCACGAACGACACGAAATCGCCGCGCTCGAAGGCGTTGAGCGCAGGCGGCATCACCATGGCGAGCAGACACACGACGAACAGCGTCAGATTGAGCGCCGCGGCGGCCCGCACGATTTGATGAGCCAGCACGAACACTCCCGAGCGCGGCTCAGGAACGTGAAGCGCATCCCAAGTAAAGAGTGCCGTGTACAGACCGACTTGCACCGTAAACGTGATGGCCGCGAGACCCCCACGTTTGCGCAACAAGAATGGCAACAGAAAATAACACGCCGAAAGGCCCAAAGCCGTCGCGCACGCGGCGCCCAATTGACCAGACATGGGCAGCTGGGCGACCTTGGTGAGGCCCAAATCGATGATTGCGTGGAGACGGTAGGGCATGTTCAGTCAATGTCTTGCGCGGCGTGGATCAATTGCACACGCCCATCATTTGGTTTCTGGCCGCAGCAATGGAAACGCGATCACGTCTCTGATGGACGGCGCCCCCGTGAGCATCATCATGAAGCGGTCCACACCCATGCCAAATCCAGCAGCAGGCGGCATGCCGTACTCGAGTGCACGAATGTAGTCCTCGTCGTAGTCCATGGTTTCATCCTGACCGCGACTCTTGCGAGCGACCTGATCGTTGAACCGCGCCGCTTGATCATCGGGATCATTGAGTTCGCTGAACGCATTGCAAATTTCACGACCGTCCACGAACAGCTCGAAGCGATCGACGAGCGATGGGTCGCTGTCTTTGCGACGCGCCAGCGGCGACACCTCAGCCGGATGGTCGGTGATGAAGACAGGAACGTTCTTGCTACCGTCGCGACTCAGATAGTCTGCGGCCAAAAACGGCTCCGCTAGGTACTCGTACGCAACGAAGGTGCGGTCCCCAGTGGTTCCGCATACTCCCAGCGCACGGCGCAGATTGCCCCAATCGATCGTGCGTGCGCGCTCACTCAACTTGGCCCAGCCGCGCACCAACTCATCACCCCGTGCTCTTTGGTCGGCTGGCGTGGCGTCCCCGGAGATAGCCAAAGTTTCGTAGCTTTGCGCCACTTCATTGGGCAACTGCGCGCGGCCCAGGGCATGGGTGATGGCTTGCTCCATAGGCACGCGTGCAAAGGGCTCCTCGAGAGTAAACGGTCGCGCTGCCTTCCATTGCTCGTACAAGGCCTGTTGATGTCGCGCGGCCATGCCCTCTGCCAGCACGTGATCCACATGAAGCATCAGCTCCTGCGTCATCGTCATGAGCGTCTGATAGTTTGCAAACGCCCAATACAGCTCAATCATCGTGAACTCGGGATTGTGGCGTGTACTTGTGCCCTCGTTGCGATAGCAGCGGGCGATTTCGTACACACGCTCCAAACCACCGACCAACAGTCGCTTGAGATAAAGTTCAGGTGCGATGCGCAGGAACAACGGCATGTCCAGGGCGTTGTGGTGCGTCGAAAATGGGCGCGCCGCCGCGCCGCCGATCAAGGGGTGGAGCGACGGGGTCTCGACCTCCACGAACGCGCGTTGGTCGAGATACTGGCGGATCCCGCGCAAGATGAGGCCCCGCGCCGCGATCACTTGGGCCACGTCCGGGTTGGCCACCATGTCGGCGTAGCGGCGTCGATAGCGAATATCCACGTCGGTCAGCCCGTGCCACTTGTCGGCCGGGGGGCGAAACGCCTTGGTCAACAAGCGCAGTGCCGAGACCTGCAGGCTCAGTTCACCCGTCTTGGTGACCATCAAGGTGCCGTGTGCTTCTACATGGTCGGCGACATCCAAGTCACGGAGCACCTCGAATTGCTCGCCCAGCACGTCCTTTTTTGCAAACAGTTGAAGCTCGCCCGAGGCGTCACGCAACTTCAAGAAGCTGGCCTTGCCAAAGCCACGCCGCGCCGTGAGGCGTCCAAACACCACGTACTCTTGAGCTTGGACGAGCTCACTCACCCGTGCTTCGTCATACGTTCCGTCGCTCCCCTGCGCGGCGGCGACCAGCGCGCGTAGGTCACCGATGAACGCGCGCCGCTGTTCCGGCACGCGATTGTCGAACGGGTTCTCGCCGCGTGCCCGCAGACGTTGCGCCTTTTCGCGGCGGGCTTGGATCAGCGCTTCTTCGCCACTTTCCTCGGAAGGACCGTGGTTCGCTTCTTCATTTGAATGTTCGTGACTCAAAACAACACTCCGACAAATGTCCCCACGCGACCACCAACGGCCCGCGTGGCTAACGAACGATGGCTCCAGCCGGTGGTTCTTTCCCGGCGTCGGCATTCTTCATGAGATAAGCCTCGATGTACGAATCAATGTCGCCATCCAGGATGTTCTGCACGTCACTGCGCTCAAATTCCGTGCGTAGATCTTTCACCAGCTGGTAGGGCTGCAGCACATACGAGCGAATTTGGCTCCCCCAGGTGATGTCGCCCTTCTCCGATTCATAGGCGGCTTGGGCGGCGGTGCGCTTGCTCTGCTCGAGCTCGTACAGTTTGGCCTTGAGCATCTTGAGTGCCATCTGCCGGTTTTGCAGCTGACTGCGCTCGGCGCGACACACCACCATGATGCCGCTGGGCAAGTGCCGCATGCGCACTGCTGTCTCCACCTTGTTGACGTTCTGTCCGCCCTTGCCGCCTGCACGCATGGTCGTCACTTCCAAATCCGAGTCTTTGACCTCGATTTGGATTTCTTCATCGATGTCAGGGGTCACCTCCACCGCGGTGAAACTGGTGTGGCGGCGCGCGTTGGAGTCAAACGGGCTGATGCGCACCAAACGATGCACGCCCATCTCCGCGCGCAAGAATCCGTAGGCGTTGGTCCCAGTGACGAGCACCGACGCCCCCGCGATGCCGGCTTCGTCGCCCGGTTCATAGTCGATGATCTCGGTCTTGAAGCCGCGCCGCTCCGCCCAGCGCAGGTACATGCGCAGCAGCATTTCTCCCCAATCTTTGGCCTCCGTGCCGCCGCTGCCAGGATGAATACTGACGATGGCGTTGGCGTGATCGACGGGTCCGCTCAACATGCGTGTCAGCTCGCGCTGCTTGATCTCGGTTTCGAGACCGGCAAATTGACCTTCAATGTCCTGAGCGACACTGCTGTCGCCTTCGGCCATGGCCATATCCAGAAAATCGAGCGCATCGTTTACCCGACCACTCAAGCCCTCGATCATTTCGATCTTGTCTTGAGCGAGGGACCGCTGGCGCATCAAGGACTGAGCCTTTTCTTGCTTGTCCCAAAACCCCGGTTCGGTCGAGAGCTGGTCCAGTTCTGCTACTTGGCGTTTGAGTTGAGGGACGTCAAAGAGACCCCCTTAGCGCATCTACACGCCGTTGAAGGTCTTTGAGTCGTTCGCGTAATTCAGCCGACATGGCGCGAGACCTTTAGCCGCCCAGAGCGATAGGTGCAATTGTGCACTCGTCCGGTGACAGCGTGGACTGACGATTTCCGGCCCAAACGTATGTTGCAAAAACAGCAACGTCGACCTTTTACCATTGCTCAATTGGCAACATTATGTTTCGAAATCGACCGCGGCGGCCCCAGAGCTATGGGCGCGGATGAAGGCCGCCACTTCCTGATGCAGCGGATCCACCTGGTACGCCTCCAGGTCGGCGCGCGAGGTGTGCCGCGTCAAGAGCCCCACTTCAAACGAGCGCGCACTGCGCGTGAAGTCGACGCCTGCCTCAATCTCGAGCAGACCCGGAATCCGATTGCGCATGCTGCGCAGGCGGTCTACGGCCTCCTCTGCGTCCTGCATACGCTCAAACTTGAACAACACCAGGTGTGTGACCATGGCGCGAGGCTAGTACGACACCCGAAACTCAGCGACGGAATTTCTCCTCGGCTGCCCGACAAGGACTGCACGCCCGAGCGCCAGCCCAGGTTTCCCCCACCACGGAATCATGCCGCGTGCATGGAGAAGCGATTCCGTCGACGTTTTTAAAGTGAACCCCCGACCGAATCGCCTGAGTTCATGTCAAATACGTGGCCCAAGGAATGGCTTCCGCTCGACTGCTCCCGCGGAGAATTGAATATAATTATGGATCGCCCCGTCAACCTTCGGACCCCAATGACCCGCCTTCCCCTGTCTACCGTGGCCACCCTGGCCCTGTGTGCCGTGCCCGCGCTCATGACTGAACATGCAGCAGCCCACATTCGGATGGACCAGCCAGTAGCGCGCAACGTGTGGGCCGCGCAGCCCTTCAACGACCCCATCAAGCAGGGTCCCTGTGGCAGCGGTGCAAACGATCCACGTTCCACCGATCCCGCCAAGATCAACACTTTTGCTCCTGGCGAGACGATCACCGTATCGTGGGAAGAAACCGTCGATCACCCCGGATTCTACCGCATCGCCATCGACATGGATGGCCAGGACGACTTCGTCGACCCCGCAGGCCCCACGGACATCAAGGATCCACCGGTGCTCCCAGTCCTGATGGACGGGATCACCGACATGACAGACGGGACGTACTCCGTTGAGGTCACGTTGCCCAATGAGACCTGCGACAACTGTACCCTGCAGTTGATCCAGTACATGACCGACAAGGACGAGTCGTATTACATCTGCGCGGACCTGGTGATCGAAGGGCCAGTGAGCGGGGATGGCGATGGGGATGGCACGGGCGGTACCAACGACACCACGACTGAGCCGACCGAGGGGGCAGGCGGTGCGCTCGTCGCAGTAGGCAGCGGTGGGTCCATTTCGAGCGGAGGTTCTGTCGCGAGTGGCGGAGCCAGCGTCGTGCCCCAGGGCAGCGGTGGGCAGGCTTCCGGGGTCGGGGGCAGCGCAACCACGGGTGAGACGGGCTCGGAAGGTCCGGGTCCAAGCGGAGACGACGAGGTTGAATCCGGTGCTGGGTGCTCCGTGTCACGGACCGTCCCCGCGCCTGGCTCAGCCATCGCTTGGTTGTGCGGGCTGGTCGCTCTCACTGTCGTGGGCGCGCGGCGCCGCATTCGTCGCTGATTCAGGCTCGATCACGCGCGCGGCTTCAGGGTCTTGCTCGGGGAGGATCTCCGCATGCTCCATGAGCTCTGTCAGACCCAGGAGTTCCAAGGTCAATTCACCCTCGAACCACCCGTCGCTCATGAGGTGCAACGCCAACAAGGCCTCTTGCTCCTCACGCAGCGCCTCCAGGAGCTGTTCTGAGTCGAGGTCGGGCGCGGCGCGGCGTCGCCGCGCATCCATCCAAGCCGTCAGAGATGCCACCGCGTCACGTTTGCGCTTTTCTTCATGCAGACGAATGTCGCGCCGCCGCTGATTGAGCGCGCCTTCCTGATCGCCATAGACCAGGCGATCCAACCGAAAGGAGAGCCGTCCTTCGATGAGCGAATCGTGCCCGCCGCGCGTCGTGAGATCCGTGGGGTAGATCCCGCTTGAGTCCTGTTGCGACACGGTTCGGTCAAAACCGTAGACGCCGCGCACCCGCAGCTCGGGGACCAACCCAGACCAACGCGAGCGCTTGGTCAGCGAAGCGAGCGACTGGAGCGCAGCGCGATCGCTCACCGTGTCAGTCACATGCATGAGCAGCTGCTGGGTGAGGGCAAGTGTTTGACGTAAAAGGACGCGCCGCCTGTCCGCGGTCGGGCGGTCACCAGTTGCGCCGGCTTGGGCATGGAGCGAAGTTGGAGTCCTCTGCTGAGCTGGTGGCGCTGGTTCGGGCCGATCTGTGCTCGTGGGAGCGTGAGTCGTTGCCGCCACCGGCGTCGAGGCCTGTGCGTGACCTGGTGCGGAACGCCGCGCTCGTGAACCCGAGCCCCTGGTCACGGCCTGTTCGAGAGGCAGCTGGAGAGTAGCCAGGGCGTAGTACTCACGTTGTGCGTTGGACGGTGCGCCTGCCGCTTGTGACCCAGACGGTTGGGTGTCCGTTTGGCGCGCGCCCCCGGCCAGGTTGAGCTGCCACGGCGCGCTGGACTGAGTGAACGCGCTGTCCCAATCCGGATCCCAAGTCCCATCGTAAGCCGAGTTCCATTCGTCGTCGGCGCGCGGCGGATCACCCAAAAAACTCGGAACGTCCGTGTCTTGCGCACACACCGGACAAGCCAGCCCGAGGGTGAGCCCGAGCCAAACGACACACCTTGCCTTGAACATGCCCGCTTGTCGGTCGAAGCGTCGCAGGCATTGCGGGTTTTTGATCGAGACCCGACGCGAGTGAGCCCTAGAGCCCTAGATGAGGCTGAGCGCGCTCCATCAGCGTCCGCTGGCCGTCCTCACCCAGCATCCGTTCCCACGGACGCCCCACACAGATGGGCAAGAACGCATCCACGCTCAGCCAACCCAGAGCCGCCCGCACCGTGCTGCCTTCAGCGATGGGATCCAGCTGCAGTGTCCCGCGGCTCGCGCTGAGTCGCTCCCCTTCATTGAGGAAAAACGTGTGCTCGGCCCGCTGCGGCTTGCTCCCGGACGGGGTAATGACCACCAGTCGTAGGCACGCTTGACCATCGCTGCGGTCGACCCCGCACTGCTCCAAGACGCTCCCGGGGAGTTCCCAATACAAATAGACCCCGTGCGCCGTGGAGTGAATGACCAGCGCGGGAGCTTCCAACGCGCGGTCCACGACCGGTTCACCATCGATCACGAGTTCGTGCTCTGTTCCGCTGGGTTTTTCCATGACCCCCGACGCTTCTTCGGGATCCACGGCTGACCCTGGCTCTGACTCGGCGGGCACAGCGGTTGACTCGGCGGGCACAGCGGTTGACTCGGCAAGCACAGCGGTTGACTCGGCGGGCACAGCGGTTGACTCGGCGGGCACAGCGGTTGACTCGGCGGGCACGGCACCGGACAAATCGGCCTTCTCCGCTTCTCGGGGGGCCGGCGCTGGCTCAGGATGCAGAATGACCTGCGGTGGTTTGCCCGTCTCCACCTCTTCTCCGATGGTTTCGACAAACCCAGCCGGAATGTAGTCGGAGGTCGCAAAAGTTTCATGCCCCGGACGTGTGAGTTCCGTCACTCGCTCCGCTTGCAGCGGCGCACTTGCCCCCTTGGTCGGAGCTGCGTCGGCGCGTGTCATGTCAGCGCCAGCCAGCAGTGCACGTTGCACGCGCAGTGCCTCCTGGTGATCGGGCTCCGCGCTGAGCACTTCTTCAATCATGCGCAGAGCGCGAGTGCGGTGTCCCTGCGCGGCATAGATCTCGGCCAGAGTCACCGTGGCCACCGGCGCTTGGTTGCCTGCTGGCACTCGAGCCGTCACTTGGCCCCGGATCACCGAAGCGGCCTCCGGCAAGTTGAGTCCACTTTCAATCACGCTGGCCAGCATGGATCGCGCGACGCCAAACAGGCCGCGCGCCTCAGCTTGTTCAGCAAGAGGAGTGGTGCGTCGCACGATCTCGTCGACCAACTCCACCCGCGTCATCCGCTCCGGCCGGTCCACCCCGAGACGGCGCGCGTCCTCCACAAGTTCACTTCTGGATTTTTGGTCCAACTCAAGCGAGCGCGCCATGCGCCCGGCATCTTGTTGAGGAGGGTTCGTTCGGTCAAGGGGAGAAGGGTACAATGATGCGATCCGGGAAAAGCCACGGAAAACGCGGCTGGCCTGGTGGTCCCAGGCCGACGTGGTCCGAGAGTCCTGCGGCGCCGGCGGCAGAATGGACGGAAAATGCCAAGGCAGAAGTCGCTTCGAAGGCCCAGGGCCCATCGAACAAGTGCGAAATGCAGACGACGCGCTGATGGCTCGCTGCCCAGTCTGCCAAACGGTAACAACGGCTCATCCCTCCTAACGCCATGGGCTTGGCAACCAGCACTTGGGCGTAGCTTGCCGCCACGTCCACGCCACGCCAGAGATGCTCGTCGACTGCCAGGGGGACGCCATATTGCTCGAGGCTAGCCCACTCTTGTGGATCATCAGTGAGGTCCTCGCACCAATCGATCTGCGCGCCGAGCCGCTGTTCTGCGCTCAGTCGCTCGAGCAGAACATGCGCGTCCTCGAGGCAATACGCTCGATTCGCGTCCAAACGAAAGCGCACATTGCTCTGGACGACTCCAGATGCCTGGGCCAGTGCCTCGATGTCCGCCCGCACGTTGCGTCCACATTTGAGCTTGAACGTCGTCACCCCTTGCCTGCAAGCTCCCAGCAGCCGAGCGAGGAAATCGGGCGCGAGCGGATCAAGCACCTGGCTCGTGCTGAGCTGCCATGCAGCCCCTGGTGCGCGCAACAGCCCAAATAGGTCTGTGTCGCACGCGCGAGCAGCGACCCGAGCGCACAACATCTCGAAGCAATAACGGGCGGACGGTGAGCCCATAGCGTGCACCAGCTCCACACCTTCCCACGCGCGTAGAGCCGCACAATGGCCCACCTCGTTAAACCGTTGGACCAGCACGCTCACCGCCGACTCAACCTGTTCAATGGTGGCGTTCTCCAAGTCGGCGCGTGCGTGGGCGAGTGAGTCGTTGCCAAATCCCTCGAGGGGTGACGCCTCCCCCACGCAGTGGTCGCCGCCCAGTTCGATGTGCATGAGCAGCGCGGGACGCCCGACGATGTCCAACTGGCTCGTCACGACCGGGGCGTGGTGGCGCTCGACTTGCTCCAGCCACAGGCGCCCGGTCATCGCCCGAACTCCACACCGCGCATCTTGAAGGTCGTGCGCACCATTTTCTCGAAGTAGGCCTGCATCACCTGGCGGACGGTGTCCGATTCGAGCAGACCCAGCGCGCGGGCGATCGCTTCGAATGTGGCGAGCCCGCCTGGTTTTGTCTCGCGGCGCACCCCCCAAGCCGTGGCTGGCCCCGCGGGGAGCGTGACCAGTTCAGCGTGCGAAAGGCCAGGTACGCGCTTGGGAACCCGGCTCGCCTGACGCCAATTACCGTCGGGAACCACCAAGGAAATGTTCCGCTGGTCGGTCGTGCGATCCAGCTGATCGAGAGGGGTGGCCTGAGCGTCGGGAAACAAGACCAGCACCCTGCGTCCGTCCGCCCCCAGATCATTCAAGTCCAAAGGACGCTCCCGGTCGCCATGCACGAACAGCTCACTGTTGGTCAGGATGGAGAGTGCCATGGGTCCGGTCGCGGTGGGCTTTTTGAGTTCCCGACAGTGCATCACCAGGCACAGCCGCGTCGGCAGCGTCAGGCTGGGCATATGCGCACACAGGCAGGCCTCGAGGTGCATCCGACAGCGCGCGCAACGTTGAGCTACTTTGCTGCGATGACCCATCAGCCGTATCCGGGTGCCACCGCTCGTGGTGTGCAAGCGGCCAAAAGGTCACGCGTGGCCTTGATATCGAGCGCAATTTGACGACAGAGCGCCGAGACATCGTCGAATTTTTTTACATCGCGCACGTTTGCGACCAATTCGATACCCAGCTCCCGTCCGTACAAATCTCCCTGGAAATCGAGCACATGCACTTCCACCGCGTGCGGTCGTCCCACCGTGGGACGCGCCCCGATATTGAAGGCGCCTCGACCGAGGAATTGACCGCCTGCGCTCAAGTCGTACACGAACCCCGCGTAGACACCGTCCTTGGGTAGGACTTCTTGATGTCCAGACAAGTTGGCGGTCGGAAAACCCAAACTGCGCCCCCTTTGATCCCCGAGTGTGACCCGACCCGCGATCAAATGCGGACGGCCGAGTACAGCACTGGCCTCGCTCAAATTGCCCTCGGCCAGTGCGTCACGGACGCGGGTGCTCGAGTACGTCCCCTGGGCATCGCCATGCAAGCTCTCTGCCGTGGCCGTCATGCCGAGGGTTGCTCCAATGCGCGACAGCGCCTCCAAGTCCCCGGCGCGCCCCTTGCCAAAGCGAAAGTTTTGACCCACGACGACCAATTGGGCGCTCAATTGCTCCTGCAAGACCTGCTTACAAAATTGTTGCGGAGAAAGCAGAGCGGTTTGTGAGGTAAAGGGCAACACCACCACCTCGAGTCCCAGCCCCAGTTGGTTCAAGAGCTTGATCTTTCGCGCGGTCCTGGTCAAAACGAAGATCGTCTCGCCGGTGATCACTTGGCGTGGATGTGGGTCAAACGTCAGTACCTTCAGGGTCAAGCCTTGCTCGGCCGCCCGCTCAGCTGCTCGCGTGAGCACATGGCGGTGCCCCAAGTGCACTCCGTCAAAATTCCCGATCGCAACCAGCCCCGGCGCGGGCCGAGCGGGGGCAGGCGATGGATCGGAGAGCTCACCAGACGCGGTCATGGGGCCCATCGATACTACAGGGAGGTACCAAGCGCCCAGTCCGTGGTGTAGAAGGGGGCCCATGACGCCTGAGCGGGCCATGGCCGACGCCCAAAAAGGTCAATTGCTCCCGGTGTACCTGATTGTCGGGGAGGAGCGTCTGATCATGGATCAAGTCGTGGCCGCCCTTCGACGCAAGGTCGCGGAATCCGGTGTGCCTGGATTGAACGATGATACGTTCGACGCGCCGGGGGCCAGCATCGAAACCGTGCTGCACGTAGCACGCACCATGCCTATGATGGCGCGACAGCGCTGCGTGGTGGCGCGCAACGTCGAGCAGTGGGACGGAGAAAAGAAGTCGAAAAAGAATGACTCTAAGTCACTCAGCTTGGACGCGCTGGTCGACTACCAGCAAGGGGCAAGCCTGAGCACCATCCTGATCCTCCTGGCAGGGAAACTGGACAAGCGGCGACGCTTGTACACCGCGGCCAAGAAGGACGACTGGCTCGTCAACTGTGAGACGCCCAAACGCTCGGAACTTCCAGGCTGGATCCGTGAGCGCGCCGCCGCGCAGGGCAACAAGATCAGCGCCGGCGTGGCGGATCTGCTCGCTGAGCTCGCCGGACCTGAGCTCTCCCACGTGGCCGATGCCTTGGAACGGGTGGGATTGTATGCGGGGCCGGGAAACGAAATCACTGAAGATGCTATTTCGGCGTGCGTGGTGCGGATGCGCACCGGCACGGTGTGGGAACTGGTGAGCGCCGTGGGCCGCCGCGATGTGGCTCAGTCGCTGACCTTGCTCGAAGACGTCTACGATCCGCAGGATCGGGGGCTCAAACTGTTGGGCGTCCTGGGTTGGGCCACACGTCAGCTGATCAAGTTTGACCACGCTCTCAAACAAGGGCTCCCCGCGGCAGAGGCCGCTAAGGCAGCTGGAGCTCCGCCGTTCAAGGCGGGCGAGCTCAGCCAGCAGTTGCGCGGACTCACCCCTGACACCTTGACACTCTGGGTGGAACGGCTGGCCGTCACGGACCTAGCACTCAAGGGCGGCTCCAAACGTCCACCTCGCGACATCGTCGAACAAATGCTCATCGATTTATGCCGCAGTGCTTGATTTCTCTCGCCACGCGGCTGATTTCTTGAAGCACTGTGGCTGAATGTCTCAAAGCGCCGCGGGTTGATTTCTCAATAAAATTCGGTGGATTCTTGACCGCGACCCATCCCGGAACCATGTTTGCATCGGGACATGAACGCCAATCTTTCATCGGAACCTAAGCTGGAGCACCTGGCCGAGGCCCCCATCCCCACGAAGTACGGCACCTTCCGGGTCGTTGTGTTTCGATACGATGATCCGGGAGCCCATCCTGAGCTCAGCAATGAACACCTGGCTCTGGTCATGGGCGATGTGGCAGAAGGTGAGAACATTCCGGTACGCGTTCATAGTGAGTGTTTGACCAGTGAAGTGCTGGGCTCACTCAAGTGCGATTGCAAGCAGCAGCTGGACACCGCCCAGCAGCGCGTCGCGGAAGCAGGCCGAGGCGTCATCCTCTATTTACGCCAGGAAGGCCGCGGCATCGGCTTGTCCAACAAGATCAAGGCCTATGCGCTGCAGGCGGATGGCGCAGACACCATCGAGGCCAATGAACTGCTTCACCTCCCCGTGGATGCACGTCGCTATGACGTCGCTGCGTCCATGCTGCGTCACCTCAAGGTAAAATCCGTGCTGCTCATGACCAATAACCCGGAAAAGGTGGAGTCACTCGAGCGGCTGGGCATCAAGGTCAACGGGAGCATTCCGGTGTACGTGGGGGCTAACTTGCATTCCCACGACTACCTCCGGGTCAAGCGCGATCGCATGCGCCATCAGCTGCCCATGGACTTGGGACTTTTGGACTAACCGGCCTGCTTCTAGGTCTTTTCCGGCTGGGCCCTCTCCTGCTGGGCCTTATCCTGTTGGGTCTTGTCCAGCTCGGCCTTTTCCAGTCGGGCTTGCTCGCGCAAGCGGTCGCGGAGCGGCTCGGCGTAACCCAACTTGTTGGACTGACGGGCGCGCCCGATGGCAACCGCCCCTTCGGGCACGTCTTGGGTGACCGTGGTGCCGGTCGCGACGTAGGCTCCGGCCCCAACCGTCACTGGAGCGATCAATTGTGAGTCGCTACCGATGAAGGCGCCCGGCCCGATGACCGTCTTGCGTTTGGCAAAACCATCGTAATTACAAACGATGGTGCCGGCTCCCAGGTTTGCGCCGTCACCCACCTCTGCGTCGCCGACGTACGCGAGATGATTGGCCTTGGCACCTTTGCCGATGCGAGCGTTCTTCGTCTCGACAAAATTCCCCACGTGCGCCTGCTCCAAAAGGACACTCCCGGGTCGCAAATGGGCAAACGGCCCGAGCGCTACTTGGTCGCCGATCTGGCTGTCCGTGATGACACAATACGGCTTGATGGAGGCGTTTTTTCCTATGCGCGCGTCGACGATCACGCTGCCCACGTCGATGGTGGTGCCCGCCCCCACGTGGGTGCGCCCCCGCAGACGGACGCCTTGTTCGAGGTGCACGTCTGGCTCCAGCGTCACCGTGTCATCGATGCACGGCTCGCCGACCATGGTCACCCCTTGCTCACACCAGCGGTGGCGCACGCGGTGATGCAGGATGCGCTCCACCTGATTGAGCTGCGCCCGGTCGTTGACGCCCGCGAGGACATCCGGGTGAGCTTCCACCGCGCTGGTGCGCGCTTGTTCCGCAATCAGCGCGACGATATCCGTCAGATAATACTCGCCCTGCGCGTTGTCGTTGGTGAGGCGCAAAAGGGCAGCCTTGAGCGCGCCCGCCCGCGCCAAATAGACCCCCGCGTTCACCTCTGTGATGGCCCGCTCGGCCTCGGTCCGCAAGTCGCGCTGTTCCACAATTTGCACGGGCATGCCGTTGGTGTCGCGGATCACTCGCCCATAACCCGTGGGATCGGGCGCGCAGAAGTACATGAAGGACAAGGCCACGTCGCTCTCGAGCGCGGTCGAGAGAGGAAGCAGCTCAGCTCGAGTGAGCAGGGGCGTGTCGCCCGACAGGATCAACACCTGATCGTTGTCGGCCAGAGAGAGGCCAGCGAGCCCGGCACGCACCGCGTCGCCAGTGCCCCGTGGCACATCTTGAAACGCAAACGTGAGCGCTTGAGAATCGATGTGCTGAGACAAAGCTGTACTCACTTGCGCGTGGATGGGTCCATTGACCACGACCACCACCTGCTGAGCACCCAACTGCAGCGCGGCGCGCACCGGGTAGTACACCAAGGGTCGTCCGCACGCCGGGTGAAGCACCTTGGGAAGCGGGCTTTTCATGCGTGTTCCCTGCCCCGCTGCCATGATGATCGCGATCAGTCTCGACATGCGGCGGGTGTATCATAGGTCGCGCGCGCAGGACCAAGATCGCACGGACTAGGGACCAAGATCGGGCAGCGGAGGCAACGGATCCACACCGGCGCTGACATTTTTCGCCGACAGATCGCGCTCGGTGTAGACGATGAGCTGCTCACCTGCCAAGAGCTTTTGCTTGCGCGAGCGCCGGTTGACGCGCTCCATCGACCCGACGGTCATGCCGTAACGCGCGCCGAGCTCCGACAGCGTGTCCCCCGGTCGCACCGTGATGGTCAGCCTTTGTTTGCCTTTGAGCCCCTCGAAATGTTCATGAAATTCCGGACTCCCCGCGATGAGAACGTGAGCCTGTGCTTCCGAAAGTGTGCGCACGAGCCCCAAGCTCGTGTCCCCGTCGATCAACACCTGGAGCGTCATGCCTTCTCGCAAGAGTGCGGATGGATTGAGCAGATTCCAGCGACAGAGATCCATTTCCTTCACACCCAAGGCTGACGCGATCTGGGTCAGCGAATCGCCCGCGACCACTTGATAAAAGACACGCCGTTGGTGGTCCCCCGGCTCCACGGCACGTCCGACGACGACGTCCTCCGGAAGTGCGCTCGGTCTAGGTTTTGTCCCCGGCGGTAAGAAAAGGACTGTACCCGCCTCGATCCGTTCCCCCGCGACCAAATCATTGAGGCTCTCCAAGGACGACACCGAGACCTGAAAATCGAGGGCCAACGCCTGGAGAGAGTCCCCCAGTCGCGTGCGGTGCAGGGTCGGTTCAACCTGCTTTTTCCCGTGTAGTCGCTTCACGGCCCCTGTGCCGGAGCCTGCGGGCAAGCGCACGGCCCAGTGTTTGCCCAAGGCCGGCGGCTCCGGCGGAAGCCGACCAACGATGTACTGGGGATTGAGTTCGCTCACGGTCGCAAGGGGCAACCCTGCGGCGCTTGCGATGTCTTCCAATTTGGTGGCTGGCTCGAGCAAGACCGTGTCGAACGCGACCGGTGGATCGAGCGGCGTGCGTCCCACGCCAAATGCCGCTCGGTTGTTCATCACGATGGCGAGCGCAAAAATCTTGGGAACGTAGAGCGTGGTCTCCCACGGCATGCCGCTCTCCATGCGACTGAGCGCCCAGTAGTCGTTGGTGGAAAACTTGGCGACCGCACGCGACAGCCCAGCGTAGCCCATGTTGTACGCAGCCATGGCCAGCTCCCAATTGCCAAATCTGCGATACAGGTCACTCAGGAATCGCACGGCGGCCTGCGTGGAGCGTGCAGGATCCCGGCGCTCGTCCACCCAACGATCGACGACCAGGCCGTACATGCGCGCGGACTCCGGCATGAATTGCCACAGTCCGACGGCACCAGCAGGCGATTTGATGGTCGGGTTGTGTCCGCTTTCAATCATCGACAGCCACACGAGGTCGGTCGGTAGCCCAGCGCGGCGCAGCTGCGCTTTCATCTCCGCGACGTAGCGTCCGCTCTTCTTCGTCCAGATGGCGGCAATGGCGCGCCCCTGGTCGCTGTCCCGGTAGAACTTGAGATAGGTGACGACCCGCCGATCGAGGACAATGGGCAAGTCCGGCAAGGTCAGGCTCTTGAGCCATTCCACGTCCTCCTCCGGCAGGGCGGGAGAAGTCACGACCGGCGCCGTCGCGTAGGGCAAACCCAAGACATGACCGTCGCCCGCCGTCGCCGGCATTTCGAAGGACCAACCGCTCATCGCCCCGGGAAGCTGCTCGGAAAACAGCACACGCTCCGCGTCACGCAGGGCCAAGAGTTCCGTATCCGCTGGACCTTGTTCGATTTCCTCGGACGTGGACCCATCGGCGATGGCGCGACGCGCCCGTTGGTCGGGGGCCGGTAAGGCGGCATCGTCAGGGAGGCGATCCTGGGGTTCGCGCGGACGTGGCCCCTTTTGGTGGCTTGAGGGAGGCGGGGTACGCGAAGAAGATGCGGACGTTTGTGCCCAGGCGCCAGATGGACCCAAGGTCAACACGAGGGCCAGGACCGACCCACACCGCGCCGCGCTGCACAACATAGGGGCCATTTATGCCGCTTACTGGCCGGGGGTCAACTTATCCGGCGCCCGCGGCGGGGGCTGCCGGTGCGCGCGGCGGCTCCAATTGGCTATTTGATGACCACGAATTGTTTGGCGCCGCGGCGCAGGACTTGAACCAGTTTGGGGCCCTTCACCGCCTGATAGATTTGGCTCGCTTCCGAGGCACGGCTGATCGCCTTGCCGTTGATCTGCAGGATGAGATCACCTGGTCGCAGGTTGGCTTCGGCGGCCTTGGACCCAGGTTGGACGCGGACGATGACCGCGCCACTGACCCCCTGGGGCACGTCGAGGCGCTGGCGTAGGGACTCATCGAGGTCCGAAAAGGAGAGCCCATCCAGTCGCGCCACCCCGGCCTCTGCCGCCCCCGCGCTGTGACCCGCTGCATTTTCATCCTGCAACTCACCCAGTTCCACGTCCAGCGCCTTGGTCTGACCATCCCGCACCAGGCGCAGTTTCACCTTCTTGTTCGCTTCGCTCTGCGCGATGAGGTTCCTGAAGTGGCCAGGCGAGTGCACGGCTGCCTCGTTCACGCTGAGCACCACGTCGCCGCTCTTGATCCCGGCCCGCGCTGCTGGACCATCTGGTTGAACATCCGCGATCAAGACGCCACCCTTCTCTTTCAAGCTGAGCGCCTGCCGGATGTCTCCATCCACTTCTTGGATGTTCACACCCAAAAAGCCGCGCGACACCTGACCGCGCGTCTTGAGTGCGTCCACGATGGGTCCCGCCATGTTGGTGGGGATAGCGAAACCGATGCCCATGGAGCCCCCCGAGCGCGAGAGGATGGCCGTGTTGATGCCCACCAATTCGCCGCGCAAATTGATGAGAGCTCCCCCCGAATTGCCGGGGTTGATCGCTGCGTCGGTTTGAATGAAATTTTCGTAATCGACAATGCCGAGCTCGGAACGACCGGTGGCCGACACGATGCCCATGGTGACGGTTTGACCCACTCCAAACGGGTTGCCCACGGCGAGCACAACGTCACCCAATCGAAGTTGGGATGAGTCACCCACGACGATGGGAGTCAGCTGCCCCACCTCCCCTTCCAACTGCAAGACGGCCACATCACTCTTGGGGTCCGTACCCACCACCTTGGCCTTGAAATCACGATCGTCCTGGGTGTGCACAGCAATCTCGTCGGCGCCCTCAACGACATGATTGTTGGTGACGACGATGCCATCTGCGCTCAGGATCACCCCGGACCCCAAGCCTTGCTGGGGCCTGGAGGCGGACGGGCCGCCGAAAAACAGCTCCATCGGCGAACGACCCTGCACGCGTTTGGTGGAGGTCACACTCACCACCGAGGGCAACACATCTTCGACGACGTCCGCAACAGAACCCTGACCCGCGGCGTGTAGGGCCGGGGTTGCGGCGATGACGGGGGTTGTGCCAGTGGACGCTTGCTGCGCAGCGTGACCGTGTGAGGTCGAGCAGCCCGGCAGCAAGAGCGCGCCGGCGAGTAGGGCAGTGGATGAGGATAGGAGGACCAGACGAAACGTAGACGACAAGGTGGCCATGGTTTTCAAAAATGGTGCGATGTGAGGTGCAATCGCGACCATGAACTACCTAAGACCCCGCTCTATTCCTGGCAAGAGCAGTCGGGCGCCCGCCTACCCAGGACCCAGCGCCAGATGGTCCATTTTTTGAATCATTCCTGCGCTTTATGCCACAAAAATCGCCTGAGCCGGGACCCCGCGCGTCCCCCCAGCAGCGCTCAGCGCGACCCGGGTAGACGCTTGTCGAACCCCGTCTTTTCTAGGTTGAGCAACGCCGCGGCAATACTGTGCAGGGGCAATTGTTCATGAGTCCCGCCGCGCTCCGCCGCTGCGCGCGGCATGCCGTAGACGACGGCGGTCTCTTCACTCTCCGCGATCACGTATCCCCCCGCCTCTTTGAGCGCGACGGCGCCCTGGGCGCCATCATCGGCCATGCCCGTGAGGATGACCCCAATCGCCTTGGTCGGACACGCGATAGCGGCGCTCTTCAGCAGACGATCTGCGCTGGGATAGTAGCGATCTTTGAGGGCAGGAGGCACAACACGCACCCGAAACCGATCACCCATTTTCTCGATTTCCATGCAGCGCATCCCGGGACACACCAACACTTCCCCAGCGCGCACCACGTCATCGTGCTCGGCCTCGCGCACAGGGATATTGCTCCGGCGATCCAACCGTTCAGCAAATGTGCGCGTGAACTTCTCGGGCATGTGCTGCACCACGAGCACAGCCATGTCCGTGGTGGCAGGCAGTGCGCCAATGATTTCCATCAGCGCGCTGGGTCCGCCAGTTGAAGCGCCAATGCACACGACTTTGCTCGGGGCCCGCGTCATGGGTGCGGGGCGAATGGTGGGCGGAACCGACCCTAGCCGTTGGGCGTTGGGGGACCGCAAGTGGTGAATGCCGCGCACCATGGCCAATTTGGACAGCAGCTCATCACGAATGCTGTGATCGCCCGGCATGAGCAAGTCGGGCTTGGCCACGAAATCAAGCGCGCCCAAGTCGAGTGCCTTAAATACATTCTCTTGTTGCGAGTAGCTGGAGATCACGAGCACAGGCAGCGGCGTCTTGGCCATCAAGATGCGTAGAAACGTGAACCCATCCATCTTGGGCATCTCCAAGTCGAGGGTGATGACGTCGGGCTCGGTGATGCGTACGAGCCTGAGCGCCTCCTCACCATTGGCGGCCTTGCCCACGACTTGAAGGTGGGCGATGCCTGATAACATTTGGCTGATGCTTCGCCGATTCACGGCAGAATCATCGACAACCAATACTTTAAGCGGGCCCATTTCCGTCATGAAGAAACCTTGATGCGCGAAGAACTATCGTCAATGCTGGGACGCCGATACACTAAATCGGTCTCCAAGTGCACAGCTTGAAAATTGGTCCCGGCATTGAGCAAGGACTCAGAGTGACCTAACAACAAGTACCCGCCCGGCAACAAACGTTCATAAAATAACGCCGTGACGGACTGCCTGGCGGCTTCACCGAAGTAGATGAGGACGTTGCGACAAAAAATGACGTCGACCCGCCCCACCGCGCGAACATCGCGAGCATTCATCAAATTGCCTTGTGAGAAATGCACGGTGCGACGAATGGCTGGCTTGATCTGATAGCCGCCCTTCTCGGGCAGAAAGTGCTGAGCGATGAGGTCCGCGCTCATGGCGCGGAAACTGCCCGCCCGATAAAAACCGCGTTCAGCTGCCTCGACGTTGGAACGACATAGGTCCGTCCCAATGATGCTCGTCCGAAACCCTTTGAGCGCCGGACAGTCCGAGAGCATGATGGCGAGCGTGTAGGCCTCTTCCCCGGTGGAACATCCAGCACTCCAGATCGTGATGCGTTTATTGACCGAATTCGCCTCGGCCAGACGCGGCACGATTTCCTCGACAAAGGCTCGCAGCTGATACTCTTGACGAAAAAAGTACGTCTCTTTGGTAGTCAGGATTTGGTAGACCGCGTCCTGCTCGCTGACACTTTCCTGCAAAAAGCTGATGTATTCATCAAACGACGGCAGATTGTTTGCGCGCAGTCGCGGACCGAGCCTGCGCTCCAACATTGCGCGTGATTTCTTCTCGAACAACAGGCCTGAACGTCGCGCCAGGAGCGAAGCCAAGGATGAAAAAGCTCCCGGGCTCAGCAGGTTGTCCGAGGCGCCCCAAGTCAACCCGCCCCGTTTTCTGCCACAAGCTGCCGTGGCTCTCCTGCCTCTGCCAGTTGGGCCACACCGGACAGGTCGAGCACGTAAGCCATGGTGCCACGGTAGCTGATCACATGGGAGGCACTGCGCGCCCCGACATCTCCGATGTCCGGTGCGGGGCGCAGCTGAGCCTCAGTCACCTCGATGACCTCATGCACCTGCTTGACTACCAGACCCATCGAACGGTGAGCGCCGCGCAAGAGAACCCATTTGCGCCTTGGCTCCAGGGTGGGGCCGTACCCCAGACGCACGCCCAAGTCCAAGATGGGAACCACCATGTCTCGGTGTTCGACTGCTCCAACGATCCCCGGCGGGGCATGAGGGAGTGCCGTCAGCGTCATGGGCTGAATGATCTCCTGCACCTGTTCGACTGGGAGCGCGTAGTAAACCTGACCCACTTCACAGGCGACGAGAGCGCGTGCTGTGCCTATCTTGGCTGCCCGCAAGCGCATTAACGCATGCTCCTTGGTTGTGAAGGATGACCCACTTCAAGCATCGCTGTTGCCTGTTGCCCCCGCCTGCTGCATCTGTTTGGACCTAGCGAGTATAGCCGCTCTTGTCCCGCTCGATCAACTCGCGTGGTGAGTACGAGCCCAATTGAACCGCGAACCCCTTAGGTTGGGACGCACACCAGTGCGGCAGCTCGCACCTACGCTGCGACCTGCTTACCACGATACCCGGTTACGCTGGTTTGTTGCCGCAATGGGCTGCGTTGTTGCCCCATGCACAGCATTGCGGTTGCAGGCAGGGCCACCGGCCGATAACGCTGAGTCGACGCAGCCGGTCACGAACGGTCGCCGCAGCCTTTGTTCAAGACCGCGAGGAGATCGAGCAAGACGATGACTTCTCCGCCTGCGGGACGACCAATGCCACGCACGCCATCCGTTCCATCTCCGCCGAGTGACTGTCCGGTGATCTCGATCTGTGAAGAGGTGAGACGCACCACGTGCTTGACCTCATCCACGCACAATCCAACCAAATCAGTTTCCGTTACTTTTGCCAAAAGAATGCGCGCCCGTCGTTCACCACTCGCAGCGGGCAAGCCGAGCACATGTCGCAGGTCCACCACTGTAGCCAGCTGGCCGCGGACACTGCACACGCCCACGACGGCAGCGGGGGCGCGCGGCACGATGGTGATGGGCGGCGGAATCACAATTTCGTGGACGGTGCGCAAGTCGACCGCGAAGAGCTCCTCATTGCAGATGAAGACCAAAAACTCGAAGATGGTCTCGCGACCCAGCTCCATTCGTCCGGGCTTTCTGCTCGTCGCCAATTTCTCAGCCATGGGCCACCTTGCGCAGCGTGTCGCCAGGACTGAGCATCTCCTCCAAGATCCCGGCAACGTCGAGCACCAGGCCCACCCGCTGATTGCCTAGCTCCGTGGCACCGGAAAAACCACGCACCGTCGCCAGCGATGCACCCAGCGTCTTGATGACGATGTCTTGTTGACCTGCGATGCTATCCACGACCAAACCCAAACGTCGTTCGCCCACCTGAGCCACGACCACAAATTCCTTCTGCGCGTTGCTCTCCTCGGTGAGCGAAAAAAACGTGCGCAACCGACACAGCGGCAGTGTCGCTCCCCGCAGCGAGGTCACCTCGCGACCGTCGATTTCACGCGTGCCCTGGTCCAATAGATTTACCTCAGAAATGGCCGAAAGCGGCACGGCAAACTGTTGGCGGTCCACGTTCACGAGCAGCGCGCGGAAGATGGCCAACGTAACCGGCAGCGTGAGCGTCATCTTGGTACCGATGCCCCGCTCACTCTGGATGTCTATCACTCCGCCCAGGCGCGCGATGCTGGTCTTGACGACATCCATTCCCACACCGCGCCCCGAGACCTCACTGACATTTTCACGCGTGCTCAGCCCCGGCAGGAACATCAACCCCAGCAACTCCTCGCGGGACAAGTTGCCCACCATTGCTTCGTCGAGGGCACCCGAGTCAACCGCGCGCGCGATCAGTTTTTCTTCATCGACCCCGCGGCCATCGTCTTCCACCTCGATGAGCACATGGCTGCCCTTCTGGTAGGCATTGAGCGCGATGGTACCGGCCTGACTCTTGCGGGCCTTTTCTCGCTCCGGGGCCTCTTCAATCCCATGATCGATGGCGTTGCGGAGCATGTGGAGCAGTGGATCGCCCAATTCCTCGACAATGAGTTTGTCGATTTCAGTCTCGGCACCGGTGACGACCAAGCGCACCTCTTTGCCCAGGTCACGACTGATCTGCCGTACGCCGCGTGCCAGCCGGTCAAATATTTGCCCCAGCGGCACCATGCGCATCTCCAGGATGCCGTTTTGCAAGTCCTCCAATCGCCGCTCGAGAACCCGGTGCAGACGGTGCAATTCGCCGCCCAATTGGCGGTTGTGTTCGGAGCGCACTGACTCGGCATTTTCGTACAAGTTGCTCCGCAGAATGGCGAGCTCACCCACCACATTCATCAGGCGATCCAACTTGTAAATGTCGACGCGCACCGCGCGCCGTGCCAGTCGTTGTTCGTTGATTTGAGCGGCCGCCATGTTGGACGCTTTGCGCGGCAACTCCGACATGCCCATTAGCGGCTTGTTGGACGGCACCACGAACGACGAGCCCGCCGTGGAGTGAGGAGCGCCTGTGGCCCGTGCGCGGGGTGGAGCGGCCGAGACCAGCGCGGCTCCGCGATCGACAGGGATCTCGTGAACGACAGCATTTTCACTGCCCAGCAAACTCGTCACCGCGGACAGCGACTGGCTCGATGCGAGCACCAAGTCCAG
>Ga0315910_10000184_pt1 | contig 70294 bp, 64 predicted proteins | sample EdamamesoilMG_FD_204470 | JGI IMG/M metagenome (GOLD analysis project Ga0315910, IMG submission 204470) | Garden soil microbial communities collected in Santa Monica, California, United States - Edamame soil | ecosystem: Environmental > Terrestrial > Soil > Garden | place: USA: California... | reverse complement strand
CCCTCCCCCGCGCCGGCAAAGCCGTCACGGGACCCCCTCCCCAGCGGTCGCCGCTCTGCGGCTCCTCGCCGTTGTGGGGTTCATTTCCGCAGTAGGGCTCCTCGCCGCTCTGGGGCTCTTCGCCGCTCTGGTGGGCCGCGGCTTTGCTGTCGGGTCGTCGTCGTCCGAGAGAGCGGATCAGGGGCGTTCGGGGAGGTCGAGCACGCCGCTGTCCGCAGCGGTGGGTCTCGCCACGTAGCGGGGAAACCGGATCGTGAATTTCGTCCCGTGGCCGGGCGTCGATTCGACCGCGATCGTTCCGCCGTTGTCCCCGACGATGCGATGGACGAAGGCGAGTCCAAAGCCAGTCCCCGACTCCTTGGTGGTGAAGAACGGATCGAAGATGAGCTCGAGATGCTCGCTCGGGATCCCGACGCCGTCGTCGCGGACGCGCAGCTCGGCATCTTCGCCGTCCCCCGTCACACCGATGTGGATCTCGCCGGGGCCGTCGATCGCCTGCGCGGCGTTGCGAAGCAGATTCCAGAGCACCTGGGTGACGTGTGCAGCGTCGACCTCCGCGTGGACGGGTTCTGGTGCGTCCACGACGACGCGCACGCCGTGGGTGGAAGGATCGTGCCGAAACCCCTCCACGGCCTCGTGGGCAACGCGCGCAAGGTCCACGGGAGCGAGCTGCGGGGCGCGGGGGCGCGTGTACGAGAGCAGATCGCTGATGAGCGTGCTCAACCGGTTGGATTCGCGTTGGATGATTCGCAGCAGCCGCTGGTCTTCGTCGGACGCCGGGCCCCGGTGCGGCGTCGAACCGAGGAGCTCCGCGGAGCCGCTGATCGCCGCGAGCGGATTGCGGATCTCGTGGGCCACGGAGGCGGCGAGGCCACCGAGTGCCGCGAGCCGTTCGTTGCGGCGCGCTCGTTGCGTCAGCTCGTGGATCGGGGTGACGTCCTGGAAGTTGATGATGGAGCCGATGCGATCCCCATCCGCATCGCAGAGGGCCGTGCGGGTGAGACCCAGACGCAGGGGCCGACCCGTCGCGGTGATGACGTGGACTTCCTGTCGGCCTTCGAACCCATCTTCCAGTGAAGGGAGGTTCGGCAAGATCCCATCGATTGGTTTCCCGATGAGCTCGTCCTCGAGGTCGAGCAGCGTTCTCCCCGCGGGGTTGAAGTAGACCAGTCGATCGTCGAGGTCGAGCGTCAAGAGGCCCGAACTCAGCGATCTCACGATGTTCTCGTTGAGCGCGCGCAGGTTCCCCACCTGCGAGACGGAGCTCGTCAGCTGGGTATTGAGATAAGAGGACAGGACGCTCACGCCCACGAGCCCGGTCACCGTGCGACCGACGGCGGTCCAGTGCTCCTGAGCCGTCAGCGCCGGGGGATCGCCCACGTAGAACGGCGTCGCCACCCCGAGGAACTGCAAGACCGCCATCACGAGGTAGATGAGCATGCACGCGCTCGCGGCTGCCCATGTGTGCTGCGGTCCGCCCATCGTCGCGGCACCGAGCACGGAGATGAGGTAGAGCGTTGCAAAGCCCGAGTCCACGCCTCCCGTCATTTGGACGACGACCGCGGAGAGGAGGATGTCGCTCGCCGTCTGCAGCGATGCGATGCGCGTGGGGTCTTCGGCGCGCGGCAGCCAGTAGGCCCAACCGAGCGTGAGGCCATAGCCGACGACGAGCGTGCCCCATACGAAGGTGGCGTAATAAGGATCGGTCTCCGTCGCGCGCGCGTAGAACGTCACGCCCGCGAGCACGGTAAAAAAGGCCAGCATCGCCAGCCGGAACAGCATGAAGTAGGAGATGCGGGCGTAGGCCCGGCGGCGCTCGGGTCCGGAGGGCGGACGCACTACTGGATACCGCCAGCGACCTCGAAAATCGGCATGTACATCGCAATGAGCATGCCGCCCACGGCACCGCCGAGGAACACGACCATGAGCGGGCCGATGAGCGACGTGAGCGAGCCGACCGCGACGTCGACCTCGTCCTCGTAGAAATCCGCGATCTTCTGAAGCATGTCGTCCATGGCGCCGGTCTGTTCGCCGACGCCGATCATTTGGATGACCATGGGCGGAAACACGGCCGTCTCGATCAGCGGACTCGCGATGTCTTTGCCCTCCTCGATCTTGCTGCGCGCGTAGTTGAGCGCCTCTGCGATCCTGAGGTTTCCAGAGGTCTTGGCGACGATGTCGAGCGCGTCGAGGATCGGAACACCCGAGTTGAGCAGGGTTCCGAGCGTTCGCGTGAAACGTGCGACCGCGATCTTCCGCATGACCGGGCCGAAGATGGGGACCTTCAGCATCGCGGAGTCGACGATGTAGCGCCCCTTGGGGTTGCGGAGGACGAGCACCACGAAGACCACGAACCCAATCGTGAGCGCGAGGAGCGGTAGCCAATACGCCACCAGGGCGTGACTCATCGCGAGCACCATGCGGGTGGGGGCGGGGAGGCTGCCGGCGCCCAGATCCGCGAACATCTGTTCGAAGACGGGCAGTACGCGCGTCATCATGACGACCATGACGAGCACACCGACGACGAGGATCGCCGCCGGATAGATCATCGCGCGCATGAGCTGACGCCGCAGGGCCGCGGCCTTCTCCAGGTACACGGCGAGGCGCCGGAAGATGACGTCCAGGATACCGCCAGCCTCGCCGGCGGCGACGAGGTTGCGGAACAGATCGTCGAACACCCGCGGGTGGGTCCCCATGGACTCCGAGAGCGATTTGCCAGTCTCCACCTCAGACTTGACGCCCGACAGAACGCGGCGAAACGCGGCGTTCTCCGACTGCGTGGCCAACATGTCGAGCGACTGCACGATCGGCAAGCCCGCGTCGATCATCGTCGAGAACGTTCGCGCGAAGATCACCATGTCTTTGAGCGCGACACCGGTGCCGACGGACGGTAGGGCGATCTCGAGCGGCTTCTTGCGGACCTTGGTGATCGTGAGACCCTGCGCCTGCAGTCGCTGGGTGACGATCGTCTCGTTCTCGGCGGTGAAGGACCCTGCCCGGCTCTCTCCTCGTTGAGTGGTAGCTTCCCACAGATAGACCGGCATGGAGATCCTCTCTTCTCGGTGTTAGCGGAGTCGGCGGTTGACCTGGGACAGACCCCGTCCGGTTTGGAGCATGGCCTCGAGCTCATCGGGATCGGAGGAGCGGGCGAGCGCGATCTCGCGATCCACGAGGCCTCGCTGCACGAGGTCGCCAAGGGATTGGTTGAACGTCTGCATCTCGTTGGCCCCCTGACCGAGCTGCATCTGCGAATAGATCTGGTGGAGCTTCGCGTCGCGGATGAGCGCCCGGATCGCGTCGTTGGGCACCATGACCTCGACTGCCAGGGCACGTCCGCCGCCGACCTTGGGCAGCAGCGACTGCGTCATCACGCCCTCGAGCACGAAGCTCAGCTGGGTGCGGACTTGGCTGTGCCGATGCGCCGGGAACATGTCGATCACGCGGTTGATGGTCTGGACCGCGGAGTTCGTGTGCAGCGTGCCGAACGTGAGGTGACCGGTCTCGGCGAGGGTCATCGCCGCCTCCATGGTCTCCTCGTCGCGCATCTCGCCCACGAGGACGACATCCGGGTCTTGGCGCAGCACGTACTTGAGGGCGGCCTTGAACGACCTGGTATCGGCACCGACCTCGCGCTGATTGATGATGCAGCTGCCGTGGTGATGCAGATACTCGATGGGATCCTCGATCGTCATGATGTGACCGCGCAGCTCTTGATTGATTGCGCTGATCATCGCCGCGAGGCTCGTGCTCTTGCCCGAGCCGGTGGGACCCGTGACGAGGATGAGGCCACGCGGACGCCGCGTCAGATCGCGGATCACCGGCGGCAGGCCGAGGCTGTCGAGGGAGGGGACGTCGTAAGGGATCAAGCGAAACGCGCCGCAGGTGGCGCTCCGCTGCACATATAGATTGCACCGGAAGCGGGCGAGGCCCTTGACCCCGAACGAGAGGTCGAGCTCCTGCATCTCCTCGAACACCTGCTTCTGCTTGTCGGAGAGGATCGAGTAGCAGAGGTTCTTGGTCTCGACCGGCGTGAGCTTGGGCGCCTTGAGCGGGACGAGGTCGCCGTCGATGCGCAGCATGGGCGCCGATCCGGTCGTGATGTGCAGGTCGGTCGCGTTCGAATCGACCATCGCGCGGAGTAGCTGGTGGAGCGTGATCGTCATCGTGTTCCCCTCCGCGTCAGTCCGATGCGGTCACGCGCAACACCTCGTCGAGGGTCGTCGTGCCGTCGAGAACTTTGTTGAGGCCGCTGCGCCGGAGCGTGCTCATCCCGAGGCGGATCGCCTCGTTCTTGAGCTCGGCCGTCGACGCGCCTTGAAGGATCAAGTCTTTGAGCGGGTCGGTCACGACCATGATCTCGTAGAGCGCGACGCGTCCTTTGTAACCCGACTCTCCGCAGACCTTGCAGCCCTTGCCGCGCCTGGGCGCGCAGTCTTTGGCCTCGGCGGGGGTCATGCCACCATCGATGAGCGCTTGTTTGGTGGTCTGCTCGTCCGGGGCGCTGCATTCCTTACAGTTCTTCCGGGCGAGGCGTTGGGCCAGGATCATGTTGACGGAGGCCGTCACGAGGAACGGCTCGACGCCCATGTTGAGGAGGCGGTTGATCGTGGAGGGCGCGTCGTTGGTGTGCAGCGTAGAAAGTACCAAGTGGCCCGTGAGGGCGGCTTTGACGGCGATTTCCGCGGTCTCGAAGTCACGAATCTCGCCCACCATGATGATGTCCGGATCCTGACGCAGGAACGAACGCAGCGCCGCCGCGAAGTTGAGCCCGATCTCCTCGTGCATCTGCACTTGGTTGATGCCCTTGAGGTTGTATTCGACCGGGTCCTCCGCGGTGGAGATGTTGACGTCCTCTTTGTTGAGCTCCGAGAGCGCCGAGTAGAGCGTGGTGGTCTTGCCTGAACCCGTGGGCCCCGTCACGAGGCACATCCCGTAGGGGCGGTGGATGCTGGTCTGGAAGTCGTTGAGGGGCTTGGCCTCGAACCCGAGCTTGGTCATGTCGAGCTGGAGGTTGTCCTTGTCCAGCAACCGCATGACGATCTTCTCGCCAAACAAGGTGGGCAACGTGGACACGCGAAAGTCCATCTCGCGGTTCTTGCCGATGCGGAGCTTGATGCGGCCGTCCTGGGGCAGTCGTCGCTCGGCGATGTCGAGCTGCGCCATGATCTTCATGCGGCTCGTGATCGCGTTCTTGAGCTTGAGCGGCGGCGTCATCTCTTGGTGGAGCACGCCGTCGATGCGGTAGCGGACGCGGTAGGACTTCTCGTAGGGCTCGATGTGGATATCGGACGCGCCCTTGCTGATCGCGTTCAGCAGGACGAGGTTGCAGAGCTTGACGACGGGCGCTTGCTCGGCCTCGGCTTGGCTGTCGAGCACGTTGAACTCGTCGCCGCCGTCATCTCCGAAGTCGATGTCCTCGAAGTCGAAGTCGCCGATCACGTCGTCGTACGACTTGAACTTCTCGGGCTGCTCGTAGTAGCGCGAGATCGCCTCCTCGATGGCCGCGTCCGTCGTGACGACCGGCTCGATGTTGAGGCCCGTCAAGAACTTGAGGTCGTCGATCGCGTAGATGTTGCTCGGGTCGCTCATCGCGACGATGAGCGTCGAGCCAGCGCGCTGCACGGGCAGCACGGTGTGCTTGACCGCGACCTCCTTGGGGACGAGCTGGATCACCTGTTGGTCGATCTCGAACTCGCTCAAGCTGATGGAGGGCACGCCATACTGCTTGGCGAGGAAGTCCGTCAGCTCTTTCTCACCGAGGATGCCGAGCTTCGCGAGGCTATACGCGAGCCGCTTGCCGCTCGATTTCTGATCGACCTGAGCCAGCTTGAGTTGGTCGGCCGAGATGATGCTTTCGCGGACGAGGATTTCGCCGATGCGGTCGTTGGCCATGCGGGCGGAAGGGGAGCTGCGAGCGCCGAAGCGGTTGGAAGGATGCGTAAGGGTATCTCGGCGCAGGTTCGGAGCAAAGCTTCGTCGGGCGTATTCTGCGCGAAGGGGTGGGTGCACGGGGATGTGGACCGGACGGTCCCCATGTGGCTATGGTGCGCCCGACATGAGCAGTTCCAGTGCCCCTGCCAAGAGAGGAGGTCGTGGACCCCGTGGGGGTCGCCCGATGGTGCGCCGAGGCGGGCAGGAACGCGGTCTCAAGGTCAACGACGCGGCCGCGCGTTGTATCCGAACGGGACACCCGTGGGTGTTCCGGGACAGCGTTCGGCGAGAAGTGGAGGGGGTCGAGCCGGGATCGCTCATCCGCGTGCTGGATGCCGATGGCAAACCGCTCGGATGGGGCCTCATCGAGCCCCAGGGCGCCATCGCGGTGCGGCTCGTCAGCGTCGAGCCCGAGTTTGCGTGGGGTCACGATGCGGTCGCGGCCCGGATCGATGCCGCGATCGACCTGCGCACCCGCCTCCTCGGGGATCGGGTCGGGACTGCGTTTCGCTGGCTTCACGGCGAAGGCGACGGCTTGCCCGGCATCTCCGTCGACCGCCTCGGGGACTACCTGCTCGTCTACAAGTACTCGCGCGCCGCGGATGCCTTCCTCGAGAGCGTCCAAAACCACCTGTTCGAGCGTCTGCAACCACAGGGGATCTACTTGCAGGACCGAACACGGCCGGTCACCGCGGGAGAGCCCCGACCCGGGGCGACGTTGCTGCTCGGAAAAGCAGCTCCCCCCGAGATCACCGTCGAAGAGGACGGCCTGCGTTTCGTGGTCGACGTGACGGCTCCGGTGTCACCCGGGCTCTTCCTCGACTTGCGCGAGGGGCGGCGCCTGTTCGAGAGCCTCGCGGAGGGGCGACGCGTCCTCAATCTGTTCTCGTTCACGGGCGCCTTCGGGGTCCGCGCGGTGCGGGCCAAGGCCGCCCGCATCGCCAATGTCGACGCGGCGTCGCGCTCCCACGCGCGCTGTCGCCAAAACCTCGAGGCATCGGGGCTCGATCCAGAAGGGTGCGAGGCACTCGCAGGCGACGTGTTCAAGCACCTCGAGCGCCTGCGCCGTTTGGACGAGCGGTTCGATCTCGTCGTCGTCGATCCGCCGCCGTTCTCGTCCGTGAAGGGCAAGGTGTTCTCGGCGCTCCGCGATTGGGAAGAGCTCATCGCGGCCATCGCGAAGGTGGTGGCGCCCGGCGGAGAGATCCTCGCGATCAGCAACGCGGCGAAGCTCACCGAAGACGAGCTCATGACCGCGGTCGGGAGCGGTGGCCTGCGTGCCGGTCGCGAGCTGCGGCTCATCGGTGAAGTCGGGCTGCCGCCCGATTTCCCCGTGCCCCCAGCCTTCACCGAGGGGCGCTATCTCGAGGTCAAGCGACTCCTCGTGCTTTGACCCGGAGGCCGTTCATGCAGAAGGTCGCCATCGACTCGCGTGCCATCGGCGCCCGTGGGACGGCCCAGCCCATCCGAGGCTCCGGCGCATGAAGAACGCCTTCAGACTGCTCGGCTCCGCGCTCGGCCTCGTGCTCGTGGCGGCCGCGCCCGCGCCCGAGTCCGTCGTGGAAGCGCGGTTGGCCGTGGAAGATCTCGCGAGTCGTTTGCGCAGCGAGCGGGAGCTGGCCCAGGGCGAGCTCGCCTCGCTCCACCGCGAGCGCCTCGCGCTGCAAGAGCGCATCCGGATCGAGCGGGCCCGCAAAGCTGCCCTGGAACGGATCGCGCGAGAGGTGCAGGACGTCGCGGCGGCCCACGACGCCGAGTCGCTGCGCTGGAGCGGGCCCTCGCGCGCCGCGATCGAAGTCGCCCGGGCCTCGGTCCGCCGCTCACTTCCTTTTCTTACGCAGGAGCGGTTGGCCGCGCTCGATCGCATCGAGGCCGAGCTCGTCGGCCATGGACCGGATGTGGCGCTCGCGATGGAGCGCTTGTGGAGGTTCCTCGAGGAGGAGTCCGCCATGGCTTCGGAGGTCGCCATGGCGCGTCAGGCCGTCGTCCTCGAACGTCCGGGGGGGCAGGTCGAGGCGGCGCCCCGCTTGGTCGAGGTCTTGCGGTTCGGCATGGCGCTCCTTTATTTGCGGACCTTCGAGGGCGAGGTGGGATGGGCCAAGCCCGTCGCCGGCGGTTGGCGGTTCGAGCTCCTGACCGACCCGGTGAGTCAGTCGGTCGTTCGTGAGCTGTTCACCGCGCATGAGGGGAACGCGACGTTTGGTCCCGCCGAGTTGCTGCTCCCGCTCGAGCTCGGGGGCGAGGCGAGCCCCGGATGAACGGCGCCGCGTGGATCTTGCTCACGGTGCTCCACGCGTGGGGGGAGGCGCCGCCTTCGACGCTTGCGAACGCCCGCGCCCAGGAACTCGGAGTGCTGCGCGCGGAGCAGAGGGCCCTCGAAGCCGCGCTGCGCAGCAATGAAGCCGCGAGCGCTGCCGCGGCGGAGGCCCTGCGAGGACGCGTCGACGCCCTCGCCCAGGAGCTCGCGGAGCTCCAGGCCGAGAATGCGGCGAGAGAGTTGCGGCTCCCGCAGCGCGAGCAAGCGCGCGCCCACGATGCGCAGCACCGCCACCTCGGCGAGATGCTCGAGCAGATGCATGCGTGGCTCGGACAACGAGGCCACGGAGGGATGCCGCACACGGAGCCGGGCGATCTCCCGGCGCTCGTCGGGGCGATCGTCGCAGAGGTCGAGCACGAAGGAGCCCTTCACGTCGGCACCGAGCGGAGATTCACGACCTCGGGCCTCGCCGAGGACGCGCCGGTGCTCCGGGTCGGGCGCGTCGCCGCGGTCGGGTGGACCGATCCTCCGCTCCCGCTCATTGCGACCTCGGCTGGGCTCGAGGTCGCCGTCGGGATCGCTCCGCACCGCGAACCGCTCGCGGAGGGGCAGCTCGTCCGCGTCGTCGTGCACGACGAGGGCGATCCGCCCAAACCGGATGCCTTCGTCGTGCCGACCTGGCGGGCGCGCTTCGAAGCCGGCGGATCGCTCATGTGGGTGCTCGCTGCGTTCGGGGTGCTCGCGGCCATCTTGGCCGTCGAACGCATCGCGTTCCTCCTATGGGCGTGGGCACGTTGGCGAACGCTGGAGCGCCGCGGCGATCTTCGTGGGGCCCGACCGGAGTGGTTGGTCGCTCCGCTGCGGGCGTGCGATTCGGACGATCCCGCGCCGGTGGTCGAACAGCGTGCCACCCAGGCGGTTCTCTTGGCCAGGCAACGCATCCAGCGGGGTCTTTCGCTGCTCTCGGTCGTCGCCGCGGTCGCGCCCCTCATCGGTCTGCTCGGGACCGTCAGCGGGATGATCACCACCTTCTCCGTGGTGACGACGCGGGGGACGGACGATCCTCAACTGCTCGCGGGGGGCATCTCGGTGGCGTTGCTCACCACGTATCTCGGTCTCGCCGTCGCGATCCCCTCCGTCATCTTCCATGCGGTCCTCAGTCGCGCGGGTCGGCGGTTGCTCGTCCTGATCGAGCAAGCGGTGATCACCCGCCTCGACCGGGGGCGAGATGATTGACCGCGCGTTGGCCTTGATCGACGCGGGGGGACCCGTGGCCTACGTGCTCGTTGTCGTGAGCGCGGTGATGTGGGGTGCCATCGTGCTGCGCGCCTTCGTCCTGTCGCGCGTCGGCGAGGGGCCGGCTCCGCGCGACGTCATCCAGCAGAGAGCATGGCGGATGCGCGAACTCGATGCCTGCGACGCGTACGCGGCCGCGCTGCACAGCCTCGTCACGGCGGGGCCGTTGCTCGGGTTGCTCGGTACCGTGAGCGGCATGATCGACACCTTCGCGTCGCTGCGCCCGCAGGGCGTCGCCGCGACGCATGCGACGGAACAGACCATCGCCGGGGGAATCTCGGTCGCGCTCATCACGACGCAACTCGGTCTCGCCGTGGGGATCGCCGGCGTGCTCGCGGCCCATGCCCTCGATCGCTGGGCGGCGCGGCGGCGGGCCGTCGTGCTCGCACGCAGCCCCCAAACGCTCACACCCGGCGAAGACGGGGTGCTCGTGTGAGGCTCGGCGAGCTCAGCGACGATGTGCCAGGGGCCGGCGAGCTCAACATCACGCCGCTCATCGACATCGTGTTCATCCTGCTCATCTTCTTCGTCGTCACGACGACGTTCGTGCACGACCTCGGGTTGCCGATCGAACGTCCGCAGGCGAGCACGGCGGAGCCGCAAGCGGCTTCGGTCTTGCGGGTCGCCGTGAGCGAGCGCGGAGAGATCACGATCGACGCGGTGCCCACGAGCCCCTGGCGCATCGAAGCCGAGGTCCGGGGGCGGTTGCGGGACGAACCGGATGCCGCGGTGCTCGTCGTCGCGGACAAGGGCGTTCACGCAGACGCGCTCGTGGTGGTCATGGACGCATGCCGGCGCGGCGGCGGACGCCGTATCGCGCTCGCCGTGGAGGCGGAGCCGGCACCGTGAACCGGGGTCGCCGCATCGTGAGTCTCGTGGCCGCGGTGGTCTGCGGGATCGGGATGACGTTCGTGAGCGTGGTGGTCGTCGCGCAGCTCGGTGGCGTACCCCAAGCCGCGTCGGAGGCTCGACGCGCGGAGACCCCCGCGCCCGTGGAGCTCGTTCCGCCGCCGCCGTCCGCGTTGCCGATGCCTACGCCCGAGCCCGTGCCCGCACCGTCCACCAGCGTCCCGCGCCCCGACGCGGGGCGTCCGCTCGAGCATGCGGCTCCATCGCTTCGAGCCGCATCGCAGATCGCAGGCCTTGCCTCATTGCCTGCAGCGACGAGCTCGCTGTCTCTTCCGGCGCTCGGCGTTCCTTCACTCGGCCTCGGACTCGGCTCGGGCGCGGGCGCTGCGAATGGCGGTGGAGACGGGCGCGAGGTCGAGTCTGCCGGGACGCCTCGTCCGGCGAGGCTCATGCACCGCGCGGCACCGGTCTACCCGGCGGCCGCGCGAAGGCAGGGCATCGAAGGGCACGTCCTTTTGCGCGTGCGGGTCAACGCGCGCGGGGGCGTGGAGGATGTCGTCGTCGTGGCGAGCGAACCGCCAGGCGTGTTCGAAGAGGCCGCGCTCGCCGCTGCGCGCCGCTACCAGTTTGCCCCCGCCCAACGCGGTGCCCGCTCCGTGGCGACCACCGTGGAACAGCGCGTCGTGTTTCGGTTGAGGCGGTGACCAATGGCAGCCGTTCGCATCCTCGTAGGGTTCGTCGTGTGGTGTGCGCTCGCGCCATCGCCCGATCCCGCCGCCGCGTTCGCCGAGATCGCGAAGCGCATCGAAAGCGGAGACCTGCAGCGTGCCGAGCACGACCTGCACGCGGCCGAGCTGCCGCCAGCGCTCGCGGAGCGTCTGCGTGGCGCGCTCGCCCTTGCGCGCTCGGACTACGCGAGCGCCGAGCGCAGCTTTGCCAAGGTCGCGCGTGAGCAACCGGATGACCTCCACGTGCGCCTGCATTGGGCGCGCGCCCAGATCGGCCTGCAGCGGTGGAACGACGCGCTGCAGACGTTGGAGAAGACGCGGTCGCGGACCCGCACCGTGCTCGCACAACCGCTGTTGCGCGCCGAGGCCCTGGTCGGGGTCGGCGATCTCGAGGGCGCGTACGCGGAGCTCGAGGCCGCGGCGCGGCAGTTCCCGGACGCCGCGGCCCCCCGCCTGGAGCTCATGGCCCTGTGCGCGGACCAAGGGCTCGAAGGTGCCGCGGTCGCGTGGGCCGAAGCCCTGGTCGCCTTGCCGCAGGGGCGCTCGGAAGCCAGTGCGCAGGCCGTGTTCGTGGCGTTGTACCAACGCGCATCGGCCTTGCCTCTGCTCGAGCGCGTCGCCGCTTTGCATCCGACTTCCGCGACGCTCCGGGCCGCCCTCGCGCACGCCTACGCCGCGACGCATCACCCCGGAGCCGCCGCGCGGCTGTTCGAGGAAGCCGTGCGCCTCGGGGGCGACTACGCCTTCGAAGCCGCCGATCAGTACCGGCTCGCACGGGAGACGAGCGCTGCGTTGCAGGCGAACGCGCGCGTCTCGGACCCGTCGCGTCGACTCGAGCAACGCCTGCATGTTCTGTTCGAGGCTGGGATGGCGGCGCGTGTCGTCGCCCTCTACGGCGAACTGCGCGAGCGCGGCCTGGATCGACCCGAGGTTCGACTGCGCGTCGCCTATGCATTCCAAGCCTTGGGTCAGACCGCGCGCGCGGCCAGCCTCGCGCGCTCGCTGGAGGGCACCGCGGAAGCCTCGCGCGCTCGGGCGTTGCTGACCGCGATGGGCCGCGACACTTCCTCGGACCCGGGAGCGCCGTGAGCCCGGCCGTGTTCGTCTTCGCGCTGCTCGGCGCCACGGAGCCCGACCCTGGATGCACAGCCGGCGTTCGCGGTCGCGTCGTCGACGTGGTGACGGCGGACGCCGTGCCGAACGCATCGATCGCGCTGACCTCGTCCGACGGGGGGCGGCACGCCGTGCAAACCGACGACGACGGCCACTACGCCCTCCTCGGGGTGTGCACCGGACGATGGACGCTCGTGGTCACGCGCGCCGACTACGAATCGCACACGGTGACGCTCACGCTCGACCGTGACGTTCGAACGGACCTCGCGCTGCCCCTCCAGCCTCACGCCGTCGAGCGCCTCGAGGATCTCGTGGTCGAGGCCCTCGCCCCGCTCGCTCCCGCCGAAGGCATGGGGACCACGCTCGACGAGCGTGCGCTCGCGGAGCATCGCGGACAGGCGTTGGCCGATGCGATCGCACAGATCCCCGGAACCGCAGTGCTCCGCACCTCCGCCGGAGGGCTAGGCAAGCCGATCCTCCGCGGGCAAGTCGGCCGTCGAACCCTGCTCGTCTACGACGGGGTGCGCCACGAGGGGCAGCAATGGGGCCTGGACCACGCCCCGGAGCTCGACCCTTTCGCGGCAGGCAGCATCACCGTGGTCAAGAGCGCCGGCGCGATCCGGTACGGCACCGACGCGGTCGGTGGGATCGTACTCGTCGATCCCATACCCATGGCGACGCGCCCCGGAATTTCCGGCGCGGCCCACCTCGTGGGCGACAGCAACGGCCTCGGCGGGAGCGCGGCGCTGCGGGTCGATGGCGCCCACCGGCGCGTGCCCGGCTTTGCCTGGCGGATCGAGGGCAACACGAGCCGCCACGCTGCCTTGCGCACGCCCGACTACCCCCTCGACAACACGGGGGCCTGGACCTGGAACGCGGGCGCGCGGCTCTCCTACGAGCGTTCGCGCGTGGGCTTCGATTTCAGCTATCGCCACCACTTCATGCGGGCGGGGATCTGCTCGTGCCTGCGCGCCGATTCCCCGGAGGACTTTGCCCGAGCCGTCCAACTCGGCGAGCCCATCGGCGTGGAGAACTATCGCGCCGACTTCGAGATCGAGCACCCCATGCAGGAGGTTGCCCACGACATCGCCATCGCTCGATCGCGTGCGAGCGTGGGGAACGTGGGTGAAGTGGTGCTCACCTATGCCTTCCAAGACGATAGGCGCCGCGAATACGACAGCACCCGAAGCGCGATCACGGGCCCCCTCGTCTCGTTCGACCTGCGCACGCATTGGGCCGAGATCGTGCTGCGCACCGACCCCGCACCGCTCGGACGGGCCGTCGTCGATGGTGACCTCGGCGTCGTGTGGCAACAGCAACGCAATGCCTTCACCTCGGTCAATCCGCTGTTGCCCGATTACACGCAGGGGATCGGCAGCTTCTTTGCGCGGGAGCGCGTGTCCACCCGGCGCGTGGACATCGAGGTTGGCGCCCGCTTCGATGGCCTCACCCGCGTCGCCACCCTCGACGCTGGGGACTACGCCGATCCGGATGCTTGCGTCTCCAACGGAAGCGCGGGCTCGAGTTGCTTCTCCCGGCTCCACACCGGGTCCGCGGCGATCCACACGCATGTCCGGCCGATCCTCGCCGCGCCCACGTTCGTCGTCTCGCTCGATCTCGGCAGCACCGGCCGTCTCCCGGGCGCCGAGGAGCAGTTCCTGAACGGTGGATCGCCATCGTTTCCCATCGTCGGTCGTGGCGCGCCCACCCTCGGGGTCGAGCGAACGTGGAGCAGCGGGATCACCTTGGCGTACGCGAATGCATGGATCGCCGTCGAGGGCGCCGGCTATTTCAACGGCATCGAAGACTATATCTATTTCGCACCCGCGCCGAGCGGGGACACGGGCGGCTGTCAGGTTTCCACCCAAGGCTGCTTTCCGGTCTTCGAGTACATGGCCATCGACGCGACGTTCTTCGGTGGGGAGGGGCAGGTGACCGTGCATCCCCCCAAGTGGCCCGTCGCGTTCGATGGCACGGCAACCTTCGTTCGCGCCCGCGATTGGACGCGGGATACCTATCTTGCGTTCATCCCCCCCGATCGGTATCGCTTTGGACTGACTGTCGATTGGCCGGATCGGGGGAGGGTGCGCGAAGGGTTCGTCTCTGCCCACGGGGTCGTGGTGGATCGGCAACGGCGAGCGCCTGGGCCCGAGGAAGACTTCGCGCCGCCTCCCGGTGCGTACGGGTTGCTCGAGGTCTCGACGGGGTTCGCCGTCGACCTCGGTGAGAACCTGCTGCGTCTTTCGCTCTCGGGGACCAACCTCACGAATACCCGCTATCGGGACTACACCAGCCTGCTGCGCTACTTCGCGGACGAGCCGGGGTGGGCGCTCACCGTTCGCGCGTCGCTCGACTTCGCCGCGCTCCCGCGCCGGTCGTGACGCGACGGGGTTCGGGGGGTGCTGGTACGTCTCGCGATCCATGTGTAACCACAACAGCTCTTGGATTGGAGTTCTTTGGTCGAGGAGGTCGGATAAGCACCCCTGCTGAAGGGGTCGCGCGATGCCGTCGATTCTTCCAAGGAGGAGTGCGGCGTGTCGGCTGTGGGCGACGACCATCGATATCATCTCTCGCTCCGACACGGCGTACCTGGAGATCACGTTCGGCCATGCTGGCGGTGGCGCTTATTGCCGTCGTCTCGGCTCCCAAGCTGCTTGCCGGAACGGTCGTCGGCTTCATCATCTCGGCCCCTGGTCCTCACGGTTTTCGCTTCACGTCGTATGCTCGCGGCAGATCTTGAGGCTGTCCTCACGCGAGAGCGGCTCGCGCGTCAGGCCGCAACGGAACGCTTGACCACCCTCGTGCTGGAAGTGGATGCATGAGTGGCACGCACCGAAGGTCGCCCCGCCGCGAGCACGCTGCATCGCGAGCAAGAGCGCTCGCAGGTCGTCGGTGAGCCGCTCCACCCGCTCTGAACCCAGGCGCTCCGTCGCGGTGCGAAAATCAGCGGTTGGTGCCGCCGACTTGGCGATTCGCTCGCCTGCCGGCGTGAGCACGCAGTGCACGACCCTAGCGTCGTTCGCATCGTGCACTTTGTGCAGCAGCTGCTTCTTCGCCAAGGCGTCTAGCGTCTGCGAGACCGTACCTTTGGTACGGCCCAGGTACTCCCCCACGGCTGCGGGAGTGTTGCTATACCGGTTGCAGGTATGCAGATATAGCAGCACTTCGAGCTGGACCTCTTTGAGTTCGTGCGCCACTGCGCAGGCACGAACTTCGCTCGACAGGGCGAGGCTCATGCGCTCGATCAGCTCGAATAGCTCGTGGCTCACAGCCGCATGGTACCGTGAGATCGGGTCGCCGTTGGAAGCTGACATGCCTCGGACTCCAGGATCGCTCGTGCAGCGCGGATGCCGCTTTGGAGCGCGGACTCATGCACGAATGGCGGCTGAAGGTACCCCCCCGCGTACCATGTCCTCGATCGTCCCTGGATTTTCGCGATTGCCGCAATGTCGCGATTCGTTTCCAACGTAAGGATAGGATGCAAGAACTCTCTGCTCGCGACGACCGTTTCCGCGGGCGGAGCACGATGGGGGTTGAGGGTCACGAATACAGGAGGAATACCCGCTCTCTGCTTCGCGATCCGGTCTGGGCGAAACGTGACGGTCGGCCTCACGCCGAGAGCGTCCACGCCATCGACGACATAGTTGAACGCTCCCCAGCGGGAAGGGGCGGAACCGGCCAAGCCGGGCCACCGATGGACCACGACTTGGCCCCACCTCCGGCGGAAGGCGCTGAGAACGACGCGTTCCTCGAGTGTCGCGTCGTCGAGAAGGAGGAGGGCCTGACTCGCATGGTTCGCGATGACGAGGTGGTCGGCGCGTACGCGCACCCTCCGGCCTTCCCCGTCGGCCGCGTAGATCTCCACGTGGCGCGCGTTCCGAAGGATGCCAAGCACCTGCGTGTTGCAGCTCAGACGACCTCCGTGACCAAGAAACCACTCCTGCCATCGGCGTGGCAGGCGATGCATACCTCCGACGATGCGCCGGCGATCGGCGGACCGCGGCCCTACGATGCCGTGGATCGCAAAGAAGTCGAGCACGGCCGCAGCGTTGAGCAGCCCCGGTGCCATGTCGGGCAACGGGAAACACCCGCTCACCCTCGGATAGAGATATGCATTGCGGAAGTCCTGTGTAAAGCCGTCTTCATCGAGGTATCGCTGCAATGTCCAACCGCGACGCTCGGGCTCCTCTAGCAAGTGAGGCGCGCACCGAGAGAAACGAGAGATCTCGGACTCGAGCTGCGCCAGGTCGATCCCCCCGACGCGGCCACACCATCGACCCTCCCGGGACCATGCCAGTGAGGTCCCATCCACCGAGACAAGTTGAACGTCGGTCGAGATCGTCTCGGTTTGGAGCCCGAGAAAGTCGACGAGTTCGTTCATGGCGCAGAATGTGGTGCGATTGAAGTCGGTGACGCCGACGTCCACCGGCTCGAGTGAACCATCGTGCGCACGCACGTGAACTGCTGCGCAGTTTCCGCCAATGCTTGCGTTGGCCTCGAGCAGCACGACCTCCGCTCCAGCCTCCACCAGAGTTCGCGCGGCACTCATTCCCGCGGCTCCTCCCCCCAAGACTGCGACTGTTATCGTCTTCATAGTTTCGAGTCGAAACTATCATGGAGAGGCTGAACGTCAAGCCGTTGCTCCTTCTTTTCGGCGGTCCTGAGGGGGTCGCGGAAATCGCCATCACCACTTATCGTGCTTGCGATGGAACGGATGTGCCTACGCCCGGGACGGGTCGATGCGCCTCGAGCCCGAGCGCGCGCTTGCGGATCCGGTAGGCCCACGCGTTGACGGCCCCCCGCGAGATCCCGAGCCGCAACGCGACCTCCGCGGGCTCGAGCTCGTGCACGAAGAGCAGCTCGAACAGCGGCTGGTCGCGCGGTCGCAGCAAGTCGAGGCAGAGTGTGCGGAGCTGCGCGCGGGATTGGAGCTGCTGCTCGGCTTGCCCGTCGTCGTGGTCCGCCTCCGTGAGCGCCGTGACCTGTCTGCGCCGGTAGATCAATCGAATCGCCCGTCGTCGCGCGATCATGCGGACGAAGCTGACGAGGTTCCGCCCTTTCGCGGGATCCCAGCGCCGCAGCGCGCGGGCGTCGTGCTCGAGCAAGGTCACGAACACCTCCTGCGCGAGGTCGCGGAGCTCCTGTCCGTCGCGGACAATGGTTCGGAGCTCGAGGTGGATGGGCTCGGCGAGCGAGCGGAGCAGGCGGGTCCGGGCGGCGGAGTCTTGGAGTGTGCGATCCAGGTCGTTGTGGGTCTCGAGCATCGAGGCCCGAGTTCGCAACGACCAGGCCAGCGTGAGAGCGTCGGGATTTCACGAGCTTTCGACGCACCATGTCTGGCGTCCCTGGGACGCCGCCCATGGGCCACGTCCGGTCTGCGTCAGTCGTCGCTGCTGCGTGGGATCGCAAAGCTCTCGAGCCACCGATAGATCTGTCTGCGATCGCGCCCATAGTGTTTCGCGGTCGCGCGCACGCTCTGCCCATTGGCGTTGTACACGGCGAGAAACTCTTCCCGGGGGGGCCGTTCGCGCGCCGTCGCGCCGCGCTCGGAGAAGCTCGGTGGGGCGAGGGGCGTCGCAGGGAGCGGTTGGAAGGTTTCGAGCGGAGGTTGGCTGCTCTCGAGCTCGGGCATGAACTCGAGCAGCGCGCGAAGTCCGAGGTGACCCGCGTCGCCGGAGCCCCCCCAGCGGTGGACGAGACGAAGTAGGCCCCGCAGGTTGTCGGGCCACCCGTGGGTGAGCACGCGTTCGGCCGCATCCGCGGAAAGTTGCGGGCGCAGTGAGACTCCACGCTCCTCGCTCCACGCGGCGCACAGCGTTTCGAGCCAAGCAAAGAGGTCCTGACGCCGCTCTCGCAACGGCGGCAGCGCGATCTCCCACAGCGCGAGGCGAGCGTAGAGGTCGCGGCGAAACTCGCCGAGCTCGACGAGCCGGGCCAACGGGCGGTTCGTGGCTGCGACGACGCGAACGTCGACGCGTTGGACCCCGACGCTCCCCACGGGGCGGATCTCACCCTCTTGGAGCGCGCGGAGGAGCTTGGGTTGGAGCGCAAGCGGCAGCTCGCCCACTTCGTCGAGGAACAGCGTCCCATGATGCGCTGCGGCGAAGAGCCCGGTTTTTCCGAGCGTGGCACCGGTGAAGGCACCGCGTTCGTGCCCAAAGAGCTGGCTCTCGATGAGCTCGGGCGAGAGCTCGGCGCAGTTGAGCACCACGTACGGTCCACGTCGCCCGCTGCGCTCATGGATCGCGCGAGCCAGGCGCTCTTTGCCCGTTCCCGTGTCGCCCACGATGAGCACCGTGGCCTGCGTGGTGGATGCCGCCGCCAGTTGTTGGCGCGCGCGAGCGATCGCGACTCCGGTGCCGGGCAAGGCGGGGTCGTCCAGGAACGCGCCGGGGGCAGGTTCATGCACGACCCCAAGGACGTCGCCGATGCGAACGACGGTTTGTGGGGGCAGAGGGCGCGACGTCGTGGATCGGACGCCGTTCACGAAGGTCCCATTGCGACTGCCGAGATCGGCCAGACACAGCACTCCGCCCAGCGCGCGTCGGATTTCGGCGTGACGTCGGGAAATGGTCCCATGGGGTACGGCCCATGCGTCGGCATGAGGTGCGCGTCCGAGCACGAGTCCGGGGCGCAAAGGGATCCGCCCGACGAGCTCGGGCGGGAACACGATGGCGAGGTCGGGGGCGGGAACCTCCAGGGCCCGTTCGCGCTCTGCGGGGTGCGTGGACTCGAAGCTGGGATCATCCACGGTCATGGGACATGATGGTACCTCCGTGTCCCATGGTCGCCAGGTCCCAGGGCGCCTTGGGGTGGTATCGTCGAGCGATCCCACGGATCCCTGGGAGCTTTCACGCATGAGTGAGGTGGAACGCGACGTGCTTGTCGGCCAGACGTTGGGCGGCAAGTACCTGGTGCGACGAGTCATCGGTGTTGGGGGCATGGGCACCGTGTACGAGGTCGAGCACGAACTGACCAAGCGAACAGGCGCGCTCAAGCTCCTGCACCGTCACTACGCCCAGGTGGAGCGCGTCCTGCGGAGATTCGTGCGCGAGGCCTCGGCGGCGGGGCGGATTGGCAGTCCGCACATCGTGGAGACCTACGACGCGGGTGAGCTGTCGAGCGGCGAGCCCTACATCTTCATGGAGCTGCTCCGCGGGGAGCCGCTGCGCGCGAGGATCGATCGCTACGGCCGGCTGCCGTTCGAGGAAGCTCGAGCGCTCGTGGGCCAGGCGGCGCGGGGGCTCGCGAGCGCGCACGCGGCGGGGATCGTGCATCGCGACCTCAAGCCCGACAATTTGTTCGTGTGCGAGGCCGATCCTCCGTTCGTAAAGATCCTCGATTTCGGGATCTCGAAGTTTGCGGCCATCGAGGGCGACTTGCGGCTCACCCGGGAGTTCGAGGCCATGGGCACACCGCTCTACATGTCCCCCGAGCAGGTCGCTGGCAGTCCCGTCGATGCCCGCAGCGATATCTATGCGCTGTCGGTCGTGCTCTACGAGTGTGTCACCGGCAAGCTGCCCTTCATCGCGAACTCCGTCGCTGCGCTCAGCGTGAAGATCCTGGCGGGAGGGGCCGTTCGCCCGAGCGCGCTCGCTCCTGAGCTGCCCTCCGACTTGGATGACTTCTTGGCTCACGGCATGGCGCTCGATCCCTCCGAGCGATTCGCCAACATGGACGCGTTTGCCCGGGGGCTCGCGTCGGTCGGCCGTGGACTCGGGGCCGCGTCTGGGGAGGGTTCACTCGCTCCCGGGGGAGCGTCTCGGCGCCAGAGATCTTCGCGTCGTGTCGCCGTCGCATGGGGAGCCTGCGCCGTGGCCAGCTCGGCGGTCTTGGGGGCGGCGCTGGCTTGGTCTCTGCCGAACGACCGGGTCGTCACCGCGGCGCAACCGATCGGACCCGCGCATCGCCTGACGATGGACTTCGAGGTCGCCCCGGCATCGTTGTCTCTGGCGTTGCCACGGCCTCCCTCGGAGTCGGACCTTCCTGTCCTCGGTGCCGTAGGCCCCCCGTCGCGGGACGGCTCCCCCGGGCCCGCGGGCGCCGCTCGTGGGTCGTCGAAAGCAGCCGTCGACGTCAACCTTGCGGACGTCTCTGCAGGGCCCGTGCCGGAGGCCCGTACACCTCGGCGCATCGAGCCGTCCTCGAGCCGCCGGAGCACCCCGAGCTTCCCTTCACCCGATCCTAGACCCTCGCCGGCGCGAGCCCATGGCCTGAGCGAGGAGAATCCGTTCGAGGACGGAGGGGCGGTTCCATGAGACTCACCGCGCGCGTGTGGTTGGACGCGGTGGTCTTGGTGGGCCTTCTGCTCGTTGCTGCGCCCGTGCGCGCGGAGTTGGCTCGGCCGCTCGCGACCGAGCCCGTTTCGGATCCTGCGGTGGTCGAGGAAGCGCGCCAACGTTTCGATCGTGGTCTGCAGTTGTTCAACGCCGGCGACATGATGGGGGCGCGCGTCGAGTTCGAGCGCGCGTTCCTGCTCACGGGGCATCCGCTCGCGCTCTACAACCTCGCGCTCGTCCATGCGGGTCTCGGCCAGGCGATCGAGGCCGTCGAGGCGCTGGCGCTCTTGCTACGCGAGGCTCGAGGTGCGCTCGGGCCCGCGCGTGTGCAACGCGCGGAACAGGTGCATCGCGAACAGCTGTTGCGTGTGGGCTCGTTGCTCGTCACCTCGAACGTACGGGGCGCGACGATCCAAGTCGACAACGTGGACGCCGCCGCGACGCCGGCCGAGCCTCTGCGACTTACGGAAGGTGTGCATATCGTCACCGCGATCGCGCCCGGACACGAACCGCGGCGGGTCCAGGTCACCGTCGCCGGCCGGGCGGAGCAACACGTGCATCTCGAGCTTCTGCCCGCGCATGCCAAGGTGTCGCACCTGAGGATTGCGACCAATGTGCCGGACGTCTCCGTGCGGATCGGTGATTCCGTGGTCGGACATACGCCGCTCCTGGGGCCGTTGACGCTCGCGCCGGCCACCGTTTTGGTCGAGCTCTCGCGGCCCGGCTATGCGTCTGTGCGCCGCGCCGTCACCTTGTTGCCCGGGAGCGTGCAGGACCTCGCGGTCGACCTCGTGGCGAGCGAGGTCGGGCTCGCGCAAGGCGGAGTCGTTCAGTTCGCGGTGTCCGAGCCCGAAACGGTGATCACGATCGATGACGATGCGCGGACCGACCACCGTCAAGGGATCCGCCTGCCTACGGGGCGGCACGCCGTGAGGGCCGAGCGCGTGGGCTTCTTCGCGATCCAGCGCGAGATCCTCGTGCAGGAGGGCATGCAGCGCGTCGATCTCGAGCTGCGGCCGACGCCCGAGTACCTCGCCGATTACGTGCGCCGAGCCAAGCGGACGCGGGCCGCAAGCTACGCCACGATGGCGATCGGACCCGCGTTGCTCGTGGGGGGCGCGGCGGTTTTGATCTGGAACGTCGGGCCCAGGCGAGAGGCGGAGGCGGCGTATGACGATGAGGTGGAGAGCGTCGAGACGTCGGTCATGGGCGACTGCGGGGGCAACCAAGAGTGCGAGGATCGCTTGAATGCCTACTACGATGACTACCGCACCCGGATCGGGATCGACGCCGCGGGCTGGGTCGGCGTCGGGGTCGGCGGAGCGTTGCTCACGACGGGGATCCTGCTCCGCGTGCTCGGCAAAGATCCCAAGCGCTACGCCACCGAGCACGACGTCTTCGCCAGGACGTCGCTCTCGGTGGGGCCGCGCAGCGTCGCGCTCTCGGGTCGCTTCTGAGTTACCGCGTCAGCCGTGCTCGACGACCCACGGACGTGGGCCACCATACTTCCGCGCCGCCGAAGGGGCGGGCGCTCCCGGGGCGGCATGGTGGTGATGGTGCTCGGTACACCCGCGTTCCTTGCGGTGGACGCGAGGTTCGTGCTGGCTGCGCTCGTTTCGCTCGTGTGCGGTGCGAACGGTGGACGCGAGCTGACGTAGACGCGGCGGGCTGAGCACGCGCGGCGACGTTCGTTCGCACTCTGGGCATGGTGCGCCTTCGTTCGCTCGCGCCATCGATCCGATCTCTTCGAAGGTTCCGTGGGCCTCACATTGATATTCGTACATGGGCATGGTCGTGAAACTCCGTGCGCTCAGGTTGCAAACGACAGATCGGCCCCCGGCGGAACCATGGCCTCCGGACCCGCGGCGTTCGGGCGGATGTCGAAGTCGAAGATCTCCGTGGGCAAGGCCAACGTTGCGCACGCGTTGGGGATGTCCACGATCCCGCTGATCCTCCCCTCGACCGGGGCGGTCCCGAGGATCGCGTAGGCTTGTGCGCCGGTATAGCCAAACTTGCCCAGATACGCGATCGCGTTGAGGCACGCTTGGCGGTAGGCGACGTGCACGTCCAGATAGTGCTGCTTGCCCATTTCATCCACGGAGATGCCTTCGAAGATGAGATACGAGGTGTAGTTGGGCTCGAGCGGACTCGGCTTGAAGATGGGGGTGGAGATCCCGTATTTCGCCATCCCTGCCTTGATGAGCTTGACGCGGATATCGAGGTATCCAGCCATCTCGATCGCGCCGCAGAACGTGATCTCGCCGTCGCCTTGCGAGAAGTGGATGTCCCCCATGGAGAGACCCGCGCCCTTCACGTAGACCGGGAAGTAGACGGTGGATCCGCGCGAGAGGTTCTTGATGTCACAGTTGCCGCCGTGCTCCCGCGGCGGCACGGTTCTCGCGGCTTCCGGCGCGGCGCTCTTGGCCGCGCCGGGCGACATCCGTCCGAGGTGGGCGGTCTCGGCATAGGGGAGGGCGCAGAGCGGCGGAACGCGCTCGGGGTTGGTGTCGAACAGAGCCTTCTCGCGCTTGTTCCACGTATCGAGCAGGGGCTTGGACGGCAGGCATCCGATAAGTCCGGGATGCATGATTCCCGCGAATTCCACCCTCGGGATATGGCGAGAGTTCGCATAGATCCCGCTAAACCCCCAACAGGCCTTGCGCGCTTGCGGATAGTGCTCCGTCAGGAAACCACCGCCGTTCTCCTTGGCGAAGATGCCTGTGAACCCCCACTGCGAGGTCGGGAGCACGCCGACGTCGAGGATGTCGACCACGAGGAGATCACCGGGTTCGGCACCTTCGACGCCGATGGGGCCACTCAGGTAGTGGACCTTCGACAAGTCTACGATCTTGATGTCCGTGGCCGAGTCGTCGTCCTTGATCTGTCCTCCTGTCCAGTCGACGCATTCCACCCGGAACTGATCGCCCGGCTTGACCCACGAGACCATGGGAATGTCAGGGTGCCAACGGTTGTGCAGGACATCCTGCTGCGTGGGGGGGGCGTCTACGTCGACCTTGATGAGTGTTTCCATGGCTGACTCCGAGGTATTGAAGTGAGATTCGAGGTTTAGATGGAGAGGAGACTTGCGATTGCAGCTTCATCGGCCACGTTGCGTGCGCTTTCGTAAACCAGGCTCCCGCGGTCGAGGACGAGCACGCGATCGGCGACAGCCAAGGCAAAGCTGAGGACTTGTTCGGACACCAAGATCGTCAGGTTCTTCTTGCGGCGGATGTCCTTGAGGATCTCGACCATCTCTTTGATGATCGAGGGCTGGATGCCCTCGGTGGGTTCGTCGAGCAGGAGCACCTTGGGCTCGCTCGCGAGCGCGCGGGCGATGACGAGCTGCTGCTGTTGTCCGCCCGAGAGGTTGCCTGCGCGCCGGTGCCTCATCTCTCGCAGCACGGGGAAGAACTGATAGAGCTCTTCGGGAACGGTCCTGCGATGGGGGGGGAGCCCCGTCATGATGTTCTCTTCGACCGAAAGTCGGGGAAACACCATGCGGCCCTGAGGCACATAGGCGAGGCCGGCCCGCACGCGCTCGTGGGATTCGAGCGCTCCGAGTTCTCGTCCGTCGAGCGTGATGCTGCCGGCGCGAATCGGGAGGATCCCGATCAGCGCCTTCATGAGCGTCGTCTTTCCCATGCCGTTGAGGCCCAAGATCGAGACGATCTCTCCGGGTGCAGCCGTGAGCGAGAGGTTGCCGATGACCTCCGCTTGCCCATACCCAACTTTGAGGTGTTCGACCTGGACGAACCCCGAGGTCGCGGCAGAGGTCTGCGCGCTGTCCTCAGTGGCCCAGGTAGACATCGATAACGCGCTGGTCGTTCTTGACCACATCCATTTTTCCTTCCGCGAGGGGTTTGCCTTGATGCATCACCATGACGCGATCCGCGATGCTCTCGACGAACGGCATGTCGTGTTCCACCACGATGACCGATCGGTCCTTGCACAACTCACGCAACAGAATGGCCGTCTTTTCGCGCTCGGGTGGGCTCATGCCGGCCACAGGCTCGTCGAGCATCATGAGTTGGGGGTTTTGAATGAGCAGCATCCCCACCTCCAACCATTGCTTTTGCCCGTGGCCGAGCACGTCGGCGCGCTCATGCAGGCGATCCTTGAGGTAGATGATGGAGGCGATCTCTTCCACACGCTCGATCACGGCCGGCGTGCGACGAAATCTCCATGCACCCCACCACGTCCGGCCTGACGGGTACGACATCTCGAGGTTCTCGAACACCGTCAGCGATTCGTACACCGACGGTGTCTGGAACTTGCGGCCAATCCCAGCCTCGACGATCTCGTGTTCGTTGAGTTTGGTGACGTCTTCGCCCTTGAACTTGATGCGACCGGCGGTGGGTTTGGTGCGTCCCGAGATCAAGTCGAGGACGGTGGTTTTTCCGGCGCCGTTGGGGCCGATGACGGCGCGGATCTCGTTGGCGGCGACCTGAAAGTTCAAAGAATCGACCGCGAGGAACCCGTCGAACGAGACGGAGAGGTCCTCGACCTCGAGGAGATAGTGCGGCGAAGACATCAGGGCACCTCCCGGGGTGTGTGCTGGGGGCGCGCTCGCGGGATCACTCGCGCGAGCAGGGCACCCAAGCGAGAGCTGTCGAACAGGGCCCTGGCGCGGCGGTCGGTGATCCCATTGGGGAGCGCCATGACGACGAGGATGAACACGCTCCCGAGCAGGAACAGCCACAGCTCCGGGAAGTTCTCCGAGAAGAACGTCTTGCCGAAGTTGACGATCAGGCTGCCGAGCACGGCGCCGATGATCGAGTGGCGGCCGCCCACCGCCGTTGCGATCACCATCTCGATGGAGGGCTCGATGCCCACGAACGAGGGCGACATGAATCCGACCTGCAGCGTGAACATCGCCCCTCCGATGCCGGCGAGCATCGCTGCGACGACGAACACGAACACCTTGAGGGATGCGACGTTGTAGCCGGTGAACCGCACGCGCTCTTCGCGGTCGCGCATGGCCACGAGCACGCGCCCGAGCTTGCTGCGCCCAATCGAGTGGACGAGCAGCATGCTTCCCATGAGGAGGAACGCATTCACGTAGTAGAGGATGAGCTTCGCGGAGTCCGTGCGAATGTCCCATCCCGCGAGGGTCTTGAGGTCGGTGATCCCGTTGACGCCGCCCGTGTAGCCCTGCTGACCGACGATGAGGATCGTGACGATCGAGGCGAGGGCCTGGGTGATGATGGCAAAGTAGACCCCTCCCACGCGGCGGCGAAAGAGGGTGTAACCCAAGAGGACGGCGAGGAGCCCCGGCACGATCGGGATTGCGAAGATCGTGAACGCCAGGCTCTGGAACGGCTTCCAGAACACCGGCAAGGCCGTGAGCTGGTTCCAGTCCATGAAGTCGGGGATTCCCGGCGTGGATTGAATGGAGGTGCTCACGGGGTCGGAGGCCTCGAGCTTGAGGAACATGGCCATGCAGTACCCACCAAGACCAAAGAACACGCCTTGGCCGAGGCTCAGGATTCCCCCTTTTCCCCAGCAAAGCACCAAGCCGAGCGCGGCGAAAGCATAGGTGAGGTATTTCCCGATGAGACCGAGCCGAAACGCGCTCAGCGAAATCGGAAACACTACGAGGATCAGCAGAAACACCACGGCGTAGGCCGTCTCTACGGGGCGCTTGCGAATTTCAGCGACTAGCTGCACGAGATCACCGCCTTACTTTCATGGTGAACAGCCCTTCTGGGCGGATCATCAGAATCGCGATCACGCTGAGGAGGGTCAGAACTTTTGCCGTCGAGCCTGTCATGAAGAACTCGGAGGTCGTCTGGGCTTGGGCAATGCAGAACGCGCTGGCGATCGTGCCCACGAGACTCTCGGTGCCGCCAAAAACCACCACGAGGAAGGTATCCACGATGTAGAGCGACCCGCTCGTGGGTCCAGTGGATCCAATCGTCGTGAACGCTGCCCCCGCGATCCCAGCCAAGCCGCACCCGAGCGCGAAGGTCAAACGATCCACGCGATGAGTGTTGATCCCTACCGCGCCGCTCATCACGCGGTTTTGGCTCGTCGCACGGATGTGGATCCCCCAGCGTGTCCGGAAGATTGCGTAGAATACTGCCGTAGTAAGTATGATCGTGAGGGCCATCACCAGGAGGCCGTTGATTGGGATGTCGATGTTCTCCGCGGGGCGGACCGAACCCATCAGCCAATCGGGTAGGGTGGGGCTCACCTCGCGGGCACCGAACGCGGAGCGAAAGGCCTGTTGCATGATGAGGGAGAGGCCCCACGTCGCCAGGAGGCTGTCGAGCGGCCGCCGGTAGAGGTGCCGGATCATCAGCCGCTCGACGACCAGGCCGAACCCCGCCGCGATCGCGAACGCGACGACGATCGCGACGGGAAAGTAGACGCCAAAGAGTCCGGAGGGGAGCCAACGTTCAAATACGACGCTGACCAGATACGTGGTGTACGCGCCGATGGTGAGGAGCTCGCCATGGGCCATGTTGATGATACCCATCTGGCCAAAGATGATCGCGAGACCCAGGGCCATGAGCAGAAGCACGCAGAAGCTGCTGAGGCCGTTGAAGCTCTGCATCACGAGGATCGAAAGTTCTGGCATCGAATCCATAGTCGTTCCCTCCGGTTGTGTGACTCACGAAACTTATTGATACCCTTCAGGAAATGGGTTCGGCTCGATGAGTTCGGACTCATACAAGACGTCGAACTGACCGTCCTCTCGGGCCTTACCAATCCGAAGCTTGCTCCACAGGTGATGGTTTTCGTGGACCTTCACGTACCCCTCGGGAGCGGTGTCCAGCTCGATGCCCGGCGAGGCTGCGACGACCTTGTCCACCTCGAAGCTGCCGGCCTTCTCGACGGCGGCTTTCCATAGCCACGGACCGAGGTACCCGGCTTGGGTCACGTCACCAATGACCGATTCTTGGCCGTACTTCTCTTTGAAGGCGCTCACGAACGCCTTGTTGTTGGGGTTGTCGAGGCTTTGGAAGTATTTCATGGCGGCGTAGAACCCCACCATGTTCTCCCCGCCGATGCCGAGCAGCTCGTCTTCGGTGACGGAGATCGTGAGCAGAGTTTGTGTGTCCGCCGTGACGCCCGCGGCCTTGAGCTGTTTGTAGAAGGAGACGTTGCTGCCGCCTACGACGATCGCGTACACGGCGTCGGGTTTCTTCATCTTGATCTTGTTGATGAGCGACCCGAACTGAGTGTGGCCGAGCGGGTAGTACTGCTCGTCCACGACCTCGCCCTTGAGCACGTTCTCGATGTGTTTCCGGGCGATCTTGTTGGATGTGCGGGGCCAGATGTAGTCCGAGCCGATCAAGAAGAAGGTCTTCGCCCCCTTCTCTTTGTGTAGCCAATCGAGACCCGCGATGATCTGCTGAGTCGCCTCTTGACCCGTGTAGAACACGTTCTTCGATTGCTCGAGTCCCTCATAGAACGTGGGGTAATAGAGCAGACCATTCTGTTGCTCGAAGACGGGCAGCACGGCTTTGCGCGAGGCCGATGTCCAACACCCGAAGACGGCGGCGACGCGGTCGTTGACGAGCAGCTTCTTCGCTTTCTCGGCGAATGTCGGCCAGTCGCTGGCGCCGTCCTCTTGAATGATCTTGATCTGGCGGCCCAGGATTCCGCCCGCCGCGTTGATCTGATCGATCGCCAAACGTTCGGCCTGGATCGAACCGGTTTCGCTGATTGCCATGGTCCCGGTCGCGCTGTGCAGCTGCCCGACCGTGACCTCGGTATCGGTCAATGCGAGCCCGCCGACGGCCGCCGCGGCGACGCCATCCGTCTTTGCGACATCAGCGTTGCCTTTGGAGCACGCCGCGGCGCCGATTAGCGATCCCAACACCACTGTAGATAGGGCGCGCATCGCTTGGGATGGACTTGCCCGGGTCCGAAGCCCTTGCACGAGGCTGCGCAGCCACGAGAACCCGCCTGGGCTAGGCTTCATCGTCATTGAGGTTCGGGAGCGTCGATATTGAGACACTCCATCGCCAGGAACGGATGCGGAACGGTTCATATTGCGATCGTCGGTCCTGCAGAAACCTCGCCGCACTCGCCTCCGATTGCGCATGCTCAAGGAAAACGCGTCGCTAGAGAAAATGTGGTGGTGTCGAGAACCACGTTCCACCCCCATGCAGGTAGAACGGCGACGATCCGCACCACGCAGAGGTACGGTTCACCGAATCTGCGGCCGCATCGATCTCGCCGCGCTCGATTCACACGAGATCGTCGCTGATGCGATCACACGAAAGTGTCGAATCCGCAACGTCGAAAGGGCATGGGTGCAGCGAAACCTTCGCAGTGGTTCGTGACGTGCAATGAGTCATCGACCGCTGCACTGGTGAATTTTCGATGCCATTCGCCGTTCGTCGCGACGGCGACCTCTCGCCTGCGGTCAACGGCTCGAGCGTTCGAGCATGCGTTCGGCGTCTGCGGGAGCGATCGCGATCGCCGTGGCGAGCTCGAGGAACAGCGCACGTTCGGCGGCGCCACGCCGAGGAACGAGCGGCGCGAGGCCCAGCAGCGCGATCCGACGATCGTCTTGGGACAGCGCAGTCAAGCCGCCCGCGACCTCCGTGACCGTGGGCGGGGCATCGACCTGATCTTCGAGCGCGAGGCGGCGCTCTGGCGAAAGCGGCAGGCGCTGCAGCAGCTCGCTCAGACGCAGGCGCTCCTCGCCGTCGACCTCGCCGTCGGCGAGCGCGAGGATCGCTGCGAAGCCCGCCATGAGCTCGGCCCTCCTTGCGCTCCTGCGGGTCCATTCGGCGCGGAGTGGGCGGAGTGCCGGGAGGTCGAAGCCGAGCCGCGTCGCGAGGTCGTCGTGCACGGAGGCCTCGGCATCACCGCCTTCGCCATCGGCCAGCGCCATGCGCCACGATTTTTCCAAGATGGATTCCGCGAGCACGGTGGGGGGCGGCGCCAACGTGGCGAGATGCTGCTGCAAAGCCTCCCGATCGGAAAGCAGGGCGAGCCATGGATCCACGTCGTCGTCCTCGAGCCGTTCGTCGAGCATGAACAAGACCTGCTCCCATTCGCCGATCTCCACGATGCCATCGGCGTGCGCGACCAGGCCGCAGCCCACCAGGGTCCATTCTTGCTCGGGGGACAACGCCATGGCGGAACTGTAACTCATGGCCGGCAGGCGGCGCGCACACGAGCCGAGTACGGGTTCTCGTGATGGGCTTGCATGAATCGCTCGTGTTCCCGCAGACGTTCCGCCGAGCTCCCGAGCGCACAGCGGGCGAGGACGCCGAGGGCATCGCGCTCGAGCGTCAGCGGTGAGTCTGGAAAGCGACGTCCATGCTCGTGGACGAGGGCCAAGGCTGCGCTGGGATCGTGCGGCAGGGCATCCTCTGCACGGCGCAGGAGGCCCGCGTGATCTTCAGGCGCGGGCGCGACGGGGGCCTGCGGTGTGGGGGCAGGAGGACCGGTGTGCGGGCGAGGTCGACGTGGTGTGGGTGCCGTGGTGGGAGGGGCACTCGAGGGAGGCGCGGGTTCCAAGGTCGCCGACTGCGACGGTGTGGGATCGGAGGTCGGGGCATGGACCGTCGACTCGGTTTGTCTGGCATAGGAGGCTTCCCCAACCTCGGGCGTGTTGGCCAAGCGTTCCCCCGTGCGGGGGGCGGTGAGAAACCAGAGCGTCAACCCGGCTGCCAGCGCGGCGCCCATGATCAGGGTCCAGCGTCCCGCATGCATGCTGGGTCGCCGCAACACGATCTTCTCGATCTGCGCGATGCGTTCCGCCGAGGGACGGTAGGTCTTGCGATACGCGGCCGCGAAGCGCTTGAGATCCAGGTCGTTCATCGCGCGAGCTCCCTTTGCTGACGGAACCGAAACCGGTCGAATGCCGTTCGCGCCGACCGGACGCGCGAGTACACCGTGGGGAGCGGGACGCCGATCGCATGGGCGATCTCGGACCCCGGGAGGCCTTCGATGTCGTGGAGCACGAAGGCCTCGCGTTTCTTGGGGGGCAGTGTCGTGAGGAACCGATCGAGCAACCTCGCGGCGTCGCGATCGGCGAGGGCATCTTCGAGCGGACGTCCGTCGTCTTCGGGTGCAGGAGCGGCCGTTCGGCGACGGAGCCAGCGCCTCTGGCTTCGCATCATGTTGCGCGCAACGTTGCGGGTCGTGACGTAGAGCCACCCCCGGACCTCGTCGCCGTCCAGCTCCGCCAGCCTGCGGCGCGCGACGAGGAAGACCTCCTGGACGATGTCGTCGGCATGGGCTTCGCCTGCGAGCAGCCGAGCGATCCGCCACACGTAGTCGACGTGGGTGCGGAATACGCCGTCGAAATCGGGGGAGGGAAACACGTGTGCGATGGGAATGTCCGCTCGCGCTCGCCAAGTATCAGAAAAAACGTGCTTCGAGATCGAGGCGGACGGCGCCGCCCCATGGCGAGAGTCGGAGCAGCGCGGTGGATTCTCCGAGCACGAACGTGTTTCGGACGACCGCGGCGCTCACCTCCGCGCCGAGCGTCAGGGCCAGGTACGGTCGGATCGGCCACTGAATCCCGGTTCCTACGCCGACGGTGCACCATGGCGCCAGTTCCGCGTGCCCGTTCAGGACGCCGTAGGGCGCTGCTTCGATCGCACCCGCCTCCACCTGCGCCAGCATCGGAATGGCGACGGGCCCAAGTGGGAAGGTCGGACCCACGCGGACGCGGGCGGCATACGTCGAGACGAAGGCGCCGCTGCCCCCGACCGTCGTCGATTCCACGCGGGCGCGCACGCCATAGTCGAAGCCGACGTCGATGCGGACCCATCGCCAAAGGGCACCCACGCTCACCCCCAGCGTCCCCGTGGGGCGATTGAGCAGACCCAGGCGCGCGGCTCCGCTGACGACGAGCGCCAGGCGAGGACGCAAGACGAGGCGCGTGGGGGGCGGGAGCTCCGGCGCGTCCACCAAGGGGGGTCCCATGGGCGACGTGGCGGGTTGCGGCCGCTCGGGTGCGGGTTCTGGGGTCGCGCGCGGTGGCGGCGGTGGAACGACCGCTGGTTCTGCGAAGGGGTGTGGGGGCTCCCGTGCAGCTTCTCCCAGTACGAGCGAGACGATGAGGGCCACCGCGGACGCCGACTCGGCGCAGGTCTGCAGGTCCACGACGCGAATCGCGATGTCGCGACCCGTCTCGACGCGCACTTCCAGGCGCACGCCGACCTCGCTTGGGCTCGCCCGTGCCTCGACCCGCACGGCCTTGCGCGTCTCCCCCGCGATGGCTCGTAGCTCCGCGTCGACGAGGACGGCGACCTCGGCTTCGCTTGGGCATTCCGCTGGGGCGATCCACTGAAGGTCGCTCCAAACGAGGAGACTCCAAGCGAGTGTGGATACAGCGATCACGCGTGGTGCTCGCGACTACGGGGCATCGAACGGAGGGCCCTGGAAGACCGCGCGCCCGAGCCCGAGACCCGCGGCCACCGCAGCGAGCCCGCCCAGCACATGCAAGGTGACCTGGGCTGCGAAGGCGAGCCACCGGGCGCCTGCGAGCAGCTCGACGCCCAGCAAACCGAACGCGCTATAGGTCGTGAATCCACCCAAGAACCCGCCGAGGACGACCGGTCGCCAGCTCCCTTCGATCCCCACCGAAAGCAGACCGATGAGGAAGCAGCCGGCCAGGTTCACGAGCAGCGTTCCGCCGAACGGGATCCACGTGATGCGCTGATCCAAGACAGGGACGAGGGCCACCCGCACGCTTGCCCCGAGACCTCCGGCGAGGAACATCCAAGCGACGTCGCGCAGACTCATCCCCGGTCCTCAGACGGACTCGCCGTAGAAGTCGTGGATCACGGCCGCGTATTTCTCGGCCACGACCTTGCGTTTGACTTTCATCGTGGGGGTGAGCTCGCCGCCTTCGATGGTCAGATCGTTGGGCAAGATCGCGATCTTCTTGATCGCCTGGACGCGCGCGAGGCCCTTGTTCATCTCGCCGATCTGTTCCATCAACCAGTCGTGCACCTTCGCGTCGGCCGCGAGCTCCTCGAGGGTGGTGCCGGTCGCGTTTGCGCCGCTGCGCACGACCTGGAGGCGCTCGGGATCGAGGGTCAAGATCGCCGCGAGGAACTTGCGGCGATCGCCGACCACGACCGCCTGCGAGACGCCCGGTAGCGCCTTCAGCCTGCCCTCGATGCCCTGCGGGGCGACATTCTCTCCACCCGCGGTGATGATGAGGTCCTTCTTGCGGTCCGTGATCTCCAGGAAGTCATCGGCATCGAGCACTCCGATGTCACCGGAGTGTAGCCATCCGTCCGCATCCAAGGCCTCGGCGGTCGCGGCCTCGTCCTTGAGGTAGCCCTTGAAGACCAAACGTCCGCGCATGCAGATCTCTCCGTCGGGGGCGATCTTCAGCTCGGAGCCGTCGATCCGGCGTCCGACCTTACCGAGCTTGTAGCGGCGGGGCAGCGATACCGTTGCGGGTCCTGTCGCCTCGGACATGCCATAGACCTCCATGATCGGGATGCCGAGGCTCAAGAAGAACTCGAGCGTGCTCTTGGAGATGGGCGCAGCCGAGGTGATGTGGAGCTTGCAGCGGTCGAGCCCCAGACGCTCGCGGACCTTGTCGAAGACGAGCTTCTCCGCCAGCGGGTAGAGCATGGGGCGCGAGGCGTTGTGCTGATCGGCGTAGCCGCCCGCGAGGCCCACCGAGCGCGCCCACTTGGCGATCATCTTCTTGACGGTCGGGTTCGAAGCGCCGGCCGCAGCGATCTTGCTTTGGATCTTCTCCCACACGCGGGGGACCGCGAGGAACGACGTGGGCCGGATCTCGCGGAGGTTCTCGGGCAGCAATTCCATGCTCTCCGCGAAGGCCACGGTCGCGTCCGTGAAGAACGGACCGTAGAGCGAGAACACCTGCTCGGCGATGTGAGAGAGCGGAAGGTAGCTCAGGATGAACTCTTCGCCCTCGAACCCCACCATTCCGAGCGCGGTCCCCGAAGTCCAGATCACGTTGTCGTGCGACAGCATGACGCCTTTGGGGATGCCGGTCGTCCCCGAGGTGTAGATATACGAGCACACGTCATCGGGGTGCTGCGGATCGATGCGCTCCTGCAGGGCCGTGTCGTCGAGGTCTTTGCCGAGGTCGAGAAACGCCTGCCAAGAGTAGACGTCGGGTTCACTCGAGTCTCCGTACATCATGACGATGGCGCGCAGCGAGGGCAGGTCTTTGCGCGCGGCGAGGAACTTCTCCAGCTGTTCGGCGTTCTCCACCACCGCGATCTGTGCCTCGCAGTGGTCGGCGATGTATTGGCACTGCTCGGAAGAGCTCGTGGAGTAGATCCCCGTGGGACGCCCTCCCGCATGGATCGCCGCGAGGTGGGCGATGACCCACTGGGGACAGTTGAACCCGATGATCGCGACGCCCGACCGAGGCTGCAGCCCCAGCTTCATCATCGCTTTGGCCGCTCGATGGACCTCGCTGCGGTACTCCGTCCAGGAGCGGCTCTTCCACTGCCCGGCTTGCTTGTACTTGATCGCCGGCCGGCTGCTGTTCTTGTCCACGGCGCGGTCGAAGGCCTGCATCACGGTCAGCTTTTCGGTCATCGGTGGTCCTGCAGTCGCGCCAGTCTAACAAGGAACGGTACACTTCGACCCCTCGAATGCCCCGGGGTCCCCATGCCAGCGATGCCGGCCTGTTCGCGGCGGACCAGATCGCGTCGCTGCGCTCGGCAGCGTTCGATCTCGCGTGGTTGCTCGGGCGGGGATATGCCGAAACGTCCGCCCTCAAGCTCGTGGGCGATCGCTACGCGTTGAGGCAACGTCAGCGCGAGGCACTGAGGCGGGGCGTCTGCACGGAGGCCGCTGCGGTGCGCCGCGGCGCGAGCCAATGCGCGCTGTCCGATGTCCATGGGCGGATCGTCGCGGTCGATGCTTTCAACTGCCTCATCACGCTCGAGAGCGCGTTGGCGGGCGGCGTGTTGCTGCGGGGGCTGGACGGAGCGCTGCGCGATCTGGCCAGCGTTCACGGCAGTTACCGCCGGACCGAGGTCACCCATTGCGCGCTCGATCTCCTCTGCGATGCGCTCGCGACCGCGGGGCCCCAGCAGGTGCGGTGGTTCGTGGACCGCCCGGTTTCCAACAGCGGTCGCTTGCGGGCGTGGATCCTCGAACGCGCGCCGTCGGGGCTCGGGTGGCAGGTCGAGCTCCCCAACGACGCCGACGCGGCGATCCTCGCGGAACCGGGAGCGATCATCGCGAGCGCGGACGCGCAGCTCCTCGACAAAGGGGCGGCGTGGGTCGACCTGCCGGGCGCCGTCCTCGGCCGCACCGAGGCGATCCCCGGGCGCTCCTGGATCATCGATCTGCGGATGCCCGAACCCGCGTAGTGCCCGCGGCCCATGCAACGCAGGTGGCCGAAGCAGCGCGAGCGTCTTGGAAACGCGCACGGGCAAGTCCCACCTGCCGGTGGTGGCTTGCCCGTGTCGGTTTCAGGAGTGAGTGAGCCCGGTAGGAATCGAACCTACAACCCGCGGATTAAGAGTCCGCTGCTCTGCCAGTTGAGCTACGAGCCCGAGGGGCCGCTGATATACCCGATCCCGTCAGAAGCACAAGGGGTTTCGGCGCCTCGATCGCCAATTCCACGTGAGTTTGCACAACCGACGCGGAAACACAGCCTTCTCGCGTATGGTGCGGGCGATGGGAGACGTGAACGCGCGCGGGCGGTGCGGGCTGGCTGGGTGCTGCCTCTGGGTCGCTGGGTGCCTTTCGGTACCGGCCACCGAAGCGCCACCGGAGCTCCCCGCGGCCGAGGACGCGCCGCGCGTCGTCTGGAAAGCGCGCTCGATCGCCGACTTCTACGCGGTCGGCGAGGTGCGGGCGTTCGAGTTGCGCCAAGGCGGGCAGACGCTCGGGATGTCGTGGGGACGCTACCTCGGGAGGGATCCCGAAACCTCGGTCCATCGGTTCGAGACGCGGATCGAGTTGCGCGTGCCTGGGCGCGGCGAGCTGCGCTCCGCCGGCGAGCTTGGGCTCGATGAACGGGGCCGCGTCGTTTCGGGGTTCGAGCGGAGTCCCGGCGCGGAGCTCACGTTCGTGCGCGAGGGATCCTCGCTCGTGTTTCACGATGGTGCGCGCACGGATGAGGTGGCCTACGAGCCCGAACGCACCGAGACCGCGGTGATGGCCCACAGCGCGATCCTCCACGAGGAGCTCATGTTCGGCCTGCGAACCCTCGTCGAAGGCGAGCAAAGCTGGCGCTTGCTCTCGCTCTCGGGCGGTCCGCCGCTCGACTGGCACGCGTCCGTGGGCCGACGCGGAGAGGACCTCGTGATCGACACGAGCCTCGGCGAGCGCATCAGCTGGAGCGACGGTCGGATCCAAGAGGTCTACGTGGATGCCAGCGACCTCCACGTCCTGGCCGTGAAGGATCCCTCGTGGCCGGAGTGGGCCGTGGAAGGACCCGAGCGCCTCGCCTACGCCGTGGATCCGAGCGCGCCGTTCGTGCTGCGCGAGCTGGAGCTGGCCGGAAAGCCGGACGAACCGCGGCTATGGGGCGAAGTGTTGGTGCCCAAGGGCGCGCAGCCGGCGATGGGTGCCGTGCTCTACGTGTCCTCGACGGGCCAAGAGGATCGCCATGGGTTCGCCGGACCGCCCCCCGTCGATCTCGGCAGCCACGAGATCACCGATGCCTTGGCTCGAGCCGGATTCGTGGTGCTGCGCTTCGACGAGCGCGGCAAGGGCAAGAGCGAGGCGGCCCCAGGGGGGTTCTTGGCGCAAGTCGAGGACGCACGACGGGCGTTTCGCACCCTGCTCGTGCAACCCGAGGTCGATCCCAACCGCGTGGTCGTGGTCGGGCACGGAGAAGGGGGGTTGCGAGCCCTCCATGTCGTGGCCGGACAGCGCGTCGCCGGGATTGCCCTGCTCGCGGTGCCCGGAAGGCCCTATCGCGCGGTGTTCGCGTACCAGAGCGCGCGCGCGATGGAGCAGCTGCCACCCGAACTCCGCCCCGAGGCTGAGAAGACGCAACGGCAGATGCTCGAGGCCATCGCGGCCGGGAAGGCGCCGCCTCCCGAGCTGGCCGGGCAGGCGACGTGGATTCGCGAGATGCTCGAGCAACAGCCGGCGCGCCTCCTCGCGCAAGTGGATGCGCCGGTGTTCGTGGGCCAAGGGGGGAAAGACTTCGAGGTCGATCCCGCCGAAGACCTCAAGGCCGTGCTCGTCGCCCTACCGCAGGCGACGGATGCCGAGGTTCACCGCTATCCGCGGCTCGATCACTTGTTCAAAGTGGAGTCGGGTCGCTCCGACCCCGCGCGCTACCTGGTGAGGGGCCGCCCCGTGGATCCGGCGTTTCTCCGGGACCTCGTCGACTGGGCGAGCCAATCCGTTCTTCGCGCGGCGGCGTCAGAAGTTGGCGAGTAGCTCGGCGCGTTTGGCCTTGTACTCGTCTTCGGTCAGGAGCTGTGCCTCATAGGCTTGCTTGAGCTTGAGCAGCTTGTCTTCGAGCGTTCCGGTCGCCGCGGGCGGTTGGCCCTGCGCTGCGGGGGCCTGGGGTGGGTAGCCCGGCTGGGGATATCCGGGCGGAGGGTAGCCTCCCTGCGGGGCCGGATATCCGGGCGGGGGATAGCCGGGCGGAGGATAGCCGGGCGGATAGCCTGGGGGAGGGTAGCCAAAGGCGTTCCCCATCATGCCCGCCATCATGCCCCCCATGCCTGCGCCCATGCCCATGCCCATGCCGGCCTGCATGGCGCCACCACCGGGTTGCTGGGCGGCGTCTCGCATGGCTTGCACGCCCTCCCACGCGAGCGTGTTGTCCACCCCGCGGGCAGATTGAGCCGCGGCGGCATCGAGCGCTTTCTCGACTTCGGGCGGCAGCGAGATGTTCTCGACCACGAAGGTCGTGAGGGCGAGACCGAGTTTCGCAAAATCCTCGCCGATTCCGGTCATCACGGCGCGCGCAAGGACGTCGTAGTTGGCCGCCATGTCCGCGACGGAGAGGTCGCTTTGGCCGGCCACCTGCGAGAAGACCGAGACGAGGCGCCGACGCAGGTAGCCCTCGATGTCTTCGGTCGACACCATGCCTTGCGTGCCCACCACTTCGTCGAAGAAGAGGCGCGGATCCACGATGCGAAAGTTGTAGGAGCCGTACGCTCGGATTCGGACGCGTCCTGGCCGGTTGCCGACCGCAAACTCGGGATCGCGGATGAGTACGGGGTTGGCGGTGCCCCATTTTTGGTCGAGGTACTGGCGGAGATTGAGGAAGTAGACCTCGGCCTTGAAGGGGCTCGAAAAGCCATATCGCCAGCCACGCAGGCGCGAGAGCACTGGGATGTTCTGGGTGGAGAGCGTGTGCGTCCCTGGACCGAACACGTCGGCGGCGCGGCCCTCGTTGACGAGGATGCACGCTTGCCCGCTGCGACAGACCAGCTTGGCGCCATTTTTGATCTCGTGGTCTTCATCGGGGAAGCGCCAGACGAGCGTGTAGTTGCTGTCATCGAGCCACTCGATGATCTCGATGAACTGGCTCTTGATGAAACTCATGATGCCCATGGAAGCTCTCCCGACTCCGATACGATCTTGGTTATTCCAGGCTGACGCGCGACGCCTCTTGCTCGATGTCGCCGAACTCCGCGTTCGTGAGCCCGAACGCGTCGGCGATTTCACCCACGGCGTGCCGTTCGCCGTCACTGAACGTGCCATCGGCTTTCACCATGGCCACGGCGACCTTGAGAAACACGCGGCGCAACCACGTGGTCTCGATGGCGGCGGCGAGCTCGAGTGCCGAGAACGCCGGCGTTCCGAGCTCCTCGAAACGCACCGGGCACCTGGACTCGCGGATGAACTCGCGCAGGAGGTCTGCTTCGCGTGGGTCGAGGCCGTCGATGTTGGCGAGATGGAACAGGCCGCGCGCGAACCACTCGGCTTGTTCTGGGCTCAGCCCTTGCTCGGATTGCGTCATGCTGCGGCTTAGCCTACGGGTTGCACGCGGATGTGAAAAGTCCGCCCTCGCAAGCGAGCTCGTTCGACGTTCCGGGGCCGACCTCTACGGGACTTCGCGCCGTGCCAACTTGGGCTCGGCGGCCTCGATCTCGAATTCGCGTTGGAACAACACGGTCGGCTCCTCGCCCTCGGCGAAGGGCTCGCTCAGCACCTGCACCTCCCAAGTTCCGGTCTGGGCAGGGTCGATCGAGAAGCTGGCACCGCGGGTCATCGCGCCCTCTGGAGCGAGCACACCGGGTTCGATCATCACGAACTCACCGTGGGTCCACCGGTACGTCACCGGGCGCGGCGCGAGCAGTCCATCGGCTCGGACGTGCAGATGGATGGTTCCGACGTCGTGGGGAAACGCGTTCCGATCTTCGAGCGGGCCATGGGCCTCGGCCGCAAGAACCGCGGAGACCTGCACGACCGAGCGCACGGCCTCCGTGGGCTCGGCCGCAAACGCTGCTTGCTCGTGTCCGTAGGCGACGCGAAGTCGCCCATCGGGCTCGAGCTGGTCCGCCGTGATGGGTGCATCGACACATGCGCCGAGAAGCACCGCGACGACGAGCACGCCCCATGGAGACGACGAGTTGCGCACGTCGGCGAGGCTCTGCCGATCTCGTGCCAACGGCCCCGCTCCGAGTGTTCAGGGGGTTAGCGAGGGGCTCTGGATCGAGAATCTACGAAAAGGCGCAATATTTCTATCGTGAGTAGATCTTCGCGGGCGTCGGCGCGAGGGTACACTGAGGTCGATGCGCGCGATCTCGCGGCGAAAGCCGATCGTTCGGCCGGGAAGCTCGGCCGCCTGGGGGTGCCTGCTCTCGCTTTGGATCACCCTCGGCTGCGGGCGTAGCCAAGCTTCGCCGCAGGACGAGCTCGCCGCAGAAGCGACCGAGGTCGCAGCCAAGGACCCGCTCGCGGATCTCGAGATCCGGGCCTTTCCGTTGCTGATCTGGTCCGCGTACCACGTCGAGCAAGAGTACTTCGACAAAGCGCGCTTCGATCCCGCGGGCCAGCTCGCTGGCGCTGCGGCAGGCATGGGCAAGCACACGCCGGAGGTCTTCGCCGAGGTGCGCAAGGACGTGTTGCACGTGCGCGTCGGGGCGGCGACGAGCGAGTTCAGGCTCGACGATCTCCCGACGCTCGCGGCCGCGGCCGACCGCCTCGAGCAGGTCCTCGTGTTCGCCCAAGGGGTGCTCGCGCTCGAGCCGGAGCCCTTGCATGAGCTCGAGTACGCTGCCATCAACGGGTTCTTCGCGCTGCTCGACCCGCACACGATCTTGCTGACGCCCGAGGAGCACACCGATCTCGGGGTGCGGACCAAGGGGCAGTTTGGTGGCGTGGGTGCAGAGATCCGTGCCGACATGCGGAGGATCGTGATCGTGCGTGTGTTGCCCGGGATGCCTGCCGAGCGCGCGGGCGTGCGCGGCGGGGACATCGTGCTCAAGATCGGCGATCAGAGCACGGTCAACATGAGTGCGACCGATGCACAGCAGCTGCTGCGCGGACCCGTGGGGACCAAGGTCGCGGTCAAGCTTCGTCGAGGCGCCGAGCTGATGGAGGTCGAGATCGAGCGAGACGTCATCCATATCGACTCGGTGCACGCCGAGCTCCTGCCGCAGGGCATCGGGCTCATCCGCATCACGAACTTCCAAGAGGATACCGGCAGCCGTGTGAAGGCGGCGTTCTCCGAGCTCGCGGAAGGTGGGGCGCTGCGGGGGGTCGTGTTCGATCTGCGCGGGAACGCAGGGGGCTTGCTCGTGCAGGCGACGGCGGTCCTCGATCAATTGGTCGAGCGTGGTGAGCTCGTGGTCGTGCGCAGCGCGATGGGCCGGGAGGTCGATCGCGCGCAACCGGAGCTGGAGCTGCCGGCTACGGCCTCGATCGTGGCGCTCGTGGACGAGGGGTCGGCGAGCGCGGCAGAGATCGTGAGCGGGGGCCTGCGGGCGCTCGGGCGCGGCATCGTCGTGGGGCGGTCAACGTTCGGCAAGGGCACCGTCCAAATGGTGAAGGCGGCAACCCCCTATGGCCGAGAGCTCGCGCTCAAGCTGACCTTGGCCGAGTACCTCGTCGCGGGCGATCGAAGGATCCAAGGGATTGGCGTGGAACCGGATGTCGTGCTTCGCCCGGTGCAGATGACCCGGATCCCGGGCGTCGTCCGCTACTACGATGGCGAGCGATTCGAGCGCCAACGCGAGCGCTATCGCAGTGCAGCGCTGCCTTCCGGCAAGCACGAGTCGAAACCCGGGGCCAGCGTCGAGGCTGCGCCGGACGTCTACTATCTCGATGTTCCGGCCGAGGGGGGGACCGAGCGAGAGCTCGACGATCCGGAGGTTCGCCTCGCCCACGAACTCGCGATCGCACTCGTCGGGACCGACGACGACGCGGAACGGCACGATCGGCTCCGCGCCGTCTTACCGGGGATCGGTGGACGTGAACACCGTGCCGTCGAGGCCGCGCTCCTCGACGCCGGGGTCGATTGGTCCGCGCCCGCATCGCCTCCGGAAGCCTCCAAGCTCTCGATCTCGGCGAGCATCGCCGGCAAGGGGGCCATCGCAGCCGGAGCGCCGTTCGAGCTCGAGCTCGCGGTCGGCAACCCTGCGGCCCACCCCATCCACCGCGTGCACGCGATCACGGATTGCGTGCACGACGAGCTCGACGGCATCGAGATCGCCTTCGGCCGGATCGGGCCGGGCGAGATCGTTCGGCGGCGGGTCCAACTGCACGTCATGCCTTGGCACCCGACGTTCAGCGACGACCTCACGATCGATGTTCACGCGGGCGAACCGGACGCGGATCCCGATGGTCGCGCGCGCGTACGGCTGGACGTCGAAGGCGCGGACAAACCGTCGTTCTCCTTCGACGCATGGATCGTCGATGATCCGTCGGCGGCCGCGACCGCTCCCCGTAGGCCACAGGCCCCGCTTCTGCCCGGGGACGAGCCGTTCGTCGTGCGGGGCAATGGCGACGGCATGCTGCAGGCGAACGAGGCCGTTCTGCTCGCCTTCATGGCGCACAACGAAGGCCCCGGCGACGGGCGGGACGTTCGCGTGTTGCTGCGCAACTCGAGCGGGCAGCAAGGACTCATCGAGGAGGGGATCGTGGAGCTCGGGGCGTTGGCGGCGGGGGAGCGCAAGCTCGGGGCGTTCGGCGTCACGATCGCGGCCGAGGCCAACCCGGCGCTGCCCATGGAGCTCGAGCTCATCGTCGGCGACGCGACGCTGCGCGAGCAGACTGGCGATCGCCTACGCCTCCGCGTGCTCGAGTCGGGCTCGGTCTTGGAGCCGTGGTCGCCGGCGGTGCCGTTCGTCGTACGCCAGAAACTCCCGCTGTTCTCGGGCGCGTTCGCGGGTGCAGGCGTCGCGGCGTGGACCGATCCGGGGTTGATCCTCTCTGCGTCGGGCCGCGTCGGAGACTTCTACGCGTTCTCGGCAGATCACGGCCGTCGCGTCTATGCGCAAGCGCAGGGCGAGGCGCTCGATCGTCTGGAAGGGGCCAAGAAGGCGGTGACGCTCCGACAGCGCAGCGACCTGGAGGCGCTGCATTGGCGCCCGACCGCGCTACCCCCCCGCATCGCGCTCGTCCCCTTGGTGGTGCGTACCGAGCAGGCGAGCATCGTGGTGAGCGGGACCGCGGAGCATCCGCAGGGGGTTCGCGATGTCGTGGTGATGCGCCGACCACCGACCCCCGGAGGCGACGACGAAAAGGTCGACTACACGGCCGCCGAGGGCGGCTCGGTCCTGCAGTTTCGCGCCGAGGTTCCGCTCGAGATCGGCCCCAATCGGATCGTCGTGATCGCGCGCGACGCTGCGAAGGTTCAAGGCCGCGTCGAGCGTTGGGTGTTTCGCGAGGTTCCGTCGGTTCGCGGGGCGGAGGCGGGAGCGTCGCCAGGACCTCGAGGACCTTGAGCTTCGAGCACGGGGCCGGGGGCGCCAGCGGCGGGTTCGCGCTTCGGAGCGACCGGTTGTGACGCCAGCGCGGGCGGCAGCTCCGGAGCGAACGGACGCAGGCCGTCCACGGGGGCGGTGAGGGTCAATCGGACCCGCGTTTCGACCCCGGTCGGAACCGCTCGGGCAGGGCTCGCGTGCACGCGCCAGGGTTCGACCCCGCGTGCCACGAGGTAGGCCGTGATGGCTTCGGCTTGGGCGGTGGCCAACGCGTGTTCTTGGTGAGGCTTGTCGTGGCGGGCGACGTACACCGTCAGGGTCAATCGCTCGAGCCACGGGTTGAGGCGCAGGAGCTCTGCGACCTCGTCGAGGGCCTTCTGCGCGGCATCGTCGAGCTCGGCGGTTTCGGACGCGAACTGCACGTGCGGTAGCACGCGACGCGCGTCGAACGTCGCGAACGTCTCACCGCCTCGGTCCTTGCGACGGTCGGGACAGCCGTCGTGGTCGAGGTACCCGTTGATGAGCTCGGGGGCGTTCGGACAGAGGTCTTCGCGGTCGCGGAGGCTATCGCGGTCGTTGTCGAGTTCGGGGCACCCGTCGTCGTCTTCGAAGCCATCGACGTCCTCGGCGACGTTGCGGCATGCGTCGCCAAGCGCGGTGATCCCATCGCGGTCGGAGTCCGCAGGATCGATCTTCTCCGCCGGCGCCTCGGTCTGCGTCTCGAAGTCTTGGCGTCGATCACTGCGCCGCGCCCAAGCCACCGCCGACGGCGTTTCGACGCTCCGGAACGCGCGCTCGGTATGCATGAGGCCCGGCGGGGCGTATCCCACCGTGAAGACGCCCTGCACATCGGGAACCCCGGTGGCGGCCATCACGGCGCCTCCGCCGTAGAGCCCGAGGATCACCCCACTGCGGAGATTCCAACGCAAGCCGAGGCGCATCGACAAGGGGTGGGACGCGCCCTCCGTCACGCCGACGAGGCCATCGAGCTCGGCGATCGCGGAGAATTGATCTTTGGGCGAGATCGGCACGCGGACGGCGGCTCGATACGTCACGGCGTCGCCCAGCGTCGTCCCGAGCTGGTCGACGTCCGGTCGCACCCAATAGCCGACGTTGGCGCTGAGCAAGATGCCGTGCGCGAAGCTGTGATCGACCAGCACTTGGGGCGCAACGCTGACCCCGTCCCAGCCCATGAGCGCGCCGGAGTCTCCCGTCGGTGCGGTCACGTCGAGGGCCAACCCCAATCCGAAGCCACGACGCGGCGTGCGAAGCAGCGTGCCTTTCACGCCCACACGCAGGTCGCCGAGGGCCGAGGCCCCGATCGGTTCCAAGACCGATCCTTCGAGCGCAAGGCCGCTCTGGTAGATCGCGATCGGTAGATCGACGTCGAGTTGGGCCCATCCCGCGATGCCAAACGCTGCGAGGATGTGGGTCGAAGCGCGCTGCGTGATCTCGATGGAGTTCGTCTCGGAGCGCGTCGCGTGGCCGTAGCTGAGCAACAGTGTGGCCGAGGGTGCCCATGCCGGGACGACTTGGCTCGACTCCGTGGTGAGGTGGCCGTTCGGTGCGGCCGCGGGGCGCATCCGTTCGACGGGGCTCGCCCCACTGGTCCTCGCACCCAAGAGCATGGCTGCGGCCCACGTGCCGATGCCGATCCAACGACGCACGGGGGGACCATCGGGCGTGCCTCGGCGCGGCTTGAGTACGAGCCGGAGTCGGGCCGCCGGAGACCAGGTCCTCGATCTGCGTGATTCACGCCGGGAACCTTTGGGGTCCGCGGCGGTCTGGACGGAAGCCGCATGGTATAGCGAGGGACTGTGAGCCGAGCGAAGCGCGACTCCGACGACGAACAACTACATTCGGCTCCTCCAGCCCCTTCAGCCCGTTCGGAGGAAGAGGGGGCGGCGGCGGTCGAGTCTGCGTCCGCGGGCGTTTCCGAGCCCGACGAAGAGGGCGCCATCGACCTCGACGACCTCGACGCCCATGGCGTGGAAGGAATTGTGGCGAGTCGAAAGCCCGAGCCTACCCGCCGCGAGCGCCCCGCGTGGATCTCGTTGTTCGTCATCGCCCTGGCGCTCCCCCTGCTCGTGAGGATGTACCCCGACTTCCGCTACTGGCTGCGTTCCTCCTCGCCCGAGGACCTCGGCGCGGCATCCTCGTTCGTGGAAAGCGGAGAGGTTCCGCGCGGCTACAACGATCGCTATGTCGTGCTGCGCGGGACGCCCGATGTCCGCAACATCGCGATCGGCAAGGGCCCGCGTGAAACCGTCCGCTACATGCGGCTGATGGAGTCCGATGGCCAGCTGCTCGCCGTGGTGCGGACGCCCATCGAGCAAGACAATCGTGGCGAGACGGTGCGATACCCTGGCGAGTTCGAGGGGCGGATGACGCGGCTCGGCGATCTCGGCCGTCGCTCGTGGCTCCCGTGGAGCGAGCCCGATCAGTATCAGTGGCTCGCCCGGTTCTACGAGATCGAGAACATCTCACACACCGTCGACGCGACGCCAGCAGCCCTGCTGGAGGCGCTCGAAGGTCGCGCGAGCGAGGGGCTCACGTTGATGACGGCGGTCGGCGACATGGAGCTCGCCGGCAACGATCGCGTGCGCCTGGTCGTCGAGCATCCCGAGGTGCGGGTGCTGTTTGGCGGTTCTTCGTTCAGCCGCGAACAGGCCCAAGCCGCCATGGAGTCGCTCGGTGTGCCGTTCGTCGCAGCGCAGAGTCGTGACGAGGCGCGCCACCGGTATGTCGCGCGGATCCCCGCCGAGCGACGCGCCCAGGTGGAAGCCGAGCTCCGGGCGCGCATCGAGGGTGAGATCAACACCGCGGATCCGCGTCAGGGTGTCACCCTGCTGCCGTTGACGTCGACATTCGTCGTTGCGCCCGACGATCTCGAGCTGCAGGGCGCGACGCTGACGTTCCCACGCGGGGACAACACGAGCACGGCTGGGTACGAGATCTCCGGCGAAACGCTCCGCGAGCGCGATCCGACGGCCGCCATGGTGTCGATCCCACGGGACGGCCTCGGGGCGGTTCGGATCGAGCGGGCGATCCGCCTCGATCCCGACGGCTACGTGCTGTTGCAAGGGGAGAAGCCTTCGGATCAACGCATGTTCGGGGTGCTCTGGATCTTCACCGCGGCGGTCACCCTGGCCAACGCCGCCGCCATCGGGATGTGGTTGCGCCGCCGACGTGCGGCGCGGGCCTAAGCGTTCTAGGGGTCGACGCACCGTTTTCGGCCGTTTCGAGGCGTTCCTGCGCCCAGGAACGGTGGTCCTGCGCAGGTTTCGCGGTCCAATCCGCGCGAAACGTGCGATGCGCAGATCGATGGGTTACGTTCAGGTTCGGCACGATCTTGGCCGCATCCTCCCCAATCACGTTGCGCTTCTTCGGCGCCGGCGGTGCGTTCTCCCGCCGCTACGGCACGACATGTTCAGCCCTCACGCTCCGCGATGGCTCGCTGTGGCTGATCGATTGCGGGCGGCAGGCGCCCGAGCAGCTCCACGACGCAGGGATCTCGTGGCATGCGGTGGATGGTCAGATCATCACGCATGTCCATGGTGACCACACGTATGGTCTGGAGGAGTTCGCGTTCTCGCGGTTCTTCTACGAGAGTGACGGCGTGAAGTCGGTCCGCGCGGGGGGTCCGCGGGCCAAGCTCATCTGTCATAGCGCGGTGCGGCAGGAGCTTTGGGAGGCGCTCGCGCCCTCGCTGCGCTACGTCCCAGACGAGGCGAGGCCTGCCTCCGGCACGCTCGCGACGTACTTCGAGCCTCTCGATCCCGTGTCTGCCGAGCCGCCGCGGAGCAACCCTTGGCCCTACGCGGAGTCCTTCCATGCGCCGGGACTCGAGCTCGTCACTCGGGAGACGGTGCATGTCCCGGCCAAGCCGTCGACCTCGCTCGAGATCTCCGTGGCCACGGTCGGCGAGGTCGGTGCGCAACGGATCGCATGGTGGAGCGGCGACAGTACGGTGGACGTGGCCTTGCTGACCGAGCTCGAGCCGAGAACCACGGTGTTCTTCCACGACTGCACGTTCATCGAGTATCCGGGGCAGGTCCACGGTTCGTTCAGCGCGCTCGAGACGTTGCCGGAGTCGGTCCGGCGCAAGACGGTGCTCATGCACCACGAGGACGATCTCGAGACGCATCGCAAACGCGCCGAGGACCTCGGGTTCCGGATCGCGCTCCCGGGCGACGCGTTCAACCTGGAGAGCGGGGAGCGCCTTTGATCCGGGGCAGGAGCTGGACGAAGTTGCACGGCTTGTGGCGGTAGTCGAGCTGCGGGATCAGGATGCGATCCATGGCCGTGATGACCGCGTTGGTGGATCCGGGCAGCAAGAACACGTAGGTGGTGTCACAGAGTGCAGCCTCGGCCCGGCTCTGGATCGTCGACGTGCCGATCTCTTGGAAGCTGATCCAGCGGAACAGCTCGCCAAACCCCGGAATGGCCTTCGTGACCAAGGGGGCGAGCGCCTCGGGGGTGACGTCCCTCGTGGTGATTCCCGTGCCGCCCGTCGCGATCACGACGTCGATTTCGGGGTCCGCGATATGGCTCGCGAAGGCTGCACGGATCTCGTCCACGTTGTCCCGGACGAGTTCGCGACGCGCGACGCAGTGACCGAACGCTTCGAGTCGCTCGCAGATCGCAGCACCTGACGTGTCCGTGTGGAGGGTCCGCGTATCGGAGATCGTGAGGACGGCCGCGCGAACGTTCGTGAAGTCTTCCATGCTCGACGTTGCTCCTAGTGCTCCGACCCTAGCCCGAACCGCGCTCCTCGGTTTCCACCAGCGCATGGGCAGCGATCCCCGTCGCAGCTTGCGTCGCCTGTCGCAAGCGCACCGCGCTGCGAGCGAGCACCAGGGCGCCGAGGACACCCAAGCCAAGGCCGCCGAGCCACAAGGTCATCGTGCCGAACAGCCACCCGAGCGCGACGATGCTCGCGGTGACCCCCACGATCCCCGTGGTCGCGAGCGCTTGTCCGCCGCGACCTTGCGATGGATCGATGTCGACGCGCACCAAGGCACCGCCCCCGCCGTCCTCTGCCGCGCGGATCCGATAGGTGAGGCCGTGGTCTTCATCGACGATGTCGGCCTCGTGTTCCCCCTGCTTGTGCCCCGACTTTCCGGTTTGACGCTCGATGGACGCGCGGACCTCTGCGAGCGCGTGAACGGGCCGCATGGGGATGCGGCTCTCGACGTGGCGCGCCGAGATGCCTCGTGCGGGCACCGTCGCGAGGGGGAGTGCAGGGGTCGTGCGCGCCAGGGCAGCGCGGCGTTCGGACACGGCGAGGCGAAACTCTTGGGGCGAGAGACCGACCTCGGCAGCCGCCTCGCGCAGCTCCTCGTCGCTCATGTCCGAGCTGCCCATGCGAGCCTCAGTCTAACCCCGGCGCACCCGGGTCAACCAGCGTCCGACGGGCCACACACGCGATTGCGGCCTGTGCGCTTTGCGTTGTAGAGCAGACGATCCGCGTCCTCGAGCAAGTCTTGGGCGTTGCGGTGTCGCGCGGGATCGTAGCTGCTGACGCCGACGGACATCGTCACGGGGACGTCGGTCCCCCCGTAGACGAAGCGCGTGGTTTCGACCAAGTGACGCAGGCGCTCGGCGAGCTGCAGCGCTTCGACGGAACCGCAGTCGCGCATGATCACGCCGAATTCCTCGCCCCCGAGCCTACAGAACACGTCCTCGGAGCGCAGGGACGTCGTCGCGGTGGCGGCCAGCCGCTGGAGTACGTGATCGCCCGCCGGGTGCCCGTGCGTGTCGTTGACGCGCTTGAAGTGATCGACGTCCATCACGACGAGCGAGAGGTCGAGTTCGTGCCGACTCGCGTGGCGAAAATCCTTCTCGATCTGCTCGGTGAAGAAACGCTTGTTGAACGCTTGGGTCAGCGGATCGCGGGTCGCCGACTCGTAGAGCTGCTGCTGGAACTGCTCCTCGAGCGAGTCCTGGTAGCTGAACTTGAGGATCGTGACGGAGCCTACCTGGATGCGATCGCCGTCGTGGAGCTCGAAGTCGTTGACGCGGACCCCGTTGACGTAGGTGCCGTTGGTGGAGCCGAGGTCGCGCAGCAACACCTTGCCCTCGGTGTTGCGGTCCATCGAGGCGTGGAACCGCGAGACGCCTTCATCCTCGAGGCGGATATCCGATTCGAGTGAGCGCCCGAGCTTCACTTGCCCGACGGGGACCTTGTACATCTTCCCGACGGATCGACCGGACAGGACGATGAGGTACGCGTGCAGTTCTCGGGACGAACGACCGTCGATGGGTTGACGGCGCCGGATGACGGTTTGCTCTTCGTTCACCGTTCCGCATCATCCTAGTCCAGGCCGGCCGAAGTTTCGAGCGTCGGACCGTGGGCAGGAGGCCGCGGCCCGCCGTCAACGCCATCGATGGTATAGGCGCCTCATGGGGAATCAGGACTCGCGATCCCGGATCGAAACGATGATCGAGCGCGGAGTGCAGTTCGTCGACCCGTCGCAGGTGTACATCGACGCCGCGGTTCGCCCCGAGCGGGTGTGTGCGGGTGTCGTCATCCACCCGGGATGTCGTCTGATCGGCGACCGCACGTTCATCGGCCCGAATTCCGAGGTTGGATGCGAAGGCCCGGCGACGCTGCACAACGCGGTGCTCGGTGAGGGCGTCCGCGTCGACGCAGGATTCCTCGACGGGGCCGTGCTGCTCGATCGATCGCGCGCGGGTTGGGGCGCCCACTTTCGCCCCGGCACGTTGCTCGAGGAAGAAGCATCGACGGCTCACGCCGTGGGTCTCAAGCACACGATCCTCCTGTCGTTCGTCACGCTGGGCTCGCTCATCAACTTCTGCGACTGCCTGATGGCGGGCGGGAGATCTCGCCAAGATCACTCCGAGGTCGGCAGCGGCTTCATCCACTTCAACTTCACGCCGTGGGGCGAGCGCGGGGACAAAGCGACGCCATCGCTCGTCGGAGATGTCGTCAGCGGCGTGTTCCTACGGGAGCGGCGGATCTTTCTGGGAGGCAGCGGCGGCCTCGTGGGTCCCGGGAAGGTCGGCTATGGAGCGATCGTGGGGGCCGGGCAGGTCACGCGGGAGCCGGTCCCGGAGGATACGATCCTCGTCAGGCGTGGGCCGGACATCGAACTGCGTCGCAAACATGGTTCGCTCGGCCGAACCGAGCCGAAGTTGTCTCACAATCTCGAGTATATCGCGCAGCTTCGGGCGCTGCGGTCCTGGTACGAGCACGTCCGGCTCGCGCGGGCTCGAACCGATCTCGAGCGCGCGGTCGTGACCGCGGCCCTCGAGACGATCGACATTTGTGTGGCTGAACGGGTGGCCCGTGTCTCGGCGTTCGCGACCGAGCGAGGCCTCACGGTGCCCAGGCTCGCGCTGGCGCAAGAGCGCAGTTGCCCTCTCCCGATCGCGCAGAAGCCCGAGTTGAGCCACCTGGCGTGGGTTTCTTCGCTGACCCCCCAAGACGTAGAGGTCGGCCGGAGCTGGCTCGAGGCGATCGTGACCGACGTCCTGGAGGGGTCCGACGAGCCAAGAAAGTGCTGAACTGACGGGGATTTCCGGCTTGGGACCGGAGAGCCCGCGCGGGTCCCCAGGGCTCGTATTGGGACGATTCGTTGTGTTGCTGTGACCCCGCTTGATTGTACATTTGCACCGCGAGCGCGGAGGTGTGCTCGCCGACCCAACCCTGCGACCCGCTGAAACATAGGCAAACCGATGAAGACTTCCCGAGCTCTACTCATGATTGGTCTGTTGTCCATGGCGTGTGGCGACGACGAGTCCGTCAACAAAGGCATCGTCGATGAGGACGCACTCCGTGACGGTGTGCCGGTCACGCTGTCAGGCAACCTTGGAACGGTCCAAGTGATGTTCGAGTCGCCCGTGCCGGACGTCCCCGAAGACGACTTCGAGATGGCGATGGACGCAGCCGTGAGCCTCCGCGTGCGGAGCACGACCACCAGCAACACGGCCGATCTCGCCGACGGCACCCTCGTTCAGTCCATGCCGACTCAGGCTGGGCAGTTCACATGGGGTTTGAACTCCGACGGAACCATCGCCACGTTGACCTTCTACAACCAGACGGGCGGCGGTTTGACGCTCAAGGCAGGCTTGACGTACATCGCCGAGCTGCAGGTCGTCGCGAACGACTACGTCGAGAGCGTCCCGCCCTCCACGTTCAACGCGATGGTCAACTAGCCGCGTGCGCGCATGGATGTCGTGGGTCGTCGTGCCCGCGTTGTGCTCGAGCTTCGCGACTTCGCGGGCGGCTCGGGCCGCACCCACGCGTGTGCCCGAGCTCTCCGAAATCCGGTACCAGGATCCCGTAGGAAAGCGGGAGATCTGGGCCGGATTCGATTTTTCTGGTTCCGTGCTTCCGCGTCGCCTGGCGCCGTTCAACTTTCGCGTTTGGACCGTGCAGCCGCAGGTGAGCTGGGCGATCTCGTTGGCCCCGTTCGTCGCGCTCGGCGGTCGTCATGGCCTCTCCTGGTACGACGCGACCTCCGACGAGAGCTCCGTTCGTAGCCGCGTCCACAAGCATCACCTGGAGCTTTCCTTCCAGCCCTTGCGGTGGCGTCACGGCGGCTTGGCAGATCGTCTGACCTTGTTCTATGCGTCGCACGACATCGCCGAGGTCGTCGTCGAGGGCACCGACTTCCACCTCGGTGGCTTGAACGACTACATCATGGGCCTCGGCTACGGGATCGATCACCCCGTGGCGCGGCGCTGGTCGGTGGCGTGGCAATTGCAGCTACGCCACGCGTGGGTGTTTCAGAACACACAACGCCAAGCTCGTGCCAGCCTGCGGGTCCTCGTGGAGCCGAGGGCGCGGCATCAGCTCTATACGGAGGCGGTGGGATATGTCGTCCATCGCGACGACGACCAGTTCGGCATCGGCGGCCTCGAGCTTTGGAGCGTGGTGGGCCAGTTCAAGCTCGGCTATCGCTGGATGAGCGTTCACCGGCTTGGATTCGACGTTCATGGGCGCTTCAACACGGCCTTCATGGTCGGCGAGGCGCCCGTGTATGAGCTGCGCGCCGAGTCCATCGAAGCCGTTTATGGGGAGCTATCCGTCGGCTTTCGCGGCGCCTGGTGACGATGTCGAGCCACCGCGCCCGTTGCGCGGATTCTCCTGCTCCCCCACGAAATTGTTCGATAAGCTGGTCCCTCACGTGGGGGTGCAGAGCAGAACGAGGCGGCTTGCGGCCAAGATCGTCGCCGATCTGGCGGTCGTCGTCGTGGCCGTGCTCGCGGCCTACCTCGCGCGGTTCGAACAGGTTCCGCAAGGGGCCTACGGTGCGCAGCTCGTCACCGTGGCCGTCATGTTGCCGTGCTTGCGGGTGATCTTGTGGCAAGCGTTTGGCGTCTACTCGCAGTCGTGGCGGTTGTTCGGCTTGACCGAGGCGTTGACGCTCGGCGCCGCGACGGGTGCCGCGAGCGTCGCGTTGGTGGTCGTGCGCGTCGTGCAGCCCGTTTTGGGCTCCGGGTGGCTCGCGGTGCCGCTCGGCGTGATCGCCCTCGAGGGCTTTGCCACGTTGCTCGGGACTTCGTTGCTCCGCGTGGGTGTGCGCTTGCTCGACGAGTATGAGGCCCGGGCCGCCAGCCGTGCGCGTTCTACCGCCCGTCCGCGTCGGGCATTGCTCGTGGGCGCCGGGCGAGCAGGGCGGCTCGTGGCTCGCGAGCTGCTCACGCGCCCCGACATGGGATACCGCGTGATCGGCTTCCTCGACGACGACACCGGGCGTCGGGGACAAGTCATGGAAGGTCTCAAGGTGCTCGGTACCACGGCGGACGCCGCGGAGATCGGCCGGAGGACGGGGGCCGAGGTGCTCGTCTTGGCGATGCCCTCGGCGACCCGCAGCGAGCTGCGGGCGGTCGTCGATCGCTGCGCCAATAGTGGATTGCCGGTCCGCACCGTGCCCGGGTTCCACGAGTTCCTCGGCGAGCGGCTCGAGGTCGGCAAGATTCGGCCATTAAGGATCGAGGACGTGCTCGGTCGCGAGGTCGTGCAGATGGATGCTTCGGGGTGGACCCGCCTCCGCGGTGCCTTCGCGGGCAAGCGCGTCGCGGTCACGGGCGCGGGCGGATCGATCGGTTCGGAGCTATGCCGCCAGCTCGCGAGCCTCGGGATCGGGAAGCTCATCCTCATCGAGAACAACGAGAACAACCTGTTCGAGATCGACGCAGAGATGCGCACTCGGCTCGGTGATGCGGCCGTTGCGTGTCTGGTGGACACCCGCGACCGTGGAGATCTGGAGCGCGTGTTCGACCTGCACCGACCTCAGGTGGTGTTCCACGCCGCCGCGTACAAGCACGTCCCGATGATGGAGGACCACCCGCACGCGGCCGTCGACAACAACGTGCTCGGGACGCGTTGCACCGCGGAGCTCGCCCACGAGTATGGCGTGGAGCGGTTCCTGCTCGTCTCGACCGACAAGGCCGTCAACCCGGTCAACGTCATGGGCGCGTCCAAACGCCTCGCCGAGATGGTCGTGCAAGGGTTCGCCAATCGCAGCGCGACGAAGTTCTGCTGCGTCCGGTTCGGGAACGTGCTCGGCTCCCGAGGTTCGGTGTTCCACACGTTCCGTCGCCAGATCGAAGAGGGGGGTCCGCTGACCGTGACCCATCCCGAGGTCACGCGCTTCTTCATGACGATCCCCGAGGCTGTTCGCCTCGTGATCTTGGCCGCCGCCTCCGGCCGCGGTGGCGAGGTGTTCCTGCTCGACATGGGGGAGCCGGTGAAGATCCTCGACCTCGCGCGGCAGATGATCGTGCTCGCCGGGGCGACGGAGCAGCAGGTCCCGATCGAGTTCGTGGGCCTGCGCCCCGGGGAGAAGCTCCACGAGGAGCTCCTCTATGAGAACGAAGGCGCCACGCCCTCCGACGTCGCGGGGATCTACTTGGCCAAACTTCCGCCCGTGGACGCTCGAGAGGTCGACGCGTGCGTCCGACGACTGTCGGATGCCATTGGGAAAGGGGATGTCGAGGCCCTGCGGCGGGAGCTGTTCGGTGGTGGGGCTCGAAGCCGGTTCACGGTGCTCGAGCACCAGGCGTCCGCGGGCGTCGCGTAGGGAGCAGCGGTCGACGCTTCACAGCGAGTCTGCGACCTCCGGACGGACGCAGACCTCGAGGCCCCAGAAGAGCCCAAAGTGGCTACCCACGTCTTGGGCGCACACGAGATCGCCGATGCACTGATCGTCGTTGTCGCAGTCGCCTTCACCTAGGCTACAGGGGCAGTCCTCCGTGCAGAGGTTCATGTCGGCGGTGCCGTTCATGGGACGACACTGCGGTGGACGAGGATGTTTGCAAGTATTCGTGCCGGTGGCGAAACCCGCGGCTGGGCCATTGCGGTTCCCACAGATCATCCCGCCCGTGCACTGCGCGTTGGACGAACAGGTCCTGACGCCGCTCGTCACCGGTGGAAACAGGGTGTGAGCGGCCATTACGTCGTCGTCGGTGAGGTATTCGGGACCGATGCCCGTACACATCACCGTCTCGTACACGGGGGTCGAGGACTCATCCAGGAACTCTTGGATCTGCCCGCAGTCGCGGACGATGCTGAATGCCGTCCCGCTGAGGTGATCACCATCGCCGGGGTGGGCAAACCCGAGCGTGTGCCCGAGCTCGTGAACGGCGACCGCGGCGATTTCGTCAGGGTCTTCGACGACTTCGTTGATTCGAATTTCTTGGCCTGGCACCATCAACATGATTCCGTGCCCCACGTTCGCGTATTGGGGAAAAGCGGCGAAGGCCGCGTATCCGCGTACGCCCGTGGTGATGCGGATGACCCAAATGGAATCCGCGTCGCCGTCCGGATCGATCGATACGGCGGCGTTTCGCCCTTCGGCGTAGGCGTTGCTCCACGCGTAGGCGGCACGGTGAAACCCATCTCGCCATACCTGCGGCACGTCTGGGTCGAAGCGTAGTTCGATCCGGTCGGCGAACTGGACTGGTTGGGAGGCGCTCGAGTCACACGACTCTTCGTCGAATCCGATCATGCTGCTGTTGCAGACGAACGCTTTCGAGACCTGCATCTGCTCGAGTTGCGTCTCGATCGCGTCGCGGCTGAACAGGATGTCCCCGTCTACGATGATGTCTTCTCCGACGAACTCGACCGATTCTGGACGAATGCCCAATCCGTCTAGCATGTGGTCGATCTTCTCCTCCTCCGAGAGCTCCGCAATGGCGGCCTGCGCGGGTTCGAGCTCCGCGCAACCGCTCTGGGCGAATGCGGCCATCCCCAAAATGCCTGCGAAGAGGTATGTGGAATGCGGCTCGTGGATACGATGAGTCATCGGCGAGGACATGGGGCGCTTGTCGATCTGTATGCGTATTATGACGGATGGAGGCGTCCTGAGTATCCCCAAGGTTCGGGTTTGCGTCGAAACTCCAAAGATTCAAGGAGCGGTTTCGCAAGCACCGATTCGACGGTCGATGCTTCAACGATCGGGTGCCTGGGTGACGACTCGCGCGGGCACGCCCACGGCGGTGACTTGGGATGGGAGGTCGCGTGTGACGCAAGCCCCGGCACCAACCCTCGTCCACGCTCCTACCCGAATGCCAGGGATCACGGAGACACTCGTCCCGAGGTCGCAGCCTTCGTCGATCGTCACGTTGCCCGACAAGATCGTTCCCGGCGCAAGGTGAACGTAGTCCCCGACGACGCAATCATGGCCGACGCTGCACATGCGATTGAGGTGCGCGTGCGCACCAATGCGGATCTGGGTGGTCAGGACGCAACCCGCCGCGATGACGACACCTGGGGCGAGCGCGATGAACGGGCTCAGCTCGGCGCGAGGATGGACGAGGGTGGGAGACGGGATGGCGAGCTCGTGAAGGCGGGCCGCGACCGCCCGTTTGGTCGTCGGGGCCCCGATGCCAATGATCGCCCCGTGATCGGGGTGGTCGCGTAGCCACGAGAGATCGCCGAGGACGGGGAGACCGTTGAGCTCGCTTCCGTGCTTCGAGGGGTCGTCGTCGAGGAATCCCGTCAGCGTCGGTCCCACCCCGAGTTCGCAGCGGGCCCGGGCGACCTCGGCGAGCTCGCGTGCGTGGCCGCCCGATCCGACGATGACGAAATGATTCACGCCGACCCCGTGGGATCGTGGCCGAGCTTGGTCCGCGTGACATGGCCGGGTTCGCGGATCCCCCGTTGCACCAACGTGACCCAGAGCGTCTCGGCGAGGATGCGGAGGTCGAGCCAGAGGTGGCATTGCTCGACGTAGGCGAGATCGAGTTCGAACCGCTCCGTCCACGAGATCGCGTTGCGACCTCGGACCTGGGCGAGGCCGGTGATCCCGGGCAGCACGTCGTGACGCCGGCGCTCCGCCTCGGTGTAGCGACCGAGGTACTCCATGAGCAGCGGGCGCGGTCCCACGAGGCTCATCTCGCCGCGCAGCACGTTGATCAATCCAGGGAGCTCGTCGAGGCTGGCGGCCCGCAGCCAACGCCCGAGCCACGTGAGCCGCAAATCGTCGGGAAGGGGGTCCCCCGCGGCGTCATGGGCCTGCGCCATCGTTCGAAACTTGAGCAGGACGAACGGCTGCTCGCGAAATCCGGGACGGAGCTGGCGAAACAGCACCGGCCGGCCCATGGTCGCCGCGATTGCGATTGCGACGAGCAGCATGCACGGGGACGCGACCAGGAGAGCGATGCTGGCGACGACGACGTCGAGGGTTCGTTTGCCCCGTGGCAGGTACCATGAGGTGGCGGTCACGGAAGCGTCTCCGTGGTAGACGCGACCTGCATCACTTTGTGGATCGCGTTCACGGCATCCGAGACATCGTCTGGGAGCAGGGTAGGGTGCACGAGGAAGCAGAGTGAGGTCGCGGCGAGTTCGCGTGCGACGGGCAGGGGCGCCGTGGGCCTCGCGTGCGCGAAGGCCTGCTCCAAGTAGACTTCGCCGCAGCTGCCGACGCCGCACGGGATGCCCTCGGCTTCGATCGCTTGCATGATCTTGTCCCGGCTCCAGCCCGGGGCGAGCGCTCGAGGCTCGACGTAGGCATAGAGCCGGTATGCGGCGTGATGCGAGGAGTCCTCGGGGAATGGAACGCGCAGGGCGCTGTACCGAAGACACGCCTCGCGGAGGCGTGATGCAGCCGCGCGGCGCCGTTCGATCCACCCGTCGACCTTCGTCAGTTGGCGCCGACCGATCGCAGCTTGGACTTCGGTCATGCGTCCGTTCGTCCCCGGTTGCTCGTGCAGCCACCGGAACCCTGGCGGATGCTGCCGCTCGTAGACCGCGGACCAGCCTTTGCCGTGGTCTTTGTAAGACCACGCCGTTCGCCACAACGCGTCGTCGTTGCACACGACCATGCCGCCTTCACCGGCCGTGGTCATGATCTTGTCCTGGCAAAACGAGAACGCAGCCATGTCCGCCCACGTCCCCACCGGCCGTCCCGCGATGGCGGCCCCCTGCGCCTGCGCGCAATCCTCGATCACCGCGAGCTCGTGCGTGCGGCACCATTCGAGGATGGCGGGCATGTCCGCCGGCCACCCGCCGAGGTGGACGACGATGACGGCGCGGCATGTCGAGTCCAGCGCTGCGCGGAGACCCGCGATGTCGAGGTTTCCGCTGTCCCGGTCGATATCGGCGAATACGGGGCGCGCGCCCACCTGGACCACCGCCGTCGCCGTGCCTGCAAAGGTGCGGGCCGGGACGATCACGGCGTCGCCCGGTCCGATCCCCAGCGCGACCAGGCAAGCTTCGAGGGCCACCGTTCCGTTCATGACCGCGATTGCGTGCATGCTGCCGCAGCTGCGCGCGAACTCATCCTCGAACTGCCGCCCTTGCTCGCCGGTCCAATAGTTGACGCGACCGCTGCGGAGCACCTCGGACGCGGCATCCAGCTCGTCCTGGGCAAAGAACGGCCAACGTGGCAGCGGGGTTCGCCGCAAGGGAGGGCCTCCTTCGAGCGCGAGCAGGGGATCGACCACACGCTATGGTATCGCCAAACCGCGAGCCCAGGTCGGGCCGCTCGGCGTGGGGCGTGGGCGCCGCGTCGTCGCGGCTTTCGTGGCGTTTACGTGCCACTGACGGCGCCGGGCCCCGAGGTTGCGGATGCTTGGATCCATGAAGGGCAGGCGTGCGATCGGGGTGCTCGCAGGGGTCGCGGTATTGGTCGGGATCGCGAGCGTGGCGGTCGTGCGGAGGGGACCGTCCGAGGTGACGGATGGCGGTCGACGGCGGACCGAGGTCGCCGAGCGTGTCGAGGCGACGCGCGAGCCCCCGGGTCGCGGCGCACCCGTGTTCGATCGCGAGGCCCCATTGGAGACGCGGGTCGAGGCTCTCGAGGCCGAGGTCGCACGGTTGCACCGTGAGCTCGCGGCGTTGCGTGTGCGATCTCGGGTCGAACATGCGCCACGGCCTGCCTCGTCCTCTCGGGCCCAAAGCGAGGTGCGCGAAGAGGTGACCGCCGTGCTGGCCGAGGAGCGCGAGGCCGAGCAGCAGCGGCGGATCGATCGGATGCAAGAACGTGTGGCCGAGCGCATCGATGAGGCGCTGGTGCAGTTGTCCGACCGCGGTGCGCTGAGCACCGATCAACGCCAAACGATCGCCGCGGCGTGGAGCGCCGAAGGCGAGCAGATTGGTGAACTGTTGGCGCAGGTTCGGGCCGAGGGGGGAGGATTTCGCGAAGTGCGGGAGCAGGCTCGGGAGGTCCGCCGGCGGACCGACGCGCGCATCGAGGAGACCCTCACGGAGGACCAGGTGGCCGTGTACCGAGAGGTCCGCCAGGAGCAGTGGCCATTTGGGCGGGGTCGCGACCGTGAAGTGGAACCCACCCCGCCAGCGCCTTGAAGGCGTTCGCGGTGGCGTCTACCACGTCTTCGCGATCGCGATCCAACTCAGCAGTCGCTGATCCAGCGAGGAAGGCAGTACGACATCCTAAGGAGGGTCGTCAGAGATTGACGATTCCTCCGTCGACGACGAGCTCTTCGCCCCGCATGAAGCTCGACTCGGCGGATGCCAAGAACACCACCGTTGCGGCGATCTCCTCGGCGGATGCCAGGCGGCGCAGTGGAATCAGGTCCAAGGTCGCCTTGGACATCGGCTCGAGCATCGTCTCCGGGACACCGTACTTTCCGTGGATGGGGGTCACGGTGGGCCCGGGCGACACGGCGTTGACGCGAATCCCTCGCGCCAGCCATTCGCTCGCGAAGGTCCGCACGAGCGATCGGGCGGCGGCCTTCGATGCCGCATAAACGCTCAGGCCCGCGACACCCTTGCGGTTGGCGACGGACGTGTTGACGATGACGCTGGCACCTTCACCGAGCAGAGGACCTGCTTTTTGCAGGGTGAAGAACGTTCCGCGCACATTGACGTCAAAGGTTTCGGCGAACGCATCCTCGTCGACGGCCTCGACGGGGCGGATCTTGGCGACGCCGGCATTCGCGAACACGATGTCCAAACGACCCTCCTTGGCCTCGATGTCGGCATAGAGCCGGTCCAGGTCATCTGGGTGTCGTACGTCGGCCGCGATCCCGCGGGTACGGTCGCCCAGGGCGCTGGCCGTGGCTTGGACGCGCGCAGCGTCGCGGCCCGAGACGATGACCCGTGCACCTTCGTCGCGCATCGCTTTGGCGCTCGCGAGGCCGATTCCGCTGGTGCCGCCCGTGACCAATGCCACCTTGTCTCTCAGACGATTCATGATGGCAGTATGGGGAGGCCAGGGAGCGGCGGCGACCGGCGTCGGTGCAACGGGTGTTGCAGCTTTGCCCTGTCCGACGCGGCCCGGGGTGGTGCGCTTCGAGGCGATCTGGTACGCCCTGAGGGGGCGGTGGCACCGTCGCCGTGAAGTCGGATTCGCGGATGCCCGCGCACCTGATACCCTGCCGCATGCACTTGGTACCACGAGGTTTTCGAAGCCGCGCCGCGACGGCCGTTGTGGGAGCCTCCCTCGGGGTCGCGTTCGCTGGGTTGTCCGTTGGACTCCTGCCGCGCGACGCCTCTGCCTGCGGAGGATTTTTCTGTGACGGTGGCATCCCGATGCCGGTCGACCAGGAGGGAGAGGACATCCTCTTCATCGACCACGGCGAGACCATCGAAGTCCATATTCGCATCGAATACCAAGGGGAGCCCGATGCCTTCGCGTGGGTCATTCCGGTTCAGTCGCAACCGCTGACCATGACGGTGGGCAGCGAACCTTTGTTCGACAACATCAAGACCGCGACGGTGCCGAGCTACGGACTCAACACGAACAACAGCTGTGTGCCCTCCACCGGAACGAGCACGGCCGCGGGTACGGGCGGGGACGATGGTGGGGAGGAGAGCGGAGACGGTGGGCCGACGATCGTGGCTCAAGAGCTCGTCGGCGCGTTCGAGATCACGGTGCTCACGGCAGAGACCGCGGCCGACGTCGTGGACTGGCTCGACCTCAACGGCTATCAGCAAGATCCGGAATCCGAGCCGATCTTGGCGGAGTACCTCGCGGAAGGGTTCTTGTTCGCGGCGGTCAAGCTGCGCGGTGGAGCGGGGATCGATGAGCTCCATCCCATCGTGTTGACCTTCGCGGGCGACGAACCTTGCGTGCCGCTGCGCCTGACCCGGATTGCTGCGACGGAGGATATGGACGTCCGCACGTATTTTCTGGGGGATGGCCGGGTCGCGCCGCAGAACTATCGCCACGTTCTCGTCAATCCGCTCAAGATCGACTGGAGCTCCTCGGGTTCGAACTACAAGGCCGTCATTACGGCGGCGGTCGATGCCGATCATGCCGACGGGCGGGCGTTCGTGACCGAGTATGCCGGGACCTCCTCCCTCGTCGCTTCCCAGGGGATCCACTCGAGCCTTTGGGATGCGGAAGCGTTCCGGACCCCCGGGGTGACCGCCGCCGCGGCGATCTCGAACTTGGTCGAGCAGGGCTTGCTCGTATGTGGCTATCTCGGAGACTACTCCTACGTGGACGGATGCATCGCCGCGCACGCGTTGCTTCCCCCGTTGCTCGAGACCTACCTCCCGGCCCCGGAGGGTGTCGACGACCCGACGTACTACTCGGAACCCGAGGCGTACGCCGACCAGATCGATCCTGCGGCTTGGGACGGGGACGCCTTTGCCGATGCCTTGGGAGAGCGGATCATCACGCCTGGCGCCCATGCGGTCGAGCTCTTGGCGGGCGCGTCGTATCTGACGCGCATGTACACGACGATCTCGCCGTGGGAGATGACCGCCGATCCGATCTTCGGCCCGGCGCCCGCGCTGGGAGACATCGCCGCGATCCGTGTGGCGACCCGAACCCTCGACTGTGACGGCAACGCCACCTTCGTCTTGCCGGACGGGCGTCGGGTCTACGTGCCGAGCGGAAGCCCTTGGCCGCAGATCGGGACCGAGGATGACTTCGCGGAGATCGTGGAAGAGATGCCACTTGGGGCTGCGGCGCCCATCGTCCTCGCCGACCTGACGGACGAGATCGACGCCGCGTTGGCGGCGTACAACGCCGCCGTGACGCCCGAGACGAGCACGGACACGACGGGTACGAGCACGGACACGGGGGCGAGCGCGGACACGGGGGCGAGCGCGGATACGGGGGCGAGCACGAGCTCGGGTACGAGCGGTGAGGCGTCGGAAGGTGCTTCGAGCGGTGAGGACTCCGTGGCGGATGGCGAAGGCGACTCGGGGTGCAGCTGCAATGCGAACGAGCAGCACGGCGGTCCACCACCATGGCTCGCGGTGGTGAGCCTCCTTGGACTCGGAGCCGTGCGCCGGCGGTGTCGTCGCGGTGGCGTGCCGGTGGCGTCGGCCTGAGCCGCGCGGCATCCTTGGCACGTGAAGAGCTGGAGCGACCTTCGCATTTTCCTCGCCGTCTGCCGCACGCCTTCCCTGCGTGAGGCGGGGCGCGAGCAAGGTCTCAACGTGTCGACCGTTTCACGCCGCCTCGGGGCTCTGGAGGAAGACCTCGGGACGCCGCTGTTCGACCGCCGTGGTCGTGGCTTCATCCCGACGACGGCCGGAGAGCGACTGCGGACGGTCGTCGAACGGTTCGAGCGGGAGCTCGAGCGCGTGGAGCGAGAGTTGGCCGGGGTGGACGGGCCTCGCCGGACCGTGGTGCGCTTGACCTACCCCGACATTCTCGCGGATCTGATCGGCGCCACGTTGCCTCTGCTCACCGCGGTCCACCCGGAGATCGAGCTCGAGATTCTCCCGGGGGACCGCCCCGTCGATATGGAGCGCGGCGAAGCCGATCTCTGCATTCGGGTGCAAGAGACGCCCGGCGAGTCGCTGTTTGGTCGCCGTGTCGCACGGCTCGCGGGAGCTCTCTACGCTTCCACCGCGTACGTCGAGGCCAACCCGGGACCTCTGGGCGATCCTCGTCACGCGTGGGTCGATTGGTCGGCTCGATACATGAGCAAGCCCGCGCTCGCCTGGATCGATGCCGAGTTCCCCTCGCGCCGGGTGGTCATCCGGGCGGACTCGGGGCACGCCGTTCTCCAAGCGGTACGCAGCGGGCTCGGGATCGGAGCCGTCGCGTGTTGGATCGCCGATCGCGATCCGAGCCTCCATCGCGTCCACACGGCGCCACTTTCCGCCTGCGCCAGTATTTGGGTGCTCACGCATGCGAGCCTCCGCTCGGACGCGACGATCCGCAGCGTGATGGCGCTTCTGAGCGACGCGATCACCGATCATCGGCGCGCGCTCGAGGGGCAGGGCAAGACCGAAGACGCGGAGTCGGCGATGATGTCCTGACCCGCTCGGATCTCGGGAGCTCACTCTTCGAGAACGCCGGGTGCGATGCGGGGCAGGGCCTCCAGGAACGCGCGAAGTTTCGCGGTGCCCCGCAGCTCGCTGCGGTGGACGGCCCACGCCGCGATCGGATCGCCGGACCATCCGGGCAACACGCGGCGCAGTCGTCCTTCGCGGACGTCGCCCATCACGAGCCAGTCGGGTATGTACGCGATCCCGGCCCCCGCCACCGCGAGGTCGCGCAACGCCATTGGAGCGTTGGTACGCAATTGGCCTGCGACGTCCACGGTGACGCGCTGCGCATCGCGAACCAGCACCCAACGGATCAAGGTGCCTGCGGGGGTGATCTGCTGCAGACATTCGGCGCTCTGCAAATCCTCGGGTTGACGAGGCGTGCCATGCTTTCGCAGCCATGAAGGAGATGCGACCAGGACTCGGCGCATCGTGGAGATCTGCGGGGCCATGTACGCGGTGCTGTCCGGGGGTGGGGAGCCGGCCCGCAGCGCCACGTCGACCCCTTCGCCGACGAGATCCACGAGTTTGTCCTCGAGTCGAAGTTCGACGGTCAGTTCGGGGTAGCGCTTCGCCAAAGGCGGCAGAATGGGAAGCACCACGAGGGTGCCGAAGGTCAGCGAGGCGCTGACGATCAAGGGGCCGCGCGGCGTGTCCCCGCCGCGCATCGCAGCGCGGGCATGCTCCACGTCGCGAAGGACGCGAATGCAGTGGGCGTACCACTGATGGCCAGCGTCGGTGACCCGCAAGCGACGCGTCGATCGCAGCACGAGCGGTATGCCGAGCTCGTCCTCGAGGGCCCGTAGCTGTCGGCTGACGGCGGCAAGCGACAGCTGCTGGGCGCGCGCTGCCGCGCTGAGACTCTTGCCCTCGACCACACGGACGAACGTCGCCATCTGAGCCAGGAGATCCATCTCCGGCAGGGTACGATCTCGATTCGGGCGCTGAAACGCCTTCCGACCCGGCCCTCACGATTGTTGTTCCGGACGCAAGAGTGACTTGCGCCCGCTCGGGCTACCGCGCTGCGAGCTCGCGAACCAAAGTCAGCGCATGAAAATCCAGAACGAAATCGTGTTGGTGAGCGGGGCAAATCGCGGGCTCGGTCGTGCGCTGGTCGAGGCGACGCTGGCAGCGGGTGCGCGGAGGATCTACGCCGGCGCCCGGGATCCGGCGCAGCTTGGGGATCTCGTCTCGCAGTCGCCGGATCGAATCGTCCCAATCGCGCTCGACATCACGAACGCAGACTCGCTGGCGAACGCCGCGCGGCAGGCCCGAGACGTCTCCATGCTGTTCAACAACGCGGGCGTGCTCGCCTCGTATCGCGTGCTCGGGAGCCGCCGTGAGGCGATCGCGCTCGACTTCGAGACCAATTGCTTCGGCATGTTGGCCGCGACGCAGGCATTTTTGCCCACGTTGGAACGCGCCGGGCAGCGCTCCACGGACGGGAGCTTCACGGCGGCGGTGGTCAACGTGCTCTCCATCGTTTCGATCACTAGCATGCCGGCAATCGGCGGCTACTCGGCTTCCAAGGCCGCCGCCTATTCGCTCACCCAGGCCTTGCGCAGCGAGCTCTCGTCCAAACACATCGCCGTTCACGCCGTGCTCGCCGGGTCGATCGACACCGACATGATCCGCGACATGGATGGACCCAAGACGAGCCCGCAGGAGGTCGCGAGGAACATCGTGGCCGACGTCGAGCGCGGCCAAGAAGACATCCTCCCAGAGGCTGCTTCGCGCGCCATGTTCGAGGTCTGGCGTCGAGATCCCCGCGAACTCGAGCGCCTGCTCTCGGGGCACTAGCGCCGTCTCTCGCAGGAGAGGAACGCGGTCATTCGATGCGCTCCGCCTGGAAACTCACCCCGCCCTCGGTCCAGACGAAGGTCAACGTGCCGTCGACCTGCGGCGTCGGGGTCAGCAGCGCATCGAAGTCGAGGGGGTAGAAGTCTCCGTAGCTATCGTAGCCCAGCTCGAACTCTCGTTGGACTTCGGTCAGGGCGAACAGCGCTCCGGATCGTTCACGCAGCTCGACTCGGACGCCGCCATCCAGCTTGTCCAGCTTGTAGGTGCCGGAGAGTTGCTCGAGCAGGTCTCCGGGCGGCAACTCGACCTGGCGCGGTGGAGGAAGCGAGCGCGCAGACGGTTCGAATAGATGGTGCGCGAGCGCCTCGACGCCGCCGAGGTTCGACCACGACGTGTCGATGAGCAGGACGAGACCACGCTGGGCACGACGGTCGACGAGAATCCATGACGAGGTGCCGCCCGTGAAGGCTTCGTGCCAAGCGATTCCACTATTGCCTACCGGCTCCAGGTGCCATCCCATCCCCCTCTTCGGTAGTCCGTGCGAAGTCGCCAGCTCGGTCTGGGTTGCCTCCAAGAGACCGACGATGCTCGGCGGCCCTTCGCCCAGGGCGGCCCGCGCGTAGCGGATCATGTCGTCCAACGACGCGCGAACGCCTCCAATCCCGGCCGCCTCGTCCGAATAGTCCCACGCGTGCGTCTCCCTACCGGTGCTCAGGTGCCCCTGCGCGAGGGGGACTCCGTTGGGAGCCTGCCCGACGAAGGCACTCTTCATTCCGAGCGGGCCGAAGAGACGATCGGCGAGGAGCGATGCAAACGGATCCTCGAACGTTTGAATCAGAATGGCCGAAAGGAGCATGTATCCGAGATTCGAATACGACGACTGCGTGCCCGGATCGAAGGAGAGCTGCGCAGCCTGGAGCGACGCGAACACTTGTGCGGTGGAGAGCGTCGCGTAGGGATTCTCGGGATCCTCGGCCGTTTCAGGTGGAAGGTCGGGGAGGCCCGAGGTGTGCGTCACGAGGTGCCGCAGCCGAATCGGGGCCTGACTCTCGGAGGGCGTGAGTGTGCTTTCGGGAAGGTGATTCGACAACGGATCGTCGAGATCGAGCCGGCTTTCTCGAATCGCGTTCGCGAGCAAGACCCCGGTCATCGTCTCGGTGACCGATCCGATCTCGAAGGCGGTGTCCGGCGTGATCGGCCGAGGTGACGTTTCATCCGCGCAAACGATGGCGACCTCGTTCCGCTCACCCTCGATCCGCGCTGCGGCGATGCACGCTTGGGTGCGGTCGGTCCGAAGGCGGGTCCGGAGGGCTTCCATCAAGTCGAGCGGGGAGGGGAGCGAGCTGTCGCTAGCGGAAGTTGGGGAAGAGGTCGACGCCGTCGCGGGATCCGGGTGGCTGGGATCGGGCCCGCAGGCGAGGATGGTGTGGGCGGCGAGTGCGAGCCCACAAAGCGGCCACGCGGCGGGGCGCATGGATGAGCGCGTGTTTGCAGCGCTGCCCCGAATCGGTCGTGGAAGCTCGTCCATCCGCGTCCAGGATACGCCCAGACGATCGGGGGTGCTGTGGGTTTGTCGACGTTCGAGGCCTCCGGTACCCTGCGCGGCCCATGCGGACGATGGTGCTCGGCATGTTGTTCGGATCGATCACACCGCCGGTCCGCCCGTATTCGCTCGAGTGGACGGCTCCGGCGGAGTGCCCCGACGCTCGCGCCGTCGAGTCTCGCATCGAAGGTCATCTGCAAGACACGCGCGTCGCAGGGGTCGTCCGTGCCCGTGCGCGCGTCGACGCACGCGAGGGCACGTGGTCGCTCCATCTCGTGGTCGAGGTCCCCGGGAGCGAACGTGAGATCCGTACCCTCGAGGATACGGATTGCGACGGGCTCGCGGATGCCACTGCGCTCATCGTCGCGCTCTCGGTGGCTCCGGGGGACGTCCGCGGCGCTCCTCCACGTACGGCAGACGCCAAAGCGATGGGGGCGCCCGAGGTCGTTCCGACGCCTCGGTCGGGAACGACCCTTGCCACGACGCAGCGCGAGGCTCCGTCCGAGCCTGCGCGGGCGACGTCCGGTGATCCACCTGCGCCGACTCGCATGACTTCGATCTCGGCGCCCGCACGACCGCGAGGTCATCTGCGCTTCGAGGGGGGCGTGGGGCTCGGTTGGCTACCCGTGGGCGGCGAAGTCCAGGCGACGTTCGGGTTGGCCTGGGAGCGCGCTCGGCTCGAGGTCCGAGGCCTTTGGGGCATCCGACGACGCGTTCGACTGGATCGCGTCCCCGAGGCGGGCGCGGACATTTCAGGCTGGGCGGTGGGTGCCCTCGCCTGCGGCGTCGTCGTGTCGCGGCGCGCGATTGCGTTTCACGTGTGCGGGGGGATCGATGCGGGGCAGGTGATCGGGCGACCGATCGGCCTGGAGCGTCCGCAGACCGTGGTCCGTCCATGGGTCGATCTCGCGGCCATGACGCCCATCCTTTTTCCCATCCATTCCCGCGTCGCACTGACGTTGGTTCCGGAGCTGGTCGTGGCCGTGACTCACCCGGCGTTCACCATCGCGGGGGTATCGGAGCCGATCTACCAGGCGGCGCCGGTCGGTGGGCGATTCCGCGGGGGCATCGAAGTTCGGCTCTGGTGACGAGCCGACCCCTGGTGCGGCAACTCAGGCAGAACGGATGCATCCAGTCAAACAGCGTGCACCGGAGCTCGGGGAAACCGAGGCGGCCGCCTTCGAGGAGCTCTTTCGCGCGCACTACGCTTTCGTCTGGCGCAGCGCGAGGCGGTTGGGTGCTCCCGTGGACGCGCTCGACGACATCGTGCAAGAGGTCTTCCTCGGCGCCTACCGCAGCCGCGGGCGTTTCGAGGCGCGCGCATCCATCAAGACCTGGTTGTTTGGCATCACCCACAATGTGGTGCGGCAGCGAAACCGGGGAGAGCATCGACGAAAGCTGCGGGCGCAGCACGCGGGCGGGCGCTTGATCGCGGCGCCAGCCTCCGATCATGCCGCACGACACGCGGCGGTCCACCAACTCGACGGGCTGCTCGCCGTGTTGCCGCCCGAGCAGCGGGTGCCGTTCTTATTGGTGGAGCTCGAGGACGTCGACCCCAGCGAGGTCGCTTCGGCGCTCGGGTTGAGCGTGAATACCGTGTACTCGCGGCTCCGACTGGCACGCCGCCGATTGCAGGCGGAGGTGTCCCGCCTGCGCGCCAAAGAAGAGGGACGACGCGATGATTGACGAACGCGAGCTCGACCGGATCGTCGCTGAAGCCAAAGCGCTCGATCATCCGCCCCGTGGAGCGCAGGCGCAGGCTTGGGCCCTCTTGTCCGCGCGGCTTGGGGGACCCGCCCCCTCGGTTCCACCCGCGACCGGGGGTCCTGGAGCCGCGCTCACGGCCACCCTCAAGATTGCTGCGCTGGTGGCGGGTGTGTTGGGTGGGGGGACGACCGGCTTGGCACTCGGGTGGTCACGGATGGCGCACGACGTGGACCCGAGCCCCGTCTCGGTTTCAGCGCCCGTGGTTCACACGAGCGCAGATCGGGCTGTTGCCGCGCCCAGAACGATGTCCGAAATCCCTACGGTGAACGTGGCATCCGAGGATCCGCCTCCGCGACGCCCGAGGGCCGTGCATCATGAAGAGGCGCGCCCTTCCGAGGTCTCGAGCACGCTCGCCGCCGAGGTCGCGCTGCTCGGTCGCGCATGGCGGGCGATCGAGGGCGAGGATCTCGAGCAAGCGCAGGCCCTCGTGGACGAGCACCATCGGCGTTTCCCTAGCAGCGCCGTCGCGACGGAGCGGCGTGCGTGCGCGATCGTGCTGGCGTGTGCTCGGGGCGAGACGGAGGGGTTGGCGGAGGCGGAGCGCTTCTTGTCGCAGCACCCCGGAATGTCGGCAGCTCGGGTTCGCCTTGCCTGCCGGATTCCGACCGCCAATAAATCATCGCGAGATTGACGAACTCCACTCTGCAGCGGCGACCCATGGGCATGAACATCTCTTCATCGGTGCCATTCTTCGTCTTCGCGCTCTCGACCTACACGTGCACGAGCTCGTCAGAGTTGGGAGAACTTCCCGAAACTGGGGAGACGGACCCCACGACCGCGGCTTCGAGTATGTCCTCGACGTCGGGGGCGACGGGGAGCTCCGGCACTTCGACGTCGGGGAATGAGACGGAGGGCCCCTCTCCGAGCTGCACGAACACCCCGGCGTTCGCCTGCATGGGGTCGCTCGATTGTGATGAAGTCGGCTGTGGGGGTCCGTTCGACGCGTTCGATGCCAACGGTTGTCTGCGGCCGAGTTGCGAGGGGGGCTGCGCGGACGACGAGGTGTGCTTCCGTCCCCAAGACCACGGCGGTTGTACGCCGAGCGGATGGGAGTGCGAGGATATCGACGGCGCTTGCGATTGCGGGTCGTCCGCGGACTGCGGAGGATCCTATTGCTTGCCGGCGGACGAGGTCCCAGAGGAAGCGGAAACGGAACCAGGTCCGATCGTCGTCGAAAACGGCTGTGGGACGTTCGAGCTGGGTCCGCACGGGTACTCGGTGATCCCCGACGATCCTGGCCTCCCGCAAATCGTCGCGGCTTGCGACGCTCTGTGCTCCGCCGCGGCGAGCGTCTTCGCGGACATCGGAGGACCGTGCACTGAGCTCGACGAGTCCCTTTGTCTCGACGACTGTCAGATGCGAAGTTGTGACATGTGCCCGGGGTTGCTCGCGGATTGGGCGGACTGCGAGGCGAGGGTGTTTTCTGCGGAGGCCTGCACGTGCACGGAAGAGGGGCCGCGCTGCCCGGACGCGCTCGAGTGCCAAGAGTTCGCGGATCGCGTCTCCGCGTGCGGCGGATGACCGGTCACGGTGCGGGGAACTCGGTGAAGTTCCCCGTCATCATGAGGAGCGAGAGCACGTACCAGCCCGCTTGGTAGTACATCGTGCCGGCCGTGAGCTCGCCCGAGGCGACCGCGGCATAGGCCTCGTCGATCATCGTCTGGTGATCGACGGAATGCATGGCCGCCACGCCCGCAGGTCCGACGAAAGACGCCGCCTGCGAGCCGTTCATGGAGTGCTCGGGATGCGGCGTACCATCGAGGTCGTAGCCGTCCACGATGTTGTCCACGCCGACCCCCGCGTAGAAGCTCGTGATCTTCTGCATGTAGGCGAGCGCCCGTGGCTCGCCGTAGTAGCAGTAGTCTTGCCCCACGCGGAACGGCGTGCGGGTCGAGTCGTTCTGGAAATGCGTCGGGGCGCCGGGGAACGCCTCCACGGGCACACCCATCGAGTCACACCAGGCGGGCACGAGACCATTCTCGGCGTTGCCGCTCGCCTCGTTCAAGCTGAGCTCGAGGATCTCGTAGCTCCGGTCGATCACCCGGTTCCAGCCTTCGACGTTGCCCGTGACCTCGCCGAAGACCCGGTAGTAGGCCGGAGCGAAGTACGAAATGTTGGTCACGTCCGAGCCGCCCCATGCATCCCCGGGGAGCGGCATGTCCCCGCGCGTGTGGTCGATCTCGTGCTCCCACATCGCCTCGATGAGATCGACGGCGTAGGTCAGGTAGGCGTCTGGAAGCGACCCGCTGCCGCCCCATTGGCGATCGGCCATCACGAGCGCCCAGGCCATGTCTTCATCGCCATCGAGCGCGGCGCCGGTTCCAATCACGCTGCCTTGCGGATCGATCTCCCAGTGCATCAGGCCGTTCTCGTCGAGGTAGAGCAGGGCGTATTGCCAGAGCCCGTCGAACACCTCTTGGTCGTCCATGTAGACGGCCGCCAGCATGCCGTAGCCGATCCCCTCGGAGACCGTGGAGCCGATCACCGTGCCGGAATCGGGTTTCCGGACCCGCAGGTGGCCACCCGCGCCGTCGGAGGTAATGACGGTCCGCTTCCAATGATCGTAGGCCGCGGTGACCTCGGCGTCGTCGTAGCTCGATGGGGCGGTGCAGTACTCGCTCGCAGCATTTTGAGGGAACGGAAAGTTCGCGCCCGTGGTGGGCTCCCCGGTCTCGCTCGCGTCGCCCGTCTCCCCGGTCTCCCCGGAGGACTCACCCGGTGTGGTCGTCGCGGCTCCGGAGCTCGTGCTCGAGGACGTGGAACTCTGCGCGCTCGAGCTCTCCGAGCTCGACTCCGCGTCCGATCCGCTCGTGGATTCGCCGGACGCTTCGTCGCTCGAGGACGCGCCCTCGTCTGACGACCCTGCGTCACTCCCTTGCGAGCCCGAACTCGAGCTCTCGACGTCCGCGGACGTGTCTTGGTTCCCGGCCCCGAGCGCGCACGAAAGCGAGGCACTGCAAGCGAACGATCCAACGACTCGAGGCCAACCCCGCACCCGTTCACCATGCCAAGGCGCGCGTCGAAACGCCATTCCGATCCGCGTGGAGGGCCGCTCCGCACGCGTCGCGCTGCACGAGTTGTCGGGCGCACAACACAACGATCGTGGCCCTATTTCATCGCTAGTGGTGCTCGGCGGAAGTTCTGAGCCTCTTGAACGGCGTCAGCGCGCGCCAGGCCAAGGCGCGAAGAGAGAGCGTATCGGGCCATACGGGACCGATGAGCAACGCGGGCATGGCGTGCGGGGGCGCTGTTCAAGAGGCTCAGAACTTCCGCCGAGCACCACTAG